>Ga0302314_10013991_pt1 | contig 13754 bp, 11 predicted proteins | sample III_Palsa_N2_3_FD_200533 | JGI IMG/M metagenome (GOLD analysis project Ga0302314, IMG submission 200533) | Peat permafrost microbial communities from Stordalen Mire near Abisko, Sweden - III_Palsa_N2_3 | ecosystem: Environmental > Terrestrial > Soil > Palsa > Peat permafrost | place: Sweden... | reverse complement strand
TAGCTCTTTCCCACGGCCCAGGTGCTGCTGCGCAGCCACCGCGACGATCTGCGCCGCGCCGGGGTTGCCGACCGGCCGCACGGCGCCTGGACCATCGATCCGGAGCGCATCATCACTGGCCGCGAGCTGGGTACGACCTATCCGCTGCGGCCGCTCGCAGGCCTGGCCACGGGACTGTACTGCGATCAGCGCGCCACGCGCGCCCGCCTCGGCGGCCTGGCCGCGGGACGCTCGGTGCTCAACCTCTTCGCCTACACCGGGGCCTTCTCCATCCATCTGCTGCGGTGTGGTGCGAGCCGCGCGGTGGACGTCGACAGCGCCAGCGTCGCCCTGGCGCGGGGCGCCGAGGCGGCGGCGCTCAACGGTGTTGCCGAGCGCCGCCAGGGCGTGCGTGAGGACTGCCGGCGCTACCTGGAACGGTCCCAGGAGCGCTTCGACCTGGTGATCTGCGATCCGCCCACCTCCTCGCAGGGTGACGACGGCTGGATCCTGCGGCGCGACTATCCGACCCTCCTCGGACTGTGCCTGCGGGCGCTTGCGCCCGGGGGCGTGATCGTCGCCTGCGTCAACACCCTGGGCGGCAAGCCCTTCCCGCTCACCCAGGAGCTCGGCGCCGCGGCCGAGGCGCAGGGTGTGGGGCTGCGGCCGGAGGCCGGCTTCGCGCTTGGCCCCGACATCCCGCAGCTTGAGGGCTTCCCGGAAGGTCGGCCGTACCGCCTGGCAGCGCTGCGCCGCGCCTGAGGTCGGGCGTGACCTCCGCTGCGGAGCGCTGGGGATCGGCAGGGATCGTCGGGAATCGCTGAAAACGCTTAGGAGCGCTTCTTGGCCTGCAGTGCCTGGGTGAAGCATGCCAACACCGCCTGCTGCACCGCCAGGCGCGCCCAGCGCTTGTCGTTGGCGGCGATCACGATCCACGGTGCCTGGGGGGTGTGGGTGCGGGCGAACATGTCGTCGATCGCGTTCTCGTAGGCGCCCCACTTGCGGCGGTTGCGGTAGTCCTCCTGGTTGAGCTTCCAGGACTTCAGGGGATCGGCGCTGCGCCGGTCGAAGCGGCGCTTCTGCTCATCCTTGCTGATATGCAGGAAGATCTTGATGATCAGCGCGCCATCCAGGGCGAGCAGCCGCTCGAAGTCGTTGATCTCGGCGTAGGCGCGCTTCCATTCATCCTGCTTGGCGAAGCCTTCGATGCGCTCGACCAGCACCCGGCCGTACCAGCTGCGGTCGAAGACCGCGATGCGGCCGCGCGGCGGCAGGGCGCGCCAGAAGCGCCACAGGTAGTGGTGGTCCTTCTCCTCCTGGGTGGGCGCGCTGATCGGATGGACGATGTAGCTGCGCGGATCGATCTTGTTGACCAGGCGATGGATGGCCCCGCCCTTGCCGGCGGCGTCCCAGCCCTCGAAGACGATCATCACCGGCTGGCCGCGTTCCTTGAGCTCGAGCTGCGCGGCGACGAGCTGGCTCTTGAGCTCGTCCTTGGACTTCTTGTAGGCGTGCTTGCCGAGCTTGGGCGAGAGGTCGACATCGCGCAGCCGCGGCGGCTTGTGGCGGCGCAGGGACGCGACCGAGAGGCGCGCGAAGTCTTTGGCTTTCATGCCATGAGACATAGCACCATGCCGCGGCCAGACCAGATGCGGAGTTGGCGGCACTCCCCGGCGACGCTCCCGGGTCCTGGTCGGGCGACCACGCCGGGTAAGGGCTCGACCGGCCCGGGAAGCATGCGAACATCGCCGCGATGGCCTCCTCCACCCTGCCGGTGATCGCAGTCACCATGGGCGATCCCGCCGGCATCGGCCCCGAGGTCGCGCTCAAGGCCCTCGCTAACCGCGCGCTGTGGCGGCAGTGCCGGCCGGTGTTGATCGGCTGGCAGGAGCTCCTGGCACGGGTCGCGCAGCAGCTGCACCTGCGCCTGCCGCAGGCGATCATCGACACCGGCCTGCCCGGCGCGCGCCCCGAGCGCATTGCTGCGGGTCGCGTCAGCGCGACCGCCGGGCGCGCCGCCGGCGCCGCCATCGAGGAGGCGATCCGCGGCTGCCAGGACGGGCGCTTCGCGGCGATGGTCACCGCGCCGATCAACAAGCGCGCCATCCATGCCGCCGGCATCCCCTTCCCCGGGCACACCGAGTGGCTGGCCGCGCGCTGCGGGCGGGTCGGCGAGACGATGATGCTCTACGACCCCACCTTGGCGGTGGCGCTGGTGACCTGCCACCAGTCGCTCGCCAGCGTCCCGGCGTCGCTGAGCACGGCGCGTATCGTCGCCACCACCCTGGCTTTGGACACCGCGCTGCGCGGGCTGCGTGGCTGTCGGCCACGCCTGGCGGTGCTCGGCTTCAACCCGCACGCCGGCGAGGGTGGCCTGTTCGGCGAGGAGGATGCGCTCATCGCCGCGGCGGTGCGCCAGCTGCGCCGGCGTGGCCTGGCGGTCGACGGCCCCCTGCCGCCGGATACCGCCTTCACCCCGGCCAACCGCGCGCGCTATGACGGCTTCGTGTGCATGTACCACGACCAGGCGCTGATCCCCTTCAAGGCGCTGTGCTTCGACCAGGGCGTCAATGTCACGCTCGGCCTGCCGCTGATCCGCACCTCGGTCGACCATGGCACCGCCTTCGACATCGCCTGGCAGGGTGTTGCCGAGCACCAGTCGATGCTCAGCGCCATCCTGCTGGCGGCCCAGCTGGCCCGGCCGCGGCGCATCCGAAGCCGCACCTAGATCCTCAGTCTGACCATGCCCCGATCCCAGGACCGCCATGCTGTATAGCATCCTTCTCGTCGCCCTCGGCAGCGCCATCGGCGGCGTCTCACGATTCCTGCTGCAGACCGCTTTCGCCACGTGGGTGGGGCTGTCCTTCCCGTGGGGCACGCTCAGCGTCAATGCCCTGGGCTGCTTCGCCATCGGGCTGACCTATGGCCTGACCGAGCACACCCTGGCGCGTCACTTCATCGGGGTCGGCATCCTCGGCGGCTTCACCACCTTCTCGTCGTTCAGCTTCGAGACCCTGTCGCTGATGCAGAACGAACGGCCCGGTGCGGCGCTCGGCTACGTCGGGCTGTCGGTCGGCGTGTGCCTGGTGGTGGTCTGGCTGGGCTGGCTGCTGGCGCAGGCCATCCGCCCGACCGCCTGATCCGGCCTAGCGCCCGCAGGTGCCGCCGCCGCTGCTTTCGATCGACTCGATGTGCATCGGCATGCTCAGGCCATGCGCCTTGGCCGCGTCGGCCCAGAAGCCGGGCTCGGTGCCGAGCGTGGTCAGGTAGTTGCCGACCATGACCGCATTGATGCCGGTGGCGAAGACTTCGCCCAGACGCTCTTTGAGCACGACTTCCTTGCCGCCGGCGACCATCAGGTTGCGGTCGGGAAGCATGAAGCGGAACACCGCGAGGGTGATCAGCGCCTCGTCGGCATCGAGTGGCGCCAGGTGCCCGAGTTTGGTGCCGGGGATCGGATTGAGGAAGTTGATCGGGATCATGTCCGGCTCGACCAGGCGCAGCTGCTCGATGAACTCGATGCGCTGGGCACGGCTTTCGCCCATGCCGATGATGCCGCCGGAGCACAGGCCCATGCCCGACTGCTTGATGTACTTGAGCGTGTTCAGCCGCTCCTCGAAGCTGTGCGTGGTGCAGATCTCGTCGAAGAAGCTGCGCGCCGTCTCGAGGTTGTGGCCGTAGACCTTGGCGCCGGCCTTTTGGATGCGGTCGGCGCAAACCTGGCTTGCGAGGATGCCGAGATTGACGTCGGGACGGACCTTGCCGTTCTCACTGAAGCGCTCGATCGCGTCGCAGACCATGTCCAGCTGCGCGCCCTCCTTGACCCCCCACCACGCCGCGACCAGGCCGAGCGCCTGGGCGCCGTTGGCGGCGGCGCTGTCTGAGGCCTGGCGGATCGCCTCGTCGGGGATCCATTTGCTCTTGGTGTAGTCGTCATTGCTGCTGCTTGATGACTGCGCGCAATAGCTGCAGTTCTCCGAGCAGTTGCCGGCCTTGACGTTGACCACCGAACAGCAGCGCAGCTGGGTGCCGACGAAGGCGTCGCGGATGCGCTGCGCGCCCGACAGCAGCGCGCGGAAGGCCTCGCTCCCGGGAGCGATCTCCAACAGCTCGCGCCCCTGGGCGGCGGTGACCTCGGTGCGTCCGTCGATGATCTCGTCGACCAGGCGTCCGATGGCCTGCGGGTCTCTGGCTAGGCTGGCAATCACGTGCATGGATCCTCCCGGGGGGGCCATCCTGCCGGGCACGGGGCCGAGGCAACGCCAGCTTCGGACGCAGGGGCGGAGCGCCCGGCCGCTGCCGAGGGGGGCCGGGAGGCGGTCGCGCGGCCGACCCCGGCGCGACTAATCGCATCCGCTAAGGAGTTGGACCGGTGCGCAGCCGCTTTTGCGAATGGCCAATGATACGCGATTGACAGCGCTGTGGCGGGCTTGGTACCGTGTCGGCCATGCCCGACACCCCCGCGCGCTCCTTTCCGGCACCGCATCAGCGGCAGGTCGCGGTGGCGGTGCGCGCGGCCTGGCTGGCCTTCTTCGAGCGTTTCCGTGAGGATGAGCAGCAGTTCGAACGCCTCGACTATGCCGAGGACCAGCCGCGCATGCTCGAGGCCCTCAGCGCGGCCACCGAAGCGCCGCTGGTCGACTCCACTCTGCTGGCCGAGGCGCTCGGACACCTCGACCGCTTCGCGCAGCGGCGCTTCGAGGAGCAGAACCGCCGCATCGACGAACTGGTCGAGCTGTGCGAGCAGATGCGCCAGCGCCTGGAGAGCAGCGAGCTGCGTCGCTCGCACCTCGAGGACGAATGCGGCCACAGCCTGGCGATCGTCACCGCCGCCATCGCCCACCACAAGCTCGGCGCCCCGACCGGGCTAAGCCACCCGCCGCGCCTGCACAATCTGATCAACCACCTGGTCGGACACATCGCGCCGCAGAGCCCCTCGCTCGACACCGGGCGCTATCAGAAGAGCCCCGAGGCCATCAAGCGCGAGGAGGCCAAGGTCGAGGCCCGGATCGACGATCCGGTCTTCGACTACGAGCGCCTGCGCCGCCTCTTCCGCACCGGCTGACGCGACTGGTCGCGAGCTGACCTAGGCCGCGTGAGCGCAGCGTGAGTTCCCCCTAGGGGGAGGGTGGGGCTGAGGGCGCGCCGTGCGCGGGCGTCCCCGGATCCCGGGCCTGCACCAGGCTGTGCTCCAGATCCAACGTCACATGGCCATTGACCTGGTTGTCGGCGTCGAAGCGGGCGCTGATCGCCACGGTCAGCGCCTGGGCGCTGGCGCTGGTCACCACCAGCTCGCCCTCATTGGCCACCAGGTTGCGTCCCGGCGGCATGCAGAAGGTGACGCTGGTGGTCGGACCCAGATCGAGATGGCCGACCACGCGCGGCACGTCCACCAGCAGCTGCGCCAGCGTGGAGGCACCCGCCGCATCCGGGGTCTCGCAGAGGATGGCGATGCGTACCGCGTCGCTGTGCGGCTGCACCGCCGAGCGCACGCAGGCCACCGCGCTCCAGGGATGGCCGTCGATGGTTCCCTGCAGCGGCTGGTCGCGGATCGCCCCGGCCGGGGCGGCGGCGCTGCGCGCGGCGGCCGCCTGCTCGGCCTGCATGGCGGCGCGGATCGCACCCGGGTCGAAGCGGGTCAGGGTGATGTCGAAGTCGGGGCTCGTCCAGCGCAGGTTGGCGCCGGCGCGGCTGATGCTGATGTTGTAGGGCTTGTGCGCGGCGACCCGGATCAGGACATAGTCCGCCGCGTCCTCCTCGATGGTGTAGCGCTGCTTGTCCGCCTGCGCGACCTGGCCGGGGACGGCAACGCTGCTGGTGATCGTCGCATGGTCGATGGTCATCGCCATGGAGCCGCGCTGCGGGTGCTGGATGGTGGTCAGGTGCGGATTGGCCGGATCGGGTTCCTCGATCGCGATCACCTCCCATTTGCCGATGATATCCAGCGATTCGGCGCTGACGGCGGACCCGGCACCCAGGGTCAGGCAGGCCAGGGACAGCCACGAGGCGCGCAGCAGAGCCGGGAGACGGTGGATCATGCCGCGTGATACCTGGCCGCCGCGCGCAAGGAAGGACGTGGCGGGTGTGCGCGTCCGTGGGCGGCTGCGGGGCGCCACCCGCCTTGAGCTCGCAGGGCCTGCGGGTACGGTCCCGCATGCTCCGTCCTGGCGGTCTGGTCGGCACCCTGCGCATCGATTCGCTCCTCGGACGCGGGGCGATGGGCGAGGTCTTCCGCGCCACCCAGGTCACCCTCAAGCGCCCGGTCGCGGTCAAGCGCATCGCAGAGCACCTGCTCTCAACCCCCGAGGCGCTGGCGCGTTTCGAGCGCGAGGCGCAGTGCCTGGCGCGGGTGCAGAGCCCGTATGTGATCGGCGTGTATGATTTCGGGGTGATGCGCGATGAGGATGGCCAGGACCACTTCCTGCTGGTCATGGAGCTGGTCGAGGGCGGACGCAGCCTGCGCACCTGCATCCAGAATCCCTTGCGCTGGGATGAGGCCACCGGGCTGGTCTGGCATGTCGCGCGCGGCCTGGCCGCGGCCGCCGAGTTCGGGGTCATCCACCGCGACGTCAAACCGCACAACATCATGGTCTCGCCACGTGGCATCGCGAAACTCGCCGATTTCGGCCTGGCACGCTCGGTCGATTCCACCGACCTGACGACCCAGGGCACGGTCCTCGGCACCCCGGCCTACATGCCGCCTGAGGCCTGCCGCGGCGAGGCCGTGGACGGGCGGGGCGATCTTTACGCCCTGGGCGTGACCTGGTTCCAGCTGCTGTGCGGCCGCACCCCCTTCCTGAGCGACAACACCCCGGCGATGCTGCGCGCGCACGTCGATGATCCGCCGCCGCGCATCGAGACGCTGGTCCCGCAGCTGCCGCCCGGCATCGCGCAGCTGGTGCACCGCCTGCTGGAGAAGGATCCGCGCAACCGTCCGGCCAACGCCCTGCTGCTGACTGAGATGATCCGCGCCCTGACCACCCAGGGCCTGTCGATCCCGGAGGTCGTGATCCTGCCGCCGCTGGATGGCATCATCCCCGATCCGGCCACCGCGGCCACGCATGTCGCACCCAGCGCGCTGCGCGACACCGCGACCATCCCGCTCATGCCGCGGGCCATGCCCGGCTTCACCGTGGTCAGCCCGCCGGCCGCCCAGAGCGGCGCGAATGCGGCCACCGCGGCCACGCTCTCGGGTTCAGGCGCCGTGCCGCCGCGTCGCGCCGGCCGCTGGGGGTTTCTGGCCGGTGTGGTGCTGCTATTGATCGCCGTGGGCTTGGGTCTGGGTGCGCGCAGCCACAGCTTTCCGATTCAAAGCCGGCCGGTCCTTGCCGCACTGGCCAGCGGCAACGACGTGGTTGCGCTGCGCCGGGCCGACGACCTGGTCGCGCGCTTCCCGGCCGATGACCGGGCCCTGGCCCTGGACACTCAGGTGATCAGCCAGGAGATCGACCGCAGCCTCGCCCAGGACGGGGTGACGGTGACGCGCGAGCTGCTGGCGCAGCGCCAGGCCGGTCGCGACTGGCTCGACCATGAGGCGCTGAGCGAACGCATCGACCTGCACGAAGCGCAGGCCCAGGCACAGGCCGGCAATGCCGACGCGGCCATGGCGCTCTTTGGCGCCGTGCTCAGTCGCCATCCCAACGACCCCGTGGCGCTCGGGGAGGTCGTGGCCGCCTTCCCGCATGACAGCGGCAACGAGGCCGTGGTCGGGGCGGCGGTGCACCTCGGGGAGCTCACGACCCCGGTGCCGGTCCAGGCGGTGACCCTGATCGAGGACGCGCTGTGGCGCTGGGATGCGACCAATCCCCTGATGCTGCGCGCCCGCACCGTGGCCTTGAAGGCCGACTCCACCCTTATCGCGCAGAGTCGAGCCAAGCTCGACAGCGGCGATGCGAACAACACCGCGGCGCGCTTCGCGGCAGACGCCGTGCTGGTCCAGGCCCAGGCTCTCACCCCTGCCGACCACCTGCGCTACGCGGTCGTCAACCTCTGCCAGCTCAGCGGCAGCTTCATGGAATTCCGCACCGGATTGGACTGGTTGGAGGCCACGTCCGGCCAAGCGGGCTGGACCGATCTCAAGCGCGACGCCGGGATCAAGCCCTTCGCCCAGGTCGCCGTCCTCAGCGGCTATCTCGACGAGTTCGGCACGCGCGCCATCGCGCTGCTGGCCAAGGCCTTCGTGCCCGAGATCACGCCCGGCCTGCCAGGCTGGCTTGCGGCGGATGATCCGACCCTGCGCTACAACGCCTGGCTGCTGGCGCACCAGGCCGGGCTCGGCGGGCACATCGATGACGTCGCCTTCCACGCCAGGAGCCTGCTGCTGTTCGATCCCGACGGGCCGTCGCCCTCCGAGGATGCGGCCCTGGCCTACTTCAGCGCCTGCGTGGGCACGCCACGCCAGACCGAGGCGCTGCGCGCGCTGCTCGCGGGCGAAGCGCATGTCCAGGCCGAGCTGAAGCTGTTCGATGCCAACCTGCCCATGCATGCGCCCTACGTACGCCGCACCCTGGCCACGGTGCATGCGGTCACCCAGCTGCTGCAGGGCACGCCTGCCCACTGAGGCTGGCGCCGGGATGGGACGAGACGGGATGGGAGGGGAATGGCCGGGCCGGCTGCTTAGGTGGTGTCCTGACGGTGAGCAGCTCGCCAAGCTGCTGCCCTGATAGCTGTCACTGTGGCAGCACCTGCCCGATAGGAGGTGGCAAAACGACCTTAGATCCTAGGATTGCGCCATGTCGACCACCGTGCGGAATTTCCTGGCCACCTGCGCTGCTTTGTGCGCCTTTGGCGGCATCTCAGCGCCATTGAGCGGCGCCGATGCGCCCGCACTTCCCGGGAAGCTGCCGCTCTCCGACCCCCTCGCCAAGGTCGCACCGACGATCCTCCCCTACCTCCTCGACCCGCATATGGCCGTGACCTCGCTGCCGCGCAGCAGTGTGGCCGCCCGGACCCCCGGCACGATCGCAGCACGCCTCGATGTCGTGGTCACCCCGGACACCCTCCAGGCCATCAGCGCGACCGGCGCCGTGATCGTGACCAGCTCCGAGCGCTGGAATTCGGTGAGCATCGAAGCCACACCCGCGCAGCTGCGCGCGCTCGCCAGCCTCCCGGCGATCAAGCAGATCCTGCTGCGCCATCGTCCCCGGCTCTCCGGACTCGACCAGGGCGATGGGGTCATGCACACCAACACCCTGCGCTCGACCTACGGCCTGACCGGGGCCGGACGCACCATCGGCATGATCTCAGACTCGGTCGATGACACCTTCGCCCATCCGGTCGTCACCGGCACCGTGCCTACGGCGATGCTCTCCGGCATCGTCCCGCAGACCGCCGCCTCGCCCGGACCCTACCTGCCACCGAGCATCCAGGTCGTGGATTTCGGGCCCCCGGGCGGGACCGATGAGGGTGAAGGCATGCTCGAGGAGGTCTACTCTGTCGCTCCGGGGGCGCCCCTGGCCTTCGCCTCATCCGGCACCACGGACGACGAGATGGCGGCCAACATTGGCAAGCTCGCCAGCTCTGCCGGCTGCACCATCATCGGCGACGATGTCTCCTACCTGGACGAGCCGTTCTTCCAGGATGGCCCGATCGCCCAGGCGATCGACACCTTCCAGGCTGCGGGCAACCTCTATTTCGCCGCCACCGGCAACAACAACACCTCCGGCATCATGATGCCCTACCAAGAGGTGCCCGGCACTCCTGAAGTGCCCCCGTACGCACAACCCGTCACGGGCGGCAGTTTCCACAACTGGGGACAGGGCGGTGCCACGCCCGGCTTCCTGCCGATCGTGGTCCCGGCCGGGACCACGATCGATTTCGTCCTGGAATGGAACCAGCCGTACTCGAGCTGGGGTCTGGGGGCCGGATCGCAGGCTGACTTCGACATCTACGCCTATGACAGCGCCGCGACCACTGCCAACGTGCTGGCCGAAAGCATCGCTACGCAGGGCACCGCCGGGCATCCCAGCGGGGATCCCAATGAGATCATGGAGTACACCAATCCCAATACCCCGGCCAATCCGCCTAGCCATGTCGGTGACATCACAATCTACATCGCCGTCAACCACTATGCAGGCGTGACCGACGCCGTGCTGCGCCTGGTCCTCTACAGCGATGGCGAATATACCCCGCCCTCGAGCACCCTCTTCAGTGGCCCAGTCGCCTTCGGCCACTGCACCGCCAGCGGCTGCCTGGCCGTGGCCGCCGCGCCCTGGAACACGCCGTCTACGGTCGAGTTCTTCAGCTCCAAGGGTGGCTGGGGATCCAACGGGGTGCCCTTCTACTTCAGCACCTCGGGCGCGGCCTTCAGCTCGCCGCAGCTGCGCAACAAACCCGACCTGACCGCGCCGGATGGCGTGCACACCTCCGACTTCGGCACGATCGTGCAGGGCGATACCAGCGGCTACCCGAGCTTCTATGGCACGTCCGCCGCGACCCCGAACGCCGCGGCCTGCGCCGCGCTGGTCTGGGCGGCCCAGCCCAATGAGAGCAATGCGCAGATCGTAAGCCGACTCGAATCCACCGCCGGCACCGTGACCTCGCCCGATTCGCCACAGCCGAACGACTATACCGGCTATGGGCTGGTCAATGGCCTCGCCGCGGCCGCCGGCACCAGCGTCGCATCGGTCACCTCCAATACCGCCTCCGGCACCATCTATGGCGGCACCGTGCCAATCACCGTGACCTTCAGCCAGGCGGTGACCGTCGGCGGCACCGGTACGCCGACCCTGACGCTCAACACCACGCCGCCGCGCAGCGCATCCTATGTCAGCAACAATGGCAGCGGCGGCCTGCTCTTCGATTATCAGATCGTCGCCGGCGATCAGGACTCGGCGCTGGATGTTCTCGGTGCCTCCGCCCTGACCCTCAATGGCGCCACCATCAGCGACACCCAGCTCGCGGCGGTCGGATTGACCCTGCCCGCCGCCGGGGCGGCGCGCTCGCTGACCAGCAGCAAGACCATCGTCATCGATTCGGTGGCACCGGTCCTGACCATCAGCGCGCCGATGACGACCTCCGCGACCAGTTTCACGACCACGTTCTCCTTCTCACAGCCGGTGGTCGGCTTCGGGCCGTCCTCCGTGTCGCTGAGCAATGCCACGGCCGGGACCTTTACCCAGATCAACGGCAGCACCTACAGTCTCGTGGTCATACCGACCGCACCCGGGGCGGTCGGGGTCACGGTCGCGCCGGGCGTCCAAAACCCCTATTCCCAGGTGGCCAACGGGGCCACCGCCTCCACCACCTATACCCTTGCGCAGAATAATAGCGGCAGCACCGCTACGGCGACCGCAGGCGCATCCTCCTCCGGTGGCGGCGGCGGTGGTGGCGGCTGCGGTCTGGGCGGCGGCATGGGTCTGGTAGGCCTGCTGGCAGGCCTGGGCTGGTGGCGGCGGCGCCGCTCACCCTGAAGAGTTCCCTCTGAGGCCCCTCTATGGCCCCTCTGTGGCAGGAAATGAGATGATGGGCGCAGCAAGTGAGAAGACCCGCAGCGCCGGGCGCTAGGATCATGCTCGGAGGCCGCACCATGATCACCGCCCGCGACATCAGCCAGTTCCATGACCTGGGCTACTTCCTCACCGAGCCCGCCTTCGACCAGGCGCAGCTCGACCTGGCCTCCAGGGAGTTCCATCGCCTCTGGGAGCTGCACATCCGCTCCACCGAGGCCGGGGGCACCGCCCAGCAGACCTGGATCGCGCGCAACCGCGCCTTCATCGGCCAGGCGCACTCGCGCAGCGCGGTGCTCGCCGAGATGTGCCATGCGCCCATCTACCGCGCGGCCTGCGCGGCGCTGATCGGTCCCGACGCCGACCTCTATTACAATCAAGTGGTGATCAAATCGCCCCAGCTGGGCGCCCATTTCGGCTGGCACCAGGATTCGGGCTACACCATCACCGTGCCGCTGCGCTACATCACCTGCTGGACCGCGATCAGCCGGACCACGCTCGCCAATGGCTGCATCTGGATCATCCCCGGGTCGCACCACCGCGGACTGCTGGCGCACCAGCACAACCAGCGTGACGATTCGCACGACGCCGTCTTCGAGGACGAGAGCGGCGCGATCCCACTCGAGATGCGTCCCGGACAGGTCGCGATCTTCAGCTCCCTCCTCTTGCACCGCAGCGGTCCGAACACCTCGCAGGAGAACCGCTTCGGCTTCGTGCCGCAGTACCACCACGCGGGGGTCCTGGCCGCGGATACGGGTGCACCCGGCGGGGATCAGGTCCCGGTCCTGCGCAAGGGCCAGGCGGTCGGCAATCAGCTGGTCGGTGCACGCTAGCGCACTGTCCCAAGTCCAGTCCGGACGATCTCGCGGCACCCCATCGGGAGCAACAAACGACCGGCAGACGACGGGTGCACCACTCCCGTCGCCTGCCGGTCAACTCTACGCACGAACCCAGATGGTGCAGAAACGGATCAGGTCAGATCAGAACACCAGCTGCTGCTGGAGCCGGAAGATGCTGGCGGTCGACTTGCTGCCGGTGGTCGCGGTGGTGCCGGGATAGAGGCTCTTCCAGTTGCTGTATTCGAGGCTGGTCTTGGAGCGGTTGCCGGCCCAGTAGAAGTTCAGACCGACATCGATCTGCTTGCCGGAGTTGCCGTAGTCGCCGTAGTTGTTCAGGCCGTACACGGTGCCCGGAGCGTCCTTGTAGTCGGCGCGCTCATAGCGCAGCGCAGGCTCCAGGACAAAAGAGTTGAGCGGGATGGCATAACCCGCCTGGGCGTTCCAGGCCTGCTTGTGCACGGTCGGGGCGCTGGCGCCGACGTCGGCCTGGTTCTTGACGCGGTCCCAGCGCTCCTCGACCAGGGCGGTCAGGCCGTCCCAATGGCCAAGCAGGTCGATGCCGTAGTCGAGCGTCGACTGCGAGTTGTTGGGCGCGGGGTTGGCGTCCGTGCCGGTGGCGGGAGCGCCGCCGGTGCGGGCATTGACATTGTCGGCGACATCCAGGCCCAGGCGCAATCCGGTGCCCTGGGCGCCGATGAAGGTCTCGGTGTCCTTGGCGATCCGCAGCGATCCGGGACCGGTGAATTCGACGCGGGCGCTGTACCAGAGGCCTTGCGACTTGTTGGGCGCCGCCGCCGTGTTCGAGGTCGAGCCCTCGGCCGCGGAGTTGTTCTGGATGTCGGCGCCGAAGGTCACGTAGTTGCTGTTGAGGCGGTAGCCGACGCCGGCGGAGCGGTTGTTCAGCAGCTGCGCGGGCATCGCATAATTCGGCAGCAGGTTGTCGGCGCTGCTGACGACGTTGGTCTGGCGGTTGTGGAAGGCGTAGTCGAGGCCGATCTGGACCTGCTGGTCGACGCCGTCGGTGTGGAACTTCTGGAAGACGAAGCCCTGCTGGATGAGGGTGGTGCCGGTCGCTGCCGTGGTGCCGTTGGGGGTCGCGGCGTCGGTGCCGGCGATGCCCTTGGCCGTCGTGGAGTTCGCGGGGTGTCCAACGCCGTCAGCGCGCAGGATGATCACCACCCCGGTATCCTGGCGGTAGGTCGCCTTGAAGGCGACACGGGCACGGCGCAGGAAGAAGTCCACGGCGGCCGGCTTGGAGTCGTCGGAGGCGGTGTCGATGTCGTAGTCGTTGCCGGCATCATCCTTGGAGCGTGCGCTGTCCACCCGGCCCTGCAGGAGGCCGCCCACGCTCAGCTGCCAGTCGCTATCGGAGACGGTGACGGCGGAGGCTGCGGGGCCGGACAGGGTGTACCAGGCGATGACGGCCAATGTGGGCGCGAGAGACTTGATGATCACGAGCAATGCTCCTATTTTCGTCGCTGGACGGAGG
>Ga0302314_10013990_pt1 | contig 13757 bp, 11 predicted proteins | sample III_Palsa_N2_3_FD_200533 | JGI IMG/M metagenome (GOLD analysis project Ga0302314, IMG submission 200533) | Peat permafrost microbial communities from Stordalen Mire near Abisko, Sweden - III_Palsa_N2_3 | ecosystem: Environmental > Terrestrial > Soil > Palsa > Peat permafrost | place: Sweden... | reverse complement strand
AAGGTGTCCGCTGCCCGGACAACGGTAGCGGCGCGGTGATTCTGCGTGCCGCCGGACAGCACACCGGACAATGAGTGAGATTGAGGTCAGCAAGCCATGAAAGACACACTGGGCGTACTACTTGCAGGCGGCGCTGGCGAGCGCTTGTTTCCACTCACGCGTGATCGCGCCAAGCCGGCTGTGCCTTTTGCCGGGCAGTATCGAATCATCGACATTACGCTGTCGAACTGCATCAACTCTGACCTGCGCAAGGTTTACATCTTGACCCAGTACAAGGCGCTGTCGCTGAATCGCCACATCCGCGAAGGCTGGGGACCGATTGTTGCCAACGAGCTGGGCGAGTTCATCGAGATTCTGCCGCCGATGCAGCGTGTCAGCTCGAACTGGTACATGGGCACGGCTGATGCGGTCTACCAGAACATTTATTCGATCGGGTCGGAGGAGCCGAAGTACGTCATCATTCTCTCCGGCGATCACATCTACAAGATGAACTACGGCAAGATGCTGAAGCAGCATCAGGACGCGGGCGCCGACGTGACTCTGGCGACGCTGCCGATTTCTCCGGATGAAGTTTCGCGCTTCGGCGTCGTCGAAGTTGCGCGCAATGGCGAGGTTGTCGGCTTCCAGGAGAAGCCTGCAACGACGGAGCTGCGGTCGCCGTTCAATCCGGAGATGGTGGATGCTTCGATGGGCATTTACATCTTCAACACAGATGTTCTGCTGCCGGCGCTGATTAAAGATGCGGACGATCCGAACTCGAAGCATGACTTCGGGCACAATATTCTGCCTTCGATCCTCGGGAAGTACAAAATGTACGCGTACAACTTCGTCGACGAGAACAAGCAGGAAGCGCTGTACTGGCGCGATGTTGGGACGCTCGAGGCTTACTACGATTCGAATCTCGATATCGCGAGCGTGTCGCCGACGTTCAATTTGTATGACCGCGCGTGGCCGATCCGGACGCGTGTGCGGCAGTATCCGCCGGCGAAATTTGTCTTCGGTGAGCCGGGGCGTACCGGTATGTCAATCAACTCGATTGTCTCGGCTGGGTGCGTTGTTTCCGGCGCGGTGATTCGGAACAGCGTGCTGTCGCAGGATGTGCGCGTCAATTCTTACGCGGATGTAGAGTCGAGCATCATCTTTTCGCACGTCAACATTGGGCGCCATTGCCGCGTGAAACGGGCGATTATCGACCGCGATGTGCATCTGCCGGAAGGCACCGTCATCGGCTACGACCAGAACGAGGACAAGCGGCATTACTTTGTCACGCCGAGTGGGCTGACGGTGGTGACGCGGGATTACTCACTATATGAGAACCCGGTGTCGGCGGACTTTCTTGCGCCGCGGTAAACGTTAGGGCAAAACGTCAGCGCCGTGCCGGGGCGATGCTGTAATCTGCTTTGGAACCGCTGCCGCGGTCAGCGCGTACTCCTCCGGTATGCCGCCCATGCCTTTGTCGGTTGCGTTCGTCCTACCGGAGCCCGGCCGTTTTCGGCCTGCGCGCTCCGCGGATGCGGCACTGACATCCAAGACGTCCAAGACATCCATGCCCGGCCCTGAACGCACTCCAGCCCGCAGCCCACAACCCGGTCCCGGTCCGGATGAGAGCGGGTTGCTTGCGGAACGCTGCAAGTCGGGCGACGCTGCGGCCTGGGTCGAACTAGTTCGGCTGCAGCACCGGCGGGTCTACGCGCTTTGCTATCGCTTTACCGGCAACAGTGCGGACTCAGAGGACCTGAGCCAGGATGTGTTCCTGAAGGTGCATCGCAATCTGGAAAATTTTGACTCGGCCAAGGGCAGCTTTCAGACTTGGCTGACGACGCTGGCGCGCAATCTCCTGGTCGACCACTTCCGCCGCAGCCGTCAGGACCGCGCCACGGACTCGATTGACGCGAACTGGGAGGGGTCAGAGGATGAGTCGCCTTCCCTGTCGACCCGGATCGAGGACGGTGGTCCGTCGCCCCATGCCAGCGCGGTCAGCCGGCAGACTGCCGGCATCGTGCAACAGGCCTTGACCCAGCTGTCGCCGGAGCTGCGGGAAGCCGTGATTTTGCGGGATTTGCAGGATTTTGATTACAAGGAGATCGCCCAGGTGCTGCGCGTGCCAGAAGGCACGGTGAAATCGCGGATAAGTCGCGGCCGCGCGGAACTGGCAAGGCTTTTAGAACGTATGAAAGGACAGGTGATGTAAATGCCGGACCAGCCAAATCCCGGAACCGGCAAAGCGATGGACGACATGCGCTGCGCCGAAGTCGAGCCCCTGTTCGCGGAGTATCTGGACGGGACGCTCTCCGCAGACGCGCAAGCGCGGTTGGAGGCCCATCTGGCCACCTGCGCGGCCTGCACGGATGCGCTGGCCGAGGTGCGCCGCGGCCTGGGATGGCTGCGGCTGCTGCGCGCTGACACGCTGCCCACTGAACCACCTGCCGGTCTGCTGGAAAAGATCATCGCCCGGACTTCTGACGGTGGCGGCGCTGCGACGACGACCAGCGCTACCGGCGTTGTTACTGCGGCAGCCAAGCCCTCTGCGTGGAGCTCGGTCAACCTGGCTGCGGTGCGCAGTGGCGTTCGCCGGACGGGACTCTGGGAGCCGCGGCTGGCGCTGACGGCTGCGATGGCTTTCTTCTCGATCTCAGTCACGCTGAGCGTTGCGGGCATTCGCCCGGTGGACCTGAAGCCGACGAACCTGCGCCGCACGGTGACTCGTACATATTTCGACGCGAATGCGCGCGTCACCCGCTATTACGAAAACATGCGCGTCGTCTATGAGCTGGAATCGCGGGTTCGTGAACTGCGTCGCGCGGCTGAGACGTCAAACCGGCCCGCGCCGAGCAATCAGCCACAGCAGCAGCCTAAGCCGAAGACGACGCCGCAGTCTGACAGCACGCGTCACCCGTCCGCGGTGGACGACGGCCTGGCCCGCAAAGACGGCAAGAGTGGCCAGCAACAGAAAAAAGCGGACCCGAAAGAGTCCGAACCTGAGCCTGTCTTCGATGGCGACGTAATCGAAGCGCGTCTCAATCTTCCAGCCCAGCGGCCCGTTTCCGGCCGCACGGCTTTTTCAGATACGACCCTTTCGCCCTCGACGGAAATCGAGAGCCTGACCGTCGTGCCGCAAAGGAGCATGGCATGAACTGCGCAAATCATCCCGACACCCCCTCAGTAAACTTTTGCCAGAATTGCGGCAAGCCACTCTGCGCCCAATGCGTCCGCACGGTCAGCGGCATGGTGTACTGCGAACCTTGCCTGGCGGCCAAACTCGGTATTCCACCGGCCGGAACGCAGCCCGGACCCGGACCTGTAATGCCTGGAACAATGCCCGCGAATTATTCGCCGGTCGCCGGCTCGCAATCACCGATCCTGGCCGGACTGCTGGGCTTCATCCCCGGCGTCGGCGCCATGTACAACGGGCAGTTCGCCAAGGGCCTCGTGCACGTCGTCATCTTTATCGCGCTGGTGAGTGCGACGCATAACTTCGGACTCTTCGGATTGCTGGTCGCCGGGTGGATTTTCTATCAGGTCTTCGACGCGTATCAGACGGCCTTCGCGCTGCAGCATGGCTTGCCACTGCCCGATCCACTGGGGTTGAATAACATCGGCGCGAAGCTTGGCCTGGGCCAGACGCCACCGCCGCCCGGAGCCGCGCCCTATGCAGGTCCATACGCAGGACCAGCGGCGCCGCCACCTGCAGCTTCCGCAGTGCCGCCTGCTGCCAGCAGCTATCCCTCCGCTTATCCGACGGCATATCCGGTTCCTCCCGTGCCACCTGTGGCTGCTATCGCGCCGGCATGGGATCCCGCAGCTGCCCAACAGGAACCAGGCAGTATGGGCCTGCTGGATGAGCCGACGCATCGTTCGCTGCCGGTGGGCGCCATCATCCTGGTCGCGCTGGGCGTGGTGTTCCTGCTCGGTACGGTTGGCGTGCTGAGCGTGCATTGGCTGAGCCACGGCTGGCCGCTCATCCTCATCGCGCTGGGCGTTTGGATTTTCTATCGCAACAACCACAAGCATCCCGGAGGTCCGCAATGAACTGGTATACGCTTCGCCGCGCCCGCGGTGCTCTCATCCTGATCGTCATTGGCGTCGCATTCCTGCTGGAACAGATGCACGTGCTGCCGTGGGACGGGGCCTGGCCCATCATTTTGATCGGCATCGGCATTGTTTTGCTGGCCGAGCGGCTGCTGCCGACACCGCCGCCGCCACCGCTTCCCGGGCAGCCGCAGTATCCGTATCCGTACGGCTATGCACCGCCCAACGTACCCGCGCCTCCGCCGCCACCCGTCGCGCCCGCGCCTGAAAACCCGACCACGGGAGATTGGAAGTAAGCCATGGCCACTCTGCCGCCTCAACCACCACCGCCTCCGGCGCCCGGACAGGATCCACGCGACTACGCTCGTCAGCAGAAGGAGTACTACCGCGTCTGGAAGGACCAGCAAAAGGACCAATGGCGCGCCAGCCGCGACCAGTGGAAGGCGCAGCGGGATCAGTGGCGCTATCAGCAGGGCTACTGGTATGGACGGCGACGTTCGATTCTCGGGCCAATCATTCTTGTCACGGTCGGCATCATCGCCCTGCTGATTCACTCCGGACATCTGGAAGGCTATCGCGCATGGGAGTGGTTTGGCCGCTACTGGCCTGTCATCCTCATCGCCGCCGGAATCGGCCGTCTCATCGAGTGGTACTTCGATCGCGACCAGCCGTATGCTCCGCGCAGCTCCGGACTCGGCGGACTGATCGTGCTGATTATCATCCTCGGCGTCATCGCGACATCGTCCAACCACTGGGGCAGCTGGCACAACGGCTGGAACAACAATGGCATGTTCGATGGCGACGACGACTTCAGCTTCATGCACGGCACCGAGCATGACTTCGACAGTGTCAAGGAGTACACGCTGCCCGCTGGAAGCAGCCTGAGCGTGGTTTCACAAAACCGCGGCGACGTCAGCATCCTGACCAGTCCGGACAGCGAGGTCCACGTCACGCTGCACAAGAAGGTTTACGAGAACAATGAAGGCAAGGCCAGCAAGATGGCCGACGGGTTCAATCCGTCGTTTGCGACCTCGGGGTCGACGGGGACGCTGACACTGGCGAATGATGATCACATTCGCGCCGGCATGGAAATTACCGTGCCTGCTGCGGTCGCCGTCACCGTGGACCTGCAGCACGGCGACCTGACGGTAACTGGACGCCAGGCCAACGTGAGTGCGCAGACCCATCACAGCGACATGCGCTTCACTGACATTTCCGGCGGCCTGACGGTGCATGCCGATCACGGTGACACGAATATTTCGTCGGTCAAGGGCGATGTCTCGCTTAACGGCGCGTTCGGTGATCTCAACGTCAACGCGGTTACCGGGCGACTGAACATGGACGGCGACTTCGAAGGCGACATCAACCTGCGCTCCGTTGATGGAGCATTTCGCTTCCACTCCCCACGGACTGACATGGAAGCGGCTCGCATCGTCGATCAGCTGACGATGGGCGACGGCGACCTGCATGCTTCCTACATTGCCGGGCCGTTTCGGCTGAAGACGCGCGACTTTGACGTCGACCTGAGCAATGTGTCCGGCGATATTTCGGTCAGCAATTCCAACGGCAGCGCTGAAATCACCGCGGCCAAGCCGCTTGGATCCATCCAGGTGGATAACCGCTCGGGGTCGGTGCGAATTACCCTGCCGCAGGATGCTGGCTTCCAGTTGGACGCTGAGGCCAATAATGGCGACATCAGCAATGATTTCGGCGTCGGCAATACTTCCAGCGGCGACCGGAATATCACGCGCGGCACGGTTGGCAACGGTGCGCTGAAAGTAACGGTCAACTCGAATGAAGGCGACATCAGCATTCATCGCACTTCGGAAGCGGCCACAGTTCCGCCACCTGGTGTGGCGCTGCCGCCTGGGGCTCGGAGCGCGGATGAAGACAACGAAACTCGCAAGTCGAGCGGCGTGCCCAAGCCTCCGAAGCCGCCCAAGTCGCCGCGATCGCCTAGAAGCCCGGCAGGACCGGACGGACCAGTCCCGGGAATCGTGAATCAATAATCTCGAGCGACCGCGCCACTACTTCTTCCAGGGTAAGCGTGGTCGTGTCGAGAACGATCGCGTCGGGAGCCGGCTCCAGCGGAGAAGCCTCGCGGGTGCGGTCGCGCTGATCGCGATCATGTAACTGCTGCAGCACTAATTCCTGACTGAGCGGAATTTGTTCTCCAGCAGTTACATTACCGGTAGCCGTCTGCTGCAGGTAGCGGCGCTCACCGCGTGCCCGCTCGCTGGCGTCGAGAAAAAACTTCACTTCGGCATCGGGAAATACCTTGGTGCCAATGTCGCGGCCTTCCATGACCACGCCGCCGGTTACTCCGAGAGCGCGCTGGCGGGCTACCATCCACGCCCGCACCCGGGGATGCACCGAGACGCGCGATGCGGCCTGGGTAACGTCGGCCTCGCGGATCCGCTGGGTTACATCCTGCCCATCGACCTGGACACGGATGGTGTGCGTCATCGGCTCGAGGACAATTTTCGTGCGCTCCGCCAGGCTGGCCAGTGACGATTCGTCGTCAAAATCCATATCCTCGTCGAGGGCTTTCAAGGCGAGAGCGCGATACATGGCCCCGGTGTCCAGCTTGGTGAAGTTCAGCGCCTGCGCGAGGCGGCCGGCGAGCGTGCTTTTGCCGACGCCCGAAGGTCCGTCAATCGCAATCACCGGTTTAGTCCGCCGCGCAACGCCCTGGTCATTCATGACGCGTCTGTTTTACCTTTCCCGGAATCCTCACGCTTTTTCGGAGCGCCGGCAGGCTTCTTCTTCCATGCTGGAGTTCCTCCGCCGGCTCGTCCGCCGGCCTTGGCGCCGAATTTACCGAAGGGCTTGTTCGCTGCGACGGATTTTCCGCCCGAGGCGCCCGGCTTGCTGCCCGCGCGAGGCGCAAAGCCCGAAGGCTTCTTGGCGTAGCCGCCGGCTTTTTTCGCGAATCCGCCTGGCTTTGAGAAGCCGGACGGCTTGCGGAAGGCCGGCCGCGCACCGGATTCTCCAAGGGCTGCGCCGTCAACTGGAGGCTTACGATACGGCGATTTCGCAAATGTGGGCTTCTTGAAACCGCCACTTTCAAACGAGCGGCCCGCGCCAGGCTTCGGCGGGGCGCCTCGATCGTGTTTCACCCATGGCTTACGAGCGCCTGCTGATGCTCCTGCCCTCGGCTTGAATTCTCGCTTCCCGCCAGTTGCGGCGCGCGGTTTCCACTCACGCTTCTCGCCCGCCGGCGCGCGAGGCTTGAAGTCACGCTTCTCGCCAAATGCGGCGCGCGGTTTGAACTCGCGCTTGTCTCCACCCGCAGAGGCGGGCCGGTTTTGCCACGGACGACGCTCCCCGGTGACGGCCGATGCTTCGCGCGGCTTCCAGGCAGGCTTGTCTCCCGTTGCGCGCGGCTTCCATGGCTTGGCGCCGCCTCCGCCAGATTCGCGCTTCGCCCACGGCTTAGCTGGACCTCGCCCGCCGCCCGGACTTGCGCTTCTTGGCTTCCACGCCGGTTTGTCACCGGTGGCGCGAGGTTTCCACTCGCGCTTCTCTCCGGTTGCGGGACGGGGCTTCCATGCCGGCTTGTCGCCAGCAGCGCGCGGACGCTTGGCGAAATCTCCGCGGTCCGGAGTTTTTCCGGCGCTGGCTCCTGCGCGCTTTACCCAAGCCTTGCGCGGGCCGGCACTCGCGGCACCTTCGCGCGGCTTCCACTCGCGCTTCTCGCCCGTTGCTGGACGCGGCTTCCACTCCCGCTTCTCGCCGCTTGCGGCCGGGCGATCGCCACGCGGAGCGAATTTGTCGAACGCTTTGCGCGGCGCAAACTCGCGCGGCTTGTGCGGACGGTCTGCGCTGCGCGGGCGATCATCGCTCGCGGGACGACGCACTGGCATCGTCGCCTTTTGCGCGGCTGCTTCGATGCGCTGCGCTTTTAACAAATCACTGTCGCGCTGCTCTGCGGCTTCATGCAGTGTTTCTGCCGCGCCGCCGGCCAGCGCGTACGCACTGGAACGGCCAACTGCCAGCATTTTCAGCTGCCGTGATGCGCCAAGGCCGTGAACAACTTCGCGCACGCGCGAGCGTGACGACAGCGGACCGAGCACCGTCTCCACTTCCTCAACCGTCGCGGCGACGGCACCGTGCAAATACAGCGAGACCAGCGCACTCAGCGCCAGTGCCTGGCTCATGCTCGCGCCCTGCTTGACTTCGTCCGGCCACCAGCGATGGGTCAACTCCCAACGCGCGCCTTCGTCGGACGCATACGTTTCGAGCAGAGGAACTACGCGGAGCTTTACCCACAAATCGTGCAGGGCGCGCAGAATCGCGGCTTCCGTCAACTCGTTGCCGACTTCGCGGACTAACTCGCTGACAGTTTTTGCACCGCCCTGCAACACTTCCCAGACCTTCTGCACCAGCGGACTGCCCTGGGGGGCGCGCTTCAACTCGCGATCGCCGCGCAGCGCGTACAGATATGGCAGCACTTCAGCGGAAACTACCGCGTCAAAATGTTCGCCGGTGAGCGTGGAGTTTTCTTCCCAGAGAATTGCGGCAGCGGCATGATCCTCAATCAAGCGCGCCGTCAGCTGCCGCGCTGCGTCCTGCGCTTCGGTGCCGGGTTGCTTGTCGGCGGTGCCGGCTGAGGCCTGCGTCAGCGATGCCAGCGGGCCGTCGGTCGGGAGGAAGCTGCAAAAACCAATTTCGTCCAGCCACAGTTGCGCGTCTTCAGCAGTCAGGACGCGGGTGCCGTCCTGGCGCCACATTTGTAACCGGGACTTATCTAAATCATCTTGTGTCATAAAAATTTTCCGGGCAGCGAGTGAGGATCGGCTGGCCTATAGGCGGATGCGGGGAGCTCTAGATACGAGAAAACGCCCGTTGGATCTCTCTAAAAGAATAACGCAGTACGATGGGGCGGCCGTGCGGGCAGTTCGTCGGGTGCTCGGTTTGCGCTAACTCGGCCAGCAGCCAGTCGATTTTTGCGGGATCCAGCCGCATATTCACCTTGATGGCCGCGTGGCAGGCGATGCTGGCGGCGATCCGTGTCCGCATGGTTTCGAGATTCTCGCGCTGGTTGCCGCGGGCCTGCTCCAGCACTTCGGCCAGCATGCGCTCGAGCTCTGCGCCCTCGAGACCGACGGGCGCGGCCTTGACTGCGAGCGTGCGCGCGCCGAAGGGCTCGACTTCAAAGCCGTTGCGTTCAAGTTCGCCGGCGATTGCCGCGAAGGCAACCATTTGCTCCGGCAGCAGTTCCAGCAGCACGGGCATCAGCAGTCGCTGGCGCTGGACCTGTTCGACTTCGCGCTCGCGAAGGAGCTTTTCAAACAAAATTCTTTCGTGGGCGACGTGCTGGTCGATGATCCAGAGGCCCTCTTCATTCACGGCCAAGATGAACGAATCGCGCAGTTGGCCGACGGCGCGCAGCGTGTGTAGGGAATGCAGCGTGCCGGGCTCGGCGGGCGCTGAATCCGCGTCGGGATAGCCGCAGTTGTGGCCTGCCGTGACGATGGTTTCTGCGGTAGCGCTGGTTGCTGTCGCGGCTGCAGGATTCGTCGTGAATGGCAGACGGACTTCTTCTGCAGGCAACGGTCGCTCGATCAACTCGAACGCAGCGACGTCGCCGCTCATCGGCGGGCCTTCCGACTGCGGCAGGTCATTTATCCTGTCGTCCACGCTGCCGTCACCGTGCAGGCTTGGCGTGAGCGCGGGCGATGCGAGCGGATTTGCCGTCAGCGATCCGAGAAAGCTTGCTGCCGGGCGGGCCTGCATCAACGTCGTGCGGACCGTGTCGCGAAGAAAATCGTGGACGACGGATTGCTGGCGGAAGCGGACCTCGGTCTTTGCGGGATGGACGTTGACGTCGACTTCGCTCGGCGGCAATTCGAAAAACAGCAACACGACGGGAAACAGTGTCGGCGGCAGAATGTTGCGATAGGCCTCGCCGAGCGCGTGCTGCAACAGACGATCGCGGACGAGGCGATGGTTGATGAAGACGTACATCGAATTGCGATTCAGCTTTTGCAGCTCGGGCTTGGAGACAAATCCGCGCAGGCGCAGCAGGCCTGGTTCCGGCGCGGCGTAATCTTCTCCGCGCTTCCATGGTGGCGGCTCAGGGATGCCGGCACGATCCAGGTCCATTTCCGCGGTTACTGGTAGGAGCTGGTCGAGAGTCTCGCGGCCGAAGATTTGGAAGACTCGCTCGGCGGCGTCTTTGACAGGTGGCGCCTGCAGCAGCGCGTGCGCGGGCGTGTGCAGCTCGATATGTTTGTCCCAATGCGCCAGCGCGTAGTGCGTCACCAGTTGGGCGACGTGTGAGAGTTCGGTTTGCTCAGAGCGGAGAAACTTTTTTCGCGCGGGCGTTTGGAAAAATAAATCGCGGACTGTGAGGGTGGTGCCCACTGTTGTGCCGGAGTCTTCGACGCGCAGGATTTTGCTGCCGGCGATTTCAATCTCGGTGCCGGCGGCGTCTTCGGCAGTGCGCGTCAGCAAGTGAACGCGCGCGACGGACGCAATCGAGCCGAGTGCCTCGCCGCGAAAACCGAGCGTTGCGATGGAGAGCAGATCGTCGCTGGAGCGAATTTTCGATGTTGCATGGCGTTCAAAGGCGAGCAGCGCATCGTCGCGGACCATGCCGCAGCCGTTGTCCTGGACGCGAATCAGCTGGCGGCCACCGGCTTCGACATCGACGCGAATGTGAGTCGCGCCCGCGTCCAGTGCGTTCTCCAGCAGCTCTTTCACGACCGACGCGGGGCGCTCGACTACCTCGCCGGCCGCAATCTGGTTGGCGACGTGGTCGCTCAGGACTCGGATGCGTCCCATGGCGTGGGCCTAGCGGCCGCGGCGGCTGCGCAGTTTGTGCTGCGGCTGTGACGTACTGCGCGGACGCGCTGCGGCAGAAACCGCCTCCGCGCCATTGCGCGCAAACGTGGGAGCCGTCTGCTGCTGCTCGCCTGCGGTTGCTGCCTCTACGGTCACCGCGGGGGAGGCTGCAACGCGTTCCGCGCGCGCAACCTTGCCGGCCTTGCTGGATTTTGTTGTCGCGGTGTCGCGGTCGCCGACGTAGTGCAGCCGCAGAAAATTCGTCGAGCCGCTGCGTGTCCGGGTGCCGGCGACGATGCCCAGTACCTGGCGCTCCTGGATGTAGCCGCGCTTCTCGAGCAGCGTCTCCGCAAGCTCGACCATTTGGTCGGTGTTGTGCGAGCGCGGGCAGAGTACCGGCGTGACGCCCCACAGCATGGACATGCGCTGAATCGCTTGATCCATCGGGCTGAGCGCGTAGATTGGCGACGCGGGACGGTATTTCGACAGCAGGCGGGCGGTTGTTCCCGTCTCGGTGAAGACGGCGATGCCGGCGATGTCGAGATCCTCCGCGGCGCGGGCCATCGACTGGCAGATTGTTTCAGAGACGGACAAATGCGCAGTGGTGAGGCGCTGGCGCGAGTGCGGCTCCATAGAGATTTGCTTTTCCGTCTCGCGGACGATTTTGTCCATCATGGCGACGGCTTCGCGCGGCCACTTGCCTGCGGCGGACTCTCCGCTCAACATGACAGCGTCGGTACCGTCGTAGATTGCGTTAGCGACGTCGCTGGCTTCCGCGCGGGTTGGCCGCGGATTTTCGATCATCGATTCGAGCATCTGCGTCGCGGTGATGACGGGCTTACGATACTCCGCGGCGCGACGGATGATCTGCTTTTGAATGGCGGGGACTTTTTCCGGCGGCATTTCAACACCGAGATCGCCGCGCGCAACCATGACGCCGTCGGCAATTTCAAGAATCGCGTCGAGATGGTCGATGGCCTGCGGCTTTTCGAGCTTGGCGATGACCCAGCTCTCGGCGCCGAGCGCTGCGATGCGATATTTTACGAGGCGGACGTCTTCGCCGGTCCGGATGAACGACACTGCGACCGCGTCAACACCGGCTTTCAGCGCGAAGGCCAGATCTTCTTCGTCTTTTTCTGTCAGCGAGGGAACGCGCACGGGAATCCCTGGCAGGTTGATGCCCTTGTGCTCGCCGAGCGTGCCGCCGTTGATGACGTCGACCTCGACGTCGACGCCATCGATCTCGCGGACATGCAACTCAATCAAGCCGTCGGACAAGAGGATGCGCGCGCCGGCCATCAGATTTTCCGCCAGCGTGGGGAAGGTGGTGCCGATCAGCGTCGTCGTTCCCGCGACGTCGCGGGGCGTGATGCGCAGCTTCTGGCCGCTCTTCAGCTGGATCGGGATGCGATTCTTCAACCGGCCGGTGCGGATTTTTGGACCCTGCAGGTCAGCCAGGATGCAGATCGGCTTGCCGAGGTCCTTTGACACTTTGCGGACCATCTGGATGAGCTTGAGCTTTTCCGGATGGGTACCGTGAGAGAAATTCAGTCGCGCGACGTCGAGGCCGGAGCGCACCAGGTCGTGAAACATCTGCTCAGTGTTGCTGGAAGGGCCGAGAGTGGCCACAATCTTTGCGCGCCGTCCAGGGAGGCCCGCACCTTTTGCATCGCTTAAAAAGCCTTCATTCATTTTGAGAGTTCACTCACCAGTGGAAGCGCTTACAACGAGGATTTTTTATGCAGCCCTATTCTACCCGCACCGCCTCGACAACATGGGCAAGCTTCTCGGCGAGGGCATTCTGGTGCTGGCGGGGAAAGACTTCAGCGTTAAATTCAGCGCCGATAATGACCGCGACGCAGACAATATACAGCCAGATGAGGAGCGCGATGCCGGCGCCCAGCGAGCCGTAAACCGCGGCGTAATTGGCATATCTCGTGACGTACCAGCCGAAGAGCAGCGTCGAGGGAAACCATAATCCCGTTGCCAGCCAAGCGCCGGGCAGGACGCGGGACCAGCCCGGGCTGTTCGGCGTGCTGAGGTGGTAGAGCATGGACAGCATGGCGACACTGGTGAGCACGGCAATGGACCAACGCAGAACCAGCCACAGGAAGAGGACGGCGGCGCTGACTTGGTGATCCGCACTCTCGGCGATGGTGTGAGCCAGGATGCGGCCGAAGATGATGAGTCCGGCGGCGAGGGCCAACGGCACGAGGGTGACGGGCACGAGGAGAAACGCCAGCATGCGCTGCCGCCAGAAGCGCCAGGCGTAGCGCGGAACTTGATGCGCGCGGCGGAAGCCTTCCATCAGGGAGACGACGACGCCGGAGGCCGCGAGGAAGCTGACGATGCTGGCGGTGACGAGGGCGGCGATGGTGCGCTGAATTTTCGTCTCCATGTAGCCGCCGAGCAGGTGGGTGGTTCCTTCGGGCAGTACTTGGGACAGCGCCGCTTCGATCCAGTGGCGCAGATGGTCCGCGCCCGGCAGGACGGCGACGATGGCGGCGAGCACCAGCATGGCGGGAAAGATGCTCAAAATCGCGGAATACGCAGCGGCTTTCGCTACCAGGACGGCGTCGTGCACCGCGGCGTGCCAGACAGCGCGGCGCAAATGATGGATAAGTCGGACAAACATCTGTGGCGGCAAGACTATCGAATTCGAGCCACCCATTCCAGCGCGGCGGGCATATTTCACTCCGAAGGCTTCGGGCTTCTCATTCCACCCCCTGCAGCGGCTAAAATAGGGGTCGCGTCACGGAGACCCCTCAGCATGAAACGCACCGCCCGCCTTGTATTCCTGGCCACAACCGCTGCCCTCTCTGCACCCTCTATTTTCACTCCCGCTCTCCCCGCCCAATCGACCCATCGCGGCCCCACGGCCGGCAGCCAGTCCGCAACGATGGCGACCAGCGCACAGGCGACCAGCACGCAACAGGCCA
>Ga0302314_10013989_pt1 | contig 13757 bp, 10 predicted proteins | sample III_Palsa_N2_3_FD_200533 | JGI IMG/M metagenome (GOLD analysis project Ga0302314, IMG submission 200533) | Peat permafrost microbial communities from Stordalen Mire near Abisko, Sweden - III_Palsa_N2_3 | ecosystem: Environmental > Terrestrial > Soil > Palsa > Peat permafrost | place: Sweden... | reverse complement strand
CTGACCCGGCCGGCCAAGCAATTGGTGGAGCATTTGCGCAAGGCAGCGCCCTGATATCAAGGCGGCGCCATAACGTCGCGACACGACATCGCGACGACGCCAACGGAGTTTTATTTTTCGATCGGGATGCCGGCGTCCTTGATCACGCCGGCCCATTTCTTGGTTTCGGCGTCGATAAACCCGCGAAAGGCTTCCGGGGTGTCGCCGGCCACCGTGAGGCCCTGCTCGGCGAGCTTCTGTTTGACCGACGGATCGTTCATCGCCTCGTTGGCGACGCGGTTCAGCGTGGCGACAATCTTCTCGGGCGTGCCGGCCGGCGCGATCATGCCGTACCAGTTTTCGATCAGGAGGTCCGGCATGCCGACCTCGGCGGTGGTCGGCACGTCCGGCGCGGTGGGCGCGCGCTCCGGCGCGCCAAGCGCGATCGGCCGCAGCAGGCCGGCCTTGATCTGCGGCAGGATCACCGGCAGGTCGAGGAACGTCAACTGCACCTGTTGTCCGAGGAGATCGTTGATAGCGGGCGCGGCCCCCCGATAGGGCACGTGGACGATGTCGATCTTGGCCGTCAGTTTGAACAATTCGCCGGCCAGATGCGGCAGTCCGCCGATCCCGGCGGAGGCAAAGTTGAGTTTTCCGGGTTGGGCTTTGGCGAGCGCGACCAGTTCGGCCATGTTCTTGGCCGGAACGTTGCTGGCGACCACCAGCATCTCCGGCACCGTCGTCACCAGCGTGATCGGCGCGAAATCCTTGTCGACGTCGTAGCCGACCTTGTCCATCGTCGGGCTGATCACCAGCGAACTCGCGCTGACGATGCCGATGGTGTAGCCGTCGGCGGCGGCCTTGGCGACCATGTCGGTTCCCAGCACGCCGCCTTGTCCGCCGCGGTTGTCGATCACCAGCTGCTGCTTGAAGATCTCGGACATGCGCTGGCCGACCACGCGCGCGATAATGTCGTTCGGCCCACCCGGCGGAAACGGCACGATCAGCCTGATCGGCTTGTTCGGGAAATCCTGCGCATGGGCGGCCAGCGGGGCGAGCAGCAGCGAAAGTCCAACGACCAGCGGTCTCAATGCGCGCATAAATCCTCCCGGCGGACTTTTCGCGCACTGTTCGTCGCGTTTCAGGCCGCCTGAGACAATGCTACGTCACCCGTCGCGTCATGCCTAGCTGGGCGTAGCCCTAGCCGTTGAGCAGCTTGATGGCCGCCTCATGCACGCGGGGGTCGCCAGCGGCGATGATGCGGCCGCCGTTCTGCGCGGGCTTGCCTTCCCAGGTGGTGACGATCCCGCCGGCGCCGGTGATGATCGGGATCAGCGCCGCGATATCATAGGGTTTCAGTTCGGTCTCGATGACGAGGTCGAGATGGCCGGCCGCCAGCATGCAGTAGGAATAGCAGTCACCGCCATAGCGCGTCAGCCGCGCCGCGCCCTGGACCCGGTCGAACGCCGCGCGGTCGGCGGTGTTCATCAACAGCGGGCTGGTGGTGAACAACGTCGCATCCCGCAGCGACGAACAGCGGCGCACCGCCAGCTTCCGTTCGCCCGACGGTCCATGATAGAGCGCCGAACCGCTGTCGCCGGAAAAGCGCTCACCGATATAGGGCTGATGCATCATGCCGTACACCGGCGTACCCCGGTGCAGCAGCGCGATCAGCGTGCCCCAGATCGGAAAGCCCGCGATAAAGGACTTGGTGCCATCGATCGGATCCAGCACCCAGACATATTCGGCATCTTCGCGCTCATTGCCGAATTCTTCGCCGACGATGCCGTGCTGGGGAAAATTGGCCTTGATCAGCCGCCGCATCACCGCCTCGGCGGCGCGGTCGGCCTCGGTCACCGGATCGAACTCGCGGTCCTCGGGTCCGGTGCTCTTGTTGTCGATGGAGAGCGAGGTGCGGAAGAACGGCCGGATGGTTTCGCCGGAAGTGGTCGCAAGGCGGCCGATGAAGGCTGTAAAATCGATGACCGTCACGGCGCTTCCTTGTCGGTAGGCTTGCTTGATAAGACCTTGATCGGTGAGGTCCGGGTCGCAAGGGCTTTCTGGGTCGCGGCTTTTAAGTTTCGCGCTATTGCCTATCTCAATCCTGCAAGCGACGCACTTTTATCCGCCCAACTATCCACGATGCCTGCTGGCATTTTGGATGCAGACTGAAGCGCGAACAGGCGTGCATTTTTGGTAAGGACGCTGATCACGAAATCGAGAGTGGGCCGGAAATAACCCGTCCAGCCCGCCGAAGGGTGATCCAAGTCACTGAAATAGCGCTGAAATCTCCGGGGCTACGGATGTGTTGCGCGCGTGCAAGGCCTGCGAAATTTGCATGGGAAATGCATTAAAAGCACTTGCGTTTTGTGCAGCGCGGTCGCATATTGTTGCGGTGCGGTAGCGCCTCGCGCTATCGCTGCCCTCCTTGGGCGTTTCCTCCCTAGACTTGGGCCGCTTGTTCATTCAAGCGGCCCTTTTTTCTTTTGAGGAGATTTTACGTTCGTTATTCCGGGGCGCACGTCTTCGCCCGAACGACGTTGTGCGTTGTTTTTTATTCCGCCGCGGCCTGGAACGGTCCGAGGTCGCTGAGCGGAACCGCCGCCAGCGCGTCGGCCAGGGTCGAAAAATCCGCCGCCACCTGTTCGAATCGCGGCCCGCGTTCGCGGCGCCGTTCATCCATATAGATCGCGCGGTTGAGTTCGAGCTGCACGGTGTGCAGTCCGCTCGCCGGGTTGCCGTAATGCTCGGTGATGAAGCCGCCGGCATAGGGCTTGTTGCGTCCCACCGAATAGCCGAGCGCACGCATGGATTCTTCCACGGTGTCGGCCAGCAACGCCGCGCAGCTCGTGCCGTAGCGGTCGCCGATCACCACGTCCGGCCGCCGCGGCTCGTCGCGCGAGACGCCGACCGATGGCATCGAATGGCAATCCACCAGCACCACCGTTCCGAAGCTCTGATGCGCCTTGTTGATCAGCCGCCGCAAAGCGCGGTGATAGGGCTTGTAGAGCGCCTCGATCCGCGACAGCGCATCATCGACGCTGATACGGTCGCGATAGATTTCCTGGCCGTCGCCGACCACCCGCGGGATGGTGCCAAGCCCCCCGGCAACCCGCATCGACCTGGTATTGGCGAAACTCGGCAAGCGCCCGGTGAACATCCGCGGGTCGAGTTCGTACGGCTCGCGGTTGACGTCGACATAGGAGCGCGGGAAATTGACCCGGACCACCGGAAAGCCGCGCTGGCTCAGATCGTCGATCAACTCGTCCATGAAGGAATCTTCGGAGCGGCGCAGCGCGGCAAGGTCGATCCGCGACACGTCGAGGAAATCGGTCGGATAGACCGAGCCCGAATGCGGGGAGTTGAAGATGATGGGCGCCCGCCACACGGCCGGCTCCACGATCTCGAACGGGGGCGACAGTTCGCCGTCCAATTGGGTCATCCTCGGGCGCCGTCCCTGGAAGCTGCGGTTTTTGAATGTATCATTACCGCCGCAAAAGCGGGGGCTTTCTGCCAAACTATTGTCGGTAATCGCAGCCGTTCTGCCAAGCGAAAAAAGCCCCAAACCGGCTGGAACGCTTCTGAGCTGCGAAAAACGCTCGTCTTCATTGCTTTGCACGCATTCCGGTACAGAAATAGCGCCGCGTGCTTCCCCCTCGGCCTGCCCGTTCTTTCACCCGAAATTTACTCTCTGCAGGCTTAGTGAATGGACTGATCTCCTACCGGGATTCGACGACCAACCCATGCACAAAATCCTCCTCGCCGAAGACGACAACGACATGCGCCGCTTCCTGGTCAAGGCACTGGAAAATGCGGGTTTTCAGGTCTCCTCCCATGACAATGGGTTGTCGGCCTATCAGCGGCTGCGCGAGGAGCCGTTCGAGATGCTGCTCACCGATATTGTGATGCCGGAAATGGACGGCATCGAGCTGGCGCGCCGCGCCTCGGAACTCGATCCCGATATCAAGATCATGTTCATCACCGGCTTTGCCGCGGTGGCGCTGAACTCCGATTCGGAGGCGCCAAAGAACGCCAAGGTGCTGGCCAAGCCGGTCCATCTTCGCGAATTGGTCAGCGAAGTGAACAAGATGCTGGCGGCCTGAGCAGGCCCCGGATTGCGGTCGACGACCCCCAAAAACGACTGAAAAAGTGCCCCCAAGCGTGCTTGCCTGCTCGCTTGGGAGCCGATATACGGACGCCACCCGTCACGTAAGGCCTTTAGGGCGCGTAGCTCAGCGGGAGAGCACCTCGTTGACATCGAGGGGGTCACAGGTTCGATCCCTGTCGCGCCCACCATCCCACATCTTGCCACCGTCGAATATGACGATGCCTCGTGGTTTTCCCGGCCGTTTGGCCGTGGCTAAAGCATGATGGGTTGGAGTTGAACCGGTTCGCCGTCAGCGTCAGCACGGCATATCCGGGTGCTCTGGACGGGTCAGGCACAAAATCGCGAAAACAACCCCATGCAAAGTAGGACGGCCGCACGAAAAAGGACCCGGCGCCGCGACCCGACCTAATCTCATCTCGCTTTAGCGCGGCCGTCCCGGCATGCAGCTAATCCCTACATCATGTGATCTGAGACAATCCGAGCTGACCGCCGGCGACAGTCATGTCGCTGACGACGCGCACCGAAAGGAGCTTAAATGAATGATCTAACCCGCATCATGCAGGCCGCTGACGCGGCCGCGCGCTGGCACGTCGGCCAGCGCCGCAAGGGTCAGGCCGCCGAGCCATACATCAATCATCTGCTCGAAGTGGCTTGCCTCGTTACCACGGCGACCGAAGGTCGCGAGCCTGACGTGGTGATCGCTGCCTTGTTGCACGATTCGGTCGAGGATCAGGACATCGCGATCGAATCGATCGCCGGCGCGTATGGCCGCAAGGTCGCCGATATCGTCGCTGAGGTGACCGACGACAAGGTGCTGCCGAAGGCCGAACGCAAGCGATTGCAGGTCGAGACCGCCGGTCACAAGAGCCGCGAAGCGAGGCTGATCAAGCTTGCCGATAAAACCAGCAATGTGCGGGCGATTGCCAACAGCCCGCCGCCCGACTGGTCGCTCGAACGGCGGCTGGAATATGTGCGATGGGCACGTGAGGTCGTGGCCCAGCTTCCGGGGGCGTCACCGTGGCTCGAACAGCAATTCAATGAGGCTGCCAACCACGCGGAGCAATCAGCGACGAAGAGTTAAGCCAACGGCAAGCCACGATGGTCCGTCCAGCCGTTGGATCAAGTGCCAAGTGACGTCGTCTACCAGTGACCGCGACGGCGTCCCCAGTATCCGCCGCCACCGAACAACATCACCACCACAACGATAATCAGGATCAATTCCATGGCGTTTCTCCGTTGATGGTGGTGGCATTATTTGCCGCCAACCGAACAACTAACGGTGTCTACAAGCGATGGTTCCCGATCCGCGTGCGCGTCTGCTCTAACGGCATCCGAAAGGCGTGAGCAATTCTGCTCATGTATTTGGTCAGACCGTGATGACGTAACTCGCCACCGCGTTACGGCAAATCGCGCACGCGGGTTGGCTTTGGTTCGACGCTCACGGCGTGACGGCGCCGCGCGATACGCCTTGCGGCGCGGTCGCTGTCTTCCAGGTCGAATTGGCGATGTGAACCGGCGAAAACGCCGGCCGCTCGACATAACGGCCATCGCCTTGTTCGGCGCGAAGCTCGCCGTTCTGCCAGGCGATCTTGCCGCGCGACAGCGTGGCCGCCGGCGCGCCGGTGCAGGCGTAACCTTCGAACACATTATAATCGATGCGGCTGAGCTGGCGTTTGGCCGAGATGGTCTTGCTCTCAGCCGGATCCCACACCACGAGGTCGGCGTCGGAGCCGGCGGCGACCGCGCCCTTGCGCGGATAGATATTGAGAATGCGGGCGATATTGGCCGACGTCACCGCGACGAACTCTTCCTTGGTCAGCCGGCCGGTGTTGACGCCGGCGCTCCACAGCACCGGCATGCGGTCTTCGAGGCCGCCGGTGCCGTTGGGGATCTTGCGAAAATCATCGAGGCCGATCCGTTTCTGCTCCGTCGTGAACGCGCAGTGGTCGGTCGCGACCACCTGAAGCGAGCCGGATTGCAGCCCCGCCCACAGGCTGTCCTGATGCGCCTTGTCGCGGAACGGCGGCGACATCACGCGCCGCGCGGCATGGTCCCAGTTCTTGTTGTCATATTCGCGCGCATCGAGCAGCAAATGCTGGATCAGCGGCTCGCCATAGACGCGCCTGCCGGCGGCGCGGGCGCGTGCGATCGCCTCGTGCGACTCGCGGCAACTGGTGTGCACGACATAGAGCGGCGCGCCCGTCATGTCGGCGATCATGATGGCGCGGTTGGTCGCCTCGCCCTCGACCTCCGGGGGCCGCGAAAAAGCATGGCCCTCGGGGCCGCTGATGCCGCGGGCGAGCACGGCTTCCTGCATCCGCGCCACGACATCGCCGTTCTCGGCATGGACCAGCGGCATCGCGCCGAGATGGGCACAGCGCGCGAACGAGTTGTAGAGCTCGTCGTCATTCACCATCAGCGCGCCCTTGTAGGCCATGAAGTGCTTGAAGGTGTTGATGCCGTAGGTTTTGACGACGATTTCCATCTCGTCGAACACCTGGCGAGACCACGAGGTCACCGCCATGTGGAAGCCGTAGTCGGCGGCGGCCTTTTCGGATTTGCGCCGCCAGTCCTGATAGGCCGCGAGCATCGATTGGCCGGGGTCGGGAATGCAGAAATCGATCACCATGGTGGTGCCGCCGGTCAGCGCCGCCTTGGTTCCCCATTCGAAATCGTCGGCCGACACGCTGCCCATGAACGGCAGTTCGAGATGGGTGTGCGGATCGATGCCGCCCGGCATCACGTAGCAGCCGCCGGCATCGATCGTCTGCGCGCCGGTGGGCGCGTCAAGTGCGGTGCCGACGGCGGCAATGGTCTCGCCATCGACCAGCACGTCCGCGCGCCTCGAATGGTCGTGATTGACAACCGTGCCACCGCGGATGAGGACGGGCATGACATCTCCTGACAGCGAAAAATATTCGGCAGCTTAATCTGCCGCTATCGTTGAAGCGAAAATCGGGCCAATCCGATTTCTGGTGTCGCTGATGCGGCCGCTACGGGGCCGGGCAGGCAGCGCCGGTTTTCACCCAGGCTTCGACCAGCGCGCCGGCCTGCGCCTGCGTGCCGGGGGCGGGGGTGCGGCCGAAGCCGGGGTGCCAGGCCCAGCCGACCAGCGTGTCGGCGCCGATGTGATGGACCAGGTCCTCGACCTTGCGGCCGCCATTGCGCGCGGGATCCTTGAGCTGGGCGCAGATCTCGGCGAGCGTTTTGCCTTCCCACGCCATCTCGCGCGGCGCCAGATGCCATTCCGGGTGACCCGGCACCCGGCCCGGGTCGAAATTGGCGGCCTGGTGGCAGATCGAGCAGCGCATGGCCTCGGCGCCATGACCGTCCGCGCCGCGCGTCACCGGCGGCTGATGCAGCCGGCGCTCGTCGCCCTGATGCGGACGGTCTGAGGCCGGATGGCAGTTCACGCAACGCGGATTGGTCAAGACCTTGCCGAGTTCGGTGAACATCGCGGCCGAGCGCTGATCGACGTCGGCGATCCCGGCAAAACTCTCCGGGCTCGCCAGCGAATTGGACGCGGTCGCGGAGCAGGCGTAGCCGGCAACGAGGCTGGTCGCGAGCGAGGCGACTGCGACCAGGATATGAAACCGCATCTCGGTTTTCATGTTCGCGTTGCCCTGGATCCCATCACCGGTTCTCGACCAGATAGCGCTTGGAATCCGCAAGGATCACGTCGCGCACCGCCTCGTGGTATTTGACGTAGCCGGTACAGCGGCACAAATGGCTATCGAGCGCCTCGGCAACGGTCTTCTCCAGCTCGGCGCGCGCCACCGGTGCCTTCGCCAGCCGCTCCAGCAACACCTGGCCCTCGTTGAGGAACCCGGCGGTGCAGTAGCCGCATTGGAAGGCGAAATGTTCGATGAACGCCTTCTGCAGCTCCGACAGTTCGCCGTCCCTGGCATGGCCTTCGACCGTGCGGATCGATTTGCCATCGAAGTTCGCCGCCGCAACGATGCAGGTCGGGCTGGTGAAGCTGGTGCCGTCAGGATTGTCGATGATCACCGCGCAGCTCAGGCATTGCGCGGCGCCGCAGCCGAATTTGGTGCCGGTCATCCCGAGATATTCGCGCAAATAATCGTTCATCGAGAGATCGTCGCGCACATCGGTCGGACCATGCGCGCGGCCGTTGATCGTGATGGTGAGGGTCGTCACGCGAGCACTCCCTTGAGCAGGCTTGATGTCACCGGCAGGGATTGGAAGCGGTGTCCGGTGGCATCGAAGATGGCGTTCAGAAGCGCGGGAACCACCGGGACCATCACCACTTCGGCGATGCCCTTCGGCGGTTCGTCCTTGGTCAGCGGCGGCAGCATCTCGATCTCGAGGTCGCGCAGCGGCAGGTCCGATCCGCGCGCCACGAGATATTGGCCGAGATTCCATTGTCCGTTGCCGGGGCCGCCTTCGTAAGGCGGCAGCGTTTCCAATAGCGCGTAGCCGACCCCCATCGCAAAGCCGCCTTGCGCCTGCCCGAGCACGACCTCCGGCACCAGCGCCTGGCCGCATTCCAACACGCTATAGGCCTTGGCGATCCGTAAGGCGCCGGTGGCGCGCTCGATCTCGACCCGGACCAGGGTGCCGCACATCGAGGTATAGGTGTTGCCGCTCTGGTTATTCCGGGTCGGCGGGAATTTAACGCTGGCGCGCTTGATGGCAGCGAATTTGCCGCCGCCCTTGCGCAAGGCCAGCGCATCGATCTCGGCGGTGAATTGTTCGGTACCAATCGGAAAGCGCGCGCGCGACCAGGCCCAGCGGGAAAAACTGTGGGTGACCGCGCCGGTCACGAAATGGCGCGCATGCGCGGTTGCGGCCAGCGTCGGCAAGGCAAGCGGCTCCTGGCCCGGCATGGTGAGCTGTCCATCCTGCCAACTCGCCTTGGCCCAGTCTTTGGCACGCGGATCGTGCGGCGCGATGTGCCACAGCTCCAGTGCCGCCGGCCACAGGCCGAAACGGAAGATGATGCGCGCGGCCTCGGCCGACGCATGGGTTCCGACATGGGCGCCGATCGAGGCGCTGGTGGGCGAACTGATCGCCGGCACCCAATGCGGGTTTTTCTCGGCGGCGTCCTGCGTCTTCTGGTCCATGGTGTAGCAATCGCCGGATGTGACCAGCGCGAGCACATCGAAGGGGCCGACCTGCGCCACTGCGATCTCGTCGGCGACGCTACCGAGACGCAGCGCCACCCGGTTGGCCAGCGCAGTGCCGATGCCGTTGCCCATTTCGACATGGTCGCAATAGATCGAAATCCGCCCCTCGGGGCTGATTTCCACGCGCCCGTTCGAACTATCACCGCCGGTGCCGTAATCCTTGGTGACGCAGGCGACGCCGGTGCCGACCAGCGTATCCTTTGTTTGTCCGCGCGCCTTCTCCGCGGCGCGCTGCGTCCAGATCGGATGCTGTTCGAGCTTGTCCAGGATCTCGGTGGTGCGGACCGAGACGGTGTACGGATTTCCCACCATGGTCCGGCCGTTCTGCTTCAGCGCGTTGCGCCGCCTGAACTCGATCGGGTCGAGCGGCAGCGCGGATGCGGCTTCGTCGATCAGCACTTCCAGCGCCGTCAAGGTCTGCAGCGTGCCGTAGCCGCGCATCGAGCCCGCGGTGACGCCGCGGGTATGCAGTGCCACCGAGGTGACATCGACCTTGGGAATGTCATAGATGCCGATCGCGGCGGTCGCGGCCACCACCGCGACGTTGGCCGAAAAATTCTTCAGGCCGCCGCCATCCAGCACATGATCGGCCGCGAAAGCGGTGATCTTGCCGGTGGCGCGATCGACGCCGATCCGGCTGCGCATGTTGATGGGGTGACGCTTGATGCCGGCCTGAAACTGCTGATAGCGGTCATGCGCCAGGCGCACCGGGCGGCCGGGAAAGAACATCGCCGCCAGTGCGGTGTAAAGAATGAACGTGGTGTGGTCGCGTCCGCCGAAGCCGCCGCCGCAATAGGCGAAATGGCCCTTGATATGCGCCGGCCTGAATGGCGCGCGGGCCTTCCCCAACAGAAACGCGATCGACTCCGCCGCCTCATAGGGCGACTGCACGCCGATCACGAGTTCGAGTTTTTCGTCGTTGTTGTTGAACCAGGCGAGGCCGGATTCCGGCTCCAGAAACATCGGATCGACCGATTGGGTGTCGAACTCGCGGTCCAGCACCAGGAGTTTCGGATTGTCCGCGGCGAGGTCGGCGCGGATCGCATCGCCGAGCGCGGCGGCCTTGGCATACGCAGGCTGGGTTTCCCGGGCGAGCGGCGACCACACCGGCAGCGTCGTATCCTGGAAACGTTTTGGGCTGACCCAGCCGGCCAGGATCGGCGAATAGACATCGGGCGCGTCGGGGTTCGCGCCGGCCACGCGGGTGAACCGAAAGGTGCCGTAGTCGGGCAAGGCGACGGGGCCGGTTTCCTCGCCAAATTTGACGAACGTCCCGTCGCGCAGCGCCAGCCGCGCCTGGTCGAAGGTGTCGAACTTTTCGAAGATCAAGAGCGCGACCGGTTGGCCCATATAGATCGGCGTCTTGCCGATCGGGCAGAACAGGTCACCGGCATAGAATTCCGGAACGCGGGTGCCGATCTTTTCCAGATCGGCCGCGGTCACGATCACCGAAGGCTTGAGCGCTCCGGATAGCCGGGCGAGGTCCATGCCGATGTAGACATGCGTCGCATCCGGCGCCCGCACCAGCAGCGCATGCGAAGTCGCCTTCGGCCAGCCCGGCATGTCCGCGGCGCGAAAATCCGAGGCGTAGAGTTTCGATCCCGTGACTTTGGCGACACCGTCGATGCGGCCGAGGCCCTTGGCTGCCGGATTCCAGTTTGGGCGTCCCGGCAGCGTCTCATGCGCATCGAAGCTGGTTTCGGTGGCCGCCGCCAGCCGCGACAGGCTGAGTGAAATGCCGCTCGCCGTCACCCACTTCACGAACTCGCGTCGCGAGGGCCGCATGGTTCCGCCTTTGGTCAAACCGTCGGGGAGCCCCGACGGAGGAATCAACTACAGGCAAGCGCCACGCTAAGCCCGCAACGGTCAAAATTGATTCGCTACGCACACTAGAATAGTGCGCGCCGTTTACAACAAGTCATCTTTTAGTTCGCGCGTAGGAGAGTACCACGCGCGAGTTCGGTTCGATCGGTTTTAAGGCCGATATCGCCGGTTACTTGAGGTCGGCGATCGATGCGGGACCCGATCCCGGTGTCACCAGGGTCGGCCATTGATGCGAGCCGAACGGCACCACCGGCGGCAGGAACGGCGTCATGCCGCGCTTGCCGCTTTCGGCAATGATCGCAGCGCGGGCGTCGCCCCCCATCAGTTCGTAATCCATCAAATGGTAGTTGCCGAAGAACAGCGACCCAACCGAGCGATCGGCGATGATGCGGGTCAGCGAATCCAGCATGTCGGCCTGCGTGGTCGTGAACGACACCGTTTCGATCAGCAGCAGGCGATCGTTGACCGCTTCGGGGGGAAAGAACTGCGCCAGCACGCTGAACAGCACGTTGTTCTGGCGCGCGACATAGATGGTGTTGCTTGCCGCATAGGTCTTGTCCCAATCGGCGCCGAGCATGGTCTTCCAGCCTGCCAGCACGGTCATCCAGTGATTGACCTGGGTCTGCGCGGCCCATGCGACGTCGCTGGCGAGAAATGGCGCTTGCTTTTTGCCGAACGCTTCCAGCGCGGCGAACGTGATGACGCCCTTGGCGACGCAATCGTCCATGAATGCGATGTTGTTCTTGAGGATGGTGCGATTGTTGTCGCGCCATTCCGGCGGCATCGGTGTCGCATCCAGGCCGTCGAGCGCCGACTGCATGCGGCTGCGATAGGCCAGCATCGATCCGCGCCAGGACTTGTTGTCGGGATTATCCAGATAGGGGCCGACGACTTCGGCGAGCGCCATCGTGCTGTGGCCGACCGACTTCAACAGCTGATAGACCACCGGCACCTGGGGCGCGTCGAGTGGCGCCATGCCGGGGCGATACAGCGTGAATCGTCCGCCGGCGCCAGAGAACAGACCCAGGATCACCGGGTGCTTGGCCAGGATATTGGCCTGGAAGACTTTTGCTGCATCGCCATAAAGCTCGAACATGCCGTTGTTGAGCGCCAGCACATCCTTGGTTGCGATGTCCGCCGGGGTTGTCGAGGTCAGACCGGAGATCGGCGCCATATAGGCAGGAAGGTTTTGGGCATGTGTGACGGCGGTGCTGCTGAGCAGCATCGCGACGAGAGCAAGGCCAGGACGGAGCTTCATGTTCGCACTCCTTGCGCGGTGTCGTCTGCGGTGTTGTCTGATGCGTTTGATGGCGCCCGCACTCGTTAATATTCCGCAGCCAGCGTGGCGCGCACGAGTGATACATGCGGTCTGATGGTGCGGATGGTTATGACCGAGTTGACGCGATTCGCGTATTGCAGCGGAGTACCATGCAACCTTGGAGAATTTCGTACAATCTTTAGTCTGTCACAAAGGGCATTGCGGTGGCTGCAACCGGCGTCCGCCAATTGACTCACCTCCGTGACGATGTACTCTCCAACCCAAGAAAGAATATCTATCCAACAATGGATAGGGGCATAGGGGAGGGATGCGATGAGCTTTTGCTTGCGCCTGGCTTGCTATTCTTTTGCGATCCTCGGTCTGTTGGTGTTCGGACGACCGGCCGCGGCCGAGGAAACCATCAAGCTGGCCTACACGGATCCCTTCTCGGGACCATTCGCGTCCGGCGGTGACGAATTTCTAAAAGCCTTTCAGTTCATCATCGCGCGAAAGAATGCGATGGGTGGCGCGCTCGGTCGCAAATTCGAACTTGTGCCGTTCGACGACAAGCTGCAGCCCGCCGAAGCGCTGATCGCGCTGAAGAACATGACGGACCAGAACATCCCGTTCGTGATGCACTGCACCGGCTCCAATGTCGGCTCGGCGCTGATCGACGCGGTATCGAAGCACAATGCGCGCAATCCGGATAATCGCATCCTGTATCTGAATTGCGGAGCGCTCGCGACCGAATTGACCAACGAGCAATGCGATTTCTGGCACTTCCGCTTTGCGGGCAGTGTCGACATGCGCGCGGCGGCGCGGATCAAGTCGCTGCCGGCCGATCTGAAGAAGGTCTATTTGCTCAACCAGGACTATCTGTTCGGTCAGTCGATCCAGCACGACACCAAGAAATGGCTGGCCAAACTGCGGCCCGACATCGAAATTGTCGGTGATGAATTGATGCCGTTCGGCAAGGTGCAGGATTTCACGCCGTACATTGCGAAAATCAAGGCGTCCGGCGCCCAGAGCGTCGTCACCGGCAATTACAACCGCGACCTCAACCTTTTGATCAAGGCGGCGGTGGACGACGGTCTCAATGTTCGTTTCGATACGTTCCTGGCGCATCTGATCGGCGGACCGACCGCGATCGGCCCAGCCGGCGAGAACCGCCTGTCGTCGGTGATGGAGTTCAACGGCAATGTCGCGGTCGACCAGAAGAGCGCGGCAGCCGAAAAGATCGTCACCGACTGGCGGGTCGATCATCAGACCGACTTCTCGACGCTCAACTTCCTGACCATGATCGACATGCTGGCCGATGCGATCAACAAAGCGGGCTCGACCGATCCCTTGAAGGTGGCGCTGGCGCTGGAAGACATGCACTACAAGGATCTGGACGGCCAGGAAAACATCATGCGCAAGGAAGATCATCAATTGCTGATGC
>Ga0302314_10013988_pt1 | contig 13757 bp, 10 predicted proteins | sample III_Palsa_N2_3_FD_200533 | JGI IMG/M metagenome (GOLD analysis project Ga0302314, IMG submission 200533) | Peat permafrost microbial communities from Stordalen Mire near Abisko, Sweden - III_Palsa_N2_3 | ecosystem: Environmental > Terrestrial > Soil > Palsa > Peat permafrost | place: Sweden... | reverse complement strand
TCGGAGCGACGCGAAGCGGGTATACCTGTCGCGAAGTGACCGCCACCCGCGCAGGGCGCTTCTAGATTCTTTGGAAGGCTTTTTGAATATCTTTGTGGGTGTACTTGAGGGCGATGGGGCGGCCATGAGGGCAGCTTGTCGGGTGCTCGGTTTTGGCGAGTTCCTGCAAGAGCCAGTCGATCTTTGCCGGGTCGAGCGGCATGTTGACCTTGATCGCAGCGTGGCAGGCGATCGAGGCGGCGATGCGGCGGCGGCGGGTCTCGGAGTTTTCGGTCTGCTGCTCGCGCTCAGGGACGGCGAGGACCTCTTCCAGCATGCGCTCCAGTTCCCTGCCCTCCAGGCCGATGGGCGCGGCTTTGATGGCGAGGGTGCGAGGGCCGAAGGGCTCGGCCTCGAAGCCGTTGCGTTCGAGCTCGGCGGCGATCTCGGCGAAGGCGATCATCTGGGCGGGGAGGAGATCGACCAGCAGAGGCATGAGGAGGCGTTGGCGCTCGACTGCTTCGACCTCGCGGTCGCGAAGGATCTTCTCGAAGAGGACGCGCTCGTGGGCGACGTGCTGGTCAACGATCCAGAGGCCCTCGTCGTTGACGGCGAGGATGAAGGAGTCGCGAAGCTGGCCGAGAGGCTTGAGGGTCGCGAGGGCGTTGAGGGTGGGGGCTTCTTCGGTCGCTGTGGTAGGCGACGGGCTTTCTTCGTAGCCTACGGGGATAGAGTTCAGCGGGAAGGCGAGGCGGCCTGGGGACTCGGGAACCTGGGGTGCGGCGAGGGTGAAGGGCTCGGTGGCTGTTAAGTCCGGGTCGGCGTCGGAGGTTGGGAAACCGGTGGCGAGACGTGGTTCGAAGAACGGGGCTTCAGGACCGCCGGGGAGTGGGCTGACGTCGATCATCAGCGACGAGCTGGCAAGCGGCGCGGAGGTGAGGGCGTGGGCGAAGCTCGCGGCGGGACGGGCGGCCATCAGCGTGGCGCGGATGGAGTCGCGGAGGAGGTCGTGGATGAAGCTGGGCTGGCGGAAGCGGACTTCGGTTTTGGCGGGGTGGACGTTGACGTCGACCTCGTGCGGCGGCATCTCGAGGAAGAGGAGGACGACGGGGAACGAGGTGGGAGGGATGATGTTGCGATAGGCCTCGGTGAGTGCGTGGAGGATAACGCGGTCGCGGACGAGGCGCTGGTTGACGAAGACGTAGATGGAGTTGCGATTGAGCTTCTGCAGCTCGGGTTTGGAGACGAAGCCGGTGATGCGGAGGAAGCCGGGGTCGGGTGGGGTGTAGTCGAGCTCGCGCTTCCAAGGTGGCGGCTCGGGCAGACCGGCGCGGGTGAAGTCGAGCTCGGCGGCGGTGGGAATCATGCGGTCGGCGGTGTCGCGACCGAAGATCTGGAAGAGGCGGTCGCCGGCGTTTGCGACGGCGGGTGCGATGAGGAGGGCTTGTGTGGCGGAGTGGAGTTCGAAGTGGCGCGTTGGGTGAGCCAATGCGTAATGCGTGACTAACGCCGCGATGTGGGAGAGCTCGGTCTGCTCGGACTTGAGGAACTTGCGGCGGGCGGGGGTGTTGTAGAAGAGGTCGGCGATGGTGATGGTGGTGCCGTGCGGGATTCCGGCGGGCTCGACGCGGAGGATCTTGCCGCCTGCGATCTCGACGAGCGTGCCTGCGTCATCTTCTGTCGCGCGGGTTTCGAGGGTGAGGCGGGAGACGCTGGCGATGGAGGGGAGGGCTTCGCCGCGGAAGCCTAGCGTCGCGATCGAGAGGAGGTCGTCGGAGGTGCGGAGCTTTGAGGTCGCGTGGCGCTCGAAGGCGAGGAGGGCGTCGTCCTGGCCCATGCCGTGGCCGTTGTCGACGATGCGGATGAGCTTGCGGCCACCACCTTCGACTTCGACGCGGATGCGGGTGGCGTTGGCGTCGAGCGAGTTCTCGAGAAGCTCTTTGACGACGGAGGCTGGACGTTCGACGACTTCACCGGCGGCGATCTGGTTCGCGACCTGGTCAGACAAAATGCGGATGCGACCCATTTTTTTATTGTAGAGACAAAGGCGCCCTACGCGGGCGGCGACCACTTCGTGGTGTGTGATCCGCTTCGCGGTGGTGGTCCCGATGTTTCCGTGCTGCGATGCGTTAGTTCGTTCGATGGGCTTCGACGATCATGAACTCGCGCCAGTTCGTGCCGTCTTCTGACTGCTCGCCATGCCACGTGAAGTGCGTTGCGGAGTGACTGGTGTAGGTGGCGCGGGTGTACGCGTGGTCGGCGACGGGCTCTTTGAAGGCGTAGCGGATGGAGTTGCCGTCGAACTCAACGCCGCCGAGCTCCGCCGAGGCGAGGTCGGTCCAGCTTCCGGAGAAGGCGTTCAGCCAGCGGATGTTCCATATCTTCTGGCTTGCGTCGTAGGAGCGGAGGTTGCTGCCGAGGACGATCAGGTCGCCGGTGCAGTTGGTCATGCGGTACTCGTCGGCGATGGCGTAGCCGTCAAGGATGAAGCGGCCAAGCCAGGTTGCGGCGAGGGTCTGCCACTCGTCTGCGGCGGTCTTGATCTTTGCTTCGCAGCGCCAGTGGCCGATGAGGAAGGCGAAGCGGGAGAGCTCAGGGGGCGCGGCGAGATTGAGGGTGCCGTAGTGCTCGTCGTGCCCGCTGATGGGGTCGGGGAGGTTCATGGGATTTATGAAACGGATGCGTCTCCACCGCTGTGGGCGGCGGCTTCGTAAATGCTCATCATGAGGGCGATATCGCGGAGGCCTTCTTCGCCGGAGGGGCCGGGTGGGGTGTTGTCGAGGATGCACTTCGAGAAGTAGTCGCTTTCGACGACGAACTGGGCGGGATCGAAGCCGACTTCGAGATCGTCCACGGTCTGGGCGGGGTCGCCGTTTGCGCCGAAGATGTGGGCAGTGAGATGGATGCTCGAGTAGCCGAAGCCGTCGAGGTTGAGCCAGCCTTTGGAGCCGTGAATCTTGACGTAGCCCTGCATGTTCGAGCCATAGGTGGTGGTGCAACTGGCGAGCGCGCCGGAGGGGAACTTCATGGTCCAGGAGACGTTCTCTTCAACCTCGGTGAAGCGGCCATCGTGGTCGACGACCGAGGTGTAGGCGGAGACACGCGTGGGCTCTTCGCCAAGCAGGAAGCGGCAGGCGTTGACGGAGTAAATGCCTACGTCCATGAGCGGTCCGCCGCCGGCGAGGGCGCGGTTGAGGCGCCATTCGCCGGGGGCGATGTTGAAGCCGTTGCAGCTTTCGATGACCTGGATCTTGCCGAGGGCACCGCTCTGGACCAGCTGCTTGGCGTGGAGGGTGGTGCGCTCGAGCTGGCAGCGGTAGGCGATCATGAGCAGCGTTCCGGCCTTCATGCAGGCGGCGATCATGGACTGGCACTCGGCGACGGTGTTGGCCATGGGCTTCTCGCAGAGGACGTGCTTGCCAGCCTTGGCGGCGCGGATGGTGTACTCGGCGTGCATGCTGTTGGGGAGGCCGATGTAAACGGCGTCGATGTTGGGGTTGTCGCGGATCTGGTCGTAGGTCTCGTAGGTATAGATGGACGACTCGGGGATGTTGTACGCGGCGGCGAGCTTTTTGGCTTTTTCGGGATGGCCGCTGACGAGGGCGGTGATCTCACCGAGGGCTCCGGCTCTGGTGCCGGGCATGAAGTGGTCGACGGAGATGCGGCCAAGGCCGACGACGGCGTAGCGGATTTTTTTCGGGGGCGCGGCGAGGGCGACGCGGGGGAGCAGCGTGGCGGCGGCGGCGAGGCGGGTGAAGTCGCGACGGGTGAGGGGCATTGGGTCTCCTGAACAGGAAAACTATAGCGGATTCGGAGGGGAGACGGACAGGCCCGCTACGCGCGGGGCGGTCACGAAGTGACCGCCGCCCGCGTAGGGCGCTTTTTAGGCGCTTGTGAGAGGCTGCACAACGGACTCGCGCAGAAGCGTCACGGCGCGCTCGCAGTCTGCACGGCTGACGTCGCGGTGCGTGACCAGGCGGACGGAGTGCGGGCCGATCGCACTAGCCAGGACGCCCTTGGCCTTGAGTGCAGCGACAAGCTCGGCAGCGTTGCCTTTTTCTCTGAGCGTGAAGATGACGATGTTGGTCTGGACGCCAGCAAGGTCGATCTCAAAGGAAGGATCGGCGGCGATGGACTCGGCGAGGAGGCGGGCGTTGGCGTGATCTTCGGCGAGGTGCTTCGGGCCTTCTTCGAGGGCGATGAGACCGGCTGCGGCGAGGACGCCCGCCTGGCGCATGCCGCCGCCAAGAGCCTTGCGGAAGATGCGGGCCTGGTCCATCAGTTCGCGGCTGCCAACCAGCACGGAGCCGACGGGTGCACCGAGGCCTTTCGAGAGGCAGAACATGACGGTGTCGAAGCCGCGGGTGAGGTCGGCGGGCGAGACGTTGAGGGCGGTGGCCGCGTTGAAGATGCGGGCTCCGTCGAGGTGAACGGGGAGACCGGCCTCGAGGGCGCCGTCCCAGATGCGCTCGAAGACGGCGAGCGGGGTGACGGTGCCGCCAGCCATGTTGTGGGTGTTTTCGAGTGAGATGAGGCCAGTCTGGGCGCGGTAGTAGATCTTGGGCGAGATGGCGGGGGCGATGTGATTCCACGTAAGGATGCCGCGCTCGGCGGCGACGGTGCGGGCCTGGCAACCGGCGAAGGCGGACATCATGGCCATCTCCCAGTCGAGGACGTGGGAGCGCGCCTCGCAGATGACCTCCTGCCCGTGCTGGGTGTGGAGGCGCATGGCGATGACGTTGCCCATCGTGCCGGTGGGGACGAAGAGGGCGGCCTCGCGGGAGAAGAGCTCGGCGGCGCGGTCTTCGAGGCGGTTCAGGGTGGGGTCTTCGCCGTAGACGTCGTCGCCAACTTCGGCGGCAGCCATGGCTTCGCGCATGGCGGGGGTGGGGCGGGTTACGGTGTCGCTGCGCAGGTCGATGATGCCGGTTGGGATCTGGCTAGTGCTGCGTGCGTACAGGTCTGCCTGGGCCGAGTCGTTCAATTTACTTCTCCTATTGGGAACCATTCATCGTATGACGGTGGAGGGGTTGAGGCAACTGGAGGGATGCAGCTCGGCTTGATCCAATAAGCGTTTTCCGTAAAATATAAAGCGCGAAATCCTTATGATGCGTGCCACTAAGGCTGCTGCAGCCTGTTGTGCAATCTGGCACTCATACGGCCACGGCAAGCAGTTCGGCAAATACGTCATTGGAGACGATACGGCCGTGGGGGGTGAGGCGGATGTATGGGCCGGCGCGATCGAGCAACCCGTTGGTAACGAGATCGTTGACGATGGGCGCGAGGGATTGGACGCGGGCTGAGCCGAACTCGGCGGCGAGGAGATCGAGTTCGACGCCGAGGTTGCGGCGCAGGCCGAGAAAGAGGGACTCCTCGAAGGCGGCGTCGGTGTTGACTTCGGTGGTTTCGGGGGTGAAGGCGGCGGCGTAGGCGGTGAGGTCGTCGGGGTTGGCGAAGCGGATGGATTCGTTTGCTTCGCCACGTTCGTCGAGATGAAGCATCGAGTGGGCGTCCAGGCCGAAGCCGAGGTAGGGGGCGCGCTGCCAATACTTAAGGTTATGGCGCGAAGCGTGGCCTTCGCGGGCGAAGTTCGAGATCTCGTACTGGGCGAGGCCGTTGGCCTCGAAGGCTTCGCAGGCGCGGGCGTAGAAGTCGGTCATGGCGTCGTCGGTGGGGACGTTCGAGGCGCCGTAGCGTGGGCCTCCGGCGATGAGCTCTTTGCCAAGGCGGGAGTCGTCGTCGATCTCGAGCATGTAGACGCTGGCGTGCTCGGGCTGGGCGGAGAGCAGGGCTTCGAGGGAGTGTTCCCAGGATGCGGCGGTCTGGCCGGGAAGTCCGGCGATGAGGTCGAGCGAGAGGGCTTTGATGCCTGCGGAGCGGAGGCGGGCGATCTCGTCGAAGCACATCTGGGCGGTGTGGAGACGGCCGACGGCGCGGGTTTCGGCGTCGACGAAGGACTGGATGCCGAGGCTGACGCGGTTGACGCCGAGTTTCAGGGCGGCGTGCAGAGTTTCATCGGAGAGCTGGCCAGGGGCGCACTCGAGGGTGATCTCGGGGCTTGGAGCGATCTGAAAGCTGGAGTGAAGAGCGGTGAAGATGCGGTCGAGCTGCTGCGCGGTGAGGAGGCTCGGGGTTCCGCCGCCGAAATAGAGGGTGTCGATCTGGCTGGGGAGATGGGCGTTGCGGCTCTGCGCGTGTTCGCGGGCGGCGGCGATCTCCTGCGCGAGGCGGTCGAGGTAGGGGTCGAGGCGGTCGAGGGCGAAGGCGTCCGAGGCAAAGTTGCAGAACGTGCACTTGGCGCGGCAGAACGGGATCGAGATGTAGACGCCAAGGGTGTCGGACATACGGTGCGGCCTCAGTTTTGATTCTTTCATGTCTCAAGACAAAAACGCCCTGCGCGGGCGGCGACCACTTCGTGGTGTGTATACCCGCTTCGCGTCGCTCCTCCCGCCGGTCGGCATAAACATCGTGTTTGCCACGCAAAGCAATCACACGTCCCGAAGGGACCGCCCTCCGCGCAGGAGGCCCGTCCGGCAGGACACGCATTCAGAGAGAATCAGATTCCTTCGGCGAGCATCTAGACTGTAGAAGCATGCCAGAAGAGACCTCGAAGCCCGACCAGAGCGGCACCACGCCGACGCCGACCAAGAAGACTGCCAAAAAGGCTGATGTGAAACCGCATGACGACGATGTCGTCGGCAAAGCCTACGACTCGCGGCTGATGCGGCGGCTGCTGACCTATCTGCGGCCATATAAGTTGCAGACGGCGCTCTCCTGCTTCGCGATCCTGATCAAGGCTGGGTGCGATGTGCTGGGGCCGTACCTGACCAAGGTGGCGGTCGATACGTATATGGCGGATGTGCCGCCGGAGAAGCTCTCCTGGCTGGCCCGCAAGCTGAACCCGAATCCTCTGACCGGCGTGACGGAGCTGGCAGCGATCTATCTCTGCGCGCTGTGTTTGAGCTATGGGCTGGAGTTTCTGCAGACTTACCTGATGCAGTGGACCGGGCAGAAGATCATGTTCGACCTGCGCAGCCAGATCTTTCGGCACCTGCAGCGGATGTCGCCATCGTTCTTTGACCGCAATCCTGTCGGGCGGCTGGTGACGCGCGTGACCTCGGACGTGGACGCGCTGAACGAGATGTTTACCTCGGGCGTGCTGGCGATCTTCGAAGACGTCTTCGTGCTGACGTTCATCGTGCTGATCATGCTGCGGATGAGCTGGCTGCTGGCGCTGCTGACGCTGGCGGTGATTCCGGCGATCCTGTTTCTGACGAAGATCTTCCGCAAGACGGTTCGCGAGAGCTATCGGCGGATTCGCGCGAACGTGGCGCGGATCAACTCATACATGCAGGAGCATGTGAGCGGCATGGCGATTGTGCAGCTCTTCAACCGCGAGCAGCGGGCGTATGACGAGTTTGAGCAGGTAAACCGCGACCATATGGCCGCCTGGACGGACGCGATCTTCGCCTATGCGTGGTACTACCCGGCGGTGGAGCTGATCAGCTCGGCGGCGATCGCGCTGGTGATCTGGCGTGGCGGCTATAGCGTGCTGCATGGCACGGTGACGCTGGGGATTCTGATTGCGTTTATGCAGTATGCGCAGCGGTTCTTCCGGCCCATCCAGGATTTGAGTGAGAAGTACAACATCCTGCAGGCGGCGATGGCGGCGAGCGAGCGGGTGTTCAAGCTGCTGGACTCCGAGCCGGAGATTCTTTCGCCGAAGAAGCCGGTTGCAGGGGATAAGTCCGGGCGGATCGAGTTTCGCGATGTGTGGTTTACGTATCAACAGGATGCTGTCGTTGATACGCATCCAGACGCGGGTTCGTCCGACGTTGAGTGGATCTTGCGTGGCGTGAGCTTTGTAATCGAGCCGGGGGAGACGGCAGCGATCGTTGGACATACCGGCGCGGGCAAGACGACGATTACCGCGCTGATGATGCGCTTCTACGATGTGCAGCATGGGCAGGTGCTGGTCGACGGCGTGGATGTGCGCGAGCAGGATCTGAAGAAGCTGCGGCAGCGGTTTGGCGTGGTGCTGCAGGATCCGTTCCTGTTTACCGGGACGATCTCGGACAACATCCGGCTGGGGACGCAGTGGATTACGGATGAGGCGGTCGCGAATGCCGCCGACGAGGTGAATGTCGGCGACTTTATTCGAACGCTGCCTGGGCAGTTCCAGGAGCCGGTGCGGGAGCGTGGGGCGACGTTGTCGACCGGGCAGAAGCAGTTGATCAGCTTTGCGCGAGCGCTGGCGCATGCGCCGGGGATTCTGATTCTCGATGAGGCGACGAGCTCGGTCGATACGGATACGGAGCAGCGCGTGCGGCTCGCGCTGTCGCGGATGATTACGGGGCGGACGAGCGTGCTGATCGCGCATCGGCTGTCAACGATTCAGTCGGCGGATACGATCCTGGTGATGCATAAGGGGACGCTGCGCGAGCGGGGAAACCATCAGCAGTTGCTGGCTGAGCGTGGGCTTTATTACAAGCTGTACCAGTTGCAGTATCGGGACCAGGAGCTGCCTGCGGTGGCTCAGGCGTAAAAGCGCCCACGCGGGCGGCGACCACTTCGTGGTGTGTGATCGCTTTGCGTGGTACTCCCGTTGGTCGGCACAAACTGTTGTGGCGCCATCGCGAAGCGGATCACATGTCACGAAGGGACCGCCCCGCGCGCAGCTGGCCCGTCCGGCAGGACAAGAGGTTTCAGATGAACGAGTTTCTGCGTGAGCTGGAAGAACGGCTATTGGACCCGGCGGTACGGCGGGATCGGGCGCAGGTCGATGCGCTGCTCGATGCGGAGTTTCGCGAGTTCGGTAAGTCTGGCCGCGCGTTCGACAAGGCAGAGATTCTCGACCTGCTCGAGCAGGAGGGTGAGCTTCAATACACGCTTGCGCTGGAAGAGTTTGCCGCTGCGACTCTGGCAGACGGCGTAGTGCTGGTCACGTATATCTCTACGTGGACGAATCTGGAGACCGCTGAGGTTGTTCGGGCGCGGCGCAGTTCGATCTGGGTGCAGCACGAGGATGGGTGGAAGATGCGGTTTCATCAAGGGACGCGCATTCCTTAGGGCGCACCCGGGCTTAAGTTGGGTCGGACTGGCGCTGGTTGGCGGCCAGCCCGTTGTGGTGGTTTCCAGACCGGTTCGGCATGGTCTTGCGATCTCTGGTGTCCTGACCAGTGCGGATGCACGCGTGTGGCCAGTCAGGAACGGCAGAGTTAAGGGATCTTCAGCATTGGATGGAGAGGTGGGCTAGTGACTTTCGGCGAGCTCGACGAGCTTGTCGACGCGACGCTGGCGGGCGTCGGGGGTCTGGTAGTAGAAGACGGCCATGAGTTCGGCGCGGCGCTTGGCGGGGGTCATGCGGGACCAGCCGGTGCGGGCTTTGGGGCGGAGGCGGAAGGCGGCTTCGATGATCGGCGGAAGCTGCTCTTCGGCCTCTTTGGTGGCAAGTAAACGCTCTGCCATCTGCTCGGCGCGGCGGATGCGGGCTTCATCGGATTTGACGCCAAGCACCCATTTGCCGATCTCGCGGCGGGTGTACTCGGAGAGCTCGGTGTACCAGTCGCGGAGGCCCGGTTCGTCGTCGAGTAGAAGATCGAGTTCGTCGGGGAGTTCGGCTTCGCGGGGGGCGAGGTCGGGCTCAAGGGTGATATGGGCGGTGCTGCCAAGGGTGAGTCCGGCGGCGGATTGCATGGCGCGGTTGACGAGCAGGTAGAAGCCGCCGTGAATCGAATCGGGAAAGAGCGAGGTTCGGAATGGGAATGCGCCGTTTTGGAACTGCTTGGCGGAAGCGGCAATCTCACCGCAAACGCGCAGGCGGATCATCTCGGTCCATACATCGGCGGGAGCGAAAGGGAGGCGGGCGATCGTCCAGCCGAGGGTGCGGGTGTCTTTTTCGAGGACGGCCTGGAAGGTCTTCGCGGGCGTCGAGGTCTTCTGGCGGGACACGGAGTTCGTCCTCCTGGGCGGGGATTTGCGCGTTGGAGCGTGGCTGCCAAGCGTACTGCGGAGCGTCTGCCAAAGCTTGACACAACTGCTACACTGAGGGCACGAGAAAAGCTAGCCCGGCGACCCAGCCGGGCTTTCTTATTGTAGGGATGGTCTTCGAAGTCACCCCCTAACTAGTTTTGATGGAAGACTTTGCATGGAATTGACGGGTAGGGGTAGAACCATCACAGGGACGATGACAAGCTCGACGACGCGGATTTTCCTCTCGGCTGGAGAGGCTTCCGGCGACCACTATGGAGCGCAGTTGATCGCCGTGCTGCGTGAGTCGTTGCCGGGGATGCGATGCTTCGGGTTGGGTGGGCTGGAGATGGAGCGCGTGGGGTTGGAGCGCGTGGTGCGGGCCGAGGATGTCGCGCACATGGGGATCACCGAGGTGATTCGGCATGCGCCGTATATCTATGGGCAGTACCGGAAGCTGGTGGCGGCGATCGAGCGGGAGCGGCCCGATGTGGCCGTGCTGATCGACTTTCCGGATGTGAATTTTCGGCTGGCGAAGCACTGCAAGCGGCTGGGGATTCCGGTGGTGTACCTGGTGAGCCCGCAGCTTTGGGCGTGGAAGCGCCGACGGCTACGCTGGGTGCAGGAACGGGTGACGCGGATGCTGGTGATCTTCCCGTTCGAGGCGGAGTTTTATCGGGCGCGCGGGGTGGATGCAGAGTTTATCGGACATCCGCTGGCGTATCTGCCGCTGCCGACGGTGAGCCGCGAGGAGTATGCGGCGCGATACCAGCTTGATCCGGCCAAGCCGTGGATTGCGCTGCTGCCGGGGAGCCGGTGGCGGGAGCTGACGGCGAATCTGCCGACGATGGTGGAGATGGCGCGGCAGTATCCGGTGGAATGCGAGTACATTCTGCCGGTGGCGTCGACGATCGACGAAGCTCGGCTGAGGGAGTTTGTGACGGGGTGGATTACGTTTGAGCCGGGGCGAGCGGCGGCGACGACTTCCCTGCCCTATCTGCACCTGGTGCCGGATGCGCGGGAGGCGATGCGGCATGCGCGGGCGTCGGTGGTGGCAAGTGGGACGGCGACGGTGCAGGCGGCGGTGATCGGCAACCCGTTTGTGGTGGTGTATCGGGTGTCGCCGGTAACATTTGCACTGGCAAAGCTGCTGGTGGAGTACCCGCCCGAGATTCCGGCAGAAGAAGATGAGAGCGGGAATCTGCCGATCGGGATGGTGAATCTGATCGCCGGGCGGCGGATCGTGCCGGAACTGCTGCAGGAGAACTTTACGCCACGGAATCTGTTTTGGGCGCTGGCTCCGCTGCTGGAGGAGTCGCCGACAAGGGCGCGGCAGATTGAGGATCTGGCGGAGGTGCGGCGGAGGCTGGTGCCAGATGCGGAGGTTGACCCGATTGGGCGGGCGGCGCGGGTGGTGCTGGAGGTGCTGGAAAAGCGCCCTGCGCGGGCGGCGGTCACTTCGTGACGGGTATTGGGCTTCGCGGTGCTCCGACCGATGGTCGGCACGGGATTCTTGCTTGCGACCATCGGGAGCACCACGCGACGCGATCACATGTCACGAAGTGAACGCCGCCCGCGCAGGGCGCCCATCCGGCAGGACATGTCCGAACGTTCTTCTTACGCGTCTAATACACTTACGGTACGTTTCACGTAAAGGATCACTCCCCGCATGCATTGCTTTCGTCGCGCCTCACGCTCGCTTCTGGGATTCCTCGCCGTTGTTACCCTGTCCGCCACGGCGCACGTTGCCTTCGCCGCGCCAACTCGGGCGCAGATGCAGATCACGAACTACGTGATCGACGCCGATCTCGACCCGGCGGCGAATAAGCTGACGGCAACGGCGGTGGTGTCGGTGACGGCGCTTGAGGATCTGACGACGCTGACCTTCGAGCTGAACAACGGGCTGCAGATTACGAAGCTGGTGGATGCGCAGCAGCATGCGCTGTCGCCGGAGCGGCTGGCAACCAACTCGACTGTGCGGGTGCCGCTGAGCACGCCGCTGGCGAAAGGAACAAGTGCGACGTATACGTTTGAGTACAGCGGCGTATTGAAGGGATCGGACACGAGCCCGGTTGAGGGGATCAAGTTCGCGGCTATTGCCGATCCGGTGAGCATTCTTTTGTATCCCGGCCGGTGGTTCCCGATGACGGGCTTGTTCACGAACCGGTTTACGTCCGAGATCCATGTACGCGTGCCTGCGGGGGAGCGGGCAATTGGGTCGGGTGGGGATACGTTCAGCCCGAAGAGCCTGCCGGAGAATCGGACGGAGTATACGTTCAAGTGGACCAAGCCGGGGTTTCCGGGGACGATCATCGCGGGAAAGTTTCTTGCGCCGGTTTCGGCTCCAGGGATTCCGAATGTGCGGATCTATACGACGGAGAAGCATAAGACTCCGGCGGCGGCCTATGCGGGGACGGCTGCGGAGCAGTTTGAATACTTCTCGGCGACGTTTGGTCAGCCGGAGTCGGGAAGGCTGAATCTTGTGGAGCTGCCGGATGATTCGGTGTCGGCGGCGTGGGCTCCGGAGATTGCGGGGATTGCGGGGAACCGGATTGGCGACAGGAACAGCCATCGGTTGCTGGCGAATACCATTTCGCACCAGTGGTGGGGGTCGGAGGTGTCGCCGTACACGCTGAACGATGCGTGGATCACGAATGGGATGTCGCGCTACTCGGAGCTGATGTATTTGGAGGAAGCTTCGGGGAAGACGGCGTTCCAGACGGCGGTGACGGATATCTCGGCGGGCGCGCTGGCGTATGACACGGAGCCGTTGACGACGATTGGGCGGCTGGATCCGTTCTCGCCGCAGTTCCAGTCGATGACGCTGGAGAAGGGTGCGATGGTCTTCCACATGCTGCGGTGGGAGATGGGCGATGAGGTGTTCAAGAACTTCCTGCGGGGGCTGCTGTCGCAATATACCGACAAGTCGATTCGCAGTTCGAATGTAGAGACGGTGGCGGAGGCGCAGTCGAAGCTGGAGCTGCAGGCATTCTTCGCGCAGTGGCTGGATGGGACGGGCGCGCCGCAGTTCGCGGACAAGTACACGGTGTTTCGGCTGGGGAACAATAAGGGCTTTCGGACGATGGGGTCGATCGACCAGGATCTCGACCTGTTTCGGATGCCGGTGGAGTTGCGGATCGAGACGGATGGAAAGACGGAGGTGCGGCGGGTCGAGGTGTCAGGGACAGACTCGCAGTACACGATTGAGACCTTTGGGCGGCCACGGCGGATTACGATCGACCCGGAGAACTGGGTGCTGAAGAGTACGCCGGACCTTGCCGTGCGCGTAGCGGTGTTGCGTGGGCAGCAGCAGGCGGCGCAAGGGGATCTGACGGCGGCGCTGGTGGAGTACCAGAAGGCGCTGGACGTGAATAAGACGAGTGCGCTGGCGCAGTATCGGATTGGGGAGATCTTCTTTACGCAGCGGAACTATCAGTCAGCGGCGAACAGCTTCAGGGATGCGCTGCGTGGGGATGGCGATCCGCGGTGGGTGGAGGTTTGGAGCCATATTCAGCTGGGGCGGATCTTCGATGTGACCGGGCAGCGGGATCGGGCGGTGAATGAGTATCGGCTGGCGGTGCAGACGAACGACAATACGCAGGGTGCGGTGAACGAGGCAAGGGCGCTGATGCAGAAGCCGTATCAGAGGCCAAAGGAAGACAACTAGAGGCTTGTCCTGCCGGACGGGCCTCCTGCGCGGAGGGCGGTCACTTCGTGACGCGTGATCCGCTTCGCGGTGGTGCTCCCGCTGGTCGCAAATGAAGATTGTGCCGATCAACGGGAGGACTGCGCGAAGCGATCACGCGTCA
>Ga0302314_10013985_pt1 | contig 13758 bp, 16 predicted proteins | sample III_Palsa_N2_3_FD_200533 | JGI IMG/M metagenome (GOLD analysis project Ga0302314, IMG submission 200533) | Peat permafrost microbial communities from Stordalen Mire near Abisko, Sweden - III_Palsa_N2_3 | ecosystem: Environmental > Terrestrial > Soil > Palsa > Peat permafrost | place: Sweden... | reverse complement strand
CGGCGAGCCGTACGTGCCCGGCGACCGTGCGGGCCTGCTGGTGCAGCCCGGACTGGAGTTCCTCGAGCCCCGCGAGCAGCCGCGTGCCCTGCTCGACGAGGTGGCGGCCGTGCCTGGTCAGCATCACGCCGCGGCCGACCCGTTCCAGCAGCGGTACCCCGGTCTGCTTTTCCAGGCGTTTGACCTGCTGGGAGACGGCGCTGGGAGTGAAGCCGAGCGCGTCGGCGGCGGCGACCACGGAGCCGTGGGCGTCGACGGCACGCAGCGCGTCCAGGGCGACCAGGTCGATCATGAAGCGATGCTACATGATCGGCGGTGCGAATATTCGCTGGTGCTTCATGGTGTGCCGGGTGACACTGGGTCCCGTGAACCGTCGTGACATGTCACTCGCCGCCCTTGTCGCCGCCCTGTGGGGTTTCAACTTCGTCGTGATCGACTGGGGGATGGGCTCGGTGCCGCCGCTGCTGTTCGTGGCGATCCGGTTCGCCGTGGTGGTGCCCGCCTGCCTGTTCGTGCCGCGGCCCGCGGTGCCGTTCCGGACCGTCGCGGCGGTCGGTGCGTTCATGAGCCTGGGGCAGTTCGGCTTCCTGTACCTGTCGCTGCACCTGGGGATGCCGCCGGGGCTGGCGGCGCTGGTGCTGCAGGCGCAGGTGGTGTTCACCATCGTGATCGCCGCGTTCGCGCTGCGCGAGCCGCCGTCGCGGGCCCAGGTCCTGGGCGTCGGGTTCGGCGTGGCCGGCCTGGCGGTGGTCGCGCTCGGCACCGGCGGCCGGGTCCCCCTCCTGGCGCTCGCCCTGTGCCTGCTGGCGGGACTGTCCTGGGGGATCGGGAACGTGGTGTCGCGGGCGTCGAAGGCGCCGGGCGGGTTCGCGCTGACCGTCTGGTCGGCGACCGTGGTCCCGGTGCCGCTGCTCGGGCTCAGCCTGGCCGTCGACGGCCCGTCCGCCGTGACCCGCGGCCTGGAGCAGCTGGGCTGGCACGGCGCCCTGTCGACCGTGTACACGGCGGGACTGTGCACCCTGGTCGGCTACGCGATCTTCAACCGGCTGCTGTCGAAGTACCCGTCCGGCCACGTGGTCCCGTGGGTGCTGCTCGCCCCGGTGGTCGCGATGGCCTGTTCCTGGTGGCTCCTGGGTGAGGTCCCCGGGACCGCGGAGCTCGCCGGCGCGGTCCTGCTGGTGGCCGGGGTGCTGGTCGCCCAGGGGACGCTCCGGATCCGGCTTCCCCGCCGCGGCGGGGACGACCTGAGCGGTCCCGGCGAAGAGCCGGCGGATCAGGCGGCGTTGACGAACGCCGCCAGCTCGCCGATGCCCGGACGGTAACCCGACGTGGTGTCCACCTCGATCGACGGGGCGTCGACCGACAGCCGGTCGAACCCGCGCAGCCACCGCAGGTAGCCGTCCCGGTCGGCGGGGTCCGGGTCCGGATGGACCCGCCGCGCGGCGCGGTCCGCGCGCCGGGCCGTGATCCGGTCGAAGACAACCTCGGGGTCCGCGGCGCACTGCACGACCCGCAGCCGGGCCAGCGGCAGCAGCGGCGCCAGGTGCGGCCGCCAGATCCGGTCCTGGAACGCCGCCTCGGCCACCGTCGTCACCCCGGCCAGCACCAGCAGTTCCAGCACGCTGAAGAACGCCGGCAGGGTCCGCAGGGCCAGTTCGTCGGCCGGTCCCGGCGTGAACCCGGGGACGGCGTGCGCCATCCCCTCCTTGATCTCGTCCCGGCAGACCGCCGGGCAGCCGACCGTGCGGGCGAGCTGGTGGGCGAGCGTGGTCTTACCCGAGCCCGGCGGGCCGCTCACCACGATCAGCGTGGGCAGGAGGTACATCCCGCCTCCGTTCTGGCTACCTGGACGCTGAGCGCGATGGGCGGGGCGGCGGGGTCAGGCGAAGTGGGTGCGGGGACGTTCCTGCAGCTCGCCGTCGAGGTAGACGTCGGTCTTCTCGTCGTAGAAGCAGGCCAGGCCCGCGATCTTCTGGCTCTCCGCCAGCGGGGCCCGGTAGGTCCACACCAGGTCGGGGTGCGCGCCCTGCCCGGTGTCGACCGACCAGTAGGTGGCGGCGCCCTTGTACGGGCAGTGCGACTGCGTGGCCGACGGGGTGAGCAGGTCGGTGCGGACGTCGGGCAGCGGCAGGTAGTAGCGGGGCGGCAGTCCGGTCTCGAACAAGATGAACGGCCGCCTGGAGTCCGCCACGGTGACGCCGTCGACCTCCACGCGCACGTGCCGGGAGCTGGCGAGGATGTCGACCCGGTGATACGGGTCGCGCGGGTGCGTGTAGACCGGTTCGTCCTCCTCCAGCCACTCGCCCATCGCCGCCCACTCGAACCGGACCAGGTCCCGGATCGCCGGAAGCGGCGAGTCCGCGTACCGCTTGGCCGCGCTCGCGGCCCAGGCCCCGCTCACGCGCACGTCGTACAGCGTGGCGTCGCCGCGGCTGGGCGAGTGCTCGGTCTTCCCCGTCGGCACCAGCTCGGCGGTCACGTCGCCCCGCGGCACGTAGTACGCCGGGTAGTACGGGACTTCCCAGACCAGGGACGGGTGCCGGGTGTCGGCGACGAGCTGGCCGGCCAGGTAGGCCCGGACCCGCTTCTTGCCCGGCTCTACCCGTACGGTGCCGCGTGAGTTCACATCCATGCCAGCACGCTACCGCGCCGCGCCGCGCCGAGCACCGGCGCGGGCCGGCCTCAGGAGGCCCTGCAGCCCGCGGTGCCCTGGTCGGCGGGTTCGAGAACTTCGACGGCAGCTACTGAGGCAGCGTGGACAAGGACGTGCCCGCGAGCGAATAAATCCCGCGGCGGCCATCTGGAGATCCCGCCGGCCGAGGTCAGCCAGGCAGTCCAGTTCCGGCGCCAGCACCTGCGGGTGCGACCGGACGCTCCGCCGCCGGCGTGAACCGGACCCGCAGCAGGGGAACGACCGCCAGCAGGGCCGGCGCCGCCAGCACCGGCAGGCAGGCACTCAGCGGGATCCGTCCGATCAGCTGGCCGGACAGCACCGCCCCGGCCGAGTTCCCCGCGTTGTACCCGCTGTTCACCCAGTTCCCGGCGCGGTTGCGCGCCTGCGGCGACGCGAGGCTGCCGATGAGGGCGTAGGCGGTGGCCAGGGCCGGGGCTACCAGCACCCCGGCCAGGGCGACGAGCAGGGCCAGCACGGGCAGATCCGGGCTCAGCGCGGCCGGGATCAGGACGACGGCCAGACCCGCGACCAGCAGGACGAGCCGGCGCCGGGCGGAGACCCGCCAGGCCACCGCGCCGTAACCGAGGCCGCCCAGTGCGCTGCCGGCCGACAGCCCGGCCTCGATCCACGCGAGCGCGGCCGGGTCATGGCGGGCCTGGCTGAACGCGACGATGACCAGCCCGAGCCCGCCCAGGCACAGCCCGAGCGCGCCCGTCGCCAACGCCAGCGCCAGGATCGCGCGGCCTCCGCTGGCCTCCCCGGGCGCCGCGTCCGGGGTCTCTGACGCGGGCCCGGCGGCGGGGGCCGGCCAGCGGCGCAGTGCGGGCGACCGCAGGAACAGCCCCGTCCCCGCCACCGCCAGCCCGGCACTGAGCAGGAGCCCGACGGCCGGCGCGGCCACGACGGTGATCACCCCGGCGATCACGGGCCCGGCCACGTACAGCAGTTCCTCGGCGACACCGTCGAGACTGTAGGCGGTCTGCAGGACAGCGCGGTCGTCGATCAGGACGCTCCACAGCGTCCGCATCACGACGCCGAGCGGAGGCGCGCAGGCACCGGCCGCGGCGGCCAGCACGGCGACCGCCGCGGCGCTGGCGCCGGACCGGGCCGGGATCAGCGCGATGGCCACCAGCACGGCCGCGAAGCCGGCCGCCATCGGCGGCAGCGCCCGGCGCGGCCCGTAGCGGTCGATCAGCCAGGCCCGGAACGGGGACACCAGCACGACGGCCGCGCCGAACACGGCCATCACGAGCCCGGCGAACCCGTAGTCGCGGCCGCCGGCCGTCAGCGTGAGAATCAGGGAAAGGCTGACGATCCCGTAACACAGGCGGCCGACCAGCGAAATGAAGAACGCGCCGCACGCATGAGGCGTGCGCAGCACAGCCCGGTAGGGCGAAAGAAGAAACACGACTGTTCCTCGGAGAAAACGGCGCCGTCAGGCGCCGGCACGGACACGGCATCGGCGCGGCCGTCGGCCGCGGATGCCGGTCTACGCACGGGAGAGGAACATGGCTAAAACCATACCTGAAGTTCGAAGCCACCCCATGGGGGACCGCGGCGTCAGCCGCGGCCGACCTCGTCGTCCAGCAGCGAGAAGATCGCCTGGTCGTGCAGGCCGTCGTCCTCGAGTCCAGCGCGGCGGAGCGTTCCTTCCCGGTGGAAGCCGGCCTTCTCCGCGACCCGGACGGAGGCGAGGTTGTCGGTGTTGGCGGTCAGCCAGGCCCGCTGGATGCCGCCGTCGGTGAGCATCCACCGGCTCACCGCGGCGAGGGCCTCGGACGCGAACCCCCGGCCGCGCTCGTCGCTGCGGACGCCGTAGCCGATCTCGGTCGAGCGGACCTCCCAGTCGGGATGAAACGCGCCGATCGAGCCGACGATCTTGTTGCGCCCGCTGTCGAGCATCATGAAGTGCAGGGCACCGCCGTCCCGCCACGGCCGCCGGCCGCCGGCGCGCAGCCAGTCTTCGAGCGGGCCCGGTTCCGACGGGGCTCCCGGGGGCAATGCCGCCGGCTCCCCGCTGGCGACGACCTCCAGGGCCAGGGCCTCGTCGCCCGGACGGTATTCCCGCAGAACAAGCCGGGCCGAGCGGATGACGGGCGATGAGAACGTGTCCACGGCGTCGCCTGGGTGCATACGTCCCATCATGCTTGCGGCTGTCACCCGTGCGCATGTCATTAACGCCGGCGGCGGACACCCGCGCATGCTGCCCGACCTGTCCCAGCGGCTGGACGACGACGCGCGGCGCGACGCGGTCAGCGGCCTGCTGCGCCTCGTCGAGGCGGAGCCGTCGGTGCTCGGCCTGAGCCAGAATCTGGTCGCCATCGCGCGGGCACCCCGGCGAAGCTAGTGGACCGGCAGGAGGCGGGAGGGGCGACGGTTTCCTGCCATTCAACTCGAGCTGAACGCCTCGACGCCTGGCGGGCAGACGGGTATGACCTGGAGGTTCCCGGTCGGGATGTCATGCAAGTTCATCCGCTCAGCGGTGCCGCACATTTCGGTGCCGCGGAAGAGGACGGCGTGATGCAGGGATGCCCAGAGCTGGTAGACAGCCCTCGTTGACCCGCTCCCGATCGCGACACCCAGCGCCGGGCCGCCATCGATGGTCCATACGATGTCCTGCGACACGCCCTGCTTCGTGCGAGTCTCGAAACAGGCCATCCGGCCCGCGGCGAATATCTGGCTTACCTTGCCTGAAGCCATCTGCGCGACCGTGAAATCATGCGGGTGCCCCTCTTCCTGGTTCCATCCGAACTCCGCGTAGGACACGGCACTGTTGCCGCAGGTACCGGTGTTCTGCCGGAAGGTGCCGCCGTCGAGTCCGCTCACCAGAGACTTGTACGCGTCGTAGAGGGCGGTGAGCGACGAATAGTTCTGGTAGTAGACCTCGGCAACACCAGGCACCGGTGACGTGCAGACGATCGCCCCGTCCGCGTTCTGCTTGTACTCACCGCACTTCGCGGGCGGCAGCAGCCCCTTGCCCTCCACGCTGTTGTTCGCCGCCCCGAGCACTCCGGCGAGCGTGTCCGGCCCGGAGTCGCCCGTGCCGACCTGCACGCCCATGTTCATGCTCGAGCTCGCAGACGGGCTCGCGGCCACCGCCGGGCTCTTGCCCGCACTGGCAGCCGGGCTCTTGCCCGGGCTCGCGGAGGGGCTCTTGCCCGAGCTCGCGTTCGTGCCGTTCCCGGAGAGCGCGAGCTGAGAGGTACCACCGCCGGTCGCTCTCAGCCCTACCCAGACTCCGGCCACTAGGGCCAGCACGATGAGCGCCGCGGAGGGCACCAGCCACCTGGCCAGCCGCCCGGGACCGCGACGGCGGGCATCCCTGCGGCCGACAGCTGGCGGGCGTCCTGGGGGCGGCGAGCTGCCCGCCCCGCCCAGAGTGATACCCGCGCCTGGTGCAGGGGCGCCGGGCCCCGGCCAGTCTCCCTGATCGCTGCCAGCGCTGCCCACCTGCCCCGAGGGGCTCTCAGTGACGCCGACCGGCTCGTGAGCGATCTCTTGAGGATGACCCCATTGGGGCTGAGGCAGATCCCGCATGCGCCACTCCCTGTCCGCGCTTTCTAGTACATTCAACGCGAATAATGACAGACAGTCAATCTCTAATCACAATAAGTAACTATGATCCAAGACTTGTGCCGCCAGAGTTCTGCGGGCAATTACGTGTGCTGCCGCACGCTGGCGGCGGGGCGGGGGAGGAAGGAGCGCCCGAAGGCGTTCGCGCCGGCCACCGCGATCGCGGCAAGGTACGCGTGCAGCCGCCCCAGTTCGCGCCGGTCAGCCAATTCGGTGTCGACCATGCCTGAGGCATCGCGAGGTGCGCCTGTCAGGCTTCCCCGGCGCCGGCGCCCAGAGAGGAACGCGCATGACCCAGCAGTGACCGGGCGATCTTCTCGCCGATGACGGCGGTCGGCATGTTGGTATTGCCGGAGATGACAGCAGGCATGATCGACGCGTCCGCCACGTAGAGGCCCTCGATGCCGTGGACCCGGCCGCCGGCGTCGACGACAGCATCCGGGTCGCCCGCCGGGCCCATCTTGCAGCTCCCGGCCGGGTGGTAATAGTGCACGGCGGCCTGATCGACGAAGCGCTCGACCGCCTGCCTGCCCGTGACTCCCGGACCGGGGCTCCTTTCCCGGCCGAGGAGCCTGCGCAGTTCCGGCGCGCCGGCGATCTCGCGCACCCGCTCGACGCCCTCGACCAGCCGTGCACGGTCGTACCCGCCGGGGTCACTGAGATAGCGGTGATCGATCAGGAGCCTGTCACCGGAATCGGGCCCGGTCAGGCGCACGCTCCCACGCGAGAGCGGCGTCAGGCACGCGGCGCCCAGGAACCAGAACCAGGTCGAGGAATCCTGGCTGCGGCCGCCGACGGGGTAGAGGTGCATGTCGAAACCCTGCTGGCAGGCGGCCGACGGGAACTTCGCGATCACCTGCTCGTTCGGCCGCCAGCCGGTTGCCGCCCGGTGGCGCTCCATCGTCGCGGCCAGCTCGCCGCTTCCCTCGTACCAGACCTCCGCGCACGTCTGGTCGTGCAGGTTACGCCCGACGCCGGGGAGATCCAGGACGGGCCGCACCCCGACGGCGGCCAGTTCGTCGGCCGGCCCGATGCCGGACCGGAGCAGGAGCGCGGGACTGCCGTAGGCGCCGGCGGACAGCACCACCCGCGACGCAGCGATCTCCACTAGCCGCTGACCGTCCCGTACGGCGACGCCGGCCGCGCGGCCGGCGCGGACCAGCACCCGCTCGACCATGGTCTCGCCCGCCACCGTCAGCCGGTCCCGGACGGGGTCGACGTACGCGAACGCGCTGTTGACGCGGGTAGTCCCTTCGATGTTGACCGGGAAGGGGGCGACGCCGGCGTTCTCGTCGAGGTTGTTGAAGTCGTCGACCGCGGGGATGCCGTTCGCCTCGATCGCGTCCCGGCAGGCTCGCTGGAACGGGGTCAGCTCATCGAGACCCACGCGCCGCACCCGCAGCTGCTCCCACGCCGCGGCGAACAGCGGCAGGAGCTCCCGCGCCGACCAGCCGGGGTTGCCCGCGGCCGCCCAGCCGTCATAGTCGGACCGGTTTCCGAATACGACGGCACCGGAATTGTGCGCGGAGCAGCCGCCGATCACCCGTGCCCGGCTGAAGTTGACCAGGCGGCCGCCGTACTGGCCCGTGTAGCCCCAGTCGTGGGACAACGCGAAGCCCGTCGCGTCGAGCAGGTCACGCGGCCAGCGACCGCTGTCGGCCGGCCCGTAGTCCGGTCCGGCCTCCAGCAGCAGCGTGCGCGCGGAACTGCCCGCCGCGAGGCGCCCGGCCACCGCCGCGCCCGCTGTCCCGGCCCCGACCACGATCGTGTCCACTGCCGCGGGAAAGCGCGGCGCGATGCTCACCCGGTTCCTCCTTCGCCGTCAGTGACGGGAGGTCCAGCGCATCGGGAAAACCATGGCTGCGGCCATCGGTACGCAGACCCACAGTCTGTCTCATTTCCTCGCGAATTTATCGCACTGCTGTTGGCCGCCGCGCTCGGCGTCTCGATCGACCTGAAGTACGAGACGGCGTGCTGCACGTCCTGGCGGCGGGAATGCTCGAGTCTGGCTTCCGCCGTCAGACCAGTGAGTGGGCGGCCCGGCTGGAGCGCGCCGGGATGGCCTGCACTTACCGGGAATGGGCCGGCGGACACGATAACTGGTGGTGGCACTCCCAGCTGCCCGCGGCGCTCGCCTGGCTGCTCGCGGCCGCTTGAATCATCCGGCGCTGATCCGGGGTAAACGTGATCGGGTGCCGGCGCGAACGGCGGGGTGTCTGGCACCGGCCCATTCTCCCGGGCGGTTAGGAGTTCTGGGTGTCGCGCCAGGCAATCCAGTTTCGCAGGGCGGAGAGGTCGTAGTCGGGGCCGCCGACGCCGACCGTGAACAGCGAGGCGCCCAGCGAGCGCAGCTTCGGGCCGAGTTCCTGCGGGCTGCCGGTCGCACCCACGGAGATCTCGATCTCCGCCGGGTCACGGCCGATGTCAGCGCAGTGCTGCCCCAGGATGGCGACCTTGCGCTCGACCGTTTCCGGGTTGCCGAAGCTGTGCCAGATGTCAGCGTGCCGGGCGACCAGGCGGAGTGTCTTCTTCTCGCCCCCGCCGCCGATAAGCACCGGAATCTTGCGCGTCGGCGCCGGGTTCAGCTTGGCCAGCCGCGACTCAATCCGGGGCAGAGCTTCGGCCAGGTCGTCGAGCCGGCCGCCCGCGGTCCCGAATTCGTAGCCGTACTCGTCGTAGTCCTTCTCGAACCAGCCCGAGCCGATGCCGAGGATGAGCCGGCCGCCGCTGATGTGGTCGACAGTCCGCGCCATGTCGGCCAGCAGCTCCGGGTTGCGGTAGCTGTTGCACGTGACGAGCGCGCCGATCTGAGTGCGCGAGGTCGACTCGGCCCAGGCGCCGAGCATTGTCCAGCACTCGAAGTGCTTGCCTTCGGGTTCGCCGTACAGGGGATAGAAGTGATCCCAGTTGAAGACGACGTCGGCGCCGAGTTCTTCCGCTTCGGAGGCGGTACGGCGGATCGCCTTGTAGTCAGCATGCTGTGGTTGCAGTTGCAGGCCCACGCGGACGGGCCTCGAGGTAGCTGTCACGAGCCCCCAGTTTAGCGAGCTGCGTCCTGCTCCCGGCGGGCGGCGCCCCGCTGTGTTATCGGACTCCAGGCCATTCATCGGGCTGACGGGGCGCCAGCGGGAGGCGCCATCACCGTCGCAGACCGCTCCGCTGGTACGGCTCAGGCGATGCGGTGCAGTGTCGCGACCGCGGTGTAGTCCTTCGCCGGGCCCTGGACCCGCCAGTGCTCTTCCACGATGTCGCGCGACCGTACGACGGTGTAAGTCTCGTAGTGGTCCGCGCCGCAGGGGTGGCTGGCCTGCCAGGCGCCGTCGGTGAGATCAAGCTCGATGTACGGCTGCCCGCCGGCCCGGTACAGCATCACCGTGCCGTCGGCCCGCCGCCGGTATTCCAGGCTGCGGCTGGCCGCGTTCCGGTAATTGCCGAGGTGCAGGTAGCCAGTCTCGTCGTACGTCGCTCGTTCCAGCCCGGCGGTGGCGCCGGACACCTGCGTCACCGCCACGACTGCCTGGCCCTGGAATGTGCTGCGCGTTCCGTCCCGGTGGTCGGTGTACGCGCGGCTCAGGTCCCAGGTACCCAGCAGGAAGCCGAACGTGTCCGAGATCCTCATACACCCATTTTGCTCCCTCGCTCATTGGGGCTCTCCGCGAGCCAATCTCAGTAACCGGACAATTCTCTGCGGCTGGTCCGTGAAACGCCCGCCGGGCGTGGCCGTGGGTGCCAGGTACGAGTCCAGTGCCCGGAACATCGCGGCTTTGGCCCGAGCGCCAGCTTCGGGGTCGCGCAGGAGCTGGATCTCCTGGTTGGCCGCCATCGAGATGCCGATGAGCATCGTGGCGACCTGCCGCGCGCTGGCAGGCGGTTGCGCCGGGTCGATGGCGTGGACCTCTTGGGTGAGCCACTCATGCCAGCCGGCGACGATCCGTGCGAGACGGTCGTGGCGCGGTCCGGGGCGGCCGTCGAGTTCGACGGAAGCCATCGTGACGAAGCACCCGCCGGGGAAGGGGCAGCTGACAAGGTAGCCGATCCAGCGGTCGACGATAGCGGTCACTCGCGGAGGGCCGGGCGGTGTGTCCAGTGCTGGTTCGATGACGCTCGCGCGGAACAACGAGACGGCGCTGTCGAGCGCAGCGTCGAGCAGGTCGTCGCGTGACCGGAACGGGCCGATGACACCGGACCTGGACATGTCCAGGTCTCCCGCCAGTTCGCCGATCGACACCGACTCCAGGCCGAACCGTGAGGCGCGCGCGACCGCCGCGTCCAGGATGCGATCTTTCGTCCGTTCCGCTTCGGATGCGGAGTTACGTGGCATGCTTATAGAGTACATCCGTACTCTATTTGAGGAGACCCCATGGACCCAGTGATGCTCGACCGACTGGCGATCGCCTCGACCCGTCTTCGCGTGGCGGGCCTGCGCGAAGGCGACCTGAGCCGCCCGACTGTTAACGCCGGCTGGGATGTCCGTATCCTCGTGGCGCACCTGGTCGGCGGCTGCCTTCTCTACGCGGGCGTTCTCCGGGGAGAGACCGTCGACTGGGCGACGCGCGACAGCCAGCCGGTCACCGATCCGCTGGGCCAGTTCGACGCCGCGGCCACCGAACTGAACGAGGCGATCGGCAAGCTTGACGACCGGCACCGGCCGGTCACCATCCCGGCTGGGGATGTCCCGGCGACGGTCGCGATCGCCATCCACGCGACGGACATGCTCGTGCACGGCTGGGACCTGGCCGTCGCTACTGGCCAGCACCGCGGGCTCGATCCGGACCTGTGCGCGTCCGCCACCGCGGTCATCAGCCGGTTCCCGGCTTCGACCTGGGGCAACTCGAAGTTTTACGCCGAAAGGGTCCCCACCGATTCGACCGAGCTGACCGACCGGCTCGTCGCCCTCACCGGCCGCGACCCGAATGCCGGCCGGTGACCAGCCTCCGCGTCTGGTCGGTCAACGTCGCCCGCCCGGGCGTGATCGGGCAGCGGCATGGCACGGACGTGTGGTCGGCCATCGGGAAGGCCCCCGTAACCGGCGATTCTGTCGAACTCGGCTGGCTGAACCTCAGCGGCGACGACCAGGCCGACCGCAGCGTCCACGGCGGCATCGACAAAGGTGTCTACGTCTACCCGGGCGAGCATCACCCTCGGTGGCGGTCGGCGGGCATCCCGGCCGCCCCGGGACTGCTCGGCGAAAACCTGACCACTGAAGGGCTCACCGAAGAAGACGTCCACCTCGGCGACCATTTCACGTGGGGACCGTGCGAGCTCGTCGTGACCCAGCCGCGGACGCCCTGCTACAAGCTCGCCCTGCACCTGCGCCGTCCCGACATCGCCCGGCTCATGATCGACTCGGGAGCGTCCGGCTGGTACCTGCGGGTGCTCAGGACCGGAACCGTCGCCATCGGCGAGCCGATGCGCCGCACCGTGCACCGGGCCGAGCTGCCAACCATCCACGACGTGTTCGCCTGGACGATACGGACCCCGCGCGAGCCGGGCAACATCCGCCGGCTGCTCGCCGTGCCCGAACTCGCCTCCCAGTATGCACAGGGACTCACGAAGCTCGGCAGTTAACAGCGCCCGTCTGCCGCCCGGCTGGCCGTCCACGAGGTCGACCACGACAACTGCCGCCTTGAGTGAGCCGGGCCAGAGTCGCTCAGCCCGGTGTGGCCTCCTGGGAATCCGCCTGCCGCAAACCCGGCAGGATCAGGCTAAGCGCGGCCGCCACGGCGGTCGTGGCGGCGAAAGCGCCTATCGTCCACGGGCCGGACACGTGCTGGACGAGCAGGCCGGCGCTCAGCGGCGCCAGCGTCGCCAGCGCGGTCGCCACCATGAGCACGGTGTTGGAGACCCGGCCGCGCATTTCCTCCGGCGCGCTGCGGAGCATCACCGCGAACAGCGCGGCGTTGGCGGCCGGCGCGAGCAGCAGCGCCATGGCGACCGGTGCTGCCACTAGCGGTGAGGGGATCAGCAGGGCCGCAGCGCCGAATAGCAGGGCCCCGGCCAGGGTGATCGAGGTGACCATGGTGCCCAGGCGCAGGCGCCCTTGCAACCGGGGCGCCGCCACGGCGCCGAGAAGCCCGCCGGCCATGACGGCCGCCTGGACCAGGCCGATCACCGCGGTGGAGGTGCCGTGCTGGCGCAGCGCGACCGTGATGGTGAAGATCACGCCGCTAAAGGCGAAGTTCACCAGGGGAGCCACAACCAGTACCGCGCGCAGGATCGGCACCTGCCAGACCAGCTGCAGGCCATCGGCCACCTCGCGCCACAGCGCCTTGCGCTCGGCCGCCCGCTTCGGCCGGAACCGCCCGCGGATCCGGCTCACCGTGCCGAACGAGACCGCGTAGGAGACGGCGTCGGCCAGGAACGGGACCGCCCGGCCCAACCCGAAAAGCAGCCCGCCGAGCGCCGGGCCGGCCAGGCTGGCGCCGTAGGTCCGAGCCTCGGTGGCGGCCCACGCCTCCTCGAGTTGCCCGTCCGCTACGATCCCCGGCAGCGCGGCGGCGGCGGCCGGGCTGAAGATGGCGCTGGCACCGCCTTCGATCATGCTGACGATCAGGACGACTGGCCAGGACGCGAGGTGCGCCGCGATCAGGACGGCGAGCACAGCCAGCAGGACGGCGCGCACGATGTCGCAGATGATCATCGTCAGCCGCCGGTCGAACCGGTCCGATAGCGCCCCGGCGGGCAGCTGCAGGCACATCAGGGTGATCGCCCGCGCCGTTCCCACCAGCCCCGCGAGCACGGCCGAGTGGGTCAGCGCCAAGATGAGCAACGGGTAGGCGAGCAGGCCGATCTCGGTGCCGGTATCGGACAGCAGCTGGCCAATCCACAGCATCCGGAACCCGTTGTTGCGCCGAAGCGGAACCGGTCGTGGGACGTCGGCGGCTGTCTCGATCCCGCTGGCATCGCTCACCGTCGGAACAATATGCGCCATGGCATGAGCCAGGCTAGGCGGATCTTTTGCGGACATGCGAAGGTAAGCGCAGGAATCACAGAGGCCGCAGCCCAGGGGAGTGGTTGGCCTGGATGGAGCTTGGACTGGTCCCGCCGGAGATCCGGACGACTTTAGTCGTCCTAGCCGCTATCGGGTAACCGCGATGACGAGGGCCCGGGGGAGTCACGTCGCCGATGCGGGCGGTTTAGTCAGTGAGGCGATGCACGCGGTGAGCAGGCGCCGCATCTGATCTTGTTCGCTGGCATCCAGATTGGCCAGCATGTCTTGCTCGACGCGGCGAACCGCGGCGCTGGCCACCTCGAGCTGGCGGCGCCCCCGGGCGGTCAGCTCGGTCGGCAGGGCCCGGCCGGCGGGTGCCTGGGCCGGGCGGACGACAAGTCCCTGGCGTTCGAGGGCCTGCAGGAGCACGTTCATCGACTGCCGGGTGACGAAGGCGCCGCGGGCAAGCTCGGAGTTGGACAGGCCCGGTCGCTGAGCCAGCAGCTCCAGGCAGGAGTAGTGGGTGATCGTCATGCCCAGCGGCCTCAGCACAGCCTCCAGGGCAGCGTGCAGGGCGCTC
>Ga0302314_10013984_pt1 | contig 13760 bp, 13 predicted proteins | sample III_Palsa_N2_3_FD_200533 | JGI IMG/M metagenome (GOLD analysis project Ga0302314, IMG submission 200533) | Peat permafrost microbial communities from Stordalen Mire near Abisko, Sweden - III_Palsa_N2_3 | ecosystem: Environmental > Terrestrial > Soil > Palsa > Peat permafrost | place: Sweden... | reverse complement strand
AGGGGGTCGAACTCGAGGAGATCGATGTCGAATCCCGTCCCGGGGCCCGTGATGAAATGATCGCCCGCAGCGGGCGGCGCACGGTCCCGCAGATTTTCATCAACCAGACCCACGTCGGCGGCTGCGACGATCTGCTCGCGCTGAATGACGCCGGTGGGCTGGATCCGCTATTACAGGAGTAAGGATCAATGACAGACAACAACGACGGCGCCGCACCGACGGCGCCCGCACTCGGCGACATCGGCGCGGCCGGCAGCCAGCTGGCCCTGCAGGCGGTCTACCTGAAGGATTGCTCGTACGAGGCCCCGAACGGGCCGCGCGTGGATGGCCAGTGGAATCCGCAGATCAACCTGGACCTGCATACCGGCGTGAACATCCTGACGCCAGAACTGCGTGAAATCGTGCTGACCGTGACGGTCTCAGCCAAGCACAACGAGGCGACCATGTTCCTGGTCGAGGTCAAGCAGGCCGGCGCCTTCCTGATGCGCAATCTCTCGGACGACGATGCGCGCCGCGCCATCGGCACCATCTGCCCGAACGTGCTCTTCCCGTTCGCCCGGGCGGCCGTCTCGAACCTGGTGACACAGGGCGGCTTCCCGCAGTTCCTGCTGCCGCCGGTGAACTTCGAGGCGCTCTACGAGCGTGCGCTGGTGGACGCCCGCAACCAGGCGCCCGTGACCAAGAACTGAACGGGTGGCCGCGTACCCGATTGCGGTGCTGGGCGCGGGGTCCTGGGGCACCGCGCTCGCCATCCAGTTTGCCCGCAGCGGCAAGGCCACCCGCTTGTGGGGACGCGACCCCAGCCAGGTGGCCGAGATGGTTCGCGAACGCGCCAACCGGCGTTATCTGCCCAAGGCCGACTTCCCCGAATCGCTGAGCGTCGGCGCCGATCTGGCCGCGCAGCTGGCCGGCGCGCTGGATGTGCTGATCGTGGTTCCCAGCGATTCCTTCCGGGCGATGCTCGGGGAGATCCAGCCGCTGCTCGCCCCGCAGATGCGCCTCGCCTGGGCGACGAAGGGCTTCGAAGCCCACAGCGGCCTGCTGCCCCACCAGGTCGCCCGCGACACCCTCGGCACCGGCCGTGCGTACGCGGTGTTGTCCGGCCCGACCTTCGCGTCGGAAGTCGGCGCGGGGCTGCCGACGGCCATGACCGTCGCCTCCCCCGATGCCGAATTTGCCGCGGCGCTGGCCCAGGATCTGTCGTCCGCGAGCTTCCGCGCCTACACCTCCACCGACATCATCGGCGTCGAGGTCGGTGGCGCGGTCAAAAACGTGCTCGCCCTGGCGGCGGGCCTCTCCGATGGTCTCGGCTTCGGCGCGAACACGCGCATCGCCCTCATCACCCGCGGGCTGACGGAAATGGTGCGCCTGGGCCTGGCGCTGGGGGCGAGCCGTGACACCTTCATGGGCCTGGCGGGCCTTGGTGACCTGGTCTTAAGTTGCACCGATGATCAAAGCCGCAACCGGCGCTTCGGTCTGCTGCTGGCCCAGGGACACAATATCGAGCAGGCGCGCGCGGTGATCGGCCAGGTGGTCGAAGGCGTGCGCGCTGCGCGCGCCCTGCATGCCGTCGCGCAGCGTGAGAGCGTCCAGATGCCGCTGTGCGAAGGGGTATACCGGGTGCTGTACGAAGGCTTGCCGGCCGATGAAGTGGTGCGCGCGCTGATGCGGCGTCCCCTCAAGGCCGAGGCCGAATAGGCGCTACGGCGCGCCCACGAAGCCCTGCTGGCGCCAAGCCTCGTAGACCACCAGCGCGACGCAGTTCGCGAGATTGAGGCTGCGATTGCCCGGCCGCATCGGGATGCTGAGGATGCGCTGGGCTGGGACTGCCACCAGGACATTTGCCGGCAGACCCTTGGATTCCGAGCCGAACAGCAGCGCATCGCCCGGCCGGAACCGCGCCTGGGCATAGCTCGTCGGTGAGCCGGTTTCGATGGCGAAAATCCGCGCGCCGGCGAGCGACCCCAGGCATTCCTCGAGGCTGTCGTGCACCCGCACTTCGGCGACTTCCGCATAGTCCATGCCGGCGCGCTGCAGGGCTTTCTCACTCAGATCGAAGCCCAGCGGGCGTACCAGATGCAACGTGCAGCCGGTGTTCGCACACAAGCGGATGACGTTGCCCGTGTTCGGCGGGATCTCGGGACTGTTCAGGATGACGTGAAACATTGGGGCGGGGTCTCGAGGAGGTCTTCAGCTTCGGGCCTGGTGCGCCGCAAGGTGTGGCTACGGCCGGGCGCGAGTAGCCTAACGGGCCTCATCACAACACTGCGTCAGGGAGAGACCATGTTGAAACTATCATGCCTCGTTTGTGCCGCTGTCCTGCTGCCAGGCGCCGCGCTTGCCGCCAGCCCATTCGATGGCACCTGGAAAGTGAGTGCGAAGCATATCCAGGTATCCAAGAAACCTTCTGTCTACGTCATCACTGACAGCAGCTTCACCTGCTCGAGCTGCGCACCGCCTCTTACCGTCAAGGCGGACGGCGCCGATCACAAGGTCACCGGTTTCGCTTTCGACACCGCTGCCGCTACGGTCACCCCGACGTCCGTGAGCCTGGTGCTGAAGTTGAACGGCAAGCCGTTCGCAACGCGCAAAACTGCCCTGTCGTCCGATGGAAAAACCGCCACCTCCGAAAACACCTTTTATGGCGGCAGCCAACCGGACACCACCAAGTCGCTGTGGAAGCAGGTCGTTGCACCGGCGGCGGGCGAGAACCCGTTGTCGGGATCCTGGGTCCAGAGCGAAATCGTGAGCACGACGGATGCGGGTATGACGCAGACCCTCGGCATGACCGACGACGGTTTCACCTGGAGCAGCAACGGCATGAGCTACGACGCGAAATTTGATGGCAAGAAGTATCTTCAGGCGAACGATCCGACCAACACGATGGTAACGGTCAAGAAGCTCGGGCCCTCGACAATCGTGGAGTCGGATTACGAGAAGGGTAAACTGAACAACGTCATCCATATGACAGTCTCGGCTGACGGGAAAACCCTGCGGCTCTCGGACCGGGACGTTAAGACGGGACGCACGACCGGCTATCTCTACGAGAAACAGCCGTAGAGCACGACACTGCGTCGTCAGGCATCGTCACGGCGCGGTGCGGGCACCGCCGGCATCGGCACCTGCGTCGGCGTGGGGAACTGCACGCGCAAGTCGCGCAGTTTCTCCATGAGGGCGAGCATGATGTCGTGGTGCACCTCCGCGTACACCTGCATCTGCGGCGCACGCACGAAGTACACCACTTCAAAGCGCAGCGCCGTCTCGCTCAGGGTCAGCAGATTGCAGCGCACGAAGCGGGCCCGCGCGGCAGCCTCGATGACATCCTGGACGGCCGCGGGAATGGCACGCAGCGTCGCGATCGGGGTGTCGTGGATCACCGGAATCTCGAACGCGACGCGCCGCTCGCTCATGCGGCCGTAATTGCGAATGCGGGACTTCGTGATGTCCGAATTCGCCAGCACGATCTGCTCGCCGGTGATGCTGCGGATGCGGGTGCTCTTGACGCCGATGTACTCGACCGTGCCCGTCAGGGTATCGAGCACCAGCAGATCGCCGATCACGAAGGGCTTGTCCATCGCGATCGACATCGAGGCCAGCAGATCCCCGAGCACCGCCTGCACGGCGAGCGCCACGGCGATACCGCCGATGCCAAGGCCAGCGAGCAGGGGCCTGATGGCGACCCCGAGATTGTCCAAAGCGAGCAGCAGCGCGAGTGCCCAGATCAGGGCGCCGGCGACGAACAGGATGATCTCCATCGAGCCGCTGATCGCCGCATCCTGGCCATGCGGACTGCGCCGTCGCTGGTCGATCCAATAGCGCACCGTGGCCGTGGCCCAGCGGGCGGCCTGGTACCAGAAAATCAGGGTGATGACGATATCGGTACCGTGATCGATCCGGTGCGCGATGTGATGAGTCGGCGGAAAGTCCAGCTGCTCGATGGCGCAGTAGAGCGCCAGGCCCCACAGAAATAAGCGCGAGGTTCTCTCGACGAGTTGCGCAGCCAGATCGAGCGCGGCAGGAATCGCGCGGCCCGACTCGCTCCAGCGGCGGCGGCGCGTGCGGATGATCCGCCGCAGCGTCAGCAGGCCGAGGAAGACGGCGAGGAAGACGGCGAGGGCGGTCGCCCAGTCCCCGACGCTATTCCACAGCAGCCCCTGCTTCCAGATCTGATCCAGGTTCAGCATAGGAAGCGGATTTTCTCATGGAACGGCCGTCAGTCGGCGGAGTTCATCCCCAGTTCCTTGAGCTTGCGTGTCAGGGTATTGCGTCCCCAGCCGAGCAGCTTTGCGGCATCCTGGCGATGCCCCTGCGTGCGCTTGAGGGCCGCGCGGATCAGCACCCGCTCGAACTCGGGTTGCGCATCGGTGAGCAGCGGCCGCTTGCCGACCATGGCCTGGCGGTCGGCCCAGCTCGCCAGGGCCTTGGCCCAGTCGACCTCCCCGGCGCTGTCGGCGTCCGCAGCCAGCTCCGCGGGCAGATCCTCAATGCGGATCTCGGACCCCGGGGCGAGCACGGTGAGGCGGCGACACAGGTTGACGAGCTCGCGGACGTTGCCGGGCCAGGTATGGGCCGAGAGCTTCTCCTTCGCATCTGCGGCCAGCGCCTTCGGCTCCACCCCCAGCTCCATCGCGGCGACGTGCAGGTAATGATCCAGCAGTTCCGGAATGTCCTCGGCGCGCGCCCGCAGCGGCGGCAGCTCGATGCGGATGACGTTCAGGCGGTGGTACAGATCCTCGCGGAACACGCCGCGCTGCACGCGATCCTGCAGGTTCTGGTGGGTTGCCGCGATGACGCGCACGTCCACCCGGATCGGCGTCTGACCGCCGACCCGATAGAACTCGCCCTCGGCGAGCACCCGCAGCAGGCGGGTCTGCAGCGGGGTCGACATGTCCCCGATCTCATCGAGGAACAGCGTGCCACCATCGGCCTGTTCGAAGCGCCCGCGACGCAGGCTGTCGGCGCCGGTGAACGCCCCCTTCTCATGGCCGAAGAGCTCGGACTCCAGCAGTTCGCTGGGGATGGCCGAGGTGTTGAGCGCGATGAAGGGCTTGGCGGCGCGCGGCGAGTGCTCGTGCAGCGCGCGGGCCACCAGCTCCTTGCCGGTCCCGGACTCGCCGGTGATCAGCACCGTGACACTGGAGCGCGACAGGCGCCCGATGGCCCGGAACACCTGTTGCATCGCCGCGGCCCGTCCCAGCAGCTCGGGGATCGGCGGCGGACTGCCGCCATCGGCCGTGGTCGGCGTGCTGGTACGCGCGGCGCGCCGCACCAGATCGACGGCCTGGTCGATGTCGAAGGGCTTGGGGAGATACTCGAAGGCGCCGCTTTCATAGGCGGATACGGCGTTGCCGAGATCGGCGTAGGCCGTCATCACGATCACCGGCAGCGTCGGCCGGGTCTCGCGGATCCGCTTCAGCAGCTCCAGACCCGACTGTCCGGACATGCGGATGTCGGTGATCAGGACATCGGGTGCGTCCCCACGCAATGCCGTAAGGGCGGGTTCGGCCGCATCGAAGGTCCGGGGCAGCATCCCGCCATTGCGCAGAGCGCGTTCCAGCACCCAGCGGATCGATGCGTCATCGTCCACCAGCCAGACGCGAAGATTTAATGTACTCATACGGGTTCCTCGAGAGGCAGCATCAGCTTGAACACGGTTCGACCTGGCTCGCTCTCAAATTCGATAAGGCCGCCATGCCTCGTCACTAGATCCTGGGCCACGGCCAGGCCGAGCCCGGTACCCGTGGAACGTCCCGTTACCAACGGGTAGAAGATACTGGCACGCAGCGCCGTAGGCACGCCGGGGCCGTCGTCCTCGATGTGCACGCCGGCCGCCAGGCGATGGCGGCGCCCGGCGATGCTGACGTTCGAGAACGCGCGGGTGCGGAAAATGATGTGGCCGTGATCGCCGACCGCCTGCATGGCATTGCGGGCGACGTTCAGCAGCGCCTGGATCAGCTGGTTGCGGTCGAAGCGCGCGCTCGGCAGGCTCGGATCGTAGTCGCGCTCGATGCCGACGCCCGTGGGCGCCTCGCCGCGCAGCAGGTGATAGACGTGCTCGCACAGTTCGTGAATGTTGAGCTGCGTCTTCTGCATCGGCCGGTTCGGGCCCGTCATCGAGGCCACCAGCGCACTCAGGCGGTCGGCCTCCGAAATGATGACGTTGGTGTATTCCTTGAGAGCGTCGTTCGGCAGCTCCCGCTCGAGCAGCTGCGCGGCGCCGCGCAGGCCGCCCAGGGGATTCTTGATCTCGTGCGCGAGCTGCCGCAGCATCATGCGGCTGCTATCCAGGCGCACCAGCATTTCATTCTCGCGGGAGATGCGCTGCCGCGCCGTCGTGTCGGTGAGTTCCAAAAGCAGATGGGTGCCGGTGACCTCGCCCTCGAGCGGCGTGATCGTGACATCCACGATGCGCGGCTCGCGCGGTGACGATTTGAGGTTCAGCACCAGTTCACGGTCCGCGAAGGCCTCGCCGGTTTCGATCGAGCGGCGCAGGATCGGAATCAGGCCGTTGGATTCGAGCAGATGATCGCCGAAGGGGCGCCCGCGGCTTTGATTGAGACTGATGGCCAGCAGATCCTGCGCGGCCACGTTCGCATAGATCGGGCACAGCTGGGCATCGAGCAGAATGATCCCGGTCGAGAGCGCATTCAGCAGATCCGCCGAATCGAAATGCGAGAGCGGGGACGGCAGCGAGTGTTCAAAGGCCACGGCACACCCCGCAAGGCGCGCCGCCCGCTAATGGCTCGAACCTGCTCCCGGTACCTTCGGCGCCATTGGTGCAGCCGGTGCGGTTGGTGCCATCGGCGCCGCATCGCCGCCGGTGCCGGCCGTACGCTGCCTGACCGAGAAGGTGACCGCGTTGGCCTGACAGGTCACATCGCCCTTGCCGTTGACGACCTGCAGCGTCAGGGTGTGTTCGCCGCGGTCCACCATAGCCAGTTCGAAACTGCCGTCCGAGCCGAGCAACGGCGAAATATCCGAGCCGTCCAGTCGCAGTGTCGCCTCGTCGCCCTCGCTGATGTGCGACAGAGCCACATGGCCGCTCACCGAGAATGTGTCCAGATAAACCTGTCCGGGGCCCGGCGTGGTGATCGAGCATACGGCCGGAGCGGCGACCGCAGCCCGCGCTGGTGCCGAGACCGGCGCCGCCTGCGCCGAGGCATAGGTCTGGGCGCCGGAGATCTGCAGCTTCTCGGCCTTCGGGTTGGGCTGATCGCTGTAGTGCGTCACGCCGTTCTCGTCCACCCACTTGTAGACCGTCGCCGCCGCGACGCTGGCGCAGGCACCTAACATAAGCAGAAGTGGCAGTCCTCGCATAGGACCCGAGCATAGCCCACTCCCTCGCGGTCAGCGAGGGAGTCGGGCGGTTGCATTTCCGCAGTGCACTTTCGAAGACTGCCACCGTCATCAGCAGCTGTAGTACAGCTCGATTTCGACCGGGTGCGTAGACATCCGCAGCCGCGTCACTTCCTGCATCTTCAGCCCGATGTAAGCATCGATCAGGTCGTTCGTGAACACCCCGCCGCGGGTCAGGAACTCGCGGTCCTTGTCGAGATGCTCGAGGGCCATGTCCAGCGAATGGCACACGGTCGGGATGTGCTTGGCTTCCTCCGGCTCCAGGTCGTACAGATCCTTGTCGGCCGGATCGCCGGGGTGGATCTTGTTCTGGATGCCGTCGAGGCCGGCCATCATCATTGCCGCGAACGCGAAGTACGGGTTCGCCAGGGAGTCCGGGAAGCGCACTTCGATGCGGCGCGCCTTCGGGTTCGAGACCCAGGGAATGCGGATCGAGGCCGAACGGTTGCGGGCGGAGTACGCCAGCATCACCGGGGCTTCGAATCCCGGCACCAGGCGCTTGTAGCTGTTGGTGCCCGGGTTCGTGATCGCATTGATGGCCTTGGCGTGCTTGATGATGCCGCCGATGTAGTAGAGCGCGAGCTCGGACAGGCCGCCGTACTTGTCGCCGGCAAACAGCGCCTTGCCGTCCTTCTGCAGCGACTGGTGCACGTGCATGCCGCTGCCGTTGTCGCCGACCAGGGGCTTCGGCATGAAGGTCGCGGTCTTGCCGTAGCTGTGCGCGACATTGAGCACGGCGTACTTGAGAATCTGGACCTGGTCGGCCTTCATCACCAGGCCGCCGGGCCCGACGCCAATTTCGCACTGACCGCCGGTGGCGACTTCGTGGTGGTGCACCTCGACGACCATGCCCATCTCTTCGAGGGCATCGCACATGGCCGAGCGGATGTCCTGGAAGGCATCGATCGGGGGCACCGGGAAGTAGCCGCCCTTGACGGTCGGACGATGGCCCGTGTTGCCTTCGACATAATCCTTGCCGGAGTTCCACGCGCCCTGCTTGGAATCGATTTCGTAGAAGCAGCCGTTCAGGCTCGAGCCGCTCTTTACGCTGTCAAAAATGAAGAATTCGTTTTCGGGGCCGAACAATGCGCCGTCGGCGATACCGGTCGACTTGAGGTAGGCCTCCGCGCGGCGCCCGGTCGAACGCGGATCGCGCTCGTAGCCCTGCATGGTGGTCGGCTCGATGACATCGCAGCGGATGTTCACGGTGGTGTCCTCGAAGAACGGATCGAGGATCGCCGTGGCTGCATCCGGCAACAGGATCATGTCGGACTCGTTGATCCCCTTCCAGCCGGCGATTGAGGAACCGTCGAACATCTTCCCGTCGGTGAACAGATCCGCATCGACCAGCCGGGCGGGAATCGAGACGTGCTGTTCCTTGCCGCGGGTGTCGGTGAACCGGAGATCCGCGTACTTGACCTCCTTCTCTTTTATTAGCTTCAGTACATCTGTCGGTGTCATATCGCCTCCGAAAATGGGATTGCCCGATGCGATCGAGCGGCTAGACGTTGCAGCCCTTGTGCCAAGATGAGGCACACGGGAATCAACGGGTTAGAACCCCGTCACACAAATCGCGCACCATAGAGGAGCGAATGGACAAGCTTATGCCCTAAAAAAGGGCACTCTGCACACAATAAATCCGATTGAACATTAATGTAAGGAAGAATGCTTGCTTTCGGTGCGAAAATTGCGCCGCACGACGGTGCAATTGCACGCGAATCATCAACTTGCGGCGTGATCCTTGAGGCGGCGGCATCGCTATACTTCGCGCCCATGCAATTCCTGGCATCCGTCTTTTACACGCTGTTCCTGTTCGTCTGGACCTTCCTGTACGCGGTGATGTTCGTCTGCGTGGCCATCTGCCTGCCCTTTCCCCGGCGCGCGGGACTGGCGCGCGGCTGGGCGGTGGGCCTCCTCACCGTGCTGAAGTGGGTCTGCCGCCTGGACTACACCGTCGAGGGTCGCGAACACATTCCCCCCGACAATCACATCGCCCTGTGGAAGCACGCCTCGACGTGGGAGACCCTCGCGATCAGCGTGGTCTTTCCGCGCCAGGTCTGGGTCCTGAAACGCGAACTGCTGTGGCTGCCGTTCGTCGGCTGGAGCATCCGGCTGTTGCATGCCATCGCCATCGATCGGGGCGCCGGTCACACCGCCGTCAACCAGGTCATCGAACAGGGACGCCAGCGACTCGAGGAGGGCGACTGGGTGGTGATGTTTCCGGAAGGCACCCGCATGCCGGCAGGCCAGACCCGCCGTTACGGGGTCAGTGGCGCCCTGCTCGCTTCCCAGACCGGCCGGTTCATCATCCCGGTCGCGCACAACGCCGGGTACTTCTGGCCGCGGCGGGCCCTGCTGAAGAAGCCCGGGACGGTGCGGGTCGTGATCGGGCCGCCGATCCTGGCCGCCGGCCGGGATCCGCGCGAGATCAATGCCGAGGCGCAGGCGTGGATCGAGGACCAGATGAGTCGGATGGTACCGGACTCGTACCGCCCCGCCGCAGGACCTCAGTAGACGCCGGGAATCAGCCGCGACGTGCGCTGCATGTATAGGCGGTAGCGATCGCCGAAGGCGCCGGTGAGCGCAGCTTCCTCGACGCGCATCCGGTACACGAAGGCCGCGGTGGTTCCGACCACGATGACGGCGAGCGCCGCCCAGTTCTGCGTGCACAGCCCCAGGCCCAGGAACGCGAGCAGCGCCCCGGTATACGAGGGATGCCGGATTCTGCGGTACGGCCCGGTATCGATGAGCTGGTGATCCTTTGCGATGGCGACGTTCACCGTGAAGAAGCGGCCCAGGTAGATGATCGAGTACCACCGCCACGCAAGTCCCAGCAGCGTCACGGCGATGCCCACGGCATTGATCCACGGCCGCGGGGGCCAGCCCGCCGCGCGCAGTCCGAATTCGAACTGGAAGGCGAGGAACATGCTCAGTGGGATCGTCACCCACAGCACGCGCAGCGAGCCGCGGTCCCCCGGGCTGGTCGTGCCGGCCTTCGCGCGCTTGACCAGTCCCAGCAGGAATTCCGAGCCGAAGTAGAGCAGCCCCAGATAACCTGCGACCGGTATGGTGTCCATGGGCTTCCCGTATCAGACGTTGCGATCAAAGGCCGCTGCCGCCGCCAGGATGGCGCGGGCGGCGTCTGCCGCGTTGGCTGGCGGCCCCGGCGGCAGAAACACTGGATACACCCGCAGCGCCAGCGCCGCAATGCCGAGCGGATTGCGCGGTGCGATCGCCGGCGCGAAGTGTTCCGGCGCGTCACGGATGAATGCGGCGGCCGCCTTGATGGCGGCATGCTCCTGCCGCTCCCGCTCACCCGAAAACCGGAAGCGCCACTCACGCACGCGACGATTGATCACCGCCTTGTCGGCGCCGCCGGCTTCGATACCGGCGGCGGCGAACACCCGGCAATCGTAGTCGAGGCAGGTCTGCGGTCGTTGTGCGTAGATGCGGCAGCTGCCGCAGCTGAGCATGGGACAGGTGCCATCGGCGTTCGGCCGGACCGTCCAGTTGCCGGCGGCGGAGCCGCGCGAGCGGAACAGCGATTTCGCCGGTATCTGTTCCAGCGCCGCCGCGTCGCCGGGCCGCAGCTCGATCGAATAGGAGGAGGTGCAGCAGCCGCTACAGTCGCCACAGGGCACCGCGCTGCCGGCCGAACCCCGCAGTGCTTCGCGGGTCTGGATCAGCCAGGCCCCGAAGTCACCGGCGTCGATGGCGCTACCCCTTCGGTTTGCGGAACACGAACACCGTCTGATCGGTGATGCCCCGCAGTGCCGGTGCGAACACCAGCTGCGTGTGATCATCCGAGGAGTGTGCGAGCAGCTTGCTTTGGGTCACGAGTTTGAAGCCGGCCGCCGTGACTTCCCTGGCGATCACCGCCGGATCGATGCGGTGCAGTTTCTTGGCCGTATCCAGGGTATCGCCGCCCGGATTCGCATTGTGATCCACGACGAAGAAGGTGCCACCGGGCTTCAGCGCCTTGAAGATCTTTGCGTTGAGGCTCGCGGTGTCGATCTTGTTGATGAAGAGGTCGTGGTAATAGAGGACCATGAACACTTCATCGACGTTCTGCGGCAGCTCCAGGGTGTTGTAGTCGACCAGCTGGTACTGGGAGTTGGGATGGGCGGCAACGAAGGCGCGGCTGGCATCCCCGGCGCGCTTCTCGGTGTACGGCAGATCGTACATGTACACCTTGCCCGTCGGGCCCGCGATGTCCGCGAGGAAGGTCGTGAAATACTGACCGAACGAGGCAAACTCGACCACGGTCTCGCCGGGACGGATGCCCGACATCTTCAGCAGTTCCGCCGGCTTGCGGTTGTAATCCCGGGCGCGTTGGTCGGCCGGGCGCGCGGGGTCTTCGATCGCCGCACGGATGTATCCGGGTGTGCCGGCCGGCAGCTTGTAGACCGGTGCCGGAGCCGAGGCATCGTCGGCCAGGGCCGGGAGCGGCGCGAGCGCAAACAATCCCGCGGTGAACAGCGCCAGACCGGCGCAGACATTACGACGCATCATGCCCCCTCTCCTTACCCGTTCGAATGAGCGGCAGGATAGGTCACCCGGGCTCGCCGGGCAATGGAACTGCGTCCGCGGGGGTCTCATCGGTGCGTTGCGGAAAGATGAACTGCATCGGCGTGCGCCGGAACTGCCGCCCGACGTAGCGCAGGATCTGCAGCTGCTCCCCGGCCGGCACGTTGTAGGCGCGCAGCGCCACCACCGAGGCGATCGAAAAGCTGACGCTGAGATTGAGAACGAAGGTCACGGCGATGCCGGCGATCGCGAAATAGAGCCAGCCCTGGCGCAGGGCATCGAGTCCGTATTGGGCGGCAGCGAGCGCCACCATCCCGGTGCTGAGGGTCACGTGCCGCACATCGAGCGGGATGCCGAAGAAGCGCGCGATCACCGGCGACAGTCCGAGCAGATAGCCCAGAACGATGCTGTTGCTCCAGGCTGCAGCGTTGCGCTCGAGCCAGCCCGCCATCCGCTGCATGTGGCGCAGTCCCAGCGTGTGACTCATGGGATGCTGCACGATCGCCTGCGGAATGCGGTTGAAGACGATGAAGTTCTCGACCCAGCCGCCGACCAGCGCGCCGATCCAGAGCAGGACGCCGGTGAAGGCCGCAAAGATGATCGTGCCGGACTCGAGCGGATTCATGCTCTGGTAGGCATGCTCCGCATTGACCGTCGACAGGTAGTGACTGTGGAACAGAAAGTTCCACAGGTACGTGAAGGCAATACCGCCGATGCATACGGAGATGACGTTGCCGAAGGCCGCCGCGAGCTGAGTGCGGGAGATCTGCGCGGCGTAGGTCGAGATCTTGTGCCAGCGTTCCTCGCCGCGGTTGCTGCGGACGATGCCGGCGAGCGCGGCGGCCGTCATCGACGGCTGCTTGGTCGCAAGGGCGAAATGAAAGATCTGCAGCAGCACGAAGGTGACGGCGTAATCGGTGCCGACCAGGAAGCCTTCGACGAACAGCGGCAGATGCGCCCCGACCAGCTGGGTCTTCACGGCCGCCGTGATGACCGTGAGCAGGCCACCGCCGGCGGCGGCACGCCACATCTGCCAGTAACCGCTGCGGTCGCGGGCCACGTAGTGTTCGCCGCTGTGACCGGTACGCTCGACGGTCTTGCGGGCGAGCAGCGTCAGGTTCTGGCGGAAGAGCCGCACCAGGCGCGTATCCTCGAGCCGCCCGCGGACCAGCGCATCCAGCAGCGTCCGCGGTGCCGCGCGATCCTTCGCGATGACGACGGCGGCGAGCAGCTCCATGCGATCGAGCGCCGCCTCGATGCTCAGCAGGTCATAGACCAACGCGGAACTGACCCCAGCCTCTTCCATGTGCAGGTGCACCTGCTCGAGCTCCTCGCGACAGCGGATGATGGCCTCATGCCATGGAGCCGCATCGGGAATCTCCTGCGCCACGAACCGCTCGGTCGCAAAGACCAGCTTGTAGAACGGCGATTCGTGGATGTCACGCGTGCCGCGATCGCGGATCGCGGTGATCGCGCCGCGTCCGCCGATGCGGGTCGCGAGCAGCCGCAGCGCCTGGCGCAGATCCTGGTGCACCGGCAGGCCGGCACGCACTTCCGGCAGCGGCCACAGCAGCGCGGCCAGCCGTTCGAAGGTCGGCGTGGACAATGCGCTGAAGCGTTCGACGGCCTGGCGGGTGGCGAAGATGCTGATGAAAAGCCACCCCGCATCCGAGTCGGCGCGGGCCGTCGGCAGCAGCATCAGGAAAATCCGCCGACCGACCTCGCGGAACATCCCCGGATGGGTCGGCAATCCGGCATCGGCGAACAACGGCACGGCATCCACTTCCTGCAGCAGCAGCAGCCAGGAATCGCGGAAGCGCTGGCGCAGCGCCGGCTCGCGCTCGAGCAGTTCGAGCCAGTTCACCAGCCGCGGCGAA
>Ga0302314_10013981_pt1 | contig 13761 bp, 12 predicted proteins | sample III_Palsa_N2_3_FD_200533 | JGI IMG/M metagenome (GOLD analysis project Ga0302314, IMG submission 200533) | Peat permafrost microbial communities from Stordalen Mire near Abisko, Sweden - III_Palsa_N2_3 | ecosystem: Environmental > Terrestrial > Soil > Palsa > Peat permafrost | place: Sweden... | reverse complement strand
TCCGGAAGTTGTCTGAAAAAATAATCGAGTCGTGCCAGGTGGTGCGCGCGCCTGGGCATGCCATCATCCTCGGCGGTTCGCTGGCGCGCGGCGAGGCTATCTTTCGAGAAAGAAACGGCACATGGCAGCTTGCGAGTGACATCGACCTACTGATGGTGCATGACTCAACATTGCCGGCCGTTTCCTCGGCAGAATTCGTGAAGCACTCAATCCATGACCTGCCGACGCTGACGATGATGACGTTGTCGGCCCAGGAATTTAGGCGGCTCGGCACGAACATTGGCTACTCGTTCAAGAATGAGGGCATCCCGCTCAATGCAAAGACCCTGCCTCCTCACTCGCCCGTAGAGCTGACTTCTCGAGACGCCTTCGAGATCCTTTTGCACTCGGTCATCTGCTCTTTCGAGGAGAGCTTCATCGATAGGTGGGCGAGCGGGGACTCGAATCCGGGTTTCCAGGATGAAGTGAGCAGGGTCTGCACCAAGGCCTTGCGCGCTACGGCGATGCTCGATGGCCACCAGTCAAGCCGGGCGGCGCAAGCGGCCGGATTTGGCGTAGGGCCGCTGATGAGACGCGAGGTCGACTGGCAGGACGGCCGCAGCATGCCGCTGGACCCGGGGCGGATATGGGAGATCTTCCGACTGGCAACCGCGAGGTTCGACGGAGACCATCGGGCCGAGCGCCTGGACGCTGTCTCGGGAACTCGATATGCCGGCTCGCTGAGCGGGCAGATTGTTGAGAGACATCAACGGCTCGCCAGCCTGCTCCTACGAGAAATTCTTCGACAAGTCCATGAGCCACATCCTGACCCCAATGTCATCAGGAAGGCGAGAGATGCGGCGTGGACCACCGTTGTCAGTCAGGGACAGGTAAGACCGCACAAGACCCTAGAAGAATACTTCGCGCGGCAAGCTGACCTTTTCAGAGCGCAGCTGCTGGCAATGAAGATCGAACCAGCGCTCGACAACGAGGCCTGAACTCAATGGGTTTACCCCCTTCCCGGCCTGCCGACACATCCGGCGAAATAATCATGTTAGTTTCTCTGATGGGAGCATTAGTGGTTCTGGATACTAGTCACCTGCGAAATGACCCACAATTCGAGAGCGCGTGCAAGGCGGAAGCTCTAGATTCGGAAACGATCGCGCAGAATATCCAGGAAGGAACGGTAGTATTTCTGCGAAGCCGCGCCAGCCGCTCAATCGAGAAGTTCGCTCCGCTGCTCATCGGCACCGGAACGCGCGCGAAGATCACGGCCCTCATAGGACTGGGCCCGCGGGACACCAACCGGGACGCGATCGTCCAGAGCATGAGCGTCATCGTGGCTGCACGCCCGGACGCGGTCATCGACCTCTCGACCAACCCGGAAGCGATCGCGCTGCGGCATGAACTCAAGTCAGTGATGGGCGTGCCGTTGGGCGCAGCGCTGACATACGACCTGTTCAGGGATGCATCCCACCACATGTCGAGGACCGAGTTCGCGGAGCGCTTCGAGAGCGGCCTGCAGACGGGGGTCGACTTCGTGCTCACGCACATGGGGATGAACTGGGACATCATCGAGGCGATGAAGAAGTCCAAGCGGATCATGCCCACCACGTCCCGCGGCGGCGGTCTTGTATCGCGATACATGCAGAAGCACAACTGCGAGAACCCGCTCCTCGAGTTCCAGGACGACATCGCGGCGCTCTGCCGGAAGTACGAGGTCGTCATGGACCTGGGTGACATCTTCCGCCCGGGGTGTCTGGCCGACGCAGGCGACGATCTCAAATGGGCCGAGATCGAACTCCTCGCGGAGGAGCGCAAGCGTCTTATGGACAACGGCGTGCAGGTCTTCTGCGAATCCGGCGGTCATATGCCAATCGACAAGATTCCCGATCTGATCAGCTCCTATAAGCGGGCACTGGGCGGTGCCCCCATGTGGCTCGCGGGCCCCATGGTGGTGGATACCGCTATTACGCTCGATAGCATCGTTAATACGCTCGGCGTGCTCACCGCGGGGCAGCACGGTGGCGACATGTTCGCGTCCATCACGCAGAACGAGCATTACGCCATGCCGACTGCCACTGAGACGGCTGAGGGCGTCCGTAATGTCAGGGTTGCGATTGAGGCCCTGGAAGTGGGCCGCCAGAACAAGGCCGTGCTCAAGCGGAGCCTGGAGCTCGGCAAGGCGCGTCGACTGAACGCGTGGGGGGACCAGGCCGCGCTGTCCCTGTACCCGGACCTGGCCCATCAGGTCTTCATGCAGAACGACCTCCTGAAGGACGGCAAGCCGTGCACCATCTGCGGGATCTACTGCCCGCACATCGTGGTGAAGAAGGAAGTCCGTGAGCCAGCGGACGTCCAGGCCGGACTCGGTCACTGAGCACAGCGCCAAGGATCACGAGTGCGGCACCCAGGCGAGGAACTGTGAGCGTCTCCCGATACCAGGCTGAGCTGGTGACCAGAACAGGCGCCTTCCTCGGCGAGTGTCCTGTCTGGGATGACGAGCTCGACGTGCTGGCGTGGGTGGACATCTACCCGGGGGTGCTGCACTGTACGGATACCAGCCGGGGGACAACGACGTCGCGGGCGTTGGAGGCAGTGACCGGCTGCCTGGCCCCCACGTCGTTGCCCGGCTGGTATCTGTGCGCCCAGGTCACCGGATTGGCGCTCATCTCGACGAGCGGCGCGCTCCCGGTGCTGACGTTGAACCTGGCGGATGGCGTGCGGCCCAATGACGGTCGCTGTGATCCATCAGGGAACTTCTGGTTCGGCACCATGAGGCACGCCGCCGACAGGCCTGACGGCACCCTCTACAAGGTGTCAGAACGTCTGGAACTCGTCGACGTCCTCCACGACCTCACCATCAGCAACGGAATCGGCTGGGATCCGGTCCGGAAACACATGTATTTTATCGACAGCGCGTTGAGCCGCGTTGACCGCATGACCTGGAATAACGACACCTGCAGCCCGGCTGCCCGCGCTAGCTTTTTCCAATTCCCAGCCGAACACGGGTCACCGGACGGGCTTGCGATTGACGCGTACGGAAATCTGTGGGTCGCGCTCTGGGGTGGGGGGGCAGTCGCCGGGATCGACCCCGATGGCAAGCTTTTCGCGAAGGTTGACGTCCCGACTCCCATGGTCACAAGCTGCTGTTTCGGCGGGTCAGATTTTTCTACGCTCTTCATTACGTCAGCGCGGGGCGACGGAGGCGGCGAGTGCGCCAACGACCCGCTAGCCGGAGCGATATTTGCGGCCCGGGTCGCGCAGCCTGGACTCCCGACGACCCGGTGGAATGGCCGGGAAGAACTGCTCGGACACTCGCCCGGTCAAGGGATGCAGCACATTAATTCGGCAAAAAATAAAGCGTGACACGCGGGAAGATAGGGATCATGGATCGGAAAATCGCTGACGTGACGGAATACCTGACGCTTGACCCGTTGAAGATCCGTCTTGATGCGCACCGTCGGTATAGCAAGTATCCAGATGATGTGGAGGCGGCTGTACTTGGCGTCGCGAAGGTACGCTCGCATGATGACGTGCTCGACATCGGCTCGGGCACCGGATCCTTCCTCCGCAGGCTAGCGGCAGACGGGCACTCCGGCAGGCTAGTGGGCCTGGACATGTCGCCAGCGGCGGTCCTCGAGCTGGCTGGGATCACGGGAGTAGAGGGACACCAGGGGGATGCGACACGCCTTCCCTTCGCGACCGGCGTCTTCCAGGCTGCCTTCGCCCGCCACATGCTGTACCACGTGCCCGACGTTCCTGCCGCGCTCGCGGAAGCAAGCAGAGTCCTCGCGCCAGAAGGCAAGTTCGTCGCCTCGGTTAATCATCCGTTCACGACACCCAAGATGCGTGATCTCGTGATAGGCGTAGTGACAAGACACGGATTCGTGGTCGATTCGGCCTCTCCGGTCCCAGTGCATTCAGATAATCTCCCCGCGATGATGTCGGATACCTTTGGAAATGTCGAGGTACATCGCTTCGACAACGCCTTGGTCTTTGATTCTCCGGAGCTAATCACGGCTTTCTGCGTGTCCAACCTGGCGTTCTACGGGGTCGACGGCGACTCACCGCTCCGCCCCGCCGTGGTTGCCGACATCCGAGTCGCGGCGACGCTGGCATTTGAGTCAGATGACAATCAGTGGGTCGATCCTAAAGGCTACGTCGTGTGCCTCGCAAGAAAGACGACTTAGTGGGGGCCGCGGCAAGCGCGGCCGCTGCCGCGCAGGCGGGTCAGGAGGCCATAGCGCGCCGAGAGCTGGCCGCCGTCTTCCGGCTGCTCGCGCATTTTGACATGGCGGACTTGATCTTCACGCACGCCACGGCACGATTGCCATGGGGTGAAGGCCGTATGCTTATAAATCCATACGGCCTCATGTTCGATGAGATAACAGCATCGAATCTGGTCTCCGTTGACTGGCGCACGCCTCGCGTCTACCCCGCGCGCCAGGTGAATCCAACGGGCCTCGTAATCCACGGCGCAATCCACCAGGCTAGACCTGATGCGGCGTGTGTCGTCCACGCTCACAGCCTGGCTGGATGCGCAATCGCGGCGCGGAAGGAAGGGCTGCTGCCGCTGAATCAGATATCGCTTGAGTTCTATGATCGGGTCGCCTATCACGATTATGAGGGCGTGTCGCTCAACGAGGCGGAAAAGGATCGCCTCATAGCCAATCTCGGAAGTCTTCCGGTCATGATCATGCGCAATCACGGTTTGCTCGCGGTCGGGAAGACACCTGCTCAGGCATTCCTGCGCATCTATTACCTAGAAAAAGCCTGTCGCATCCAGGTGGCTGCCCAGTCGGGCGGCAGCGAGATCATAATTCCAGATCCTCGTATCTGTGAGCGGGCGGCGCTTCAACTCGTGGGCGAAAGCGTCGGCGACGATTTCGTCGACGACGTCGCCTACGAGCTGGCGTGGCGGGCGCTACTCCGGCTACTAGACAGAACGGCCCCCGATTACGTTGAATAGGCGATTTAATTTTCTGTTGCCCTGGTCAAGTTCGCCTCGGACGGAGTCCCCACGTTCAGCCGGTTCCGCACGCACTGGCCTCGCGCGGAATCGTGCCTTCGTGTTGCTCGCATCCGGTCAGACTGTCTCGCTGCTCGGCAACGGCGTTTACCAAGTCACGCTCGCGCTGACGGTCTATAAGATCACAAACTCAGCTCGCGACATGGGGGTGGTTCTCGCCGCCAACATGATCACACGGCTGGCGTTCCTTCTTCTGGGGGGCGCTCTGGCCGATCGGCTATCTCGCCGACTCGTCGTTCTCAGTTCCGATCTCATGTCCGGCCTGATCATGCTGGGGCTGGCCCTCGTGGAGCGGACAAGCGGGCTTAGCATCGGCGAAATCATAGCCGCATCCGCGGTGTTGGGCGTGTGCAGCGCTATGTACGGGCCCGCCTATAACGCCGTGGTACCAGACATCGTCGAAGAAGACCAATACAATGCGGCGAACAGTGTCATGCGTTTCGGAAGTAATGCCGGACGCCTAGTAGGGCCGTTGCTCGGAGGGTTCCTGTACGCTGCAGGCGGCACCGCGCTCTCTTTTGCATTCGATGGGTCGACCTTTATCGTTGCCGTTGTCGCCATGGTCTTCACCCCCTTCCCATCACGGAAGGTGGCCTATAAGGGCCCGCTTTTCTCCGATGTGATCGAGGGGGTCAGATTCTGCCTGGCCACGCAGTGGCTCAGGACCGTGACGGTACTTTCTCTGGCGGTAAATCTCCTGTGCATTGCGCCCTACCTTGTACTGATTCCAGCCGTCGTCAAACACGCAGGGGGCTCCCCGGCCGTCCTCGGCGAGATTAGCGCGCTTCAGGTCGGCGCGGCCGCCGCGGTTTCGCTTTTCCTAGCGAAAAAGACCGTGCGGAACCCGATCGTTACGTTGCTCGTTCTGGCCGGGTTCTTTGCGGTGGGCACTCTGGTTGTCGGGTCGACCGGATCTCTCGTCGTAATAGGCTTTGGAGCCATGCTCGTGGGCACCGGCTTCGGTCTCGATGTCGTTGAGTCCACGCTTATGCAGTCCAGGATCCCGCGTAATGTCCTATCGCGGGCCTTCAGTTTCAGTCTGCTCGTATCTTTCGCCGCCACCCCGATCGGCTACGTGGTCGCGGGCGAGCTTCAAGAATCACTTGGTACCTCAGCCGTATTCATGCTTGGCGGGGTTAGCTGTCTCGTAGTAATTCTGTGCGCTGCGCTCGCGTTCGCGCGCGGCGAGGGACGGCTGCTTCGAATGGCGTCTGTCGAAGAGACGAAGAAGGGATTATAAGATGACCGAGGTCCGGGAGAGCTTTATCGACGATGAATTCGAGCCCCCGATTGGGGACCTGGAGGTCTCGGTCGCGCGAATCGAGGCCGAGGTTCTCGGCGTAGACCGGCTTGGCCGCCGGGACAGTTTCTACGATTTCGGGGGAACTTCCCTGCAGGCTATTCGAATATGCGCCCGCATCGAAAAGGAGACGGGGTACCAGGCCCTGCCCGTATTGATTTTTACCAACGACGTGCTGGCCGACTTCGTCGAGCAGTTGGAGTTGGCGCGGAAGACGGCCAATGAGTGACAGCCTCTTCGATCCGAGGATTCACGTATCGGTGCGGCTGCATGCCGCCGCCGCTCCCGATTCGATCGCGCTGGTCCATGGCGACCAGCGGATTAGCTACGGGCAACTCGACGCCGCGGCCTGCCTGTACGCGGCGGAGCTCGTGGAGCGCGGCGTCAAGCCTGGTACCGTCGTTCCGCTCGTGTTGCCGCGATCTCCGCAGCTGGTCGCCCTGCAACTCGCGGTGCTGAAGTGCGGAGCCGCCTACGCAACGGTGGACCTGCGGTGGCCAGCCAGCCGTCAGGCCGACATTCTCCAACAAATCGGCTCGGTCCTGGTGGTGACGGGAGACGATCTCCTGCATCGATTTACCGCCTATCAACCGTCGGCCGAAGACGTTCAATCGGCCGCCCAGCGGGCGTCGTTTTTCGAGGCGGCTGACGTCTACGCCGACGCGGCGGCGACCGTCTTCTTCACGTCAGGGACCACGGGGAAGCCCAAGGGTGTCGTGAGCCCGCATCAGGCCGTGACGCGTCTGTTCGGTCCTGGCGGATTGCCTGGATTCGGCCCCGGGCACGCGACACCACAGGCAGCCGCGCTGCCCTGGGACATGTACGCGTTCGAGCTGTGGGGTCAGCTAACGAGCGGCGGCACGACCGTCCTCATCGATGGAGACCATCTCCTCCCTAGCACACTGCGAGAGCTGATCAGGAACGCGGGAGTGGACACCCTGTGGCTCACCACGTCCCTGTTCAATCTCTTCGTGGATGAGGACATCGACTGCTTCGCCGGGCTCGGCCACCTCTACATAGGTGGTGAGAAACTCTCTCCTGAGCATGTCCGGTCGTTTCTCTTCCGTCACCCCGGTATCCCTGTGCGGAATGGCTACGGGCCGGCCGAGAGCTGCATGCTGACCACGACCAGGCTGCTTGCCCGAGCGGATTGCGATGTGCCCGGTGGAGTGCCCCTGGGGGCGGCGGTTCCCGGCACCTCTGTTCACCTGCTTGATGCCGGGGACCGGATCTGCCAGCCGGGCGAACTCGGGGAGATCTGCATCGCCGGCGAGGGCCTCGCCGTCGGTTACCTCGGGAATCCAGAACTCACAAGCAGCCGATTTCCTGTCATCGACATCGAAGGCGAAGCCGTGCGGCTGTACCGGACCGGGGACAGCGGGCTGGTGGACGCCGAAGGCGTCCTGCACTTTCACGGCCGGAACGACAGACAGGTCAAGATCAGCGGTCATCGGGTGGAGATGACGGAGATCGAGGTGACCGCGAACGGCCTGCCCGGGGTCCGCGACAGTGCGGTCGTCGCCCTGGCGACGGCGGAGGGCGAGGTGACGGGGCTGGCGGTGTTTTACACGGCGCATCCTGACGCGCCGGTCCAATGCGAAGATGCCGACGGTCAGGGCAACCCGGATCCGCTGAGCGTTCGCGGCCAGCTGCTCGAGTTGCTTCCCGGGTACCTCGTCCCCGGCGTAGTCCGTCTGCTGACGAGGTTCCCTGTCACCCCCAACGGCAAGCTCGACCGGCAGGCTCTGCAGCAGTTGGCCCGGCAACCGCGCCGGAGCCCGCGCCGCCGACCGGCTGATCTGGCGAGCGACTCGGGGTCGAGCCGTTGATAGCTGGCGAGCGAGGCAAGGCGTACCCGGTGACCTGCGAGCAGGAGGCCATGTGGCTGGACGATCACCTTCACGAGGGCCCGTCGCGGTATCTCGAGTCATGGGTCTACCGTGTTGACGGACCGTTGGACCTGGACGCGGTTCGGTGGACGCTCACCCGGCTGGCTGAGCGCCATGAGGCTCTGCGCACCACGGTGATACTGCGCGACGACGAGCTAGTACAGGTGGTGGCGGATCCCGTCGAAGTCCAGCTCCAGGTGCTGTCCTGCCTGCCCGACGCCTTGCTGGCCGAGGAGCTGCGACGGCTCGTTTCCCGTCCGCTCGACATCGAGGCCATGGCCTGGCGGGCATCGGTGCTCACCTGGGGACCGCAGCACCACGTGCTGGTGCTCCAAGTCCACCATGCCCTCGTGGACGACTGGGCGCTCGCCGTGCTTGACGAGGAGTTCAGTCAGGCTTACACGGAGCGGGTGACAGGGCAGGCGGCGGACCTGCCGGACCTGCCGCTGCAATTGGGAGACTACGCTTTGGCGCAGCGGGCCGCCGGGGTCGGCGTCGACGTGGTCGCTTACTGGCGGGAGCGCCTGCAGGGAATCAGCCGCGATAACGCCAGCACTGGTGATCGTGTGCCCACCGCCGGCGCGCGTCACGGCGATCAGGTCCGCTTCCACCTCGACGTGGGCCGGGCGCAACTGATTCGCGCATCAGCCCGACGCTGGCGCACTACGCCCTTCACGGTATTGCTTTCCGCGCTGGGAGTCCTGCTAAGCAGGCACCGCGGGGTAACAGACCTGATCATCGGCACGCCTATATCCCGTCGCGGCAGCGCGGGATTTGACCGCGTGATCGGATGCCTAACGGACCTGCTTCCGCTGCGCCAGCTCGTTATGCCGGATCAGTCGTTCTCCGGTCTCGTGGGTCAGAACAAGGAGATCGTTCGGGAGGCGATCGCCTACAGGAGTATCTCCTATGCTGAGGTCCAGCGCCTCGTGGCGCCGCGGCGTAACCCCGGTATGGCCCGCCTCTGTGAGACTGTGCTCGTGGTGGACGACGCCAATCGAGTCCCATTGCGGCTTCCCGGCGCGCGTACGGAGCGAATCTACGTACCCTCAGGCATAGCGAAATTTGATCTTTGCCTAACACTCGTCGCCGATCAGGGACAATACCTTGGTCTGCTGGACTATGCCACGGATGTATTTAACAGGGGGCAGATCGAGCGGATCGCGGAAGAGTTCCGCTCTCTACTCGACGAGCTATTGGACAACGCGGGATGAGGATGCGTGCATGAGCGAGTCCGTGGTGAGGAGTCCATGGCTGCCCTTTGGGATCGCCCGAGGCACCGAGATCCGTCTGCTGCTGCTCCCGCACGCCGGCGCGGGCGCGACCGTGTTTCGTGCCTGGAGCTCCGGACTTCCCTCGTTCATCGGCGCGTGCCCAGTTCAGCCCCCTGGACGGGAGAAGCGGCGCCGTGAGCCCAGCCTCAGGTCGGCGGACGCTATCGTGGCGCTGCTGGCGCCGGAGGTCATGTCCGCCGTACAGCCGCCGTACGCGCTCTACGGCCATAGCACCGGTGCGCTCTGCGCCTTCGAGCTTGCCCGGCGGATCCGCAGGCTTGGCGGTCCGATGCCGGCGCATCTTTTCGTCTCCGGCAGGCGCGCCCCGCAGCTGCCGATGGTTCGGACGCCGATCGGCGGCCTGTCGCCCGAGGAACTTTCAGCCGTTCTCGCCAGGCTCGGCGGTACGCCGGAGCAGGTACTTGCCGAGCCAGCGATGTTGGCAATGATCCAACCGCTACTTGAGGCTGATTTCGCGGTCAACGAAGACTATTCGTATCATCCCGAACGGCCACTGGACCTTCCGATTACCGCTTTCGCTGGGTCTACCGACGATACGGCGACGCCCGAGCAGATGATGTGCTGGGCGGAGCAGACATCAGGGGAGTTTAATGCGGTGACGCTCTCCGGCGGTCATTTCTCGATCTTCGATCAATCACGCACGGTGCTTGACCACGTTAGTCGCACTCTGCGGAACTTGACCTGAAGGCAGGTCACAGCTCGCGGTGAGGGAAGCAGAAGGGTTTTAAGGCATGGATCTTTCACTTATCGGCGCCAAGATGGCACAGATGTCCGGATTGCGCAGCATCATGGAGGACGTCGCCAACACAGCTCCCTCGCGACCCTCCGAGTGGCTGAATCTCAGCATTGGAAATCCCGCTAAGATTCCTGAGGTGACCGAGACATGGCATCGGATCGCCATGGAAACCGTAGCCGAACAGTTCACCACGGCCAGTTTGCAGTACGGGCCATCGCGCGGCGCGCCGGAACTCATTGAAGCTATCATACGATATTTTAACCAGCGGTACGGGTGGGAGCTTTCCGAGCATAATGTTGTTATCGGGCCTGGCAGTCAGATGCTATGCTTCGCGGCCGCCGCGCTCTTTACTGGAGTGAACGCATCGGGCATGAACAGAGTCGTACTCCCGATAACGCCCGACTATACGGGATATCAGGGACTGTGTTTGAGCGCCGACGGAATTGCGGGCATTGGGTCCGACATAGAGAAGATCGGCGACCGCCAATTCAAATACCTGCTCAACCGGCAGGCTCTTGAGGAGCGGTCCGACATCGGCATGATGCTGCTCTCCTCGCCGAGTAACCCAACGGGGCGCAGCATTGATGCTGACGAACTGGCCGCGCTCGCCGACGTTAGCCTACGCCGCGATGTCCCACTGCTTATCGATCACGCGTACGGGGATCCTTTCCCGCGGATTGGCGAGGTTCTGACTGGACCGACATTCCATTCTAACATTATCAACTCCTTCAGCTTCTCGAAAGCCGGAGTACCGGGTGAGCGCATAGGATTCGCCATAGCCCCGGTACGTTACATCAATCCAATCGTCTCATTCCTGTCTAATTCCGTCCTGCACGCCTCTCGGTTTGCGCAGGGAGTCGCGGCGAAAGCAATATCCTCGGGCGAACTTGACAATATGGTTCGCGCCCATATAACGCCGTTCTACGAGCGGCGACGGAAGATTGCGGAAGATCTCCTAACGGTGGCGATGCCGGAACGCGTGGCATGGCGAATCCACGCGGGCGTAGGCGGGATGTTCTGCTGGGTCTGGGTGGACGAAGAGTGGTTCGATGACCTAGATCTATACGATCGCCTGAAGGTCAAAAAGGTTTTCATAGCGCCCGGTAGAAACTTCTTCGTAGAGCCAGCGCGCTCGGCGGCACTTGGGCGCCATGCCAGCCGATGTTTCCGGATAAGCCTGACGACAAGCGCAGAGGCGCTTGAAAGCGGAATCGACCGGATTGCAGAGGCCATTCGGGAAATGCGCGACGACCCGCGACGGCCCTGACCTTGCGGCGGTCTCTGCGCGGTTCGCGCGCGTGCGCCGACCGTCCTGACCAGAAAGGCGTGACTAGTGCACATATCAGCAGATGATCAGCGTCTACGATGGCGTGGCGCGGTGTCGTTGGAGGCATCCGGTGACTCCGTTACCCCGTGGCGGCTCCCGCACCAGGACTCCGATCTCTACCTCCCCGTCGGCGGGATAGGCTGCGCAACGATGCCATCAGGGGTTCGGATCGGCTTCCGGACCGATGCGGCCGAGTTCGATTGCCACTATATGACCTTTCCGCCGTTGTACGATTCCGTGCCACCGGAATTTCCGAGGGTCGACGCGCGCATCGACGGCGCGCTATATCAAACGGTGGAGTTGGAGCGCCGGACCGACGACGGCGCTTTCCGTGTCGGTCAGTTGCCCGCCGGCGACAAGCTGGTCGAACTGTGGTTGCCGATTTACTCGCAGTTCCGATTCCGGGGCCTGGACCTACCGAGCGGATCCTGCGTGGCCAGGGACGATTCCGGTGTCCCCGGCTGGACTCATTACGGGTGCTCGGTCTCGCAGGGAAGGGGGGCCGCCTCGCCGAGTGAGAACTGGCTTGCCCAGGTGGCGCGCCGCGGCGGCCTTGACCTGACGTCCCTGTCGATGGCAGGAACGTGTCATCTACAGCCCATGTTCGCCCGACTCACGCGCGATCTGCCTGCCACCCTGATATCTGTGCATGCTGGGACCAACATTTACTATTACGGCTCGCTCAGCCGCGATACCCTGCAGGCGGCCGTGATCGGCTTCGTTCAGATCGTTCGGGAGAAGCACCCGGTCACCCCGCTGGTCATGATATCTCCCACCTTCGGTCCGAACTATGAGCGTCGCCCAGGACCAACCAAGCTCACACATAAGCTCATCCGTGAGGAAATGAAGTCGGCTTGCGAGTGGATGACCGACCGAGGCGACGAAAACTTGCATTACGTCAACGGACTGGATCTTCTGGGACCGGACGATGAGCCGCTCCTGCTTGAGCCGCCCGATGCTCAGATGCGAATTCACTTCTCCAGTGCCGCCCACGATCTGGTGGCACGGAGATTGCTGAGCATATTGCAGGGATGCGGGGCGGTCACCGTCCCAGAGTCACCAGGCGCCTTTTCCAGGTGCTGACCGAGTAAATCCTACCAAGCACTAACTGAGTCGAGAGGGAGAGTCCGATGGAGTTTTCTGGCGGACGCGAAGGTCGCGCCGACGATGGCCAAGCCGGGATGGGAGCCTGCCTTCCGGTGATAATGCCGGGGCTCGTGGAGGGTGAGGACAGCTATCTGGTCGTCCAGTGGCTCGCCGCGGATGGCGAGATGGTGGAACATGGCGAGTTGCTGGTGGCGATTGAGACTGCTAAAGCACGTCAGGACCTCGAGAGCCCTGGTCGTGGCTGGCTGCATGGGTTGGTACCGGTCGACACGGAATGCGTCACCGGTCAGGTTCTGGCGAGGATTTCGGCCGAACCCGCCTGCGCGCACTGCGGACCTGCTCGCTAGGCACGGGGATCCCTCCCGGCGGACCCCAAAGCCGGTGAATGATAGCGTGTGACCTCGCTCAAGGAAAGGGTCGACGGGATGAAGGTGCTGGTGACCGGCGGGGCCGGGTATATCGGCGGCGTGGTGACGCACGCACTGGTCGAGGCGGGGCACGAGGTCGTCGTGCTTGATGACCTGTCGACCGGGTTCGCCGAGGTGATCCCGGCCGGGGCGGATTTCCGTCAACTCCCGGTGCACCGGGTGGGCGAGGTGCTGACGCGTGACGCCGGGTTCGACGGGGTGCTGCATTTCGCCGGGAAGATCGAAGTCGCGGAATCGGTGGCACGCCCGGACCTGTACTGGGACGTGAACGTAGCCGGGTCGATGGCGGTACTTGACGCGATCCGGGCGGCCGGGACACCGCGGCTCATCTTCTCTTCGACCGGGGCAATGTACGACTCCGCCGCGACCCCCGGCAAGCTGGCCGAGGATGCTCCGGTCCGGCCGGGCAACCCCTACGCGGCGACCAAGTACGCGGTCGACCTGATGCTGGCGGGGGAGTGCGCCGCGTTCGGGCTGGGGGCCGCGTCGCTGCGCTATTTCAACGCCTCGGGCGCGGTCGGCCGGCTGGGCGAGCGCCACACCCCGGAGTCGCACCTGATCCCGATCGTGCTGCAGGTCGCGGCCGGCCGCCGGGACGAGCTGATGCTGTACGGCGACGACTACCCGACCCCCGACGGCACCTGCATCCGCGACTACATCCACGTCGC
>Ga0302314_10013980_pt1 | contig 13761 bp, 8 predicted proteins | sample III_Palsa_N2_3_FD_200533 | JGI IMG/M metagenome (GOLD analysis project Ga0302314, IMG submission 200533) | Peat permafrost microbial communities from Stordalen Mire near Abisko, Sweden - III_Palsa_N2_3 | ecosystem: Environmental > Terrestrial > Soil > Palsa > Peat permafrost | place: Sweden... | reverse complement strand
TACTACGGCGGCGGCTACGGCAACGCCACGAACTACGCCAACAACCCGGACACGTTCTTCAAGCTGGCCAAGCAGTACACCGTCACCGTCATCGCCGACTCGGCCAACGACACCGGCATGACCCTGGTGATGACCAGCCTGGCCCGCGCCTACGGCGTGAAGCTGGCCGAGGAGTGGACCGCGCCGAGCTCGGACTCGGACCTCGCCGCGTACGCCGTCCAGTGGCTCGACAGCTACGGGATGACGTTCCCGGACGCAGGCGGTGAGGACTTCTTCATCCACGACGGCACCTCCAAGGACACGGTCGGCTTCCCCATCTATATGAGTTGGCTGCCGACACTCAAGGCCTTCTCGGGGTCGTATCCGCAACAGCCGGTCGCCCTGTACATCGACGTCTCGCAGGGATACGGCAACACCAGCGGCGGCAGCCTGAGCAACGTCCAGACCGAGGCGGCCACCATCTGGAACGGCTTCCAGTCCGGAGTGGACATCGTGACCAGCCAGGAGGTCAACAACGGCGCGATCAAACTGTCCTCGTTCAAGGCGGTGCTGCCGCTCAACGGCGTCGACGCGAACCTGACGTCCTACCAGGGCGGGGGCGGGACCCTCCTGACGTCCAGCGCCCAGGTGTCCCAGTACGCCACCGCATACGCGACGCTGGCCAACAGCGGCATCGTGCAGATCGTTCCGGTGGTCTCCTCCTCGCTGACCAGCGCGCAGCTCGCGCTCGCCGACATCAACTCCAGTACCGGCTACAGCGACCCGATCACCATCAACCCCACCGGACTCGGGCTGGCCTCGGGCAGTTACCACCTGGTCAACAGCAGCGGCACGGTGATCCCGCAGGAGGCGGTCGCCGGCGGGATCTGCGCCTCGGCCAACCTGTCGGCGGCCTCGTTGGCCGAGTGGTCGGTCGTATCCGGAGCCATACCGTCGGGCACCGCCACCCCCTCCGGCTGCGGCAGCAGCACCACCCCCTCGTGCGGCACCCTGACCGCGAACCAGCAGTTGACCGCCGGCCAAGCGCTCGACTCCTGCAACGGCGACTACGGCCTGACCATGCAGGGCGACGGCAACCTCGTGCTCTACCAGGGCGGCACCGCACTGTGGTCCACGGGCACCGCCGGTACCACGGCCAGCCGGGCGATCATTCAAGGCGACGGCAACCTCGTCCTCTACAACAGCTCGGGCACGGCCCTGTGGTCCAGCAAGACCAGCGGCAACAGCGGTGCCTACCTCGACGTGCAGAACGACGGCAACGTCGTCATCTACAGCGCGACCGGAACCGCGCTGTGGTCCACCGGCACCGCCGGAGAGTAACCAGCCACCGCCCCTGGGATGGCCCGGCCCCTTGCGGGGGCCGGGCCATCCCAGTCCGCCCTCCGGTGTCGTGCGGCGGCTTCCGCTCGACCTTCCACGATCAGCGGTTCAGGAGAATAAACCTGTCCGCACAGAAATAATTAACCTCTCCGGCGATGCGGAGTGCCGTCCCCGGATGGAATCGGATTACCTTACACCCGCAGCCGAACCGGACGATTCCGGTCAGGAAAGTGGTGCCGTTTCCCGAGGTCAGCAGCTGGGCCCAGAAAGGTCTGTCAGTCATATTGCGTCGATAACGCGTCGGCCTATAGACACAACTCCCGGGAAGAGATCCGCACACGACGTCCGAGGAGTTCGACTTTGAAGATGCTCAGATACCCACTGCCACGACTCGTGGCCACCGTGTGCGCGGTGAGCCTGGTCGCGGTCCTTCCGGCCGTCGCGCAGGCGAGTCCTGGGGCGGTCGCACGAACCGCCCAAGCGGACGGCACGACGCAGTCCACTGCCGGGGTGCCGGTCTACCTGAACACCCACTACTCCTTCGCCGAGCGGGCGGCGGACCTGGTGTCGCGGATGACGCTGTCGGAGAAGGTCGGACAGTTGCAGACGAACAGCGCGCCGGCGATACCGCGTCTCGGAGTGCAGCAGTACACGTACTGGAGCGAGGGCCAGCACGGCATCAACACGCTGGGCGCGGACAGCGACAGCGGCAGCGCCACCGGCGGGGTGCACGCGACGAGCTTCCCGGTGAACTTCGCCTCGACAATGACCTGGGATCCGCAGCTGACCTATCAGGAGACGACGGCGATCTCCGATGAGGCCCGCGGCTTCCTCGACAAGTCGCTGTTCGGGACCGGGCAGAACAACCTGGGCGCATCGGCGTCCGACTACGGGTCGCTGACCTTCTGGGCACCGAACGTCAACATGGACCGGGATCCGCGGTGGGGCCGGACGAACGAATCCTTCGGTGAGGACCCGTATCTGACGTCCACGATGGCGGACGCGTTCGTCGACGGCTATCAGGGCGAGACGATCACCGGTAAGCAGCAGACCCCGTACCTGAAGGTTGCCGCCACCGCCAAGCACTACGCACTGAACAACGTGGAGGACTCCCGGCACACGGGGAGTTCCGACACCACCGATGCGAACATCCGGGACTACTACACCAAGCAGTTCGCCAGTCTGGTGCAGAACGCGCATGTGTCCGGCATCATGACGTCCTACAACGCGGTCAATGGGACGCCGTCCCCGGCGAACACGTACACGGTCAACGAGCTATTGCAGGCAACCTACGGGTTCGCCGGGTACACCACCTCCGACTGCGGGGCGATCGGCGACGTCTACCAGTCCTCCTCGCACGACTGGGCTCCACCGGGCTGGACGACCGACGGCACGACGTGGACGAACACGGCCACCGGCAAGCAGATCTCCGCGGCGGCCGGCGGGCAGGCCTACGCGATCCGGGCCGGGACCCAGCTCAACTGCTCCGGTGGTGAGATGACCACGCAGAACATCAGCGCGGCCATCGACCTCGGGATACTGTCGACCGGCGTGCTCGACTCCGCCCTGACCAAGCTGTTCACGGTACGGATGGAGACCGGCGAGTTCGACCCGGCCGGCAAGGTCGGCTACACCTCGATCTCCAGGTCGCAGATCCAGAGCCCCGCTCACCAGGCGCTGGCGGAGAAGATCGCCGCGAACGACATCACGCTGCTGCAGAACAACAACGTGACGGGCACGTCGTCCAAACTGCTGCCGGCCGATCCGGCCAAGCTGTCCAACGTGGTCGTCGTCGGTGACCTCGCGGGCACAGTGACCCTCGGTGGCTACTCCGGTGACCCGAGCCTGCAGGTCAGCGCCGTGCAGGGGATCACCTCCGCGGTCAAGAAGGCCAATCCGGCTGCAACCGTCACCTTCGACGCCTGCGGTACCTCCACCACGGCCACCACGCCGGCCTCGTGCTCGGCCGCGACGCAGGCCGCGATCAAGACCGCCTCGCTGGTGATCGTGTTCGCCGGGTCCGACCTGAATGTGGCCGACGAGGGCACCGACCGGTCCACCCTGGCCATGCCGGGCAACTACGAGTCGCTGATCGACCAGGTCGCGGCGCTGGGCAACCCGCGCACCGCGCTGGTGATGCAGGCCGACGGACCGTACGACATCCAGCAGGCCCAGAAGGACTTCCCGTCGATCGTGTTCAGCGGGTACAACGGGGAGAGCCAGGGCACCGCGCTCGCGCAGGTGCTGTTCGGGCAGCAGAACCCGGCCGGGCACCTGGACTTCACCTGGTACGCCAGTGACTCCCAGCTCCCGGCGATGACCAACTACGGGCTCACCCCGTCCCAGACCGACGGGCTCGGCCGCACCTACATGTACTTCACCGGCCAGCCCACCTATCCGTTCGGCTACGGCCTGTCCTACTCCACGTTCACGTACTCCGACACCGAGGTCGGCCCGGCCACCACCTCCGCGGACGGGACGGTGCGGGTCGGCTTCGACGTCACCAACACCGGTTCGGTGGCCGGAACCACGGTCGCGCAGCTGTATGTCGCGCCTCCTGGAGCCGGGAGCGGTGACACCGCTCGCGAGCAGCTCGCCGGATTCCAGAAGACGAAGCTGCTGCGGCCCGGCCAGACCCAGCACATCACCCTGTCGGTCAAGGTCTCCAGCCTCAGCACCTGGGACGAGAGCAGCCTGAAGCAGGTTGTCGCCGACGGCGCCTACCAGTTCCGGGTCGCCACCGATGCGTCCGACACGGTCGGCGCCGGCAGCGTCACCGTACGCGGAGCGATCACGCCCCGGGTGCAGTCGGTCACCGTGCAGCCCGACCAGGTGGTCTTCACCTCCGGTCAGACCCTGAGCCTGAGCGGCAGCAACTCGTGGATCGCCCCGGACACTGACCCGTCGCTGGAACAGAACCACGCCAGTGCCGACAACATCGTCGAGGCGGTCAACAACGACCAGTCCTTCGCCGACCTGTCCCGCACCCACGTGACGTACGCGAGCAGCGACCCTCGGGTGGCGACCGTCAGCGGCAACGGCACGGTCACCATGCGCGCGCCAGGCGTGGCGACGATCCGGGTGACGGTGGACGGAGTGACCGGCACCACCACGATCGTGGTGCAGGACGCGCTCGGCCTGGACGCTCCGACCGTCGTGAAACCGGACACCACGATCACTGCCACCGAGACCTTCAGCAACACCGGGGACCAGGCCGTCCGCGATCTCCGGTTCGGTCTGAGCGCTCCGAGCGGCTGGACGGTGACCGCGACCTCGCCGGTGTCGTCGGCCGCCGTCGCCTCAGGTCAACAGGCAACCGCCAGTTGGAGCGTGACGATCCCCAGCAGCGCAACCCCCGGCACACAGAACGAACTTGACGCGACGGCGGGCTTTACCGGCGCGGCCGGGCCGTACACCGAAGGCGCGATCGGCCCGGCCACGGTCACCTCGGGGGCCACGCCGGAACAGGCCACGCCGGTCATCACCGGGACCAGCCCCGCGGCCGGTGAGTTGAAGGTGCTGCTGGACAACCCGTCGGACACCCCGACCACGGTGAGCGCGATCAACTGGAAACTCGGCAGCCTGTCGGGTACTCAGCCGGTCACCGCGACCATCGCCGCTGGTGCCTCCACCACCGTGACCGTGCCCGTGAGCGGCATCAGCTTCGCCACCAGCTACCCGCTGACGGTGACGAGCGTCATCGCTGACGGTCTGTCATCCGAGGCCCTGTCCGGACACGCCACCTTCCTGCCCGTGGTCCACCAGAGCCTGGGCAGTTCATGGACGGTCGCCCAGGTCGAGGACGGGCCCTCGGTGGACATGGCCACCACGGCGAACGGGATCTGGCAGTCACTGGACGACTCGCTGCCCTACGGAGGCTCGTCCTACCTGTCCGGCAAGATGTGGTTCGACTGGGACTCCACGTACCTCTACATCACCGCGGACATGACCGAGCAGTCCTTCTCGCAGACCTCCACCGGGGCCGACATCTGGGAGGGCGACAGCCTGCAGGTAGCGGCCACGCCCGACGTGCCGGGCTCATCGGCGACGACGAGCAGCGCCTCGACCGACGGACACTACGAGTACGGCGCCGCACTCACCCCGGCCGGCTCGCAGCTGTACCGGTGGACCAGCCCGTCCGAGGGCGCCGGGCAGGTGACGAACGCGATCGTCAACGTCACCAGGGACGAGGCGAACCACACGACCCTCTACGAGGTGGCGCTGCCCTGGAGCGACCTCACCTCGGTGCCGGCCTCGGCGAACACCGTGTTCTCGCTCTCGGCGATGTTCAACAACGTGGACACCGGGGTGCGCAACGGCTACCTGGAGTGGGGCGGCGGCATTGGCGACAACAAGAACGTGGCCGAGTTCAACATGGCCCAGCTGATGCCCGCGAGCGGCTGACTCCGCCGGACGAGCGGCTGACTCCGCCGGACGAGCGGCTGACTCCGCCGGACGACAGCGCGCAGGGCCCCGGAGTGACTCCGGGCCCCGGCGCGGCCACCCGACCCCGCCGCGATCCGTGCTGCGGGCAGGTCTCGGTGGTTCGTTCAGGAGGACTGGCGGAAGGCGGCGTCGAAGGAGGCGGCCGGCGGTTCGATTCGGGCCAGCTCGCGGACGAGCGCCAGCGCGGCGGGGGCACCGACCAGTCGGTCCATGCCGGCGTCCTCCCATTCGACGGAGATCGGCCCGTTGTAGCCGATGGAGTTGAGCATGCGGAAGCAGGCCTCCCACGGCACGTCTCCGTGGCCGGTGGAGACGAAGTCCCAGCCGCGCCGCGGGTCGCCCCAGGGCAGGTGCGACCCCAGGCGTCCGTTGCGGCCGTTGAGCTGCTTGACGGACTCCTTGCAGTCGACGTGGTAGACGCGCTCCCGGAAGTCGTAGAGGAAGCCGACCGGGTCGAGGTCCTGCCAGACGAAGTGGCTGGGGTCGAAGTTGAGCCCGAAAGCGGGTCGGTGGCCGATCGCTTCCAGAGCGCGTTGGGTGGTCCAGTAGTCGTAGGCAATCTCGCTGGGGTGGACCTCGTGCGCGTAGCGGACGCCGACCTCGTCGAAGACGTCCAGGATGGGGTTCCAGCGCTCGGCGAAGTCCGCGAATCCCCGGTCGATCATCTCCGGCGGCACCGGGGGGAACATGGCGACGGTGTGCCAGATGGACGAGCCGGTGAAGCCGACCACGGTGTCGACCCCGAGCGCGGCTGCGGCGCGCGCGGTGTCCTTGATCTCCTCGGCGGCCCGGCGCCGCACGCCCTCCGGCTCGCCGTCGCCCCAGATCCGGTCGGGCAGGATGCCGCGGTGGCGCTCGTCGATCGGGTGGTCGCAGACGGCCTGGCTGGTCAGATGACAGGAGACAGTCCAGACCTTGAGCCGGTACCTGTCCAGGACGGCCCGTAGCGACGGCAGGTAGGAGTCGTCGGTCAGAGCTCGGCGAACATCGAAGTGGTCGCCCCAGCAGGCGAGTTCCAGACCGTCGTAGCCCCAGTCGGAGGCCAGGCGGCAGACTTCTTCGAGTGGGAGGTCGGCCCACTGGCCGGTGAAGAGGGTGACGGGTCGGGGCATGACGGTGCTGCCTTCCGTTGTGGGTGGACGGCGGTGCTGGGTGGACGGCGGTGCCGGTGGAGACGGCGGTGCCGGTGGGATGGTCGGCGGGACCGGGGCGAGGTCAACTGCCGCCGGCGACGGCCGTCCAGACGCTGTCGGCCGCGGCGCTGTCGGTGACGGCGGTGAGCACCCGCTGCACCTGAAGCCCGTCGGCGAACGACGGCCGCGGTTCGGCACCCTCCGCGATCGCCTCGACGAAGTCCTTCACCTGGTGGGTGAAGCTGTGCTCGTAGCCGATGAGGTGGCCGGGCGGCCACCAGCCGGACATGTACGGGTGCGTCGGTTCGGTGACCAGGATCCGGCGGAAGCCCGCCGTCCGCAGGTCCTCGTCACGGTCGTGGAAGGAGAGCTCGTTGAGGGACTCGCAGTCGAAGGCGAGGCTGCCATGTGAGCCGCTGACCTCGATGCGCATCGCGTTCTTGTGCCCGGTGGCGAAGCGGGTGGCCTCGAAGACGCCGATCGCTCCGCCCTCGAACCGGGCGGTGAACAGCGCCGCGTCGTCCACGGTGACCGGGCCCCGTCCGGTGCCGCCCGAGGCGGACAGGCCGCTGGATGCCTCCGGCAGCGGACGCTCGGGCACGATCGTCTCCAGCAGCCCGCTGACGCCGGTGACGCGTTGGCCGGTCAGGTACTGGGCGAGGTCGATGCTGTGGGCACCGAGGTCGCCGAGGGCTCCGGAGCCGGCCCGGTCCGCCCGCAGCCGCCACACCAGCGGGAAGGCGGGGTCGACGATCCAGTCCTGCAGGTACTGGGCACGTACCTGGTGGACGGTGCCCAGTCGGCCGTCGGCGATCAGCTGCCGGGCGAGGGCAAGGGCCGGGATGCGCCGGTAGTTGAAGCCCACCATGGAGCGCTGCCCGCGTCGGGAGGCCTCCTCGGCGGCTGCCGTCATGGCCTCGGCCTGCGCGGTGCTGTTGGCGAGCGGTTTCTCGCACAGCACGTGCTTGCCCATCGCCAGCGCCGTGAGGGCGATCTCCGCGTGGCTGTCGCCCGGGGTGCAGATGTCCACGACGTCGATGTCGTCGCGGGCGACGAGCTGCTTCCAGTCGGTCTCCCAGTCAGACCAGCCCTGGGTGTCGGCGGCCGCCCGCACCGCCTGCTCCGACCGGCCGCACAGCACCGCCAGTTCCGGGCGCAGCGGCAGGTCGAAGAACCGGGCCGCGTTACGCCACGCCTGGGAGTGCGCGGCGCCCATGAAGGCATAGCCGATCAGGCCGACGCGCAGGGCCGGTCGCTGACCCTCCGTTGATTCGCTGCTCAATGTCCCGCTCTCCTCTGTGTCGGCACTCAGCGCCCCTCGGACCGGGCGCGACCGCGGTCCACCGCGACCGCCGCGCGCGGGCATCGGCCCGGTGGGTCAGCGTCCGGTGTCGGTGAAGGGGCGCTGGGGGTGAAGGCGGGGCGGGAGCGGTCCGCGCGGCCCTCAGGACCCTAAATCCATTGACTGGAGATAGTCAATGGATACGACGGCGGCCAGGCTGAAGCGGCTGTCGCGGGATCGGTCCAGATCCCGCGACGTAGTCGGGTGTGAGTGCCGGGGGTCCCGGATTCCACAGTTCCTCCAGTGTATTGACAAACTACGGCGCCGATTCGTAGGTTCGCTGGGCAAGCGATTTTCCCCCAACGCCGTGCGCCACCACGCACGGTACCGATGGGAGCGTGCGATCACCTTGACCACTCACACCACCCGACGGGCGCTGGTCGTCCGCGGCGGTTGGGACGGACACCAGCCCGTGGCGATCAGCGACGGCTTCGTCCCCTTCCTGAAGGACCGTGGTTTCGCCGTTGAGACCTTCGAGGACCTCGTGGTCTACGAGGACGCCGAGCGCCTGGCCGCCACTGACCTGATCGTGCAGTGCTGGACCTCGGGCACGATCACCCACCAGCAGAGCGTCAACCTCGCCGCCGCGGTCCGGGCCGGCACCGGACTGGCCGGCTGGCACGGCGGCATCGTCGACTCCTTCCTCGACCACGACTACCACCTGCTCACCGGCGGCCGGTTCGTGATGCACCCGCCCGAGTTCCTCGACTACACCGTGCACCTGCTGCCGGAGCAGGCGGAGCACCCCGTCATCGCGGGGCTCCAGGACTTCGACGTGCACACCGAGCAGTACTGGATGCTCACCGACCCGCACATCGAGGTGCTGGCCACCTGCACTTTCCCGCCTGACGAGCAGCGCGACCGGCCCTCGGTGATGCCGGCGGTCTGGACCCGGAGCTGGGGCGCGGGGCGGGTCTTCGTCTCGACCATCGGGCACAAGCCCGACGACTTCGACGTGCCGGAGGTCCGCACGTTGACCGAAAGGGGACTGCTGTGGGCGAGCCGCTGAAGATTGGCATCGTGGGCGCGGGCAAGATCAGCGGCGCTTATCTGGCCACGCTGGACCGGCTGACGTCCGTTCAACTCACCGCCGTCACCGACCTCGCCCGGGATCGCGCCGAGAGCCTCGCCCAGGAGGCCTCGGCCGGGGGAGCGGGGAACGGGAGGCAGGTCGCGGTCGCCGGCTCGGTCGCCGAGCTGGTCGCCCGGGACGACGTGGACGCCGTGCTCAACCTGACCATCCCCGCCGCGCATGCCGAGGTCGCCCTCGCCGCGCTCGGCGCGGGAAAGCACGTCTACGGCGAGAAGCCGCTCGCGGTCGACCAGAAGGAGGCCGAGGCCGTCCTCGCCGCGGCCGGTTCGGCGGGACTGCGGGTGGCCTGCGCCCCCGACACCGTTCTCGGCACCGGCACCCAGACCGCCCGCAAGGCCGTCGATGACGGCCTGATCGGTCGGCCGGTCGCCGCCACGGCCTTCATGACCGGTGCCGGGCATGAAGGGTGGCACCCGGACCCGGAGTTCTACTACCGCCCCGGCGGTGGCCCGCTGCTCGACATGGGGCCCTACTACCTCTCCGCCCTGGTCCACCTGCTCGGCCCGGTGGTCAAGGTGACCGGCGCCTCGTCCCGGCCGCGCGCCGTGCGCACCATCGGCAGCGGCCCGCGCGCCGGACACAGGTTCCCGGTGGAGGTGGACACCCACGTCACCGGCGTCCTGGAGCACGCCGGGGGGGCACTGAGCACCCTGGTCATGAGCTTCGACGTCAAGGCCGCGCGGCTGCCCCGGATCGAGGTGCACGGAACCGAGGCATCGCTGTCCGTGCCCGATCCCAACGGCTTCGACGGGCCCGTCGAGATCAACCGCGGCGCCGACTGGGAGGCCCTGCCGGTGAGCGCCGGCTACCGGGACGCCGGTCGCGGCGTCGGCCTCGCCGATCTGGCCGAGGCGTTGGCCGAAGGGCGACCGCACCGCGCGTCCGCCGAACTCGCCGCCCACGTCCTGGACGTCATGCTCACCCTCATGGCAGCAGCGGACCAGGGCCGTGCGCTCCCTGTCGTCAGCACCTGCGAGCGGCCCGCTCCGGTGGTCTGACCCGGCCGCCCGGCGAGACCGATCGCACCCCCGGACCGCACCCCCCGGACCGCATCCCACACGTCGCAGCAACAGGAGACCCACTCTATGCACGACGACCGACAACTGGTCGAAGCACGGCTGGAGCGCGTCCTGCGGGAGCGTATCCGCCCGGCCGTCCACCCGCTGACGGCGCCCCTGGACGTCGAGATCTGGTCCACCCCGGGCGAGCCCGTGCCGGTGGCGGAGGGGTTGGCGGCGGCGACCCGCCCCATCGCCGAGGGCACCGCGTGGGGTGCGCCCTGGGGGACCAGCTGGTTCAAGGTCACTGGAACGGTCCCCGCGCAGTGGGCCGGTTCCACCGTCGAGGCCGTGCTCGATCTCGGTTTCACCCCGCGCACCCCGGGCTTCCAGTGCGAAGGCCTCGTGTACCGCCCGGACGGCTCTCCGGTCAAGGGCCTCCATCCGCGCAACTCCTATGTGCGGCTGGGCTCCCCGGTGGCCGGCGGGGAGGAGGTGCACTGGCGGATCGAAGCGGCCTCCAATCCGGATCTCGACGCGAGCGGTGTGCCGTTCCAGCCCACGCCGATGGGCGACCGGGCCACCTCGGGCGACGCGCCCCAGTACACGCTGGGCCCGATGCGGCTGGCTGTCTTCGACGAGACGGTGTGGAACCTCGCCATGGACCTGGAGGTGCTCGGCGAGCTGATGGCCGAGCTCCCGGTGGACGGCGCGCGCCGCTGGGAGATCCTGCGCGCGGTCAGCCGGGCGCTGGACGCCGTCGACCTGCAGGACGTCAACGGCACCGCCCAGGCGGCCCGGAACGAACTGGCCGGGGTGCTGGCCGCTCCGGCCGCCCCCGCCGCGCACCGGATCAGCGCGGTCGGACACGCCCACATCGACTCCGCGTGGCTGTGGCCGCTGCGCGAGACGGTGCGCAAGGTCGCCCGGACCGCGTCCAACATGACCGCGCTGCTGGAGGCGGAGCCGGAGTTCGTCTTCGCCATGTCCCAGGCCCAGCAGTTCGCCTGGATCAAGGAGCACCGGCCGGAGGTCTGGGCCCGGGTCAAGAAGGCCGTGGCGGAGGGCCGCTTCGTCCCGGTCGGCGGCATGTGGGTGGAGTCCGACACCAACATGCCCGGCTCCGAGGCGATGGCCCGGCAGTTCGTCCACGGCAAGCGCTTCTTCCTTGAGGAGTTCGGCATCGAGAGCGAGGAGGCGTGGCTTCCGGACACCTTCGGCTTCGCCGCCGGGCTGCCGCAGATCATCAAGGCGGCCGGGGCACGCCGACTGCTGACCCAGAAGATCTCCTGGAGCCGGACCAACCGCTTTCCGCACCACACCTTCCTCTGGGAGGGCATCGACGGCTCCCGGATCTTCACCCACTTCCCGCCGGTCGACTCGTACAACTGTGAGGTGACCGGGCGTCAGATCGCCCACGCGGAGCGCAACTTCAAGGAGAAGGGAGTCGCGACCCGCTCGCTGGCGCCGACCGGCTACGGCGACGGCGGCGGCGGCACGACCCGCGAGATGGTCGCCAAGGCGGCGCGACTGCGCGACCTGGAGGGCTCCGCCACGGTGCGCTGGGAGGCCCCCGCGGAGTTCTTCGACAAGGCCGAGGCCGAATACCCGAACCCGCCGGTCTGGGTCGGCGAGCTCTACCTGGAACTGCACCGGGCCACGCTGACCAGCCAGGCCCGGACCAAGCGCGGCAACCGGCGCAGCGAGTCGCTGCTGCGGGAGGCCGAGCTGTGGGCCACGACGGCGACGGTCCGCACCGGAGTCCCGTACCCGTACGACGAGTTGGACCGGATCTGGAAGACGGTGCTGCTGCACCAGTTCCACGACATCCTGCCCGGATCCTCCATCGCCTGGGTGCACCGCGAGGCGCGCGAGACCTACGCCCGGGTGGGCGAGGAGCTGGAAGGCATCATCGCGGCCGCCCAGCGTGCCCTGGCCGGCGAGGGCACGGTCGAGCTGCTGTTCAACGGCGCGCCGCACACCCGCGGCGGGGTGCCCTCGGGCGGCGCGGCGGCTGAAGCCGGGCCGGGCGGCGCGGTGACACCCAGGCCGCGCGAGGGCGGTGGCCATGTGCTGGACAACGGCCTGCTGCGGGTCGAGATCGACGGACGCGGACTGGTGGTGTCGGCCTACGACCTCGCGGCCGGCCGCGAGGCGATCGCACCGGGGCACGCGGCCAACCTGCTGCAACTGCACCCCGACTTCCCCAACCAGTGGGACGCCTGGGATGTCGACGCCTTCTACCGGAACACCGGCCGCGACCTGGTCGAGGTGGAGTCCCTGGGAGTCGAGGGCACGTCGGTCCGTATCGAGCGGGTCTTCGGCGAGTCGAGGGTCACCCAGCTGCTGTCGGTGCCGAACGGCGTGAAGCGCCTCGACATCGACACCGAGGTGGACTGGCACGAGCGGGAGCGGTTCCTGAAGCTGGCCTTCCCGCTGGACGTGAAGGCGGACCGGTACGCCTCGGAGACCCAGTTCGGGCACGCGTACCGGCCCACCCATCAGAACACCAGCTGGGAATGGGCGAAGTTCGAGGCCTGCAACCACCGCTTCGTCCACGTCGACGAGCCGGGCTGGGGGGTCGCGGTCGTCAACGACGCGACCTACGGCCACGACGTCACCCGCTCGGTGCGGGCCGCGGACGCCGGCACGACCACGACGGTGCGGGCGTCGCTGCTGCGCGCGCCACGCTATCCGGACCCGGAGACCGACCAGGGCGTGCACCGGTTCCGGCACGCGCTCGCGCCGGGCGCCACCATCGGCGACGCGGTCCGCGAGGGCTACCGGGCCAACCTTCCCGAGCGCCGGCTCACCGGTGCGGTCGCCGCGGTGGCGCCCCTGGTGACCGTGGGCGAGGACGCCGTGGTGGTGAGCGCGGTGAAGCTGGCCGACGACCGCGGCGGCGACCTGGTGGTCCGCCTCTACGAGGCCCACGGCGGGCGCGCCCGCGCCGGCGTGTCCGTGGCCGACGGCTTCGCCGTCGACCGCGCCGTGCTGACCGACCTCCTGGAGCGCCCGCTCGCGGACGGTGGACCACTGGTGGCCGAGGACCGAACCCTCTCCCTTGACCTGCGGCCCTTCCAACTGGTGACCCTGCGCGTGCCGCGAGCCTGACGCCGAACCGGGAGGTCCGCCACTCATGAACCGCACCCGCGCCGAGGACCGTGCCCACTGGGAGCAGACCGCGGACCAACTGCCGCTCGCGGCGCGGCCGTACGCGACCGCCGGGCGCGCCGGGCTGCCCGGCGCGCCGAGCGACAACGGTACGCACAGCGACGGCTGGGCGGCTCCATCGAGGTGCGGGCGGTGAGTGTCGACCCCGCCGATGACGGCCCGGCCGGGGAGCGGCGGCTGCCGCGGACCGGTGGCCGGGCGCCGGCGGCGGACCCGGAGCCCGTCCGGACGGTGGCCTGGCCGGACGGCGCGCGC
>Ga0302314_10013975_pt1 | contig 13766 bp, 13 predicted proteins | sample III_Palsa_N2_3_FD_200533 | JGI IMG/M metagenome (GOLD analysis project Ga0302314, IMG submission 200533) | Peat permafrost microbial communities from Stordalen Mire near Abisko, Sweden - III_Palsa_N2_3 | ecosystem: Environmental > Terrestrial > Soil > Palsa > Peat permafrost | place: Sweden... | reverse complement strand
CCGTACAGGCGTGCGATCTCCTTGAGCGAGAAGGCGCTGACCGTCATCAGCAACGCGGCTTTCTTCACCGTGCGCCGGCCCATGAACCGGGCCATGCGCAGGAACTCCCTGGTGAAGAACTGCGGGTGAGTCTCGAACAGCGTGTCATGCAGCGTCACCGCGCAGGGGCCGAGCGGCAACAGCGGCATCCGGTCCTGCACGTGCAGCAGGTCGATGCGGTGCTTGCGCCGCAGCAGCGCGAGCTGCCAGCCCAGGCGCGCGAGGCGGCTCTTGTGCGGCATCTGCACGCACTGCACATTGGGCATCGCGAACGCAGGATCGGCCTCGCGCAGTTTCTCCGGCTGGCCGCAGAAGAAGATGAAGTCGTATTCGGGCGCGCGCCGCACCGCGTCGCGGTACAGGCCCAGCAGGTGGCTGCGGCTGCCCTGGTAGAGGCCGTCGAAGGTGTGGAAATCGACGCCGATGCGGGGGCGTCGTGTCTGGCCTGCGAGCGAGGAGATGGGGATGGTCATCCGGTTTCAGGAAAAGGGAAAACATCGACGACGCCGGGCTGGCAGGCGGCCGGCGCGACACGGATCGCGGCGAGCAGCGCCTGTCACGCAGGATGCCAGGGCACACGCGTTCAGTCGTCGCTCGAACGGAGATGCCGGCAGCGCGCCGGCGCTCCTGTCGAGCGGAGCAAATGGGAGCAATCGGCAGGCCCGGTTCCCGCTGCAAAGGCGGGTCCGATGGGCCGATCCAGGTCCTGGACCACTGTCGGAACCAGAGCGTCAGCCGCGCCGCGTGCGCATCGTGATCGACCAGCGCAGCTCGTCCAACGGCGCCACGCTGTGCTGCCAGCCCCAGCGCGCGGGCCCGCGCATCGCGTAGATCGAACGCGGCGCGGCGCGCAGCTTCACGACGTCGGCGCGTTTCGGATCGACCGGCGGGTAGGGCCGGAAGCGCAGCACGGCGGTCGAGCCCAGCGAGACGCCGTAGACCTCTTCGTGCTCGGGCACGTCGCGATGCCAGCCCAGCGGCGTGCCGGGCGCGTACTCCGCCACCAGCGTGTGCGCGATGGCCTCGGGCGCGACGCCCGCCCAGCGCGCGACACGCGCGCGCAGCGGATGCAACTCCTCGATGAGCTCGCGCGCGGGCAGCAGCTTGTTGGCGTCGTAGTCGTAGCTGCCGCCGAAGCTCACCACGCGGCGGCGCGCCGTGTACTGCTTGTAGATGGCCGCGGCCAGCGGCAGCGCGCGGATCAGCGCGATCAGCGCCTGTTCCTCGTCACGCGAGAGGAAACCTGTCGCGTACGCCAGGCCGTCGGGCAGGTCCTGCGGAACCGGCTCGGGCAGGTCGTCGAACAGCGCCCCCTGGCTCAGGCGACACCTTCGACCATGCGCGCGGCGATCACGCGGTGGAACGGCATGATGGCCGCCAGGTAGGCGCGGCCCCACGCGTTGTGCCAGCGCACGAGGGTGGTGAGCGTGACGAAGCCGCCCGCCACGCTCGCCACGATGCGGAAGTCGAGGTGCTTGTCGTCGAAGCCCATCAAGACCTCGCCGGCCGACTGGCGGATCACCGGAAAGCCGCTGGCGGGCGCCGGCTTCAGGCCGACGACGCGTCCGAGGCGGTTGCGCAGCCCCATCAGCGCGCGGATCCACAAGGGTCCGCGCGAGAACGCCAGCCGGGTGGCGGCGATCGCGTCGACGCCGTGCGGCGCCGGCACCTTGAAGGCATCGGCGAACTGGTGGCCGGGCAGGATCCGCTCGCTGTCGGCGCAAGGGGCGGACGGAATCGCGGTGGGACGATGGGTCATGCCGCTACTGTAGGCCGCGGCCGAAATCCTTGGCAAGGACTCGGGCGTGCGCCGGCAGGTCCGGGCCGCCGATGTCAGTCCGACAGCGCCTGCATCACGCGCGCCAGGTCCGCCTTGCCTTCGAAGCCGATGCCCGGAAGATCCGGCATCGTGACGTAGCCGTTGTCCACCTTCACGCCATCCGGGAAGCCGCCGAACGGCTGGAACAGGTCGGGGTAGGACTCGTTGCCGCCCAGGCCCAGCCCGGCCGCGATGTTGAGCGACATCTGGTGGCCGCCGTGCGGGATACAGCGCGAGGCCGACCAGCCGTGTTCCTCGAGCATGTCCAGCGTGCGCAGGTATTCGACCAGGCCGTAGCTGAGCGCGCAGTCGAACTGCAGCCAGTCGCGGTCGGGGCGCATGCCGCCGTGGCGGATCAGGTTGCGCGCGTCCTGCATCGAGAACAGGTTCTCGCCGGTGGCCATCGGGTTGCGGTAGTAGCTGCGCAGCGTGGCCTGCAGCTCGAAGTCGAGCGGGTCGCCGGCCTCCTCGTACCAGAACAGGTCGTACTGCGAGAGCGCCTTGGCATAGCGAACAGCGGTGTCGAGATCGAAGCGGCCGTTCGCGTCGACGGCCAGCTTCTGGCCGTCCTGCAGCACGCTCAGGATCGAGTCGATGCGGCGCAGGTCCTCGTCCAGCGATGCGCCGCCGATCTTCTTCTTGACCACGGTGTAGCCGCGGTCGATGTAGCTGCGCATCTCGTCCTTCAGCTTGCCGTGATCCTGGCCCGGGTAGTAGTAGCCGCCGGCCGCGTAGACGAACACCTGGCGGTTCGGCACGCCGTTGCCGTAGCGCTCGGCCAGCAGTTGGAACAGCGGCTGGCCGGCGATCTTGGCGACGGCGTCCCAGACCGCCATGTCGATCGTGCCGATCGCCACCGAGCGCTCGCCGTGGCCGCCGGGCTTCTCGTTGGTGAACATCGCGGCCCAGATCTTGTGCGGGTCGAGGTTGTCGCCCGTGGCGTCGACCAGCGACGCCGGATCGGCTTCCATCACGCGCGGGATGAAGCGCTCGCGCATCAGCGTGCCCTGGCCGTAGCGGCCGTTCGAATTGAAGCCGTAGCCCACCACCGGCTTGCCGTCGCGGATCACGTCGGTGATGACGGCCACCAGGCTCAGCGTCATCTTGCTAAAGTCGATGTAGGCGTTGCGGATGGGCGAGCTGATCGGCAGGGTCTTCTCGCGAATCTCGACGATCTTCATGGCTGTCTCCGGCATGGGGTTGAACAGCCCCGATGGTGCGACGCCCGCACCGGGCGCGCCAATGCTCATTTCCGCTGCTTCGATGCGCTGGACGAACCGCACATGAACCTGATCTGGCTGGAGGACTTCCTGGCGCTCGCGGCCAGCGGCAACTTCTCGCGCGCCGCCGAGGACCGCAACAGCTCGCAGCCGGCCTTCAGCCGGCGCATCCGCGCGCTGGAGGAGTGGCTGGGCGTCGAGCTGTTCGACCGCCGCTCGCAGCCCGCCACGTTGACGGAAGCCGGCGACTGGTTCCGCGGCGTGGCGCAGGATCTCGCGGCCCGCGTGGCCAGGCTGCCGGGCGAGGCGCGCCGCGTCGACGAGATCGGCGCGCGCACGCTGCGCATCGCGTCCACCCACGCGCTGTCGTTCACGTTCCTGCCGCCCTGGTTGCGCCGGCTGGAATCCACCACCGTGCTGGGCCAGGTGCAGCTGGTGTCCGACGTGCTGGCGCGCTGCGAGGCCTCGATGCTGCAAAGCAAGGTGCAGTTCGTGCTGTGCCATGCGCATGCGAAGGCGCCCGGTGCGCTCGACGTCGACGCCTACCGCGCCACGCGCATCGGGCAGGACGTGCTGGTGGCCGTGTCCGCACCCGACGCGCGCGGCCGGCCGCTGCACGCGCTCGCGTCCACGCCGGCGACGCCGGTGCTGCAGTATTCCGGGGAGTCGGGCCTGGGCCGGATCCTGCGCGCGGTGCTGGCCGAGCGCCTGGATCGCGCCTCGCCGCAGGCCGTCTTCACCGCGCACCTGGCCTCGGTGCTGCGCACGATGGCGCTCGACGGCCGCGGGCTCGCCTGGCTGCCCGAGTCGCTGGTGCGCGACGACCTCGCGCTCGGTCGGCTGGTGCCGGCCGCCGACGGCGACTGGAACGTGCCGATCGAGATCCGCCTGTACCGGGAGCGCGAGGCACTGGGCCCGGTCGGCGAGGCCTTCTGGCGCAGCGCCACGGGCAGCCAGGCCGGCGCGCGCGCGTGACGCCGCGCGCGTGCGCGGCGCGGCAAGGACCGGCAATTGCCGCGTGCCGCCTTTGCTTCCCGCGGCGCGTCCGGGCGCCGGCTGCACCATGGATCTGCACGCCTTCGACGAATGGCTGATACCGCTGGCGACCGCGCTGGGCGCCGCCCTGGTGGGCGTTCTCGCGTACCTCGTGGTGCGCCCGATCGCGCGCCGCATCAGCCGCCACGCGCCGGTGGCCGACGCCGTGAACCGGCAGCTCGACAAGCCCTTGCGCTTCCTGCTGCCGCTGATGGCGGTGCAGATCGCGCTCGAAGGCGAGCCCGACACCCTGGCCCACGTCGACGGCGTGCGCCAGCTCGTCACCGTGCTGCTGATCGGCGCGTTCACGGCGGCGGCCATCGCGGTGGTGCGCGGCGTGGCCGATGCGGTGGCCGTGCTGCATCCGCAGGACGTGGCCGACAACCTCGAGGCGCGCCGCGTGCTCACGCAGACGCGCGTGCTCGCGCGCATCGCGATCGGCATCGCGTTGTTCGCGGGCATGGCCTTCATGCTGATGACGTTCCCGCGCGCGCGCCAGTTCGGCACCAGCCTGCTGGCGTCGGCGGGACTGTCGGCGCTGGTGATCGGACTGGCCGCGAAGTCGGTGTTCGGCAACCTGCTCGCCGGCCTTCAGATTGCGCTGTCGCAGCCGATCCGCATCGACGACGTGCTGATCGTGCAGGGCGAGTGGGGCCGAGTCGAGGAGATCACCAGCACCTACGTGGTGATGAAGATCTGGGACGAGCGTCGCCTCGTCATCCCGCTGCAGTGGTTCATCGACAACCCGTTCCAGAACTGGACGCGCACCACGTCGCAGATCGTCGGCAGCGTGTTCTTCTGGGTCGACTACGCCACCGACCTCGCGCCGCTGCGCGTGGAAGCCACGCGGCTCGCGCAAAGCTCGAAGGACTACGACGGCCGCGTGTGCCTGCTGCAGGTCGTCGACACCAGCGAGCGTGCGATGAAGCTGCGGCTGATCGTCAGCTCGCCCTCGGCCGGCCAGAGCTGGGACTTGTGCTGCCTCGTGCGCGAAGGCCTCATCGTGCTGATGCAACGCGAACATCCCGAGGCCCTGCCCCGTATCCGCGCCGAGATGCACGAGCCGACGGGCGCGCACCGCGACGCCGGGCAGATCGACGCCCGGCTGGCCGGACAACGCACCGACCGCGGCACCGCCGCGGTCAACAACGATACCGGCCTCACGAGTCTCACCGCGCCGACCGGCGGCGTGCTCCCGCCGGCAGAACCTCCGCGCTGAGGAGTGCGGCGCGCTCGAACCGGACATTCCTCGCAGCGGCGCCGTCGCGACGGCACAAACCGGGATTCGTCCGGATTCTTCGTGTTGCGATTTGCCCTCAGGCAACAACACGGCTACGGGTAACCATTGGTAACGCCAGTGTATTCATGAAAGTCGATGCCATACAAAAAGCGGCTACTCGACAGGAAATTCGTGACGCAGCGCACATGTTGGGGAAATCAACTGCTTCTGCCCAACACTTTCTGACATCGATCGTCGTGGAGAAGACCGACAATTTGGGTTCCCCCTAGTTATCAATGCGCACCCTCCAGCGCAGACACCCATCATGAAACGCCGCACGATGCTGAGCTTGCTGGCCGCCCTGCCGGCCGCCAACGCTTTTTCCAAGGAATCGGGCACCCTCATCCTTGGTCAGTCGGCTCCGGCTACCGGTCCGTCCGCGCAGCTGGGCCTCCAGCTCAATCGCGGCGCCCGGCTCTATTTCGACAAGGTGAATGCCGCTGGCGGCGTCAACGGCCAGAAGATCGAGCTGCGCCTGCTCGACGACGGCTACGAGCCGGCGCGCGCCAAGGCCAACACCGAGACCTTCCTCAACGACGACGTGTTCGCGCTGTTCGGCTACGTCGGCACGCCCACCTCGCTGGCCGCGCTGCCGCTGGTCAAGGATTCGGGCATTCCGTTCTTCGGCCCGTTCACCGGCGCGATGGCACTGCGCCAGCCGGCGCTGCGCAACGTGTTCCACGTGCGTGCCTCGTACGACGACGAGACCGCGCTGATCGTCAACCAGTTGCACAACCTGGGCCTGTCCAAGATCGCGGTCTTCCGCCAGAACGACAGCTACGGCCAGGCCGGCCTCGACGGCACCGTCAAGGCGCTGAAGGCCCTGGGCCAGGCGCCGGTGGCGGTCGGCAGCTTCGAACGCAACACGGTCAACGTGGCGGACGCCGTCAAGGCCATCACCGCGGCCCAGCCCGATGGCGTGGTGCAGATCGGCTCCTACAAGGCCTGCGCCGCGTTCGTCCGCCAGGCACGCGCGGCGGGCTACGGCGGCCAGTTCTTCAACGTGTCGTTCGTCGGCACCAAGGCGCTGTCGGACGAGCTCAACAAGGACGCCCTGGGCGTCGTCGTCAGCCAGGTGATGCCCTACCCGTTCTCGCCGGCCGTGCCCATCGTGCGCGACTACCTCGATGCCGTGAAGGCCGCCGGCGCCGATGCCACGGCCAACTACTCCAGCCTCGAAGGCTACATCGACGCGCGCGTGTTCGTCGAAGGCCTGCGCCGCGGCCGCGCCAACACGCGCGAAGGCCTGGCCGGCGGCCTCGAGTCGCTGCAGCACGTCGACTTCGACGGCTTCAACCTGAACTTCGGCCGCGAGCACGCGGCGTCGCATTTCGTCGAACTGTCGATGCTCACGGGCGACGGCGGCGTCAGGCGCTGAACCCTGGCCTGAGGCCAGCACACGGGCCGCGCGGCATCGCCAGATGCCGCGCGGCCCGATTCGTTTCAGGCTCAGTCGCCGCCCAGCCAGCGCGGGATCGCGCGCGGCCGATGGTTCAGCACGACGCCCGCCAGGCGGTCGCGGTCGAAGTGGGCGTCGGCCAGCGCCTGCAGCGCGGCCTGGCGCGACGTGCGGCGCGCGTCGATCACCATCACGCCGGCGTCGACCTCGGCCAGCAGCGCGCCGCAGGCGTGAAGCGACGGCGCGTCCAGCACGCTCAGCGCGAAGCCCGCGCGCAGCGCCATCAAGCCCTTGCGCACCGCGTCCGGTCGATGCAGCAGCGACTGCTGGGCCAGCACGCCGCGGCCCAGGCGCCACAGGCGAGCTGGCCCCGCGCCCGCCGGCGCCAGCCCCTGCAGCGAGCCCAGCGTCATGATCTCCGACAGGCCGGCGGCGCCGCGACGCGAGACGTCCGGCTCGGCCGACGGCGTGTCGAACGCGGCGTCCACCCACACGACGTCGCCCTGCTGCTGCTCTGCCAGCGCTCGCGCGAGACCTTGCGCGATGAAGCTCTTGCCTTCACCGGGCTGCGCGCTCGTCACGAGGATGACGCGCCCGGACAGCGGCGGTGCATTGCCTTCGAGGTCCGGCTGCAACGGCTCGCCCAGGTGCTCCAGCACGCCCAGGCCGATGCGCGCGAACAGCGCGGGGTCGTGGACGATCTTCATGCGGCGAGGGCCTGCGCGGGCGATGGCTCGCCCCACGACGTTGCCAGATAGGCTTCGCGCGCCTTGGCCGACAGCGTGGGGATCGCGCCGAGCACCGGCACCCCCAGCGCCCGCTCCGCCTCGCGCGACGATCGCATGCGTCCGCCCCGGGTGTCGCGCCGCCAGGCCAGCAACACGCCCAGCAGGAAGCCGGCCGTCGCGGCCAGCAGGCCCGTCGAGCGCCGATTCCCGACTTCGGATACCGCGAGCCGGTCGGGCGCTTCGAGCACCACGCGGCTTTCGTCCTGCGTCGGCGCCTGGCGCAGGAACAGGTCGATATGATCGACCTTGCCCTGCAGGCTGGCCAGGCGCTGCTGCGCGTGCCGGCGCTCGCCGTCGAGGCGATCCAGATCGGCCTCGAACGCTGCCTGCGCGCGCGCGGGAGCGTCCAATCGCTGCCCTGGCGCGGCGAGTTCCAGGCGGGCATCGAGCACGTCGCCGGTGTCTTGGGCGGGCATCGCGCGCGCCTCGTCCAGGTACGACGGCAACGCCGACGCGCGCTCGTCCAGCGCAGCGGTTGACGGCGTCGCGCCGCCGTATCGGCCGCCGGCACGCGGATCGATGTCGAGATCCAGCTTGAGGCCGCTCGCGGGGGTGCGTCGGCCGTGGCGCACGAGCACGGCAACGACGTCGTCCTCGCGCCGGCGCACGTCGTCCGACGCCTGTGCCAGCAGGGTGCCGAGCAACGCCGCGCGCGTCTCGGCGACGCGGCGGTCGCGCTGCACGCCGAGCTGCAGGTAGCGATCGAGCAGCGCCCGCAACGCCAGCGGTGCGAGCCCCGGGTCGGCACATTCGAACTTGAGCTCCAGCGCGTCAGGCGCCGGCTCGCCGTTGGCCGCATGCGCCCGCGTGACCGACAGGTCATCGAGGAACATGTCCACCGTGCGTGCGCGGCTGTCGCGGGTGACGGCCGCCTCCAGGCGCGGCCAGGCGTCGTCGCCGCGCACCAGCTGATCTTCGCGAATGGCGTATCTGTCCACCACCGCCTGCGCGTTCCCGCGCGCGCGCAGCGAGGCGATCTCGGCCTCGGCCGTGTCGCTCGCGGCGTCCATCGAACCATCACGCGGGTCGGATTGCGGCGACGTGCGCAACGCGACCTTGGCGGTGGCCGCGTAGACGCGCGGCTCGTTCCAGGTCCACGGCAGCGACGCGGCACCGCCGGCCAGGGTGCACAGCGCGATGAGGCCGGCGCGGCGGTACAGCACGGCGATCGCGCTGCGTGGGTAGCGGCTCAAGCTCATGGCCGTGCCACCGCAGGTCGGCGCGGGGATTCGACGGCGGCCGACGGCGCGAGCAGCGCATCGAGCCGCGCGTACAGCGCCGTGCGGCCCGGCGCGCCGGCGAAGCGCGGGTCGGCCTGCGCGACCTCGTGCATCTTGACGATGCCCGAGTGCAACAGCCGGCGCCCGCGCCGACCGGCCTGCGCGCGCAGCCAGCCCATGCCGGACTGGCGCGCGCTGAACACGAAATCCATCGCGACGCCGCGCTGGCCCGCGAGCGCGAGTTCGGTGCCGAGGTCGCCGGCCAGCGGCCAGCGCAAGATCCGCGCGACGCTGCGCGCGCGGCGCTGCAAGGCCTGTCGCGCGCGCGCCGCCAGCGTGGCGGCGAACGCGCCGACATGTTGGCCGACGGGCGCGACACGGCAGTCCACCAGGCCGTCGAAGTCCGGCGCATTGATGGCGACCACGTGCTGCACGTCGCTGCCCGCGAGCGCCGCTCGCAACGCCTGGAAGGCGCCGGAGTCCAGGCCCACGACCGTGCAGGCGCGCACGCAATGCTCGCGCCGCAGCCAGGCGACGGCACGCGCCACGTCCTCGGTGTCGCGCCGTTCACGGGCGTCGGCAGCGTGCCGCGTTTCGAGGGGCGCGTGCGCCGCGCTGTCGCCCACGCCGGCGCGATCGAGCCGCAGCACCACGTCGCCGAGCGCCGCGCGACGACGCGCCCAGGGCACCCAGAGACGGTGCGGGCCGATGCGACGCTCGCGTCCGGACGACAACAACACGATGGCACGTCGCGGCGTCCGGTCGGCGCCCGCAGGCAGGGCCAGGTCGCGCTCGCTCAACACGCCCGCGAGCAACGGCGCCGCGGCGTCGTCGACCGCGCCGATCTGCACCACGCGCTCGCGCACCGCGATGCCGCCCCACTGGATTCGCATCCAGACCGGCGCCTCGCCGCGCGCCAGCGCCAGCACGGCCGACGTGGCGGCAGCCAGGCGCGCCGCGGTGGCCGCCGCGTGCGTGCCGGAATTGCCCGGATCGGCAACACCGAAATCCTCGATCGTCGCCACGCCCTGCGTGACGCTGGCGTCGGCCGCGCGTTCCTGCAGCCAGCGCACGATGGCGGTGATCGCCGCGGGCGGCAGGTCGTCCACGCGTCCCAGCCGCGGCACGGCGGCAAGATCGTCGTGCACCGATTCGCGCACCCGCACGCCCATGCGGGCGAGCGCATCGCACACGCTGCGGCCCGGCGCATCCGGCGCGCGCACCAGCAAGGCTTCGAGCAGGGACGTGGTGGCCGCGGAAGGCCACTTCAGCACCGACAGCGCCTCCACGTGGCGCAGCGTCTGCGCGAAGCCGCCCAGCATCTGCGGCAGCTCCGCGGCGTCGAAGACAGATCCCGGCAGCATCACTGGCGACGGCGCGGTCACGCTGGCACCCAGGCGCGACTGCGCCTGCACGTAGTCACGCCCGTCGGCTACGGGCAGCAAGGCCACCAGGGCATCGACGTCGTCGCGTGCGACGGCGGCATGCGCCGCCAGCAAGGCACCCAGGCGCAGCCCCACGAACGCGAGCCGCTCGCAGCCGGACAGCACGAGCGCCTGTTCGGCGGCGGCGTCGAAGGCGGCCAGGGCATCGGCGATCGAGGCCGCGCCGGTGACGGCCGACGAGTCGCCGGTGTCGGGCCATTCGAAACGCAAGGTGCCGAGGCCGCGCCGGGCGAGCCGGCATGCCAGCAGGCGCTGCGCGTCGTAGCTGGCCATGTCTTCCTCGCCCCAGGAACTCGCCAGCACCACGGCCAGTGGCACCACCGGTCGCCAGCGCCGGTGCAGGACGTGGTTGACGCCGTCACCGGAGGCCACGGCAGGCGCATGCCACCAGGCGACGCACGTATGGCCTGCGGCACCGAGCAGCAAGGGCCGCGGCGCCGGCGTGGCGAACGAGGACAGCATCAGGGCCGCGCCCCCGACGCGGCGCGCGCCTCGACCAGCGTATCGATGGAGATGCGTGCGCCGGGCTGGCTCGGGGTGGCGGAATTCGGAACGTGGACGGGAGCGGCGCGGGAATCTGGCATGGTTACAAAAAGTATCCCAAGGATTTTAGCAACGGCGATCAACAGGTTGGCGCTCCGGACCCGGCCCCCGGATCATGGCATCGCGCCAAAAGCCGGTGCAACGTCGCATATGTCACGGATGCCGCACTCGTGCGCCGGCGCCAGCGGCCGATAGGTCGTGCCCGGGCGCGGCCGCGAGCTCGCGAAACAGCCGGCGCAAGCCGACCCAGGCGCACAGCCCGATCCCGTGGCCGCCGTCGAAAGCCGACCAGCGCACATCCGTCCCGGCCGCGACGAGCGCGTCGCGCAAGGCCTCGCCGGCCGCCAGGCCCAGGTTGGCATCGGCCCGGCCGTGAAGGAGATCGACCCGGACGCCGCGCATCCGATACAGGGCGGGCGTCCACTCGCAGGCCGCCAGCCGCGACGCCGGCCACAGCGACAAGGCATCGGCGGCAAGCGGCGGGTCCTGCAGCGCGCAGTCGATCGCCAGCATCGCACCCTGCGAAAAGCCGGCGACGACCAGCGGCAGCCCGGGTGCGCGCTCGCGGATGGCGCGCGCCGTGGCGTACGCGTCGGTGAGGCCGGCGACCACAGGCTCGAGACATCCGCACGCCTGCGAAATGACTGATTCGAAAACGAGGTGCGATCTTTCAGCCCGTCTTGTTGCGCATGTGGTCGGCGGTGTTCGCGAACGAGGCCAGCAGGCGCTCCTGCATGTCTGGCGTCAGGCCGCCGGCTTCGCCGATCTCGGCCATCGCCAGGCCCATGCACGCGAGCCACTGGTCGCGCACGGACACGCCGATCGGATACGGCAGGTGGCGCGCACGCAGGCGCGGGTGGCCGAAACGTTCGACGTAGAGGTCGGGGCCGCCGAGCCAGCCGGTGAGGAACCAGGCGAACTTGTCGCGCGAGCCGTCGAGCGTGGTCGGATGCAGCGCGCGCAGTTCGGCGAAGTCCGGCTCGAGATCCATCAGGTCGTAGAACCGGTCGACGAGCGCGCGCACGCCCGCCACGCCGCCCAGTTGTTCGAAGGGCGGCAGCGGCTTGGGATCGGAAACGGGATCGGTCATGCCCGTATTGTCGGGCGATGCGCGGGCACTCGCCCGCGCGGGGTCACGCGCGCAGGCGGGTGGCCGCGGCGATGACGGCCTGCGCCGCGGCGGAGCCGGGCAGGCAATCGAGCAGCAGCTGGCGCTTCTTGACGGCCTCGCGCACCGCCGGGTCGATCGGCACCTCGCCGACGAACTCGAGCTTGACCGGCACTTCCAGGCCCGGGCTGACGAAGCGGTCGACCACCTGCTGCAACTGGCCGCGGATGATGCGGCCCTCGCCGGGCTTGCTCACCTGGTTGACCAGCACGCGGATGTCGCGCCGGCCCTGCGTGGTGGCCAGCACCTTGATGGTGGCGTAGGCGTCGGTGAGCGAGGTCGGCTCGGGCGTGGCCACGATCAGCACCTCGTCGGCCAGCGACACGGTGTAGAGCACGACGTCCGATATACCCGCACCCGTATCCAGCAGGATGCGGTCGAAGCGCGGCACCACCTTCTCGACGACCGCCACGAGCTGCTCGCGCACCTCGGGCGTCAGGCGCGAATATTCCACCATGCCGGAGCCGGCCAGCAGCACCGAGAAGCCGTACGGTGTCTCGAGGATGGCCTGTTCGAGCGTGTTCTTGCCCGTGAAGACGTCGTGCAACGTGATTTTCGGAAACAGGTTCAGAACCACGTCCAGGTTCGCGAGGCCCAGGTCGGCGTCGAGCACCAGCACCTTCTCGCCCTGGCGCGCAAGCGCGCTGGCGAGATTGGCCGACAGGAAGGTCTTGCCCACGCCGCCCTTGCCGCTGGTGATGGCGGTGATGCGTGCGCGGCGTGCGGCGTTTGCCGTAATCATGAAAGATCTTCCCCAAAGATGGACGACGCGAACAACAGGCCTTTTTCCTCCGCGGAAACCACGGACACAGGCGTCGGCTCGAGGCAGGTACGGTTGCGGCCTTCGGACTTGGCGCGGTAGAGCTGGAGGTCGGCGCGCTCCATCCAGACGGCCGGCGTCGAGCGCACCCACTGGGGTGCGTAGGCGCCGCCGATGCTGATCGTGCAACCCATCTGCTGGCCGCTCAAGAGCGGGATGCCCTGGCCTTCGACGCGGGCGCGGATGCGTTCGGCCACCGCCGCGCCGAACGCCGGCGGGCAGTTGGGCAGGATGATGGCGAATTCCTCGCCGCCGATGCGCGCCACCAGGTCCATCGGCCGCACGGTGGCGTTGAGGGCGTCGGCCACGGCCTTGATGACCAGGTCGCCGGCCACGTGGCCGTGGTGGTCGTTGATGCGCTTGAAATGGTCGATGTCCAGCATCAGCAGCAGCGCCGGCTCGCCGGAGCGCGCGACGCGGTCGGACTCGCGGGCGATCGCGTTCTCGAAATTGCGCCGGTTGGCCAGGCCCGTCAGGCCGTCGCGGCTGGACAGGTCGCACAGCGCGTCGATCAGCGACTGCAGCCAGGGCGTGCTGCCTTCGGCGCCCGTGAGCTGTCCCTGTCCGGACTGCGTGAGCAGCGACATCGCCTGCTCCAGGCGCAGCGCGTCCAGGGCAGTGGGTTGCAGGAAGGAGGGCTTCGAGTTCACGGAAAAGGGGCTTTGCAGGTGGGGGATCAAAGCAGTGTGAGTAGACGCTATTTCGGTTCCAGCCGAGTGTACGGCCGCACTCGCGGCGGCCGGAACCAGGAAAAGAGCCGCATTTCCAGCCCAACTTCACCGTCCACGGACAGCCGAGACTCTTGAGACTGGCTGGCACTGACCGATAACCCCATACCGAACCCTCGGTTCACGGGCAGACCACAAGACGATGAGCACCGACCTCGCATTCGACAACGCCGACGCCACCAGCCACGAATTCACGTTCAGCAACGGGGATTTCACGCGCGTGCAGAAGCTGATCTACCAGCGTGCGGGCATCAGCCTGCACG
>Ga0302314_10013974_pt1 | contig 13767 bp, 13 predicted proteins | sample III_Palsa_N2_3_FD_200533 | JGI IMG/M metagenome (GOLD analysis project Ga0302314, IMG submission 200533) | Peat permafrost microbial communities from Stordalen Mire near Abisko, Sweden - III_Palsa_N2_3 | ecosystem: Environmental > Terrestrial > Soil > Palsa > Peat permafrost | place: Sweden... | reverse complement strand
TGGTGTGCGGCAGGAAGAAGCGGCCCAACCCGGCGACAACGTCGACGTACCCGTGCGGTTGTGCCGCGACCAGCAGGGTCGCTGGAAACGGCTTCGGTGTTACCTGGCCAGCGGCTTTCCCGCCGGGTTCCTGCACTCGCAGGAACGTCCGCGCCCTCTCTCCCCGGCCCGCCGCGGTCCCGGTCGACAGTTCGCGCTGCTGCGACCGTAGCGCAGCTTCAGTCGCGGCAAATTCTGACAGACGGTGCTGGAGTGCTCCGACATCCGCTTCGACGCGCCCCAGTTCCGCCCGATCGTGATCGTGGGCCTGTTCGATGGATGCGATCACGTTTTCACGCAGGCGGCCCGCGGACTCCTGGGCAGTCTGCAGCCGGTTTTCGGCGCTGCGACCTCCAAGGGAAGGACCGACTGGCCCGATGGCCTCCCGTAGTCGATCCGCGTCCTCAGACAACCCTTGAGAACGTCCGGCTCGTGCGCGCCGACCCAAAGGGACGTAAAACCCCGGTTCCCGGCCAGCGCTGGATGCGATCTCTGCCGGCCCTGGTTCGAGTGAGTGGATGCGGCTCTCGATGCCCGTCGCGAGCGGCCCCTCGTCGGCAGCGAACCTGTTCCACCTTTTCGCAGCGATACGCGCTGCGATTCCCCGGGAGACTCCGGAAGCCTCGCTAGATCCCCCAAACATCAGCGTCACCATCCATTCTGGATATCGCCGACTTCTCTTATCAGAATGACATGAAAAACGATTCCTGGCGAATCACAAACCGGAGATGGCGGCATCGCTCATTTCCTAGCAGTGAGGTGATCTCAGCGATCCACTGCTGGAGGTCGTGGCCGGAGGGCCGGGTGAGCATGGCGGCGAACGTAGGGACCCGGACCGAGGCGGCCTGCAACCCGGGGCAGCGGCCCAGGATGGTTTTGAGCCGGGCTTCTTGTTTCGCGGTGAGCGATTCGGGGCGGCGGGTGAGTCAGTTCGCGACGTCGCGGGCGGTGGGTGGCGGCTGAGGCAGCGGGGCCGTGGCGGCCCCACTGCTCGTCGAGGCACCCGCAGAAGACGCTCACCGCTCACCGCAGCGTGTGACCGTGCTAGCCGCCCCGGCCTCCACGAGCAGGCGAACCGCAGCCACGAGCCACCCAGACCGTCTCGCTGGCAAGTCCTGGAGTGGCGCGGGCAAGAGACCGGGCGGCAGGACCCAAGCGCTCGTGGCGGGCTGCGGCAGGCAGGCTCTCCGGCCTCGCAAGCACCGTTTAAGTAGGGAATCCAGTCAGGTCGTCCGTCGTGGAATCGTTCTTTGTCGGACGCGAGCAGGAACTGCTCGCCCTGATCGAGCAGGCGCAGCACGGGAAACTAATCGGGGACCACGGACTTCAGGACGCGGCCTGCCGAGGCACCAATACCAACCTGTACTACCCGGATGCCGGTGCGTGGGTTCGCCTCGTTCCCCGGGCAGTCGCTCTGGATGGCAGCGGACAGCTAATCGGCCCCGTCGCGTAAATCGGCCCGGTCGCGCTGATCACCCGGGGCGCACCCGCGGTCGGCCGCGCGGCTATACCGACAAAAGTCAGCGCGCCGGTAGCACCGGCAGAGGCGCCGATAACACCGGTAGAGTCTGTGCCGTGGCTTATCCGGATGCACAGGTACTTGACTGGGTCTCGGCGGTCCTGAACACCAGGGTCACGGTCCTGCGTGGTCTGCGCGATGGCGGCTCACCGTGGCTGCTGCGGGCCGGTGACCGGGAGGTGGTCCTCCGGGTCGCGCCCGCCGAGCTGGCGGCGGAGACCGCGACCGAGGTCGCGGCGATGACCCACGCGGGGGAGGTGGCCGGCCCCGCCCTCCCGGTCGCGGAGCTGCTGGGCTACGACCTCGCGGAGCGGACCGGGCACGGGCTCGTGCTCACCGCCTGCGTGCCGGGGACAAGCCTGATCCCGCCCGCGCCCGATCCCGAACGGCTGCGGGCGCTGGGCGCGGCCGCGGCGCGGATCAGTTCGATCAAGCTCGCCCCGGCGCCGGCGCTCCCGGTCCGGAGCCGGCCGATCGAGCCCGAGGACTTCGCCGGCATGCGCCGCGAGCAGGGCGCGTCGGATCTGCTGCGCGCGGCCGAGGCGGCGGTGGCCGCGACCCGGCCGGACGATGATCAGCTCGGCCTGGTGCACGGCGACATGTGGTACGGCAACACGCTGTGGGACGACGGCAGGCTGACCGCGGTGCTCGACTGGGATTGCGCCGGCGTCGGGCCGGCCGGCATCGATCTCGGCTCGCTGCGCTGCGACGCGGCCTGGTGCCACGGCGTCGGAGCGGCCGAGCACATTCTGCGCGGCTGGGAGGCCGAGGCGGGCAGGCCCGCGAGCGACGTTCCCTACTGGGACGCCGTCGCGGCGCTCGCCTCCCCGCCGGACATGGGCTGGTTCCCGATGTCGATGGCCCTGCAGGGCCGCCCCGACCTGACCCGCGAGGTCATGCTCGAGCGCCGCGACGCCTTCCTCGAGGCCGCGCTCAGCCAGCTACCTCAGTGAGACCCGGGCCGCCATGGGCCGGCATCCCGCATCAGGCCGAGCTGTAGCGCCGCAAGTGCTCCGCATGCCGGTCGCGCAGCCAGCCCGCCGTGCAGCGGGAGTCGCCGAACGGCTCCCCCGCCGCCAGCAGGTCCAGGTAGCGATAGTCGGTATCCAGACGGCGCCGGAACTCCCCCGCGTCCGCGATATGACCGTGGCCGGGAACCAGCCAGCGGACGCCGGGCACCGCCGCCAGCCGGTCGAGCCCGGCCCGGTAATCGCCCAGCGGGTCGGCCGCGAGCAGGTCCGGCAGCGGGATCTCGACGTCGGAGAGCATGTCACCCGCCAGCAGAACGCCGGCCTGGGGGATCACCACCGCGGCGTGCCCCGGTGCGTGACCATCGTGAACGATCACCTGCGCGACCGGGCCGTCCCAGGGGATGCGGTCCGAGTCCGCGGGCAGCGGCACCAGGCGGCCGAGCACTTCCAGGTCGTGGCCGGGCACCGAGTCGCGAACGTAGCTGACGATCTCATCGCGGTCCTGCTCGACAAGCCGCACCGCGGCCGGCGCGGCGTACCTCGGGACGTCGCCAAGGTCGCGGCTCCACAGCACGTGATCCCAGTGCGGGTGGGTGGCGAAGCCGAGACGCGGCCGCAGGCCGCCGTCGGCGAGATCGGCCGCCAGCCCGGCGACGTCGGCCGCCGTCATCGCCGGGTCGATGACAAGGCACCCGCCGTCGTCGGCGACCACGACGGTGCTGGTGGTCGTGCCCCGCTCGGCCGTCGCGACGAGAACTCCGGGGGCGATCTCGCGGAGGCGCTGCACCATTAGCCTCGCGCGGTGGCCGGCGCGGTGGCCGGCGCGGTGGCCGTCGCGCAAACCCGGCGCGAGATGTCGAACAGCTCGAGGGACCGGCTGGCCTCTTCGTGCAGGGCCTCGATGGCCGGGTCGCCGGCCGCGTCGGCGCGGATGGCCGATTCCCATAGATCGCGCTCGGCCTCGCGCCAGGCGGGCTTCTCGGCGACGTCGACCTGCTCGAAGCCGACCGCGGCGAGGTCGCGGGTCAGGTTGATGCGCCGCGCCCACTGCGAGTTCCGCTCGTCCGCCAGGTTGGTCGACTCCCAGGACGTCAGGACGAGCCTTCCGCCCGGAGCGAGGATGCGGCGGCAGTCGCGGAGCGCGTCCAGGTGCGCGCTCGGGAACATGATCGTATCGATGCACACGACCGCGTCCGCCGCGCCGGTGCCGACGCCGATAGCCGTCATGTCGCCGACGCAGAACGCGGCCCGTCCGGCGATGTCACCGCTCGCAGCGCGGTCGCGGGCGGCTGCGACCGCCACCGGCGAGAAGTCCAGGCCGAGCAGGCGGGCACCGGTCTGGCGGGCGATCTCGAGGCCGTAACCGCCGCGCCCGCAGCCAAGATCGACCAGGAGCTGTCCTGGCGCCAGGTTCAGCGCTGCCGCGATCTCGGCCAGGGCCGCCCAGGGCAGCACGCCGCTCGCGTCCAGGTCTGACGGCAGCCCAAGCGCCCGCCTGGCAATCTGATCGCGACGGGCGGAACGGCCCATCTGCGCGTACCACTGATTGAAAAAATCGGCGTTCCTGGGCATGCCCCGATGGTCTCACGCCCGCGGCCCGCGCTGACCGCGGCTACTGCACGATGGCCTCCAGCTGCCGCCCGATCAGGTCGGCCAGCTCGCTGGCGGAGCCGAGCAGCTGCGCACTCGCGCGGGCCCGCTTGAAGTACAGGTGCGCGTCGTGCTCCCAGGTGAACCCGATGCCGCCGTGCAGCTGAACGGTCTGCGCGGTGACCCAGGTGTACGCCTCGCCGCAGGTGAGGGCGGCCACCGCCGCGACGTGCTCAAGCTCGGGGTCGTCGGTGGCGGCGGCGGTCACCGCGGCCAGCGCGGCCGACCGGGCCGACTCGACCAGCACCAGCATCTCGGCCAGCCGCTGCTTGACCGCCTGGAAGCTGCCGATCGGCCGGCCGAACTGGATCCGGGTCTTCGCGTACTCAACCGTCATATCGAGGCAGCGCTGCGCGCCACCGGCCTGCTCGGCGGCGAGGAGGGCGCGGGAGACGGCGGTCGCCCGCGCGATCGCGGCCGCGGCGTCGCCCGACCCCACCCGCTCGGCCGGGGTCGCGGCCAGGGCCAGCCGCGCCTGCTTACGGGTCTGGTCGAGCGTCACCAGCCGCTCCCGTTCCAGGCCCGGCGCGTCGCCCTGTACGGCGAAGACGCCCAGCTCCGCGCCCGCCCGGGCGATGACCAGGATGAGGCCGGCGCTCGCGCCGTCCACGACGTAGTTCTTAAAACCATCAAGCACCCACCCTGAACGCACGCGGCTTGCTCTGCACCGCACCATTTCCGCCTGCCACCGGCCGGCGTCCTCCGCCAGCGCGACCGTGGCGGTCAGCTCGCCGTCGGCGATGGCCGGCCCGAACCGGGCGATGGCCGCCTCGTCGTCGAGGGCCTGCAGCAGCGGCACCACGAGGCCGGCCGTCGCGAACAGCGGCGCGCACAGCAGGCTGGCGCCGGCCTCCTCGAAGGCGATGGCGAGCTCGGCTTCGGTGAGCCCGCTGCCGCCGAGTTCCTCCGGCAGCGTCAGCCCGGCCAGGCCGAGCTCGCGGGCCAGGCGGCGCCAGACCGGTTCCTCGTAACCGAGGGGGGACGCCATCGCCCGGCGGACGTCGGCCGACGAGCTGAGCTTGCCCAGGGCAGCGCGGACGGTCGCGCGGAGCAGATCGCTGTCCTCGGCCGTGACGGTCATCCGCGGTTCCTCCCCGCCGGTCTGCTCTGCTGGACGGTGGCGGGCGGGAGGTCGCTGTCCTTGGTGATAGTCATTCTTGGTCCTCCTCTGCTGCGCGCCTCGGCCGGACGGTCGCGCGGGTTCCCCGCTGCCAGGTATGGGGGTGAGTGGGAATCGCGGACCGGACAAGAGCAAGCCGCGTGCGTTCAGATAAAGATTTTTTGATATCTTATACATTACAGTTGGCTCAGGCGAGAGGCGGCCGATGAGCGATCAGGATCAGGTTCCGGGGCTCGCGCACGTGGCCGGGGCGTCGATCACGGCCGAGGAGGCGCTGGCGGCGGTACGGGCGTGGATCGCCCAGCACGTGCCGGCCGGGTGGCGGGCGGCGGCCGAGGACGGCGGGCCGGCCGCGGTGCGCGGCGTCCGCACCGCGGCCGAGTACCGGGCCTGGTCGCGGCGGGGTGGGACGTCGCCTACGGCGGGCTGGGGTGGCCGCGCGCGGTGGCGGTGGCGGTCGAGCAATTGACGGCGCGTTACCACCTGCCGCGGTTGAACCCGCTCGGGCTGAACCTGGCCGCGCCCGCGCTGTTCGCACACGGGACGCACGAGCAGCGGCTGCGGTTCCTGCCGCCCATCGTCCGGGCCGAGGAGCTGTGGTGCCAGCTGTTCAGCGAGCCGGGGGCGGGCAGCGATCTCGCGTCGCTGTCGACCCGGGCGGTCCGGGACGGCGACGACTGGATCATCAACGGGCAGAAGATCTGGGCGACCTGGGCCGATCAGGCGTCGTTCGCCGTCCTGCTGGCGCGCACCGACCTCGACCGGCCCAAGCACCAGGGCATTACCTACTTCCTGATCGACCTGCGCCAGCCCGGGGTCGAGATCAGGCCGCTGCGGCACCTGGGCGGCGAGACCGAGTTCTTCCAGGTGTTCCTTGACGGCGCGCGGGTGCCCGACCGGCAGCGGGTCGGGGACGAGGGGGACGGGTGGAAGGTCGCCCAGGCGACGCTCAGCGGCGAGCGGCAGATGGTGTCGGGCGCGAGTTCCGGTGGCGTTGACCGGGTCGGCGGCGGCAGCGCCAGGCACCTGATCCGGCTGGCGCGGCAGCGGTCGGCCGACGGCCTGCCCGGCGGCTGGGAGGATGTGCGGGTGCGCGACCGGCTGGTCCGCCTCTACTGCGAGGAACGGGTCCGCGCCTGGACCAACCAGCGGGTGCGGGCGCGGGTCGCGCAGGGCCGCGCGCCCGGACCCGAGAGCTCGATCGGCAAGGTGCACGCGGCCGAGCTCAACCAGCGGGTGCAGGAGGCGGCGGCCGACCTGCTTGGCGCGGCCGGTGTCGCCTGGTCTGGCACCGCCTGGTCTGGCACCGCCGATGACCCCGACGAGTACGCCGCCAGCATGCCGGCCGAGGTCCGGGGGATGCTGCGCAGCCGTGCGAACACAATCGAGGGCGGTACCAGTGAGGTCAACCGCAACGTGCTGGCCGAGCGGGTGCTCGGGCTACCGAAGGAGCCCGATCCGTGGCGGGGCAAGCCGTGGCGGGAGCTGCCGCGCAGCTGACGCGTCGATGGGGACCACCGGGGGCAAATCACTAATAGTGATCGGGTGATTGCAAATTGTGATATAAATGGAGGGAGCGGGTGCAGGCAGCCTGCCGCGACGCGGAGGAGCTGTTATGCGCACCACCCGTATCATCCCGGTCCTTGCCGGTTCCGTCATCCTGGCCTCGGGCCTGGCCGTGCTCATACCGGCGACGGCGCAGGCGGCCGTGGCCTGCGACGGGGCATCGCTGGTGACCGCGATCAACCTGGCCAACAGCTCCGGCGGGGGCAACATAGCGCTGACACCGGGCTGCACCTACACCCTGACCAGTAGTAACGGCAGCGGCACGAACGGTCCCGACGGGCTGCCGATCATCACCACCGCCATCAGCCTGACGGGTAACGCGGACGTCATCACCCGCTCGGCGGCGGCTCCTGACTTCCGTATCGCCGAGGTCAGTGCCGCCGGCAGCCTCACCCTCACGTCGGTTACTCTCAGTAATGGGAGTTCCCTGACCGGCGACGGGGGCGGCATCCTCAACTTCGGCAGTGTGACCGTCAACTCCGGCGGCCTGACCGACAACACCGCCGCTGGCAATGGCGGCGGCATCGCCAGCGGCCCCGGATCGGGGGCCGCGGCAACGTTCAACAGCAGCCCCCTGAGCGGCAACACCGCCACCGCGGGCAGCGGCGGAGCCGTCTACAGCCAGGGCGGCACCGCGACGCTCACCAGCTCGCCGGTCAACGGCAACACCGCCCCGCTTGGCAACGGCGGCGGCATCGCCACCATCAGCGCGGTGCTTACCCTCACCAGCTCGCCGGTCAGCGACAACGCGGCCGACGCGGACGGGGGCAGTGGCGGCGGCGTTTACCGCGACGACGGCACAATAACGGTCACCACCTCTCCCATCAGCGCCAACACTCCCAACAACTGCACCGGCAGCGATCCCGCAGTGCCTAGCTGCACTGGCTGACCATCGCGGGCCGGGCCGCCTAGGAAACCGCCTTCTTCGCGCGGTCCCTGAGCTCGAACTTGAGCACCTTGCCGCTCGGGTTGAGCGGGAGCGCGGTAACGAACTCGACGTGCCGGGGTACCTTGAAGTTCGCCATCTGGTCGCGGCACCAGGCGATCAGCCCGGCCGCGGTGAGCGCGCTGCCGTGGCGCCTGACCACGTAGGCGTAACCGACCTCGCCCAGGCGCTGGTCCGGCGCGCCGACGACCGAGACCTGGGCGACGTCGGGGTGCCGGGAGATCACGTTCTCGATTTCGGCCGGGTAGGCGTTGAAGCCGCCGACGATGAACATGTCCTTGATCCGGTCGGTGATCCGCAGGTTGCCGCGCTGGTCGAGGATTCCGACGTCGCCGGTGCGCAGCCAGCCGCCCGGGGCGAAGGCGTCGGCGGTGGCCTCGGGGGCGTCGAAGTAGCAGCGCATCACGTTGTAACCGCGGACCCACACCTCCCCCGGCTCGCCCGCGGGCGCGTCGACGCCGTCGCGGTCGACCACGCGGACTTCCATCCCCGCGATCGGGCGGCCGCTGGTGGTGGCGATCACCTCGATCGGGTCGTCGTGACGGCAGGTCGTCGCGGTGCCGGTCGTCTCGGTCAGCCCGTACGCGGTGACGACGGAGGCGAATCCCAGCTCCTCGCGCATGCGGCGGACCAGATCGACCGGGACCGACGCGGCCCCGGTCACCGCCAGCCGCAGGCTGCCGGCGTCGTAGCCGGACAGGTCCGCGTTGAGCAGCGCCTGGTACAGCGCGGGCGGGCCGGGGAGCATCGAGATCCGTTCCTTGGCCACCAGGTCCATCACCGCGGGCACGTCGAAGACCGGGCAGGGCACGATCGTGGCGCCGGTGAGGATGCAGGCGAGCGCGGCCGACTTCAGCCCGGCGCAGTGGAAGAACGGGTAGACGACCAGGTACCGGTCGCCGTGCTGCAGCCCGACGTTCCCCGACCAGGTGACGTAGGTGCGGGTGCTTGCCCCGTGGGTGAGCACGGCGCCCTTGGGCGCGCCCGTGGTGCCGGAGGTGAAGATGATGTCGCTGACGTCGTCGGGGGCGAGTCGGGCCTCGTGCTCGAGCGGTCCGCCGCCGGGGCCGGCCCGGTCGAGGAACCGCGCCCAGGGCGTCGCGTCCCCCGGCCGCCCGGACAGCACGACGACCTCCATCGCGGCCGTCAGGTCGGGCTGGGCGGCCAGCAGGCCGAGGTAGTCGCCGCCGATGAAGTCGGTGACGGTCACCAGCAGCCGCGCCCCGGCCGTGCGGAGCACGTGTGCGGCCTCCGGCCCCTTGAAGCGGGTGTTGACCGGGACAAGCACCGCGCCCGCGGCGTAGACCCCGAGCGCGGCGACCAGCCAGTTCAGCGAGTTGGGTGCCCACAGCGCGACCCGGTCGCCGGGGCGGACGCCGCTGGCGGCGTAGGCCCGCGCGGCGCGGGTCATCCGGTCGGCCAGCTCGGCCCAGGTCACCCGCTCGTCGCCGTCGACGATCGCCTCGTCGGCGGGCCAGCGGCGGGCGGCGCGGCGCACCGCGGCGGGGACGGTCGGCGGGACGTCGGGCGGGACGTCCGGGGGGGCATCAGGGGTCATCGGGGGCTGGCTTCCGGCTCGGCCCGCTCAGGTTCGGCCCATCGAGGCTCGCGCTTCTCCGCGAACGCACGCGGGCCCTCGTCCTGGTCGGGATGGCCCCACACGCTGACGACCTCGCGCGCGCCCTGGCGGCAGGCCTCGGTCAGGCCGGTCTCGAGCGCTCCCCACAGCGCGCGCTTGGTCGCCGCCATCGCCGCGGGCGAGTTCCGCGCTATCTTCTCGGCCAGTTCCTGGGCCGCGTCGCGCAGCTGGTCGGGCGGGACCAGCTGGCTCACCATGCCGAGCTCATAGGCGCGCTGGGCCGACATGCGCTCGTGCCGGCCGACCAGGGCCATCCGCATGACGGCCTCGAACGGCATCTTGCGCAGCAGCCCGATCGACTCCATCGCGACGACCTGGCCGACGGACACGTGCGGTTCGGTGAACTCCGCCGTGGTCGCGGCGATCACGACGTCCGCGTCGGACACCCAGTGGAAGCCGCCGCCGGCGCAGATGCCGTTCACGGCGGCGATGACCGGCTTGGAGACCTGCTGCTGCCAGGCGGTGAAGTGCAGGTCGTAGGCCTCCAGGTCGGCCCGGTAGCGTTCCATGCCGAGCCCGTCGGTCGCCAGCTCGGCCACGTCGACGCCGGTCTGGAACGCGCGCCCCTCCCCGGTGTGCACGATCACCCGCACGTCCGGGTCGCGGTCGAGTTCCAGCCACGCGTCCGCCAGCTCCGCCCGCATACCTGCGTTCATCGCGTTGAGACTGTCCGGGCGGTTGAACAGCAGCCAGCCCACCGGCCCGCGCCGGTGCAGCTTCAGGGTCTGGAATTCGGTGTAGGGCATGGTGGTCCTATCGGGCATGGTGGTCCTATCGGGCATGGCGGTCCTATCGGGCATGGCGGCTCTGTCGGGCATGGTGGTCCTATCGGCACGGTGGCTCTCCCAGGAGTTCCTGCTGGCTGGCTGGCGCCGGTGCGGCCAGCGGTGACCGCGCGGCGATGACCGCCGCCTCGCGCCGGGCGGCGGTCAGGCCGAGTTCGAGGGCGCGCCAGAGCTGCTGCTTGACCAGCCGCACGGTCTCCGGCGGGTTGCGGGCGATCTTCTCCGCGAGTTCCCTGGCGGCCGCCCGGGCGTCGGGCACGACCGCGCTGACGAGGCCGAGCTCGTAGGCGCGGGCCGCCGACAGCCGCTCGTGGCGCCCGGTCAGCCCGATCCGCATGACCGGCTCGACCGCGCCCCGGCGGGCCAGCCCGATCAGCTCGAACGCGCTGGCCTGGCCGAGGGAGACGTGCGGGTCGAGGAACGCTGCCCGCTCGGCCGCGATCGCGATGTCGGCGTCGGCGACGAAGTGCAGTCCGCCGCCGGCGCAGACGCCGTTGACGGCCGCGATCACCGGCTTGCCGACGTGGTTATGCCAGGCCGAGATGCGCAGGTCCGCCCGCTTGGTCCGGCGGGACTGCTCGCGCAGCGCGTCGCGGTCGCCCGCCAGCTGGCGGACGTCGAGGCCGGTCTGGAACGCGGGCCCGTTGCCGGTGTTGACGATGACGCGGACGTCGGGGTCGGCGTCCAGGTCGGCCCAGGCGCGGGGCAGGTCGGCCAGCATCGCGGCGTCCATGGCGTTGCCGACCTCCGGGCGGTCGAAGATCAGCCAGCCGACCGGCCCGTCCCGCTCGACCAGCAGGCCGCGGTAGGGTCCGCTCATCGGCCGGTGAAGGCGGCGGGCCGCTTCTGCGCGAACGCGGCGATGCCCTCGCGGAAGTCCTCGCTGCGCGACGACAGCTCCATCGCGAACGCCTCGTCGCGCAGGTGCGCGTCGAGCGGCGCGGCGCGCCCCGCGTGCAGCAGCCATTTGGTCAGCCCGACGGCGACGGTGGCGCCCTCGGCCAGCGTGCGCGCGACCCGTTCGGCCTCCTCGTCCAGGGCGGCGTCGGGGACGCAGCGGTCGACCAGGCCCCAGTCGGCCGCGGTCGCGCCGTCCACCCGTTCGCCAAGCAGCAGCATCCGGCGCGCCCTGACCTCGCCCACCCGGCGCGGCAGCAGCCAGCTGACCCCGCTGTCGGGGGTGAAACCGCGGGCGGTGTAGGGCGCCCAGAGCCGGGCGGTGTCCGAGACCACCGCGACGTCCGCGGTCAGGGTGAGCGCCAGCCCGATGCCCGCCGCCCAGCCGCGGACGGCGGCGACGACCGGGACCTGCGTTTCCAGCAGGACCGGGACCAGGCGGTGGGCCTGAGCGGGCAGCCGGCGCTGGATGCTGCCCGCTCGCGGCCGGTGGTCGTGGTCTTCGCTGTTGGCGGTGCTGTTGCGCGAGACGATGTCGAAGCCGGAGCAGAAGTGCTCGCCCGCCGCGGTCAGCAGCACCGCCCGCACCGTCTCGTCGTTGCCCGCCGCCTCGATGATCTGGGTGAGCCCGGCGACCATCGCGTCGCTGAACGCGTTGCGCTTGTCCGGCCGGTCGAGCCGGACCCGCAGCAGCGGGCCGTCCTGCTCGCTGACCAGGCCGGGGACGGCGGCTGCGGTCATCCGGTGAACCGCTCGGTGATCGCCCGCAGGCCGCTTTCCAGGTCGCGGCCGGGCGGCTCAGGCAGCCGGACCTGACCGCGGGCGCGGCTCGGCAGCAGGATGGTGGCGGTGCCGGTCGTGGTCTCGGTCCCGCGCTGGTTGCGCGCGCTGAGGGTCAGGTCGACGGCCGGGCGATCGCCGTCGGCAAGGTAGCGCCTGCTGACCCGGCTGGTGATCCACTGGGTGTCGCCGACGTAGTTGAACGCGCGGAACTCGCACGACAGCTTCCACAGCCAGGCGTCGTCGCCCATCCAGTTGGTGCAGGCGTGGACGAGCCAGAACTCGCGCATCCGGCCGTAGTCGAACGTCGTCGGGTTGCCGGAGCGGCGGGCGAACCCGGGATCCCAGTGCACGCGCTGCATCACGTCGGGCACGTTGAGCTCGTCGCGGTGGTAGAAGCGCGGGATCCGCACGCGATTGCGGACGGCGAGGTCGAGCGGGCGCACGTTGTAGAGGCCCATGCCCACCCCGACGTGCCAGCAGACGATGTCGGTGACGGTGAGGGGACCCTTGACCAGCGTTCCGGCCTCGTCCCCATCGGCGACGTCCTCCCAGTAGCGGGGGGTCGAGCCGCGCGGCCGCGCGGTCAGGACCGCCTGCTCGATCTGCTCGATCTCGGCGTCGGAGTAGACGTAGGGCTCGATCGCGGCGTACTTGCCGCGCTCCCTGGCCTTCGTCCGCTCGGTCCGGATCATCAGCCTGTGCTGGGCCGAGAGCAGCGCGCCGTCCTCGGCCGCGAACAGCTGGCCGGTCCACTCGTGCACCGCCCGGCCGGCGAACTCGCTGCTCTTGTCGTGCACGCCGACGAGGGCGTCGCGGCGGCGGATCCGCCGGCCGGCCGTGAGCGGGGTCCACCACTCACGCACGCTGCCCGCGTAGAAGGCGTGCACGCCGCGCAGCGGGTCGCCCTTGAGCAGCGCGCGCTCGTGCGCGGTGTTCTCGACCGGGGCGTCCTCGCCGACCAGGGTGTCGCCGCCGACCATCGCGGGCGGCGCGATCGGCTCGTTCCAGCGCGACGCGGCCGCGTAATCCCGGTCGCTCCAGAGCGGGTTGTCGTCGCCGTAGGCCTGGGCGACGATCCGGAACGCGTCGATGCCCGGTTCGCGGTAGTGCGGCGGGGCCGGGTTGCGCACGGCGATGCCGATCCGCGATCGCAACCGGGCGACCGCGTCGTCGGTGATCAGGCCGCGGGTGTCGGTCGCTGCGGCTGATTCACCGGCTTCCCCGGCGACCGCTTCGTGCGCCATGTCAACCCTCCGGAAGAATGTATAAAATGTACAATACTCAAACGGTGGGGGCAGATCAAGCACGGTGGGGGTAGATCAAGCACGGTGGGGGTAGATCAAGCACGGTGGGGGTAGATCAAGCACGGTGGGGGCAGATCAAGCGAGGCGGTCGGCCAGGAAGTTCGCGTGCTGGTCGGCCGGGCCGAACGCGGTCTCGTGCACCCAGGCGCGCTTGAGGTAGAGGTGCGCGAGCACCTCCCAGGTGAACCCCATGCCCCCGTGCACCTGCACGCAGGTGCGACCGCCGGTCGTGGCGGCGTCGTCGGCCAGCAGTTTGGCCGCCGCCGCGGCCTCGGCCGGATCGCCCGCTTCGGGGTCATCGGCGGTCACCGCGGCCGCCAGCACCGCCGCCCGCGCCAGCTCGACCCGGGCGAGTGACTCCGCCAGCAGGTGCTTGACCGCCTGGAAGCTGCCGATGAGGCGGCCGAACTGCATCCGCTCCCGCGCGTAGCGGACGGCCAGGTCGAGGCCGCCGCGGGCGACGCCGACCTGGAGGGCGGCGGTGAGCACGGTGCCGCGCAGGCGCCAGTCGGCCGCGTCGGCGGCGGTGCCGATCCGCTCGCCGTGCG
>Ga0302314_10013973_pt1 | contig 13768 bp, 13 predicted proteins | sample III_Palsa_N2_3_FD_200533 | JGI IMG/M metagenome (GOLD analysis project Ga0302314, IMG submission 200533) | Peat permafrost microbial communities from Stordalen Mire near Abisko, Sweden - III_Palsa_N2_3 | ecosystem: Environmental > Terrestrial > Soil > Palsa > Peat permafrost | place: Sweden... | reverse complement strand
TTGAGGGAGTCCTCCAGCGCCTGCGCGCCGCCGACGTTGAAATGAACACGCCCCTTGGTGCCGAACTTGGCTTCGGCGTCCTGAGCGATCATCGTCGCCAGCTCGACCTTCTCGCGGTGAATATATTGCGACGCGACCTGCGGCAGCGTCTCGATCTGACGCTTCAACGCATCGACGATACGCTGGTTCTTATAGCCGAAGTTGACCGTGGAATACCACATCTGCAAGTCGAGATAGGCAACGCCTTCGTCGTCATAGAGATAGGAGCCATCGCATCCGGAAAATATCTTCGGCTCGGGCATATAATGCACGGTGTCGCCGTGGGAGCAGTACAGGCCCTCCAGGCGGCGCAGTTCATCGAGGTCGGAGGCGACGGGAAGTATTTCCTTGATAATGGTACTCATGAACACCGAACTCCTGGTATCTGGGATAGGGATTTGATTAGATGAGTCGCGCCAGTTGTTTCTCGGCGAGAGCTTCCAGGGCGGTCTGGACGTTGGCAAAATCGTCAAACGGTAGAAAGGATAAGCCGCGTTCGACGCAAAAACGCTGGAGCCGGCCAGTGGCGAACAGAATGTCGGGCCGGGCGGCGACGCAGAAATCCGACCTGCCGTCGCCCACGAACACCGTGGCCTGATCGTCTCTCTTGGCGGCCACAACGGCACATTTGCAGACGCCCGATCGGCCGACGCAATCCGCCTGGCGCCACGGATGCTCCAAAGTCCAGCGATTGTTGCCGACTGAAACGAGCCGATTGGCGATGACGGTTACATCGTCAATATCGTGCCGCTTCAGAATTCTGTGGATGAAGTGGTCAACGCCGTCACTAACGATCGTGAACGGAATATCTCGAGCCCTGCACCATCTGAGCAATTCGGCAAAGCCGGGGCGAAGCGCGACTTCGTCTAGCTGCGCGTCGAGAGCCGACAATGAGGCCTCGATCAGCTCGACCTGCGCGACCATGCAGGTTGCCGCATCGATCTCACCGGTCATCCAGCGCTCCTCGATGACTTCCCACGTAGGATCGGCGAAGCGTGCGAAGATCAGGTTCGAGGCGTCGGTAAGGCTGATCGTGCCGTCAAAATCACAAAATATACGCAAAGGCGTTCACCCGAAATTTGGCTGTATATGCGTAATCCGGTGGGAATCCGGCGGTCCTGACAGCCGCGCCTCGAGTCAAAGCGCGAACGGCATACGATATTCTTGCACGGTGACTGTGTGGCGGTTTCCGCTGGCCCTTGCGGGTAATTTCTGCGAGCGACGAAATGGGGGACACGTCTGTCGAGGGAAATCGGCCTGGAACCGCTGCCCGGTTCGCGGTCATCCCCAACGGAAGCCTGCTCACCACAAAATCACGTGCAACGAACCGCTGCCTATACGGGCGCCATCATGGTTCGGTAGGGAGGGATGGAGGCGGTTCGCATCGTTGTTTGATCGAACGGCATCGACCTTCGACATCGCGGTGGCTAGCGTGGCCTGTTCGTTGACATCGTGATGGTCGGTAGGACGTGTGATGCTATGTGACCTTGCCCTTCGGACCATCTGCTCATTCGGATGCCAACTCTCTGACGCCGCTGGATCGTGAAAACCGCATGCAGCGGTTTTCGCTCGAGCGCGATCTAACAGGTCGCCGGGGTCGAACGGTGTTTCTGCGAAGTTAAATCCGCTCCACATGCTCGTTCGTTTGCGGGGTGGGTTCGCGCGCCCACGGTCCGATGACGAGCGAGTTGCGCGCATTCTGGATCCGTCTGGAAAATGGCGACATCTTGCACCGAGACCGTCAAGGTCCCCGCTGTGATCGAGTTCCCGCACAGGAAATTGTCGATCTGACGACCGAACGACGCTTGGTTCGTCGCGAGTACGTTGGCCTGAAGGTGTCGACATAGGGTTTTGATTTCCGACCGTTGCAGCGATGACCGCTGCAGTCTCGTCGAACGGCAGGCATGGTCACGAACAGTCGGATCTGAAATTGGTCTGCGATAGGAGCAACAAACAGGAGGCGGCGGGGCGCCGGCTAAGAGGAAGCATGCCGCATCTAGCTGCGTGGACATGGAGAGATTGCGGTAAGATCCGGGAAGATAAAGAATATACGAGATTTTGTTGAGCAGGCCCAGCCTTTGACCGACCCGTGCCGCGTGTTGCGGTCGATGGACCCGGACAAGACGCATGACCCCCACGAAGCTGCTCATCGGCCAGATCTTCGTCGTCTTTTCGATCGTAATCCTTGGCGTCTGGGCGGCGACGCAGTGGGCGGCAGCGATGCTCGGCTATCAGCCGCAGCTTGGGCAGCCCTGGCATGTCGTTGGCCGCGTTCCCGTCTACCGGCCCTGGCAGCTTTTCGACTGGTGGTACCACTATGACGCCTATGCCCGGCACGTTTTCGACAAGGCCGGCGTGCTGGCGGGCAGCACCGGCTTCCTCGCCTGTGGTGCTGCCATCGCCGGCTCGCTCTGGCGCGCGCGACAGAATCAGCAGGTTACGACCTACGGCTCGTCTCGCTGGGCGTCGCGTGATGAGATCGAGCAGGCGGGCCTACTTAGCGCGGCGGGCGTGTTGCTCGGTCGGCTCGGCCGCGACTATCTCCGTCACGACGGCCCCGAACATGTCATGGCCTTCGCGCCGACGCGGTCGGGTAAGGGTGTCGGCCTGGTCGTGCCGACACTGCTGTCCTGGACCGGCAGTGCCGTCGTCCACGACATCAAGGGCGAAAATTGGACGCTGACGGCAGGCTGGCGCCAGCGTTTCTCGCACTGTCTGCTGTTCAATCCGACCGATCCGCGTTCGGCGCGCTACAACCCACTGCTCGAGGTCCGTAAAGGCCCCGACGAGGTCCGCGACGTCCAGAACATCGCGGACATCCTCGTCGATCCGGAAGGTGCGCTCGAGCGACGCTCGCACTGGGAGAAAACCAGCCACAGCCTGCTGGTCGGCGCGATCCTGCACATCCTTTACGCCGAGGAAGAGAAGACGCTGGCGTGCGTCGCCACCTTCCTCTCCGATCCACAGCGCAGTTTCGCCCACACGTTGCGGCGGATGATGGCGACTAACCATCTCGGCACGCCCGAGCAGCCGCAGGTCCATCCCGTCGTCGCCTCGGCCGCGCGCGAGCTGCTCAACAAATCCGAGAATGAGCGCTCGGGTGTGCTCTCGACCGCGATGTCGTTCCTCGGTCTGTATCGCGATCCGACGGTCGCGGTCGCCACCGCCTCCTGTGACTGGCGCATCGCCGATCTGGTCGATGGGCCGGTCCCCGTCTCGCTCTATCTGGTGATCCCGCCCTCCGACATCTCGCGGACCAAACCGCTCGTAAGGCTGATCCTCAACCAGATCGGCCGCCGACTGACCGAGCGTCTGGAGGGCGACCCGCATAAGCGCCGGAGGCATCAGCTGCTGATGATGCTCGACGAGTTTCCGGCGCTCGGTCGCCTCGATTTCTTCGAGACCGCGCTCGCCTTCATGGCCGGCTACGGCATCCGCGCCTACCTCATCGCGCAGTCGCTCAACCAGATCAGCAAGGCGTACGGCGAGAACAACGCCATCCTGGACAATTGCCATGTCAGGATCGCGTTCAGCAGCAACGACGAGCGCACCGCCAAACGGATCAGCGACGCGCTCGGTACGGCGACCGAGCTGCGGGCGATGCGCAACTATGCCGGCCACCGGCTGGCGCCCTGGCTCAGCCATGTCATGGTCAGCCGGCAGGAGACCGCGCGTGCGCTGCTGACGCCCGGCGAGGTGATGCAGCTTCCGTCTACCGACGAGCTCGTGCTCGTCTCCGGACTCGCCCCGATCCGCGCGCGTAAGCTCCGCTATTACGAAGACCGCAATTTTACGTCGCGCGTCTGTCCGCCGCCGGGTCTGTCGGATGGTCCCTATGTCGACCGTCCGGTGATCCGCCCGGACGACTGGAGCGGGCAGGTGCGCGGGCCGCACAAGACCCTCGCGGCTGGAATGGCCGATGACGCATGGACCGCCACGGAGGAAGGCGGCCTCCAGCAGGAGCGCCATCCGGGTCTCGACGAGGCCCAGGTACAGCCTGCACCGGACGCAGAGCAGGCGCCAGCACCCGGCGACGATGATGATACGGATGCCGTCGCCGACAAGCGGACCATGGACCGCGCGCGCGGATTGGGCGCGATCGCGCGCGCCCGCGCAATCAACAGCGGCGTCGACCACGAGCAGACGGACCGCGACGGCGCGCCGCTGCCGAGCTTCTGAGGAAGCGTGATGAAACCCCGCCATCACATCTATCTCGACGACGAGATCAGCGGCCAACTCGATGCGCTGACAGCGAAGCCTGGCACGTCGAAGTCTGCGATCGTCGCCGATGCGCTGCGTGCTCATTTTCGCCGCCGCGGCATGCGCGAGGTCGACGACCTGCTCAAAGTTCGGCTCGACCGCATCTCGGCGGACCAACGCCGCACCGCGCGCGACATCGACGTGCTGCTCGAAAGCCTTCCGCTGTTCATCCGCTACCAGTTCAGCCTGACCGCGCAGATCCCCGAGCCGGACGCCGCGGCCCGCGCGATCGGCAACGATCGCTTCGAGAGATTTATCGATCAGGTCGGACGCCACATGGTCGATGCCGGACGTCGGCCGGCTGCCCCAGTCGGGGAGGGGGCGGCGCGATGAGTGGTCCCGAGCATCCCGAGTCGCGCGACCGCCGCCGCGCCATGCTGCGCACCGCGATGGGACCGGCGATCGGCGCGGCGTTGGCCGATCCGCGCGTCATCGAGATCATGGTCAATCCGGATGGCGCGCTCCGCCTCGACCTGCTCGGCGAGGGGCGCGTCGATACCCACGTGCGGCTTGCGCCCGCCGAGGTCGAGCGGATTATCCGGCTGGTCGCGAGCCATGTCCGGGCAGAGGCCCATGCAGCCGCCCCGATAGTATCGGCCGAACTGCCCGAGAGTGGCGAGCGGTTCGAAGGGCTGTTGCCGCCGGTCGCCTCCGCACCCTGTTTCGCGATCCGCAAACCCGCGGCGCGCATCCACACACTGCCCGATTACGTCACCGACGGCATCATGTCGGCCGATATGGCTCGGCTGCTGTCGCTCGCCGTGATCGAGCGCCGGAACATCCTCGTCGCGGGCGGCACGAGCTCGGGCAAGACGACGCTCGCCAACGCGCTGCTCGCCGAGATGGCACATCTCGATGAGCGGGTGATCCTGATCGAGGACACGCGCGAACTGCAATGCGCTGCACCCGACACGGTGGCGCTGCGCACCAAAGCGAGCGTCGCCAATATGGCAGATCTCGTGCGCTCGACGCTGCGTCTGCGTCCCGATCGGATCATCGTCGGCGAGGTACGGGGCGGCGAGGCGCTCGACATGCTGAAAGCCTGGAATACGGGCCACCCCGGCGGCATCGCCACCGTCCACGCCAATTCGGCGCGCTCCGCGCTCTACCGGGTCGAGCAACTCGTCGCGGAGAGCGTGGTGACCGTACCGCGCCGCCTGATCGCGGATGCGATCGACATGGTGTTGTTCATCGCTGGCCGCGGTTCCGCCCGCCGCGTCGAAACCGTCCTGTCCGTCACCGGCCTCGATCGCGACGGCGATTACGCCGTCGCCGACCTCATCCCCTTGCAACCCCCCGTTGGAGAATGATCATGACCGTTCGTACTTTCCATATTCGCCGGTTGACCGCGCGATCGCTGGCGCTCGCATCTGCGCTACTTCCGGCAAGTGCGTTTGCCGCCGGTACCGGCATGCCGTGGGAGCAGCCGCTCCAGCAGATCCTCGACAGCGTGCAGGGGCCGGTCGCGAAGATCGTCGCGGTCATTATCATTATCAGCACCGGTCTCGCGCTCGCCTTCGGCGAGACTAGCGGCGGCTTCCGCAAGCTCATCCAGATCGTCTTCGGCCTGTCGATCGCCTTCGCGGCCTCGAGCTTCTTCCTCAGCTTCTTCAGCTTCGGCGGCGGGGCGCTGGTCGCATGAACGGCGCCGATCACATCGACGGCTTCGAAGTGCCGCTGCACCGCGCGCTCACCGAAGCAATCCTGCTCGGCGGTGCGCCGCGCGGGATCGCGATCCTGAACGGCACGCTCGCAGCGGCAATCGGCCTCGGGCTCCAGCAATGGATCGCGGGCGCCGTGCTCTGGCTGGCGGGCCACAGCGTCGCGGTGTTCGCCGCCAAGCGCGATCCGGACTTCGCCGCCGTGATCGCGCGTCATCTCCGTCTCAAGGCGTGGCTGTCATGCTAAACCTGCGCGAATATCGACCGTCGGCCGACCGGCTCGCCGACCATCTGCCTTGGGCGGCGCTGGTCGCGCCGGGCGTGGTGCTGAACAAGGATGGCGGCTTCCAACGCACGCTGCGTTTCCGCGGGCCCGATCTGGAGTCGGCGACCGAGGCCGAACTCGTCTCGGTCTGCGCACGGGCGAACAATGTGCTGCGCCGGCTGGCAAGCGGCTGGGCATTGTTCTTCGATGCCGAGCGCATCGAAGCGCTGGGCTATCCCGACTCGGATTTCCCGGATGCGGCATCCTGGCTGGTCGATGAGGAGCGTCGCGGTCATTTCGAGGGCGCCGGGAAACGGCATTTCGAGAGCCGCTATCATCTGACGCTCTTCTACCTGCCGCCCGCCGACCAGGTCTTGCGTGCGGAGCGCGCGCTGTGGGAGCGCGACGAGCCCCAGCGGTCACGCGATTGGCGGCAGGAATTGCACGCCTTCATCGCCGAGACGGACCGCGTGCTCGATCTGCTGTCCGGTCTCATGCCCGAGGTGCGTGGGCTCGACGACGCCGAGACGCTCACCTTCCTGCACGGCTGTATCTCGACCCGGCGGTTCGAGGTCGCGGTGCCGGAGACACAGATGTATCTCGACGGATTGCTGGTCGATACGCCGCTATCGGGCGGGATCGAGCCGATGCTCGGCGACAGGCATCTCCGCACGGTCACGCTACTCGGTTTCCCCAATGCCACGCGCCCCGGCATCCTCGACGCGCTCAACCATCAGGACTTCGCCTATCGCTGGTCGACGCGCTTTGTTGCGCTCGACAAAACCGCAGCCGCCAAGGCGCTGACGAAGATCCGCCGGCAATGGTTCAACAAGCGGAAGTCGATCGCGCAGCTGATGCGCGAGGTGATGATGAACGAGCCCGTGCCGCTCACCGACAGCGATGCGGACAACAAGGTGATCGATGCCGACTTGGCGCTGCAGGCGCTCGGCGGCGATCATGTCAGCTTCGGCTATCTCACCACGACGATCACCGTGTCGGACGACGAGCGCGCCGCGGCCGACGAAAAGGTGCGGATCGTCGAGCGCATCGTCAACGGCCTCGGCTTCACTTGCCTGCGCGAGGGGTTGAACGCGGTGGAGGCGTGGCTCGGCAGCCTGCCCGGTCATGTCTACGCCAATGTCCGCCAGCCGCTGGTGCACACGCTCAACCTCGCGCACCTCATGCCGCTCTCGAGCGTATGGGCAGGTCCCGCCAACAACGAGCATCTGGGCGGGCCCCCACTGCTCTACGCCGAAACCTCGGGCTCGACGCCGTTCCGCCTGTCCACCCACGTCGCCGACGTCGGCCATATGCTGATCGTCGGACCGACGGGTGCCGGCAAGTCGGTCCTCCTGGCACTGCTCGCGCTCCAGTTTCGGCGCTATCCGAACAGCCAGGTCACGATCTTCGACAAGGGCTTTTCGGCACGCGCCGCCGTACTCGCGATGGGCGGTGCGCACCACGCGCTCGGCTCGGACGATGGCGCGTCGCTCGCCTTCCAGCCGTTGCGGAGCATCGATGACGATGCCGAGCGAGCCTGGGCCTCCGAGTGGATCGCGACCCTGTTCGCGCACGAAGGCGTCATCGTCACGCCCGAGGTAAAGGTGGCGCTGTGGTCGGCGCTGACCAGCCTCGCCAGCGCGCCGCCGGCCGAGCGCACGCTGACGGGCCTCGCCATGCTGCTCCAGTCCAATCCCTTGAAAGCGGCGTTAATGCCCTGGACGTTGGAAGGCCCGTTCGGCCGCCTGCTCGATGCCGCCGAAAACCGGCTCGCGCGGGGCGACGTCCAGTGCTTCGAGACCGAGGCGCTGATGCACACGCCCGGCGTCGTGCTGCCGGTGCTGACCTATCTGTTCCACCGTCTCGAAGAGCGGTTCGACGGACGGCCGACGCTGCTGATCCTCGACGAGGCCTGGGTGTTTCTCGACAACCCGCTGTTCGCCGCACGCATCCGCGAATGGCTAAAGGTGCTCCGCAAGAAGAATGTCTCGGTCATATTCGCGACGCAGAGCCTTGCGGATATTGCCGACAGCAGCATCGCACCTGCGATCATCGAGAGCTGCCCGCAACGCATCTTCCTCGCCAACGAGCGCGCGATCGAACCGCAGGGTAGGGCGGCCTATGAGCGCTTCGGTCTCAACGCCCGGCAGATCGAGCTGATCGCCCGCGCGACGCCCAAGCGGCATTATTATCTCCAGTCGTTCCGCGGAAACCGTCTGTTCGAGCTGGGGCTCGGCCCAATCGCCCTTGCGCTGTGCGGTGCGTCGGATCCCGCCAGTCAGACGCTGATCGACGAGATAGTGGCGATCGCCGGCTGCGACGCCTTCGCCGCGACCTTCCTCCGCGCGCGTGGTCTCGGCTGGGCCGCCGATCTCCTGCGCGATTCACCCGCCACCATCCGCACCGTCCCGATCCAGCAGGAGCTTTCCCTATGAAACCGCGTCTTCTCGTTGCGGCGGTCGCCGCCGCTTGCCTCATCACCGCCGCACCGACACAAGCCCAGTTCGGCGGGATCGTCTTCGATCCGCAAAACTATGCCCAGAATGTGCTGACCGCGGCGCGTTCGCTCCAGCAGGTCACCAACCAGATCCAGTCGCTCCAGAACGAGGCGACGATGCTGGAGAATATGGCACGCAACCTGTCGCATCTGAGTTTCTCGTCGCTGGCTGCCATCACCAGCGACCTGCAGCAGATCAGCAATCTGATGAATCAGGCGCAGCGGATCGGCTTCCAGGTCCAGACCGCGCAGACGCTGTTCCAGCAGCATTTCATGCCAACCTATGGCGCGGGCACGACCATCCCGCAGATCGCGACCGACGCGCACACCCGCTGGCAGGACGCGATGAGCGGCTACGGCCAGACGATGACGGTCCAGTCGCAGATCGTCCAGACCGTGCAGTCGGACAGTGCGAAGCTCCAGCAATTGGTCACGGCGAGTCAGAGCGCCACCGGCAGCCTGCAGGTGCAACAAGCCGCCAATCAGCTGAGCGCGCTCGCGATCAAGCAGCAGCTTCAAATCCAGGATCTGGCGGCCGCACAGGGCCGGGCGGATGCGCTCGAGAAAGCCCGGAGCGCCGCCGAGGAGAGCGCCGCGCAGGCCGGCTTCACGACGTTCATCGGCACCGGCACCGCCTACACCCCGCAATGACGGATCGGAGCAGACCGATGCGCATCACCTCCGTTTTGTCTTATCGCAGGCGCTCGGCTGACGGTTGCGATCATGCCGGCGCAGCCGATCCAAACGTGCCGGCTCGCCGCATGCCGTCCAGCGAGACCCTGGCGACCACCAATGGTGAGGTCGGCCATGGCTGACGGCGTCGGAACAGATCTCAACGTCATCGACCAGTTCATGACGACCTTCACCCACTATATCGACAGCGGGTTCGGGCTGCTCGGGCCGGATGTCGGCTTCCTCACCACCATCCTGATCGGCATCGACATCACCATCGCCGGCCTGTGGTGGGCGATGGATGCCGACCAGGACCTCCTCGGTCGATTGCTGCGCAAGGTCCTTTACGTCGGTGCCTTCGCGCTGATCCTTAACAATTTCCAGCGCTTTACCGCCATCATCTACCAGTCCTTCGCCGGCCTCGGACTGCACGCGAGTGCGACCAGCCTGACCGCGGACGATCTGCTCAAACCGGGAAAGCTGGCCGGCGTCGGCTTCACCGCCGCGTGGCCACTACTGCAGCAAGCCGGGCAACTGTTCGGGTTCAACCTGCACAATGTCGCCACCGCGCTGATCCTGCTCGCCGCGTGGCTGATCGTCGTGCTCGCCTTCTTCATCCTCGCGGTCCAGCTGTTCGTGACCATCCTCGAATTCAAGCTGACCAGCCTCGCCGGCTTCGTGCTCGTGCCGTTCGCGCTGTGGAACAAGACCGCCTTCCTCGCCGAGCGCGTGCTGGGCAACGTCATCTCGTCGGGCATCAAGGTGATGGTGCTGGCGGTGATCGTCGGGATCGGATCGAGCTTCTTCGCCGACTTCACCTCCGCGTTGCAGGGACAGACGCCCGACATCGCGCAGGCGATGTCGCTGGTGCTCGCGTCGCTTTCGCTGCTGGGGCTCGGCATCTTCGGTCCCGGCATCGCCACCGGTCTGGTCGCGGGCGCACCACAGCTGGGTGCCGGCGCGGCGGTCGGCACCGCCGCCGGGGCTGCGATCGCGACTGGCGGCACCGCACTTCTGGGCGCGCGTGCGGCGATGGCGGCAGGCTCGGGCGGCATGGCTGCGATCCGCGCCGGCACCGCTATGGGATCGGCTGCGTCTGCCGCGTACCGGCACGGCCAGCAGACATCGGGCAGCACCAGCGTCGGTGCCGGGCTCGGCGGTGTTGCGCGAGCCGCAGGTGGTGCCGTGCAGGGTGGCGCTCGCTCAGCCGCACAGCGCGTTACCGGATCGCTTGCGCGGAGCGCTGGCGCTCCTCCGATATCGCCCAGTGGAACTGCCGGCACGGCAGGCGGCGCTGCACCTGCAGGTGCTGCAGCGACTGCCGCGTCGCCCGATTCGGGGCCGCCCGCCTGGGCGCACAAGCTGCGGACCGAACAGGCCGCGCGCCATCATCGCCAGGCCGCGATCCAGACCATCAAGGAGGGGGACCGCCCCGGCGCCCCCGCCAACCCCGACCTCAGCCAAAAGGAGGATTGATCGATGCCTGTCTTCAAACGGAGCCTCCAGCGGTACGGGCGAACGCCCGAGCCGGAAACACCCTATCAGCGCGCTGGCCAGCTCTGGGACGAGCGCATCGGTTCTGCCCGCGTCCAGGCGCATAATTGGCGGCTGATCGCCTTCGGCTGCCTCACACTTTCCGGCGGTCTCGCCGTCGGCAATATCTGGCAATCGCTTCAGAGCCGGGTCACGCCCTTTGTCGTCGAGGTCGACCGGCTGGGTGAGCCGCGCAGCGTCGCGCCCGCCATCCAAAATTACCAACCGAGCGATGGCGAGATCGCCTGGCAGCTGGGCCGCTTTATCACCGACATCCGTTCGGTCTCGACCGATCCGGTGCTCGACAAGAAGAACTGGCTCGAAGCCTATGACTTTGCGACCGACCGCGGGGCGCTGTTCCTCAACGACTATGCGCGCGCCAGCAATCCGCTTGGCGACATCGGCCAGCACAGCGTCTCGGTCCAGATCACAAGCGTCGTGCGCGCGTCCGACAGCAGCTTCCAGGTCAAATGGACCGAGAGCGCTTACGAGCGCGGCAGTCTCGCCGGCACGACGCGGTGGACGGCGATCCTGACCTTGACCGTGCGGCCGCCAAAAACGGCCGATGCGCTGCGGCGCAATCCACTCGGCATCTTCGTCAACGCGATCGATTGGTCGCGCGAGCTCGACCCACCGTCGACGCCGAATGTGTCGCCGGCGCCGGCACTATCGATCCCAAGGTCGTCCGCTGTCGGGCCGCCCCAGGCCCTCGACGCCCCGCCAGCACTGGAACTCCCCGCCGGCGGCTCGGATCCCACCGCAAACCAAGGAGGCAATGTCCAATGATCCGTCATCTAACCCTTTTGCCCGCCGTCTCTGCGCTCGCGCTGACCGGCTGCGCGGGCAAGACCCGGCCGCCCGCGATCAGCTATGATCCGGCGAGCTTCCATGTCGCAAAGCTGGAAGCGGATCCGCCAGCCCCGGTCCGCATCGTTGCCGTTCCAGAGCCGCTTCCCTTGCCCGGGCAGCTTCAGCCGCCGCCCGCGGTCAAGCGCGACGAGCGGCCGCCGACCGCGCGCGTCGATGCGGCCAATCGCGCAGCGACGCGCGAGCCGAGTACGTCCGGCTATATCAATGCGGTCCAGGTCTATCCCTGGAGCGAGGGTGCGCTCTACCGGCTCTATGCCGCGCCCGAGCATGTCAGCGACGTCGCGCTCCAGCCTGGTGAACAGCTCGTCGCGGTATCGGCCGGCGACACGGTGCGCTGGGTCATCGGTGACACGTCGAGTGGAACGGGCGAGAGCCGACAGGCGCATGTCCTGGTCAAGCCGTTCGCGCCGGGCCTCCACACTGACATGGTCATCACCACCGACCGTCGTACCTATCATATTGCACTCGACAGCACGGATGCGACCGCGATGGCGGCGATCTCCTGGACCTACCCGCAGGACCAGCTCGTCGCGCTTCAGCGGCAGAATGCCCAAGCCGAAGCAGCGAAGCCCGTCGCTGCAGGCATCGACGTCGATGACCTGCACTTCCGCTATGCGATCAGTGGCGACAACGCGCCGTGGCGGCCGGTCCGCGCCTGGGACGACGGCAACAAGGTCTATATCGAGTTTCCCGGCCGTCTCGATCAGGGCGAGGCGCCCCCTCTGTTCGTCGTTGGCCCACTCGGCGACAGCCAGCTCGTCAATTACCGAGTCAGCGGCAATCATTATATCGTCGACCGGCTCTTTGCCGCCGCCGAACTCCGGCTTGGCGAGAAGCCTCAGCAGGTCGTCCGGATCACGCGCACCGACGGCGACGTCGCCGAGGGGAGGCGGCCATGAGCTACGAAACTGTTTCGTCGGGCGCGCCGGCCACCCATGAGCCTCCTACGTTGGGAGTGCCGCCCAAGGTCCCGCCCGAAAGCCTGACCTTGCGCGCCGCGTCGTTCGCTTCAAGCGGAGCGTCATCATCGGTGGGTGTGCGGCAGGCGCGTTGGCGGTGTCCACCGTGGCTTGGCTGGCGCTCGGCCATCACGGTCCGCACCTCGCGGCGCCCGCCGATCAACAGGCCATGACCGACCGAAGAACGCCGGCCGATGCGGTGGCCAATCTGCCGAGTGACTACAGCAAGGTGCCGGCGCTCGGGCCGCCGCTTCCCGGGGATCTCGGTCGCCCAATCCTCGAGCGCCAGAATCAGCTCGCGGGGCAGGGCGGTCCCGTCATGCAGAAGCCCGGCCAGCAGCGCGCCGAGGCCGAGCGTCAGCGGATCGCGCAGCAGGCGGCGCAGGCGCGGGAAGCCGGCGTCATGGTGCAGTCGGCGGCGCGTCCGGCAGCCTCTGCGGCTGGGGCGGCCGACACCGCTACTGGCGCAACGGCTACCTCCGCCGCCGCTGATCAGGGCAACAAGCTCGCGCTCGATCCCGAGCACGACCAGAATAACCAGCAGCGCAAGCTCGACTTCGTGAGCCATAGCGCGAGCGATGGCATCTATGACGGGCACACGGTGCAGACCCCCGTCTCGCCGTACGAGGTAATGGCCGGCAGTATCATCGCCGCCAGCCTGATCACCGGTCTCGATTCGGATTTGCCTGGCACTGTGATCGCGCAGGTTACCGAAAATATCTTCGACTCGGCGACGGGCCGCATTCTGCTCATTCCGCAGGGCGCGCGCCTGATCGGCAATTATGACAGCGTGGTGGCGTTTGGGCAAAAACGCGCGCTGCTGGTGTGGCAGCGTATCATCCTGCCCGACGGCGCCTCGATCCAGATCGACAATCTGCCGGCGACCGACGCGGCCGGCTATGCCGGGCTGCAGGACCGGGTCGATTTCCATAGCTGGCAGCTTCTCAAGGGCGTGGCGCTCTCGACGCTGCTCGGGATCGGCACGCAGATCAGCATCGGTAGCGATCAGAGT
>Ga0302314_10013970_pt1 | contig 13770 bp, 13 predicted proteins | sample III_Palsa_N2_3_FD_200533 | JGI IMG/M metagenome (GOLD analysis project Ga0302314, IMG submission 200533) | Peat permafrost microbial communities from Stordalen Mire near Abisko, Sweden - III_Palsa_N2_3 | ecosystem: Environmental > Terrestrial > Soil > Palsa > Peat permafrost | place: Sweden... | reverse complement strand
CGCCGCCGCCAGGAACGCCGCTGCAACCCGTTTCATGGGAGCCTCCGCTGAATACTGCTTTCAATCTAGTCATCGCCGGCCCCGCTACAAGAGCCCGGGGGTTGAGCGCGGGGGATAGGCCTGTCGCAGGCGGACATCGCGGCGTAAGCTCCAGCCTATGACCCGTAAGCTTGCCGTTCTCGCCGCCGTTCTGCCGCTACTGTTGTTCACGCCGCCGGCCTTCGCCCAATCGGGCGAGATCGGCGAGTTGCACGACGCCCTGAGCCTCACGCCCGCCCAGGAGATGGCCTGGCGCAGCTACCGCGCCGCGCTGGCGCCTGACCCCTACAGCGCCGCCCGGCGCAAAGCCGCCCAGGCGCTGCTGCCGACCGTGCCGACGCCGCAGCGGATCGCCCTGGTCGACGCCCAGATGCAGGCCGACCTGGACGCCATCCGCAAACAGGGCGAGGCGGTGAAGGCCTTCTATGCCGCGCTGGATCCGGTGCAGAAACGCGTATTCGACGCCCAGACCGCGCCGAAACCGAACGAGCCGCCGGGCAGTGGGCCGCAGCCTTAGTCTGCAGCCGGCTCCAGCTTCACCGCCCTCACCCGCCGCCCGCTCACCAGCCAGAACACCGCCGGCAGTACGAACAGCACTAGCGGGGCGCCGGCGGTCAGGCCGGTGATGATGGCGATGGCCAGCGGCTTCTGCATCGCCGCGCCTTCGCCAAGGCCCAGCGCCAGCGGCGACAGCGCCAGGATGGCGATGATCGCCGACATCAATATGGGTCGCAGCCGCGCCTGACCGGCCTCGGTGAGCGCGGCCCGGTCAACGGCGCCGTCCAGCGGCAGCTCGGCGAAGTAGAACACAGCCAACTCTGCCACCACCCCGACCACCATGGTCAGGCCCATCAGGGCGGAGATGTCGAGCTCGGTTCCGGTAATCCACAGGCCGACGAACACCGACGCGGCCGCCATCAGCACCACCGCCAGCACGCTGAGCGTCACCGCCCAGCGCTCGAACACGAACAGCAGCAACAGGGTCACCAGCAGCAGGGCCGCGGCGAACACCACTGCCAGATCGGCGAAGGACTGTTGCTGCTGAGCGTAAAGGCCGCCGTATTCCACCCGCACGCCGGGCGGCAGATGCAGGGCGGCGACGGTCTTGCGCACCTCCGCCATGCCGCTGCCGAGATCGCGGCCCTCCAGCCGGGCGGTGACGTCCAGGAAGGGCTGCAGGTCCTGGCGGGTGATCTGGGCGACGCCGTGGGTGATGCTGACGCTGGCGACGCGCGAGAGCGGCAGGTCGTGGCCGTCAGGCGCTTGCAGCCGCAGCGCCCCGATCGACTCCACGCTGTTTCGCAAGGCCGGCGGGGTCCACAGGCGCACCCCGGCGCTGGTCTCGCCCTGCTGGATCTGGGTGACCACCGACCCGTCGATCAGGGCGGCGACCTGTTTGGAGACGGCGTCGGCGTCCAGCCCCTCGACCGCCGCGGCCGGCCGGTTGACCGTCACGGTCACCGAGTCGCCGGCGACCCGCAGGCCGTTGACCACCTCGACCACCCCCTTGATCTTGCCGATGGCGTCGGCGGTGCGCTGGGCGGAATCGCGCAGCGCCGCTTGGTCGTTGCCGAACAGCTCGATCTCGACCGGCTGCGGTACGGCGGTCAGATCGCCGATCAGGTCTTCCATTAGCTGGGCGGTCTCGATGTCCAGGCCCGGCACGGTGGACTGCACCTTGCGGCGGATCTCGGCCATCACCACCTCGACATTGCGCCGATGGCCGCGCTTGAGGTGGATGAAGAAGTCGCCCTCGTCGGCCTCGGTCAGGCCGCCGCCGAGCTGGGCGCCGGTGCGGCGGGAATAGCTGTCGACATCGGGCGTGGCGCGGATGATCGCCTCGACCTGGCGCAGCAGCCTGTCGGTGTCCGACAGCGCCGCGCCGGGATGGGCGGTGTAGTCGAGCACGAAGCCGCCCTCGTCCATCTTGGGCATGAAGCCCGACGGCAACTGGGTATAGGCCAAGCCGCCAAGCGCGATCAGGCCGACGCCAACGACAGCGACCAGCGCCAGCGGCTGCTCCAGCGCCCGCCCCGCCCAGCGGCCATAGCGCTCGCGCGACCTGGCCATCAGCGCGTCGGCCCGCTCGGCCTCGGCGACGTCGCGTTCCCGCAGCCAGGCGCGGGCCAGGATCGGGGCGATGAACAGCGCGAACTGCAGCGAAATGGTCAGGGCCGCGGCCATGGTCACCGCCAGGGCGCGGAAGAAGCCGCCGGTGACCCCGCCGAGGAAGGCCAGGGGCACGAAGATGACGATGGTCGACAGGCTGGAGCCGATCAGCGGCCGGGTCATCTCACCCGCCGCCGGCAACAGGGCCGCGCGGCCCTCACCCTCCGGCGCCTCACGGAAGCGGCGCACCAGATGCTCGAGCATCACCACCGTGTCGTCGACGACCAGGCCCACGGCCGCGGCCATGCCGCCCAGGGTCATCATGTTGAAGCTCATGCCCATGACGAAGAGGATCAGGCAGGCGGCGGCCAGCGTGGCCGGCAGCAGCAGGGCGGTGACCAGCATCAGCCGCACGTTGCGCAGGAACAGGAACAGCACCACGCCCGCCAGCACAGCGCCCAGCAGGATGGCGTCGCGGACGCTGCCGGCCGCGGCGGTGACCAGCTCCGACTGGTCGTAGAAGGTGGCGACCTTGATGTCCGCCGGCGCGGCGGCGCCCAGGCCGTTCAGGCGGGCGCGGACGGCCTTCACCAGCGCCACGCTGTCCGCCTCGGGCGTCTGGCGCACATTGATCAGCACCGCGTCGGCGCCCTGGGCGGTGATCCGGGTCCAAGCCGGCGCGGTCACGAGCTGGACGTCGGCGACCTGGCCAAGCGCCAGGAGGCCGGTCGTCGCGCCGGTTCCAGTGTGGCTGATGCCGATCCTCCAGCTTGCCGGTGGCGACCACCGTATTGCCGGCGGCGATGGCCTTGGCCAGGTCGTCCATGCCGATGCCCAGCGCCTGCAGTCGGGCCGGATCGGCCAGCACCTGATACTCCGCCTGGCCGCCGCCCAGTACCTCGACATCGGCCGCGCCCGGCGTCGCGGCGATCAGCGGGCGCAAGGTCAGGTCGGCGTAGCGGCGCAGGCTGACCGCATCGCGGCTCGGCGAACTCAGCGCCAGGCCCAGCACCGGAAACACAGTCGGGTCCATCCGCTTGACGGTGAAGCTGACCCCCGGCGGCAGGTCGGGCGTGGCCGCCGCCAGCGCCGCCTGGGTCTGCAGCGTTGCGGCGACCATATCGTGGCCCCAGGGGAAGTTCAGCGAGATGTCGGCCGATCCGCGGCTGGTGGTCGAGCGGATCTGCTGCACGCCCGGCACGCCGCGCAGAGCCTGTTCCAAGGGCCGTGTGACCTGGGCGACCGTCTGGTCGGCGGCCTTGTCGCCGGCGTCGACGCTGACCACCACGCGCGGGAAGTCGATGCGCGGGAACAGGCTGACCGGCAGATGCAACGCCGCGCCCAGCCCCGCCGCCGTCAGCAGCAGAAAGGCCAGGACCAGCGAGCGGGTGTGCTGTGACAGCCAGCGGGTCATCATTTGTCGCCCGGCGTCTCGTCGGCGTCGGCGGGTTTGGCCGCGCCAGCCTCGGCCACCGCCATGCCATCGTCCAGCGCCGCGGCGCCCTCGACCACGATACGGTCGCCCGCGGCCAGGCCGCTGGTGATCGCGATGCTGTCGCCCTGCGCCGGGCCCAGCGTCACGGTGCGCCGATGCGCTGTTCCGCCGGCGACGACGAATACCGCCGGCTGGTCCTGGCCGTAGACGATCGCCGCCTTGGGCGCGGTCGGCGCGTGGACGGTGTGCAGCACGATGTCGCCCTGCACCGGCTGGCCGACGGTCAGCGCGCCGTGCGCCTCGACGATGGCGCCGGCCAGACGGGTTTGCGGATCGACACGGGTCTGGACCGAGGTCACGGTTCCCGCCGCCAAGACCCCGCCGCCGGTCGCGCGCAGGGTCACGGCCTCGCCGGCATGCACCTTGGCGGCGTCGGAAGGCTCCAGGCCCAGCCGCACCTGCACTGCGCCGCTGGCGCCCAGCTTGCCGAGCGAGGCGCCCGCCGCGACCAGATCACCCGGGGTCGCGGTCATGGTTTCAACCACCCCGGCATGCTGGGCCCGCACCGTCATGGCGCCGCCGACGCGCGCGGCCAGCGACCGCTGCGCCTCGGCGGCGGTCGACGCCGCAGCGCGCGCCTGTTCGACGTCGGCGTCGCTGTCGAGGCCGCTGGCGCGCAGACGTTCGGCCCTGGCCAGGGCTTTCGAGGCGACGTCCTGATCGGCGGCGGCCTTGGTCAGCTCGGCGGTCGTGCCGGGGCTGGGTTTCAGGTCGATCAGCACCTGGCGGGCGGCGACATCGGCGCCGGGCGACACCCGAACGCCGGCGACCACCGCCTCGACCGGCGCGGTCAGGGCTTCCTCGCCGGAGGGCGCGACTTCCGCCGAACCGTAGGCGGTGAGAACTTCCGGAACGTCCGCCGCCTGCACGACGGCGGTCTTCACCGTCGCGGTGGCCTTGGCCTCGTCGCCATCGTCGTCCTTCTTGCCGGAGCAGGCGGCCAGCGCCAACAAGGCCATCGCAAGCGCGGTGTGTCTAAGCATCGAGGTCATGGCAGGGGTCCGCCCGTGGCGAGTTCCAGGCTGATGGTCTGTTCGGCGATCGACTGGTCCAGCGCCGCCAGCGCGGTCTCTTTGTCGCGCAGGATTTGCTGGGCCGTATCGGCGGCGGCCTGGGCGACATCCCCATGGGCGGCGGCCGCGGCGGTGGCCTCCGCGACCCGCCGGATCGCCCCGATTTGCGCCTGCGCCTCGGCCCGTTGCCGCTGAGCCAGCGCCAGGGTTTCGACCAGTTCGGCGATATCGGCGCGGGCGGCGAACACGCGGGCGGCATATTCGGCCTTGAGCTGCTCGCGGGTGGCTTCGGCGATGCGAATGCCGCCATGGTTACGGTTCCAGACCGGCAGGGTGAAGTTGATCGCCGGGCCGATGGTCTGCGTGCCCGCGGTATCCTTGGCCCGGTTGACGGTCAGCTGGAACGAGGGAAACTGGTCATAGATCGCCTTGCGCACGTCGGCGTTGCTGCTCTCATAGCCTGCCTGAAGCGCCTTCAGGTCCAGGCGTTGGTCCCGCGCCCGATCGAACAGCGCCTCGGCGGTCTGCGCCGGCGCGGGCGCGGCAAAGGCGATGCTCAGCGGCGTTTGCGGCGGCAGGCCCAGCAGCCTGTTCAGGTCCAGCCGCGCGCCGCCCAGGTCCTTCTGTGCGGCGGCCAGCTTATCGGAGGCGTCGAGCGTGGCAAGCCGGCGCGTCTCGATATCGTCGGCCTTGAGGTCCCCGCGCGCCGCCGCCTGCAGGGTTCGCGACAGAGCGCCGTCGGCCTCGGCCTTGGTGTCAGCGCCCAGCCGCGCGGCGGTTTGCAGGCCGGCGATGCGCACGGCCAGCAGTTTGGCCTGCTCGGCGGTCTGCCATTCCTGCCAGGCCAGATCGAGCCGCACCTGGCGCTCGGCGCCCCCGGCCGATCTCATCGCCACGCCCCGGTCGCGCAGCGCCGTTAGCTCATAGGCCAGGGCCGCGGCCCAGCCGTTTTGGGGGTCGGGGCCTGACAGGCGGAAATCGTAGCCGAGATTGACGGTCGGATCGGGCAACAGGCCGGCTTGAAACGCCTGGGCGCTGGATACCCGCGCCTTCGCCCGCGCCGCCTTCAGGTCCGGGTTGGCCAGCACCGCGATGATGGCCAGGGCGTCGGGCGTCAGCGGCTGGCTGGGATCGATGGCGACCGGCTGCAATACCGGATTGCGGAAGCTGGCCGCCGGCGCGACCATCGCCGCCAGCGCGGGTCCCCGCAGCGTCGCATCCGCCAAGGGCTCAAGCGGCGCGGCGCGGTAGCTGGCGCAGCCGGACAGGACGCACGCCGGCAAGACGAGCGCAAACAGCGCCCCGGCCGCGCGACGAGACAATCCCCTACTCATGAAATCCCAATGGCCGATCAATCTGATCGCAATCTGACGCGCACGCTTCAGTATAGCCGAACCTCGATGCTCGCCGGGCCGACGAAGGCCGCCTCGCCGCCGTGGTCGCGGGCGGTGCGCCGGGCGATGGCCAGACCCAGACCGGCGCCTGGCGCATTGGCGTCCAGCTTGTGGAAGCGCTGGAACACCGCCTCCCGCTCGGCCTGCGCGACGCCCGCGCCCTCGTCGGACACGCTTAGGACCAACTCGCCGCCATCGGCCACGGCGGCCTCGACGGTGACGCGGCCCGCCCCGTGGGCCAGGGCGTTGTCGATCAGTACACTGATCATATCCCGCAGCGCGCCGGCATCGGCCGAAACCAACGGCGCCTCATCCGGCGCCCGGACGACCAGCTCACGCCCTTCGGCCTCGAGCCTAGGCTCGAACGAGGCCGCTGCCTCGCGCACCAGCCGGGCCAGGTTCACCGGGCCGCGCGGCGCGCGGCCCGCACGCTCGGCTCTGGACAGATTGAGCAGACCCGCCACCAGCCGCGCCAGCTCGGCCAGGTCGCGGCGCACCGCCGCCCAGTCGACCGCCCCATCGGCCTCGCCGCGCTGGATGCGCAGGTCGAGCACCGCCAGCGGCGTGCGCAGGGCATGGGCGGCGTCGGCGGTGAAGCGTTTTTCGCCCTCATAGGCCTCGGCCACCCGGTCGAGCCCCGCGTTCACGGCCTGGACCAGGGGCAGCACCTCGGTCGGCAGGCCTGCCTCCGACAACCGCGCGAACGGCGTCTCCGGCCCGATTGCGGCGGCCTCGGCCGAGGCGCGCACCAGGGGCCGCAGGCTGAACACCGCGACGGCCCAGGCGGCGGCGAGACCCAGGATGGCGAACAGGCCGAAGGTGACCGAGGGCAGGACGTCCTCGACATAGTCCGGCTCCAGGGCGTCGAAGCGGCCCGGGTTGCTGCGCGCGACCGCCAACTTGAATCCGTGCGGGCCGATGGCGCTAAGGGCGAGGTCCTGTTGTGGCCCCTCGATACGCAGGGCGCTGAGGGTCTGGCCGGCGGCGGGCGGGACGAAGACCAAAGGCGCGGATAGATTGTGCGACCTCGTCACCGGACGGCCATCGGCGTCGAAGAGGGTGAAATAGGCGCCGGCCGGCTCACGGTAGGCTTCGCGCCAACCCGACGGAATCTTCAGCGCCACGAAGCGGCCTGATCCGTCGAGCCGCAAACCGGCCAGCAAAGCCCGCGCCTGGGTCGGAAGGCTCTTTTCCTCGATCGCCGAATGGGCGCTGCCCGCCGACAGCTTTTCCAGCGTCAGCATGGCGACCCCGCCCAGGGCGAAGATGCAGATCAGCGCCACAAGCAGGCGCACGCGCAGGCTCGCCAGCGGATTGGCCAGCCGCGGCGGCTTGGCGTTGGCGTTGGCGTTCATGGCGCCGCGCGCAGCCGGTAGCCAATCCCGCGGCGCGTCTCCAGCACCACCCCGGCCGAGGCGGCCTCCAGCGACCGGCGCAAGCGCGAAACCGCCGCCTCCAGCGCATTGGGGGTGACCGGCTCGTTGAAGCCGTAGAGCCGGTCGGCCAGGCTGTCGCGCACGACGATGCGACCGGCGGACGACAACAGGGCCTCGAGCAACAGGGCCTCGCGGCGGGCCAGGTCGAGGGGCCGGTCGTCGACGAAGAATTCGCGGGTCGCGGTGTCCAGCCGCAGCCGGCCCAGCGATACCGACAGGGCCGCGCGCTGCCCCGGACGGCGCAGCACCGCCCGCAGCCGCGCTTCCAGCTCGGCCAGCTCGAACGGTTTGACCAGATAGTCGTCGGCGCCGGCGTTGAGGCCGGTAATGCGGTCTTCCACCCGGTCGCGGGCGGTGAGGATCAGGGCGGGCGTCGCCGCCGCGCCCCGCGCCGACAGCAGGCTGGTCCCCTCTCCGTCCGGCAACCCCATGTCCAGCACCATCACGTCATAGTCGCCGGCATCTAGCGCCGCGCGGCCAGCGGCGACGGTCGACACCGCGTCGACCACAAAGCCGCGCTCGGTCAGATGAGCGGCGGTCATGCGCCGCAGTTCGTCGTGGTCTTCGACCAGGAGGACTTTCATCAGGTCATTGCCGGGTCCGCGTCGGTGGCGACTCTAGTAGCACCTTACAGTCCCTCCGGGCGCGCACCGTCGCCATGCACGGGTGAGTATCCCCGGCCTTGCTGACGGCAACCTTACCAGTCCGCCAAGAGACGCTTCGTGCCGTCAGGACCGCGTCAGGTTCAGCCGCCAATGCTGCCCGCGCTAACAACGCCACAGGGAGTCTGCCGTGCTGTCCAAGCGCCTGCGCCATCTCGCCGCCCTGTCGGGCCCAGCCGTGCTTATAGGCGCTCTGCTGATCGCCGCCGGCCTGCCCGCCGTCGCCGCGCCGACCTATGCCGAGACAGGCCAGATCGCCGGCCCCGATGGCGGCTGGGACTATGCCAGCTTCGATCCGGTGCATCGCCGCCTGTTCATCAGCCGCAGCAACGGCCTGACCGCGCTGGACGTCGACAGCGGAACCCTGGTCGGCCATCTGGCCGACGGCGCACGCACCCATGAGCCGCTGGCGCTGCCCGGCGGCGACCAGGTGCTGTTGACCAATGGCGCGACCAACAGCGCCCTGTTGCTGAACGCCGCCGACGGCAAGCTGATCGCCTCCATTCCCACCGCGCCATTCCCTGATGGGGCCGTTTTCGACACCGCCTCAGGCCTGGCGGTTACTGGCGGCGCGGCGGGCATCGCCACCCTGATCGATCCGGTAGCCAAGGCCCAGGTCGGCACGATCACCATCGGCGGCCACCTGGAATTCCTCGCCTCCGACGGCCAGGGCCGCGTGTTCGTCAATGTCGAGAGCGGCAACGAGATCGCCGTCCTGGACCTGAAGGCCAAGACCGTGAGCGCCCGCTACAAGCTGGACGGCTGCGACTCCCCCGGCGGTCTGGCCTACGCCCCCTCCGCCGACGTGCTGATCGCCGCCTGCGACAACAAGGTCGCCAAGGTGGTCGCCGCCAAGACCGGCGCGGTGCAGGCCACGCTGGCCATCGGCGACGGTCCGGACGCGGTGATCTATGACCCCGTGCGCAAGCTGGCCTTCATCCCCTGCGGTCACGACGGGGTGTTGGAGGTGATCGACGTCAAGGGCGGCGCCGACGCGGTGGTGATCCAGACGGTGAAGACCGAGATCGGCGCGCGCACCGGCGCGCTCGACCCCAAGACCGGCAAACTCTATCTGCCGACCGCCAAATACGGCCCCCCGGCCACGCCCGGCGGCCGCCCGCTGTCGCTGCCGGGGACGTTCCACATCGTGGTGGTTTCACCGGCGGGGTAGACCCAGTTGGCGCCGGCGCGGCTTGGGCGTAGCCTCCCCTCAACAGTGGCGGGAGGCTCCCATGCGGCATGTCCGGGAACGGGCTTTGACAGTGGGCGTTTGTCTGGCGGCGATCGTGCTGGCCGGATCGCAGGGCCTGGCGCAGGCGGGTAGCGCCGATGCGGGAATGGACGCCTTCTATGCCGGTACGCTGCAGATCGAGGTCCCGAGCACCTACGACCCCTATTTCGCCCAGCGCCAGTTTTCGGCCGACCACACCTATGTCGATCTGGAGGACGGTAAGCTGTTCCACGGAACCTGGGCGATCAAGGATGGGAAGATCTGCACCAGCCGCGAGGGCGGCGGCAAAACCTTCTGCAATGTCGGGGTCGGCCACAAGGTCGGCGAGGACTGGGCCGACAAGGACCCCTACACCGGCAATGAGGTCGACTTCACCCTGGTCGCCGAGCGTAAACCGCTCGGCTGAACGGGCCGCGGCGGGATCGAGTCAATGAAACAGGCGCTCACCGCCACGGCCTTCGCGGCCCTGTTTGCGCTCGTCGCCCGGTCCAGCGCGTTGGCGCAGCAACCCACGCCGCCGCCGCTGCCGGGCGCGGTCTCGCTGCTGATGTTCAAGGTCCCGGCCAAGCTGGGCATGACGCTGAAGGTGACCTCGCCCGCCTTTCAGGACGGCGCCGACATCCCGCCGAAGAACAGCCAATACCATGCCAACGCCTTTCCGGGCCTGGCCTGGTCAGGCGCGCCGGCGGGCGTGAAGACCTATGCGGTGGTGCTGCAGGACACCGACGTCGTCTACCTGGGCAATCCCCTGGTCCACTGGATCGCGTTCGACATTTCCGGCGCGGCCAAGGGGCTGCCCGCGGGCATGACCGCGCCGCCGGCGGGCGCGCGGTACGGGTTCGACTATCTGGGCGCCGCGCACCCCTATGCGGGACCGAAGCCGCCCAAGGGGCCCAAGCACCACTACCATTTTCAGGTGTTCTCGCTGGATGCGGCGTTGCCGGCCGGATCGGGCGACAGCCTGGATCGTCTGACCGCCGCCATGACCGGCCATGTCTTGGCCAGTGGGGAAGTGGTTGGGGTGTTTGGGGCGCCCTGAGCTCCCTACTTCACCGCCATGTCGCGGTGCATCGGGGCCAATATCGCCAGCAGCTTGTTCTGGGCGCGGTCGGAGACGCCTTCCTTGGCCATCGACCACTGCAGGTTCTCAACGAGGGCGTTAAAGTCGGCGTCCTGGATGCCCATGTCCTTGTGCGAGCTCTTCATGTCGCGGCCGGTATAGTCGCAGCCGCCGCCGAGCAGGTAGCAGAACTGCTCCCGCAGGGTGCGGCGCAGGCGGACCAGATCCTGGTTCTTGAAGATTTCCGAAATGCGCGGGTCGGCGACATTGCGGTCGACGAAGCTGTCGACGATCCGGGCGATGCCGTCCTTGCCGTGGAAGGCGTTGAACAGGCCCGCGTCCCTGGTCGGGGCGGCGCCGGCGTTGGCGTTGGACTGGGTATAGGGATCGACCGCTTGCTCGCCCGGATGATCGGGCGAGGGATCGGCGAAGGCGGCCGGCGCCAGGCATAGGGCGGCGGCCAAGGCCAGGGCTGAGGAGGCGATCAGGAACGGACGCATGGCTCAAAACCCTGCTTGCAGGGACAGATACAGCCCCCGTTGGTTGGCGAAGGTGACGATCGAGCCGGTGTCGACATAGGCCGCCGTCACCGACAGATGGGAATTGACCGCATAGGCGGCGAACAGGTCGGACCAGTTGTCCTCCTTGGCCACGCCGAGATTGTTCGGCTTGGTGCGGTATTCGGCGCCGACGACGAAGTGGCGGGTGATCAGATAGCCGACCGAGCCCTCGAACTGCGGCGTGTAGTTCGCGTCCTTGTCGCCGCCAAAGCCGAGGATGCCGATCTGGTTGGCGCGGGTCATCCGCACGGTCGCGTCCACCACCAGGCTCTGGTCGAGAAACACCTTGGTCGCGGCGACATAGTAGTCGACGCCGTCGGCGCTCTTGGCGCCCAGGGCCTTGACCAGCCAGGCCCGGTCGTTGTGCTTGTATTGCAAGCCGGCGGAAATCTGCGGCAACAGGCTGTCCTGGTCATAGACCGCGTCGCCCAGCAACCGCACCTTAGCCCCGACCACGTCCTGGTCGAAGGTGAAGCCGTCGCCGATGCCCAGCTTGGCGCCGGTCGAACCGGTGTCGAATTCCTCGCGGGCGTAGGAGATCTCGACCCGGTTGAAGAAGCCGACCGCCGCGCCGTAGACGCGCAGGTCATAGGCAGGCAGATGAACTTCCGAAGCGTTCGCCTTGCCGCCGACGCCGTCCTGGGTCTCGTCGGCGGCGATCACCGCCCAAGTGGCGAGGCCGCCGCCGGCGGAGCCTTCGACCGTGCTGACGCCGTCGGTGAGCAAAAGCTTGCCGCCCTCGCGCATCTCTTCCGCGCCCGCCGCGTGCGCCAGACTCAGGCCCGCGATGGCGGTGAGCGCGCACAGCGCGGTCTTCAGTATCTTAGACATTCGCCCCGAGAGCCCCCGACCAGGCGTCGAGCCGTTCTGCCCGACCTTAAGGTCAGAGTTACTAGCGCTTTGGTTGATGAAACGTTGACGTTGAAATTTCAGGCGGTGTAACCCGGTAGAAGCCGCGCCTGGACTGAATCAATAGAGATCAGCCGAACATACCCGCGCGATCAGTGATGCTAAAAACAATCTAGACGATTGCGCCATGCGATCTGGCGTTCGCGGCGCGACATGGGCATTGTGGCTGTAAAAGAAACGCCGTGCGGAGGCTTGCTGCCATGACCGAAACCATCCTCGAGCCCGACCTGCCGATCATCGATCCGCACCATCACCTGTGGGTGCGGCCGGCGGGCGTTGCATCGCAAAATCTACCCGGGGCCGAGCCGGTGCACGGCTTCACCAAGGTCACCAACATGACGCCGCGCTATCTGCTCGATGAGCTGCTGGCGGACATTAACAGCGGCCATAATGTGCTGGGCACCGTGTTCGTCCAGTGCGGGGCCATGTACCGCGCCGATGGGCCGCTCCCGTTTCGCTGTGTCGGTGAGACCGAGTTCGTCGGCGGCGTGGCGGCCATGTCCGCCAGTGGTCTGTTCGGCCCCTCGCGCCTCTGCGCCGGCATCGTCGGCCAGGTCGACCTGACCGGCGGCGATGTGATCGGCGAGGTGCTGGAAGCCCATCTGCGCGTCAGTGACCGCTTCCGCGGCATCCGCCACAGCTGCTCCTACGACGCCGATCCCAATGTGCTGGGCCCGCTCGCCCGGATCGAAGGCGGTCTCTATGAATCAACCGCCTTCCGCGAAGGCTTCGCCCGGTTCGCCAAGTTCGGCCTGACCTTCGACACCTGGCTGCTGGAGCCGCAGCTGCCGGAGCTGATCGATCTGGTCAAAGCCTTCCCCGAGCAGGCCTTCTGCCTCGACCATGTCGGCACCCCGCTGGGGCTGGCGGCCTATGAGGGACGGCGTGAGGAGCGGTTCGGCGTCTGGCGCGACAACATCAAGGCGCTCGCGGCCCTGCCCAACGTCAGCGTCAAGCTCGGCGGCCTGGCCATGGTGTTCTGCAACTTCCCCTCCTTCCTGCAATCGCCGCCGGCGAGTTCGGAGCAGCTGGCCAAGGAGTGGCGGCCCTATATCGAAACCTGTATCGAGGCGTTCGGCGTGGATCGCTGCATGTTCGAAAGCAACTTCCCGGTCGACCTGGGCAGCTGCACCTATCCGATGCTGTGGAACGCCTTCAAGGTGATCGCCAAGGACTACTCCGCCGACGAAAAGGCGGCCCTGTTCGCCGGCACCGCTCGGCGGTTCTATTCGCTGGGGATCTAGCAGCCGGCGCAAAGGGGCCGCGTTGGCCGAAAACGCGGGATATTCGGCGCTGTCCTCTATGTCCGGCCGGTCTAAGCTCTCGCCGTCAGGAGGCGCCCGCCCATGCTCGAGCTTCGCCCCAACTGCGAATGCTGCGACCGCGACCTGCCGCCAGCTTCGACCGCGGCGCGGATCTGCACGTTTGAATGCACCTTCTGCGCCGACTGCGCCGAGGGTCCCCTTGGCGGCGTCTGCCCCAACTGCGGCGGAGAGCTGGTGCGCCGCCCCATCCGCCCGGCCGCGGCGCTGGCGAAACATCCTGCCTCGACCGTGCAGGTGTTGAAGCCGCACGCGCCCTGCGGAGACCTCCGCGCCGCCCGATGAGCCCCCTTGCGCGCCACGGCTAAGCACCGTTTGATACCGCAAGCCAGAATACGAACCTTGGGGAGGCGACGGACCATGAAGATTTTCGCATATGGCGCGGGCCTCGCCCTGGCCGCCGCCCTAACCGCCCATCCAGGCGCGGCCCACGCCGCCGCCTGCGGTGACCTGACCGCCCTGGCCCTGCCGCACGTCACCATCGCCTCGGCCACGGACGTCGCCGCGTCCGACCTGAAACACCCCGCCTATTGCAAGGTG
>Ga0302314_10013968_pt1 | contig 13770 bp, 15 predicted proteins | sample III_Palsa_N2_3_FD_200533 | JGI IMG/M metagenome (GOLD analysis project Ga0302314, IMG submission 200533) | Peat permafrost microbial communities from Stordalen Mire near Abisko, Sweden - III_Palsa_N2_3 | ecosystem: Environmental > Terrestrial > Soil > Palsa > Peat permafrost | place: Sweden... | reverse complement strand
CAGGGATGCGACGGCGCCGAGCGTTCGCATCATCAACCTGTCCATCGGCGACGCCCGAAGGGCACTTGTACGACGGATGAGTCCTGTGGGTCGGCTGCTGGACTGGCTTGCGCACTCCTACAACCTGCTGTTCATCGTGAGTGCTGGCAATCACTCGGAGCCGATCGCCATCTCGAGCGACGACGCTGGAGACTCCACTGCGGCGAGAAAGGCGGCGATAAACGCAATCTATGAGACAACTCTTCTGAGAGGCATTCTGCCGCCAGGGGATGCCATGAACGCGCTGACGATCGGTGCGAGCCACGAAGACGGCTTCGGGCAAATTGACGTTCCCGACACCGCCTGGGACCTCACCTATCCCGGCGCGCCGTCGCTTTTCAGCGCCACGGGGCCCGGGGTGGATCGCTCAGTTAAGCCTGATTTTCATCACATAGGTGGCCGAGAGTTGTTCGTGCGCCCCGTGATCCAGGCGGGCATTGAGTCGATGGAGATAGAGCGGGCGCAAACGGCTACAACCGGCCCCGGCCTCCAAGTCGCAGCGCCTGGACGGTCAGGGGCGACAAACGCCACCGTATTCACGACTGGCACCAGCAACGCCGCCGCGCTCGTCAGTCGCGAAGCCAGCCGGCTGTTCGATGTCCTCGAGGCGGGAGTGCCCGACGCCGAAGACATACCGTTCCCCGACGCGCAGTACCACCCCTTGCTGGTGCGGGCGCTCTTAGCTCACGCGAGTGACTGGCGTGATTGGGAGACGCGTCTTGGCCAGGACCTCGGACTCGATGCCCAGCACGCTCGACGCCACCTCACCGCGTTGCTCGGTTACGGCGGGCTGGATACTGATCAACTTGGCACGTCCGCCACAAATCGGGCCGTGCTCGTGGCCGGAGGGAACATCGCCCGCGAAAAGCGCCACACATTTGAGGTGCCGCTGCCACCGTCGCTCCGTGCCCGCGCCGAGTGGCATCGCTTTACCATCACCCTTGCCTTCATGGCCCCAACTATCGGCAAGCTCACCCGGTATCGCGGTGCAAAGGTCTACTTTGCGACCCCCGACCTGGAACTCGCCGGGGGAGCCCGTATCAACGCTGAATACAACAGTGTTAGGCGCGGCAGCCTGCAACACGAGATCATCGAAGGCCGCAAGGCGATGGTGTTCACGGACGGCGACAGTTTTCCCATCCATGTCGAATGCATGGACGACGCCCAACGGCTGAAGGCTGGTCAGACCGTTCGCTATGCCTTGGTCGTGTCTGTGCAGACTGCTGTGGAGACGTCAGTGACCATCTATGAGGAAGTTCGCTCGAAGCTGCGTCAACAGGTTCGTGACCGCGCCCGCGAGCAGGTTCAAGGCTGACCCATCCGATGCGCCGCGGTGTTGCCTGTTGCTCCGTCGAGTTGCGTCGATCAAATCGGCAGGGTGCTAGTTAGGTCAGCCTTAGCTCGCAATCGTAAGTCCAGACGGCGCTCTCGAACGCGCGCTGAAACTGGCGTTCGCTTTGCGGTGGCTCGAACAAGCTGGACGCGTTGGCGACCCGCACGGTGGACACAACTCCCGGCTCCAACGACAATTGCGCATCCACCGGCAGCATCAGTTCCTTTGTGCGGCCGTGGTCGGACCCCAGTGTGTAGAACGCACCAGTGATCTTGAGCGATGTCTCCTCGAGGACGACGGCGTTCCGCACGGAGAGACCATCAAGGCTGGCGGCGAGAGCCTCGTCCGGCATTCCCGCACGCGCCACGCTTTCGAGGAGTCGGCCGATGTCATTGAGCGCCGCTTGGCGTCGGGAACGGTCAGGGTCAACGCGGGCTTGGATAAACCTGGCGACAGCATCCCGGACCTCGTCGCTTGCGTGCATTGACCGAACCTATCGGCAGACGCTTCCGAGACCAAGTCGGAGCTGATCATCGATCGTTGCGACAGGATCGGGGAGCGGATACCGTCGTTCTATGCAAGCCGATGAAGCCCTCGCGGCTGGCATGCAGTTATTAATCCCGCTCATGCCGACTCATGGGTTCCACTTCGTTCCGCTTGCGAGCGGGAAAGGCAGCGGTGGCTGGAGCGCGTCGGGTGAGTTCCGACGCGAGCGCGGCGCCGAGCTACGTCGCGTGGAGCTGCATTTCCGTTATAGCCTCGGCCTGGTGCGATATCACGTCAACGACGTGTCGCTCTCACACAGCGATTACATGCGCGCCGTCAACGCCAAGAACCGATACCCAGGTTTTTCCGACGACCCGCTGGATGGCTTTCGTGACTTACTGCACGACCTTGAGAGCTATGCCGGCGACTTCCTCGGCGGCCCCGGCGACGAGTTTGCTCGTTGCGTTCAGGAAGCCAAACGGTTCAATGCGCTTCCCGGCTTCAAGCGGATGTCAGAAGCTGGCTGATGGCGCTTCACCGGTTAGGAACAGACGTGTCCCGAAATATGTCCCGAACTGGCGAAATCTGAGCGCAACTGAGCGCATCTGAGAGCGCCGAATTGCCCGTAGACACTCGATTTAACCTGCAAATAGGCATCTTTTAATCCGAAGCGCCCCGGTTCGAGCCCGGGCGACGGCATTCGTGAGGCCTGGCTTGCTGGCCGCGGAGCGCGGCCTTCCGCGACAGCTCCAGGCTGTGGTTCGCGGTGAGCGGTCGGTGATCAACCTGGGTCGCTACATCACGCGAGGATGAATGATCGTCGCCGTCAGAGCTTGCACCAGGTCCCGGCCGACGAATAGCAAACCCGCCGACCCGCGTTCCGCAAGCTGCTGAGCAAATGAGGTTTGCGCCGGGTTTGGGGTGGCTAGAGAAGGCGCAGGGCCATCACAACGAAGGAGCGGAGAAGATGATCTTTGCGGCCACGCAGTCCAACAACAACCTGATCTACGGCGTTGTCTTGATCGTCGTCGGAGTTCTTCATTTCGTCTTCCGCGGCTTCTATGCAAGGCGCGGCAAGGCAATGCACGACGCCCGGCAAGCCACGGCTCCAGCAGCCACACAGCGCTTCTATCGCTCCCGCAGCGAAGGCTGGTACTACCACTCGCAATATTGGCTCAGCGGCCTCTTTGTGCTGTTCGGTGTGGTTGAGATTGCCGTCAGCGCCTAGTTATGACCGATATGCTGCCGTCATGGATCTAGGTTCACCAGTCGCATATTTGGTGTTGAGCCCCGGCACGCCGGTGTACAGCAGCGACGATCAGGAGATTGGCAAGGTCGGCCACGTCCTTGCTGCCGAGGACGAGGATGTGTTCGACGGGATCGTCATCGGGGAGCACGTATTCGGCAATGAGCATCGCTTCGCCGACGCTGACGACGTGCAGGGGATTTTCGAGCACGGGGTCGTTCTCAAGCTAGACCGGGCTGCCTGCGAGCGGCTCCCCAAACCGGCTGCCAACCCGGCTGTCATGCACGACGACCCGGCGGAATCAAATGCTGAGTTTCGTCGTCAGAAGCTCGCCCGGGCCTGGGATCTGATCTCAGGCAAGTACTGACTCGGAGCATCCGCGTCGGGTGACTTCGGTGTTGCCCGGGCTGATCGACCGCCCCGCCGGACCTCTCGTCGGGCCACTCGCACCCGCCGCTTGAGCTCAGTCGCGGGTCGCGTCGAACCCGGCGAGCATCACTTCCGCCGTCCGTCTCAGCCGCGGTTCGACATCAACCCGCGCATGGGCAAGCGCAGGGTCCTCCGCGTAGAGCTCCGCCAGGCGCAGGGGCGGGTTGGCGATCTGCCAGAGGCCGCCGGCGAGGGTGGCGAGGGTTGAGATCAGTTCGCGGCACTCGCCCGACGTCAGGCCGGGCAGCGCCCGGCCGACTGAGGCCGAGACGGCTTGGACCGCGTCGAGCGAGGTGTACTTGTAGCGGCGCACGGCCTCGACCGAGACGTTGCGCTCGAGTGAGAGCGCGGTGTGCGGGATCAGGTCACAGAGCAGCGGCCGTGAGGCGAAGCTTGCGGCGAGGATCTCGGCGACCACGGCCGGATTTGACGTGCCGGCAGCGTGGAGCGTCTCGGTGACCGAAGCGGCCCACTCTCGCCACGAGCGGGCTGTGAGCTCGAGAAAGATCTGTTCCCGGGTTTCGAAGTAGCGCAGCAACGCCGACTTGTGAATTCCGATCCGCTCGGCTATGTCGTTGAGGCTGACGCTCCTCACCCCGGCTTCCAGCGCGGCCGCGTGCGCCGCCGCGAGGATCGCCTCGTGGCGTTGCTGCTTCTGCTCCGGCCGTCGGGCCCGCTGAAAGGTTGTGTCGGGCTTCGGCATCACCCTGAGCGTAGCTAACGCAACGCCGTCCTGCTATTAATACAACGACGTTGTGTTATGGCCATAACGCCGTATCTACTCAGTTGCGGTAGGCCTGAAAGGACGCCAGCCATGTCAAAAGTCTTCCTTCTTACCGGTAGTAGCCGTGGGCTCGGGCGAGCGATCGCCGAGGCTACCCTCGCCGCGGGCCACCAACTGGTTGCGACCGCGCGCCGCGCCGAGTCACTCGAAGATCTGGTCGAGCGGTACGGCGATCAGATCCTCGCCCTGCCGCTCGACGTGACCGACGCGGATCAGGCAGAGAGCGTGGTCGCCGCGGCGGTTGAGCGATTCGGGCGCCTGGACGTCGTTGTCAACAACGCCGGCTATGCAAACCTGGCGGCGGTTGAGGACGTGACCAGCGAAGACTTCCGGGAGCAGTTGGAGACCAACTTCTTCGGCGTGGTCAACGTCACCAAGGCGGCGCTGCCGGTGCTGCGCGAGCAGGGTGAAGGGCACGTGATTCAGGTGTCGTCGATCGGGGGCCGGCTCGCGACCCCTGGTCTCTCGGCCTACCAGTCGGCCAAGTGGGCGGTTGGTGGCTTCTCGTCGGTGCTCGCCGCCGAGGTTGCGCCGCTTGGCATCAAGGTGACGGTGATCGAGCCCGGAGGGATGCAGACCGACTGGGCTGGCTCCTCGATGGAGATCGCGCCGATCAGTGAGCCGTATCGGCCGGTCCTGGGACCGATGGCCGCACTGCACGAAAGTGAGTCAGTGGCGCTCGGCGATCCGGCCAAGGTCGCGGACGTGATCCTTCAGCTTGCTGAGCTCGACGAGCCGCCGCTGCGCCTGATCCTTGGCAGTGAGGCCTATGCCTACGCGACCGCGGCTGCCGAGCGCCAGGCCGAGAGCGATCGGCGCTGGCGTGAGCTGACGATCTCAACCGACCGTGACGACGCCACCGACGCGCAGCGCGATCCGCTCGGCACGAGGCGCACCCAGCGTCAGTGACGGAGCGCCGAGATCTGCCCGAGGTCGGTTATCGCCAGGGCGTCAGCGGGTGCGTTGAAGACGAGGTGCTCGCCCCATCGGGTGAAGGCGATCACGAGCTTCGTGTCGCCCTTGAGCGTGGCGGTCGCGGCGATCGGAAGCGGGGTCGCCGAGCGCGACACGTACAGCGTGATCGAGCCCGAACCGGTCGTCTGAGGGTTCGCCGCGCCGCTGATCCCGATCGCGGGAGTTCGGCCGATTTTCGCCGGGCCGGTCAGCGTCGGATGCCCCAGCGGGGTCACCTCTTGCAGCGCTGACGCGAGCGTGACGTCGGAAGCGATTGAGGCGTACTTGGAATCGGTTAGCGGGATCTCCACCCAGCTGTTGCCAATCTCCTCGGCAATGCTCGTCGAGAAGCCATACCCGGACGTCAGAGCTTTCTGGTTCGCCTTCAGGTAGGCCGTGCCGTTGACCACCAGGATCTTCGTGCGGAGCCCGTTCGAACTGTCGATCGTCTGGTTCCCGGAGTCCAGCGCAATGTTGTCTTGGTAGCTGGCCACCGCGATCGCGGTCGAGTGGCCGATCTCGGTTTCGTGCGCCGACCCCTGCGCGTGAGCGTCGCTCAGTGCTGTGCGGAGCAGCTTGGTGGCGGCACTCGGCGCTGCGCGCTGCGCGGCGACCGCAGCGACCGCGGCGACGGGGGCGGCAATGACGCCGGACAGCAACAAAAGGCCGACTGTCCAGCGTCCGTGTCCAAGTCGCGGTTTCGCCACTCCCGGATTATCGGCCCTGCTGATGGACTTGCGCAAAGAGTGGAGAGGCCCCATCGCTGAGATCTCCCACCCAGGCCACCGAGCACGACCGACCCCCTAGCCGCTACTGCTCAGACCGCCGTGCGACCGCCGTCAACTGGAAGTACCGCACCGGTCACGAAGCTCGCCTCGTCGGACGCAAGGAAGAAGATCGTGTTGGCGATCTCCTGCGCGGAGGCCGGTCGAGCCATCGGCAGCGTCGCGGCAAGTTGGTCGAGTCCGTCGCCCATCGCCACCGTTCCCGGCGTCCGCGTGGGACCGGGGGCGACGGCGTTGACACGAACGCCCTGGGGGCTGTACTCGGCCGCCCACGCCTTGGTCAGCAGTTCGAGCGCGGCCTTCGAGGCACCGTATGCCGAAAGGCCCGGCAGTCCAAAGCTCGCAACCATCGTCGAGACGTTCACTATCGCGCCGCTGCCCTTCGCGACCATGCCGGGGACGAGCGCTGCCACCAGTGCGAACGGGGCGGTCACGTTCACCTCGAACATCGCCCGGACCTGATCGAGCGGCAGCTCGTGGGTGGGCCCGAACGGAAAGATCGCTGCGTTATTGACCAGTACGTCCACCGCGCCGGCCGCCTGCGCAAGGTGCTGCGCTGCACCGGGCGTTGAAAGCTCGGCGGCGACAAAGCGGCTCTTTCCGCCCGCGGACTCGATCGCCGCGACAACCTCCTGTCCGCGCGCCTCGTCGCGGCCTGAGATCACGACCTCAGCGCCGGCTGCCGCGAAGCGCTCGGCGCTCGCCCGACCGATTCCCGAGGTCCCGCCGGTAATCAGCACGGTCTTGTTTTCAAAGCTCATCGCCTGCTCCTAGAGAGTGGACTAAAAAGTCCAAGTTGGCACTGCGGCGAGCATAGCACCAACTTGGACCACATAGTCCAAGTTGGTGACTAGAATTGTCCGCATGCCGACCTCTTCGAATCTGCCACGGACCGCTCGCGGTCGTGCGACGCGGGAGCGAATCGTCCAGGCCGCGGCGGAACTGGTGGCGGAGCGCGGCGTTGCCGGCACGTCACTCGATGACGTGCGGGAGCGTGCGCACGCTTCAAAGAGTCAGCTCTACCTGTACTTCTCCGACCGCGAGCAGCTGCTCCGTGGCGTCGCGGCTGCGACCTCCGACGCTGTGATTGATTCACAAGCGCAGGCCCTCGCCGAGTTCGACTCACTGGCTGGCATCGAGCGCTACCTCGACGGGGTCGTCGCAATGCAGGTTGAGCGCCATGCGTCTGGCGGCTGCCCGATCGGCTCGCTCGCGGGTCAGCTGGCCGAGCAGGACGATGCGGCGCGCGCGATCCTGGCGGATGGCCTCGGCCGTTGGGAAACCGGCCTGTGCGATGGGCTTGAGGCGATGGCGGCGAGGGGGGAGCTGCGGCCCGACGCCAACCCGGCGCTACTGGCGACGCAGACGCTGGCGCTGCTTCAGGGTGGTTTGCTGCTGACCCAGGTCCGGCGGGACGCAGGCCAGATGCGCGTCGTCGCCGACACGATCCTGACCCTGGTTCGTGCGGCGATGCTCGACCCGGCGCAGGGAATCTGGCATAGTTAGCGTCAACGTTGACGTCGACCGACCCCGCCGTGCACACGTCCCTTCACCCGACAATCACCCCCGCGACTACGCGCGACGATGCGACCCCGCCAGAGCTGACCGGCCCAGGAGGTCTTGATCTCGCTGCGGCGATGTTGGAACGCATGCTGCGCATCCGCCGCTTCGAGGAGACGGTGATCGACCTCTGGCGTGCCGGCGAACTGCCCGGCATGGCGCACCTCAGCATCGGCCAGGAGGCTGCGATCGTCGGTGCCTGTCTGGCCACGAATGACCGTGACACGATGACCGGCAACCACCGCTCCCACGGTCATCCGATCGGCAAAGGAGCGAAGCTCGACGGGTTGATGGCGGAGCTGCTCGGCAAGGCCGGCGGCGTCTGCGGCGGCAAAGGCGGCAGCATGCACCTGGCCGACTTCTCGGTCGGGTCGCTGGGTGAGTCGGGCATCGTCGGCTCGGCGATTCCGGTGGCCACCGGAGCGGCGCTGTCGGCTCAGGTTCTTGGCAACGGCTCCGTCTGCCTCTGCTTCTTCGGTGACGGTGCTGCCAACGAGGGCGTTCTCCACGAATCGATGAACCTTGCCGGAGCGTGGAAGCTTCCGGTCATCTACTTCTGTGAAAACAACGGCTACGCGGTCAGTGTGCGCATGGAGGATTCAACCGCGGTGCCTGACATCGCTACGCGCGCAGCCGGTTACTCCATGCCCGGTGTGGTCGTCGACGGCCAGGACGTACTGGCCTGCTACCGCGCGATGGTCGCAGCGGTCGCCCGCGCTCGGCGTGGCGAAGGGCCGTCATTGATCGAGGCCAAGACCTATCGCTTCCACGAACACGCCTACGGCCTCAAACTCTCCGAGCCCTACATCCCAGAGACGGTCGTTCAATCCTGGCGTGACGAGTACGACCCGCTGGCGTTGTTCGACGCTCAGCTCGACGCCTGGCAGGTGCTCAGCGCCGAGCGTCGCGAGGCGATCCGGGACGCCGTAGAGGCCGATGTCGGAGCCGCCGTCGAGTTCGCCCGGCAGAGTCCATGGCCCGACCCCAAAGAGGCCTACACCGACATCTTCGCCGACTCGACAGACGGGGGACCATGAGCACCACCACGCCCGCCCGCTCGACGCAACTCGGCTTCCTGCAGGCGATTAATCAGGCTCAGACAGAGGAGATGCAGCGCGACGAGCGCGTCATGCTGATGGGCCAGGACCTGCGCTCGAACGTCTTCGGCGCCGCCCAGGGCGCGCTTGAGAAGTTCGGACCCGAACGGGTTCGTGACTTACCGCTCTCCGAGGCTGCATCGGTCGGCATCGCCGCCGGCGCCGCGATGACCGGTCTGCGTCCGGTGGTTGACCTGACCGTCGCCAGCTTCATCTTCAACGCCACCGATCAGTTGATCTCGCAGTGCGCCAAGGCGCGATACATGTTCGGTGGCCAGGCACGCCTGCCGTTGGTGGTTCGCGCCGCGCTCTACTACCACGGTGGTACGGCCGGGCACCACGCCGACCGGCCCTACCCGATGTTCATGAACGTCCCTGGGCTGAAGATCATCGTTCCGAGCACCGCTCCCGACCTGAAAGGCCTGCTGAAGTCGGCGATCCGCGATGACAACCCGGTGCTCTGCTTTGAGGACGCGAACCTCTGGGGGCGGCGAGGTCGCGGCCCGATACCCGAGGCGGAGGACCATCTCGTGCCCCTTGGAGTCGCTTCGGTGCGCCGCCCCGGGACGGACGTGACGATCGTCGGCATCGGCCTCGGCGCTGTGCTCGGGCTGGAGGCCGCGGCTGAACTCGAGGCCGACGGGATCGACTGTGAGGTGATCGATCCACGCACGCTCGCACCGATGGACTGGCCGGCGATCGAGGCATCGGTGCGCCGCACCGGGCGCCTGATCGTCGTCGATCCCGCGACTCGGACATGCTCCGCGGCCAGTGAGATATCAGCCCACGTCGCGGAGACCTGCTTCGACGCGCTGCGTGCGCCGGTGTTGCGGGTGACAACCGACGACACGCACGTGCCGTACAGCCGTGCGCTCGAGTCGCAGATCTATCCCACGCTCGAAAAGGTCACGGCCGCTGTGCGTCGCGCCTGCGCCTGATTCACCGTGAACGTCGACGCGACTGAAGCCGTCGATCCACGCGGCGAGCAGAGTGAGCAGCGGACCTCGCGCACCCAGCGGCTGATCGCGGAGCGCATGCTCGAGGCGAAGACCGCGATCCCGGAGTTCTCGGTCAGGGATGAGGTCGACGTGGCGGCGGTGCTGGCGATGCGCGAGCAGTGGGATCGCTCCGACCCCGATCGTCCGTCGCTGAATGACTTTCTTCTGAAGGCCTGTGGGCTCGCGCTGCGCAGCCATCCGAACGTCAACGCCTCGTGGGCCGATCAGGTATCCGTGCGTTACGGCCGGGTCAACGTCGGGTTCGCGGTGGGGTTACCCGGGCAGCTCGTCGTGCCGACGGTTCTCGATGCCGATCAGCTTGATCTGCGTGCGGTCAGCCGCGAGGCGCACAGGCTGATCGCGGCTGTCAAAGCGAAGACGGTTACCCCCGCCGAGCTGTCGGGCGCCACCTTCACGGTCTCAAATCTCGGGATGTACGGGATCGCCGACTTCGACGCGATCGTCGTCCCAGGTCAGGCGGCGATCCTGGCTGTCGCGGCAGTTCGCCAGGTGCCGGTCGTGGAGAACGGCTCGGTCGTGCCCGGTGTCCGCATGGGCATCCGTCTGACAAGCGACCACCGTTTGATCTACGGCGCCGAAGCAGCGGCTTTCGTAGCCGACCTGCGCTCGCTGCTGGAAGCGCCGGCCGAGCTGGCCGGCGCCTGACCGCGCTCAGACGGCGGCGGCGTCACGCGCGCTGCTGATCAGGTCGTGGCCAAAGCGCGCGCGCTTGGTCTCCAGGTAACGCAGGTTCGCCGGATGCGGCGCCGTGCGCAGCGGCCTGGCCGTTGCCGCGATGCCCTGGGCGCGTACCGCGGCGACCTTGTCCGGGTTGTTCGTAAGCAGGATCGCCTGCCGGATCCCCAGCCGGTCAAGCACGGCCGCCGCCGGGCCGAAGTCGCGAGCGTCAGCGGGGTGGCCAAGTTGCAGGTTCGCGTCGATCGTGTCGACGCCGCGGTCCTGCAGTGCGTAGGCCCTGAGCTTGTCGGTCAGGCCGATGCCGCGGCCCTCGTGACCCCGCTCGTAGAGCAGAACGCCCCGTCCCGCCGCGGCGATCGCCTCGATCGACGCCTCAAGTTGCTCGCCGCAATCGCAGCGCATCGAGCCGAACAGGTCACCGGTGGCGCACTCCGAGTGGATCCGCACCAGGCAGGGCTCTCCGGTCGGGTCGCCGAGCGTCAGCGTCAGGTGCTCGAGCCCGTCGGGCAGCGTGCGAAAGAGCGTGACGTCAAAGACGCCGTGGTGGGTCGGTAGCCGCGTTGTGGCCAATGACTGAACCGCGTTGTCAAGGCAAGCGCGGGCAATGTCATCGACGGTGAGCTGGACCAATCCGTGACGGGCGGCGAACGCGGTTATCTCGTCTCGACGCATCACTTCGCCGTCGTCGGCGACGAGTTCGCAGATCACCGCAATCGGGTCGAGGCCGGCCAGTCGCACCAGTTCGACCGAGGCTTCGGTGTGGCCCGACCGACCGCCCAGCCCATCGGGGTGCGCGCGCAATGGGAAGACGTGACCGGGCCGGACGAAATCAGCTTCGACCGCGGCGGGGTCGGCCAGCGCGCGCAGTGTCTGTGCGCGGTCCGATGCGGAGATTCCGGTGCTGGTGCCGATCCGCGCGTCAACGGAGACCGTGAACGCGGTGCCGTGACGCTCGGTGTTCTCGCTGACCATCAGGGGCAGGCCGAGCGCGTCGGCGCGCTCGCTGGTCATTGGCGCGCAGACGATGCCGGAGGTGTGGCGCAGCAGGAACGCGAGACGCTCCGGGGTTGCGTGCTGCGCGGCGAAGATCAGGTCCGCTTCGTTCTCGCGGTCGGCTGAATCGGAAACGACCACGAACTCCCCGACCTGCAAGGCAGTCAGGGCTCGGCTGAGGTTGTCATGCATCGTCGTCCTTTCGTAGCGTCAACACTTGTGTTGACGCTACGATACACCGCTGACCGCGGTCCGTCAACGCTAGCGCTGACGGGTTGTGAACGACCCATAGTGACCGCGGAAGAAGACGAGTGGTTCACGATCGCCCGCAGAGAGGTCCAGCCGGTCGACTGCGCCGACCACGATCTCGTGATCGCCCGCGTCATGACAGGCATCGATCGTGCACTCGATCCAGGCCACGGCGTCATCAAGTGCCGGGCCGGCCGGGCGCTCGTGCCACGCGACGCCTTCAAAGCGATCGACCCCGACGCGTGAGAATCCACGCGACGCCTGCTCGTGGTGGGCGGCAAAGACGTTGACGCAGAACCTTCCGTGCGCCCGGATCTGGGGCCAGGTGGTTGAGGTTTTCGCTGGGCAGAACAGGATCAGCGGCGGCTCGAGCGAAACGGAGGTGACCGAGTTGCTTGACATCCCCACCGGTTCGCCGTTGTCGAACGCGGTCACGACGGTGACGCCGGTCGGCAGGTGGCCGAGCACATTGCGAAAGTGGGCGGCGTCGATCTGCGAGTTCATCGTTCGTCCTTCGATGTTGAATCACCACCTGCGGGGTGCAGGCCTGAGCCGGGAGCGAACGCCTCAACGACGGCGTCGAGGTCCCAGGAGTCGCGCCTTACCGGCGCGACTCCGGCAGGGTCACCGAACTGCAGCCGCGACAGCCGCACCCCGTCAAAGCGGAAGAGGCAGCCGCTGACCTGCGCTGACAGCGAGCTCAAGAGAAACGTCACGAGCGGCGCGATGCGGTCAGGGGTCCTGGACTCGATCCCGTCCAACGGGGCCGCAGTGGCACCATCTGGAGTGAACCGCTTGCCGGCCTGCGCGGCGAGTGTCAGGCGTGTCGCCGCGATCGGCGCCACCGCGTTCACGCGGACTCCGATCGTGCCCAGATCGACAGCGGTCGCCAGCGTCAGTGAAGCGACAGCACCCTTCGAGCTGCCGTAGGTGCTGGTCGTCGGGAAGCCGAACAGTGCGCCCGAGATCGCGTTGACCACCGCGCCGCCCTCACCCTGCTCACGGAACACACGCGCCGCCGCAGCGGTGCAGTACATCGGCCCGAGCACATTGACTTCAACGAGCTGACGCATGCGGTTGGGCTCGTCCTCCCAGGGCGGGATCTCGTAGTAGATGCCTGCGTTGTTCACCAGCCCATCGAGCCGACCAAAGTGTTCGCTGGCAAGAGCGACCAGCGCGGCTGCCTGATCGCCGTCGGTTACGTCATGACCGCTTGCTACCGCTAGCGGCAGGCGCTCGGCGACCGTGGTCGCCTCATCTAGATCCACGTCGTTGACGACCACCGCGGCACCGGCCGCCGCGGCGTGCTCCGCGTAGGCGCGACCGAGCCCGCGGCCCGCACCGGTGACAACTACCACCCGTCCATCGAGCGCCTTCATACCCGCACCGCCTCACGCGCGACCGCATAGCCCCGCCGCGCCGCGTCGCGCAGCACGGCGGTGGCCGCGGCTGTCTCCGCGTCGGCCGGCTGTGCCGCCTCAGTCGCGCCATCGATGTTTATCCCGAGCATCGTGAAATGCTCGGGCGTCTGCCCGACCCGCTCCAGCAGGAGCGGGTCATCACCAAGTTGAAAAGTGCCCCAGCGGGTCAGAAGCCGGATCTTCGTTCCGTGTGCCGCTGCCGCCGTGACGTGCTCGACCCGGCGGACGATCCGCTCCGGGTTGCGCCCTCCGTGAAGCAGCACCAGTTCGCGTGCCGCATAGGCGGCGTCGGCGGCGCCGCCGCCGCCCGCCAAGCGCACCTTCGGGTTTGCGTAGGGCCCGACCGCGGTCGAGTTGATTTGTCCCTGCAGGTCGACGTTGGCCGCATCCAGGACAACGAGGTCGGCGCGGCGCACGAGCGCCGGCAGCACCACCGCTGTTGAGCCGAGCCACGCCAGTGAGCCGGCCAGGGCGTGGTAGTCGGTGGTTGAGGTTGGAAGTTGCTCGGCCGCCCCGCGAGCGACCCCGCCGGCCTCGAAGATCTGGATTGTGCGCTCGGGCTCGAGCCGCGCCGCGACCTCACCCGCCAGCACGGGCCAATGGAAGCCGGTGAAGACGAGCCTCGCACGCAGATACTCGCGAGCCGCTCGCACGAGAAACGCCACCGTGTCTGAGTCGGGCTCGCTCATGCCAGACC
>Ga0302314_10013966_pt1 | contig 13772 bp, 9 predicted proteins | sample III_Palsa_N2_3_FD_200533 | JGI IMG/M metagenome (GOLD analysis project Ga0302314, IMG submission 200533) | Peat permafrost microbial communities from Stordalen Mire near Abisko, Sweden - III_Palsa_N2_3 | ecosystem: Environmental > Terrestrial > Soil > Palsa > Peat permafrost | place: Sweden... | reverse complement strand
GATGAAGGAAACTCGACCGGTCTTGCACAAGTCCTGGCTTAGCTCCAAGACGGCCGTACAGCGCGGGCAATTCAATCTTTGAGCCACGGGGGTTTTCACCCCCTCACGGTGCGCGTAAATATCCTTAAACAATTCGATGATGGCGGCAGGTGCGAGCTGCACGCTTTCCATGGGATCGAACCAAAGTCCCGCGCACGCAAAGCAAAGATCCACCCGCACCGCGCCGTGCGCATGGGTTTCAAGATCCTTTGCCTGCATGGGTTGCCGGCAATTTGGGCATGGGATCGGGGCGAGAGGGTCAGTCTGTGACATTCAGTCGTTGACGAGGCATTTCAAGCAGTCCATCGCGTCCATACGTCCACCAACAGATTTTTGAATCCCAAGATAACGCCACTGTCTGCCTCATGGCAAGCCAACGATGACTGCGAATGGTGGAGCGATATCTTAAGTACGCTTCATCGTCAAACGCATTCTGCAAGGAACGTCGCCGTCCCATCCGAGACCCCGACGATCTTGTTGGTGGCCTGGCGATAGAACTTAAAATTGAGCTCGGTCCCCGGCTGGCCGTCGTTCCAGTCGGTGAGATGCTTGACCTCGCTGCGGCCCATGGGTCGCTTCGCGAGCGCTGTGCGCTTGACAGTAATGCTCACACGAGGAGTTTGACGCGCGACGCCGCGCTTTTTCGGCTCGGATTTGGCGTAAGTGACAATGCCGCGCGCGATGAGACCTTGGCCACCCTCGTTTTCGCTCGAGAATATGAAAATCGTGTCGCCTTCGGCGATCAGCTTTCCACCATACATGGTCTTTTGCGCGGTGAAGGTGAACGTCCTCGCCCGTGGGTCGACAATCGCGGCTTTAATTGCAAATACCATGATGAATGCGGATTTACCATGAGGCGCAGCGGCTTGCAAGTGCTCCCGATCGCCGCGCCGAGGTCATCACCAATAAACCGATTCATTCCCCTATGGGCTTGAACGTCCGCTTTGCATTCGAGTAGTAGATTTTGTCGATGACGATTTTAGGCAGCGCCAGGCCCTTTGAGTCCGCCTTGATGGCGTCGATGTGTTGCACGCCCCTGGTCGCGAGGTAAATCCAGTCCGACCGCCAGAATGAATCGGCCTCGTGGTGAAAATCGTCCGATTCGACCGGGGGATTCTGGGCCCGCTCCGTAGCCGAGGACGGGTTCTCGGTCAAATCGGTGCCGTACATAATGCGGTCCTGATACTTGATGAAAAAGCGTCGCACCTTGTCGTAATGGGCGTTCGATTGGTACTGCACCTGAGTCATGCGCGCCGCGAGATCGACGACGGCATTGGGATAGGCGTCCAAGAAGGCCGCCAATCTGTCCACGCTCCATTCCAGGCTCGCCATGTGCGCACCGTCGAAAACCAGCGCGGGATGATGCGCCACGAAGCGATCGCGGGCGGCCATGAGCGTTTCATACGTGGGCATTTCGGGATGCTTGTACATGTGATATTCGGGATGATCGCGGAAATAGCTGCGGTCGTTCTCCGTCGTCATCTTGTCGAGCGGCAGCCAACAATTGTAGGGTTCGGCTTGGTGCGCAATCAGCGGTACGTGACGCGCCTCGAGATGCGCCATCACGCCATTGAAGCCCGGGTCGTCGAGCATGATGAGCTGGCCGGCCGCATTCCTTTCGACCATCCCGATGTTCTTCCACACCTTGACGGCCAGCGCACCGCGCTTGATTTCGGCATCGATGGCTTGGTTCGTGTCCCGGGTCCAAGTCGGACCGCCGAAACCCTTCATGGTAAACGTGGTGGCGAAATGAAAGTGCGCGGGATCGGCGGCCTGCAGCTCGTGCGCGACGCGCGCCTGAGTATCGAGTGTCGGAAAATCCGGGTAGTCGACATTGATGGACAAAATCTCGAACCCGTCCTGGTTCGCGACGTCGAGGAAGATGTGATCATCCGTGTTCGCGTGGACGTGCGCGTCGAACTTACGCACTCGCGTGAAGTCGTCAGCCGTGTACGTCTCAGTCGCGCCGCTCGCGGTGGCCGCCGAAGCCGGCGCAGACCCCAGAAGGATGGCGCCGACGATCATGGTGGCGCACGCCCGAAGACTCGCGTTCCTGGTCATCACTGATCAATGCTCCCTGTTCCCAACTGTCGCGCCAGTTCGGCAATGGCCGGCTGGGTCAGCGGACTGCCGCTCAGTCTCGCCGCGTACAACACCGCGCCCGCGCCCGGCGACAAAAGAGGCGTGGTGAATTCATAACCCCTACCGCTGCTATTCAACGCCGAACGAAACGGCTCCATCAGCAAGTCGGCGAACTGAAACATGCCGCCCGAGTAGGACACGGGGAGTGCAAGGTCGCGCGGGACGCCCAATCGGTCGCGGACTGCGTCGACTATGGCGGCGAGTTCCAGGGCGGCGGCATGAAACAGTCCCCTCGCCTTCTCATCGCCCGCGCGCGCGGCCTGCGCAATCACCGGCGCCAGCGCCGCGATAGCGCTTCGCGTCATCGGAGGTGGCCCATACACGGCGGCGCAAATGTCCAAGTCGTCGTCGAGCTTGAAGTGATCGCGCAGCGCCTCATACAGGGGACCCTGCGCGGCTCGCCCATCGCTCATGCGCGAGAAGACACTCAGCCCTTCGCGTGCAAGCCAGTACGCCGAGCCTTCGTCGCTGAAGAGCTCGCCCCAGCCGCCGCCGCGCGCGGTGCGCCCGGCATATTCTCCGTAGGCGATGGATCCCGTGCCCGCCACGATGCTGAGGCCGTCGCGGCCCGCCAGGGCGCCTGCCCAACCGCACACCATGTCGTTGCCGCAGCGGTAGTGTTCGCTCGACAGCGTGGGCGAGGCCGCCGCATCGAGCACGCTGAGCAGCTTGCTGTCCTCACCATGAGCGGGCAGGCCAAAAAAGGCGAATTCCAGGGTGTCCGCGCTGACCGAGCCTGCCGCGAGCGTCGCCGCAATCCCGTTGGCCAACATGGTCCGCAGGCCCTCGACGCCGGTCTCCAGATAATATGCCGACCCCGCGCGCTGCTTGGCGAGTAACCGACCGGATTCATCGATCAATAGAAAATCGGTTTTTGTGCCCCCGCCGTCGACGCCCAGATAGGTTTTCATGCCGGTCCGGCCGCATCCCACGGATAAATGGTGACGCCGCGGACCACGCGACTGACCGTGCCGCCGGCGTTGGGAACATCGGGACGCAGCCCAAGCGCGAGTGACTGCAGGAAGGCAAACGCTTGCGCGAACATGACGTACGGCAAACATAACGCCAGATCGGAGGCTTGGTCGGGCCCCAAGGACAGCACGATGTCATCCGGATGCGGCACCGCCAGCGGCCGCGCGCTCAGCGCCAGCACTCTGCCCGCCACGCCATCGCTGCGCAGTTCGTTGAGCAGATCGAGATCGTAGCGGCGGGTGTAGGCGTCGTTGCCCAACAAGACCACCACCAGTGTGCGAGCGTTGACAATGGTCTTCGGGCCATGGCGAAAGCCCAGAGGAGTTTCCGCGAGCGCCACGACTTTGCCGTCGCTGAGCTCGAGCAATTTGAGTGCGGCTTCGCGGGCAAGGCCCTTGAAGGCGTCGCTGCCCAGATACACCACCCGCTCGAAGCCCGACCGGACCAAATTTTGGAGCAGCGGCAGTCCCGTCTCGAGCACGTGGTTGGCCCAGCCCGCGACTTCAGCGGGACGATCCTCGGGCGACAAATCGAATGCCAACGAAGCGGCCAGCATCATGCCGGTGAAGCTCGAGGTCATGGCGAAACCGCGGTCGTTGGTCTCCTCGGGCAAGAGCAGCGCATAGGAGTTACGCAGTCGTTGCCTCTGCCGGTACAAGCTTCCCTCGGCATTACAGGTGACGATGAGATGATGACAATCCGGTATGCCCTTCTCGGCGAAGGCCACCGCGGCCACGCTCTCGGGACTATTGCCCGAGCGCGCGAAGGACACCAGCAATGTCGGAACCCTGGGCTCCAACCACGTATTGGGAGATCCGACGAGATCCGTGGTGGCCAGCGCATCTACTCGACGCTGGGTTTGCCGCTTCAAGGTGGGTGCCAGACACTCACCGACGAAGGCGGACGTGCCGGCGCCCGTCAAGATGATGCGCAGGTCCGGGCGCGCGAGCAGCGGATCCAAAAATGCGCGCAATGCCGCGCTCTCGCCCATTATGCCGCGTTCGATCTTGGTCCAAACGGCGGGCTGTTGCGCGATTTCGCGCGCGGTGCAAATTCCGCCCGCCGCTTCGAGCGCGGCCTGCGGGTGTCCTAAATAGTTCATTCTCGTCCTTAATCGATGACGGCTGCGGCCGGCCGGCATGCTCGGTCGTAATGGCGTAAAACCTGCTCGACGCCGTCGAGCACGAGTTCACGCGGATCGTTCTTCAACAGCCCCTCGCGAATCGCTGCGTACTGCGCGGGCATGTACTGACTGATCAGCGTGAGGGGAATACCTCGGACCGCGAGGCCCTCCAAAAGTTGCGCGCAGGCACGTTCGACCACCGGCGCGGTCCAGTAGTAACGGATGCGATCACTCAAGCTGAATTGCAAATCGAAATCTTGCCGGTCGCGTTCCAGGTAATAACCGCTCCAATAGCGAGAATCCCGCTTCATTTCCGCGAGCATAGTGTCCTTGAGCGACTCGCCGGGCATGAGATCCAATTCTGCCCCGATGTCGGAGAGTGCCCAAAACGCTTCGCGCAGCGCGAACGTCACCCCGGGGCCCACCTTCAGGATGGCGAAGTGATCCCGCACCAGCGCCTCGAGAGCGCCGGGCGTTTGGTAATCCGTGGAATGCGCCTCGAACACCATGCCGGGAACGGATTCTATGCTGCGGGAGAGCGCGACCGCCTTGGAGGGCACATAGTCGATGACTTGATGATGGTCGAACTCCACACCGGGCTGCACCACGAGACCCATGACGCGACTCCAGGCGCCATCGACGCCATGGCGTGCGAACGCCCTGCGGTGCGCCTCGATGGTGGCAGCGGCGGCGTCGGGGGTCGTGACGCTCAAGCCCTCGAGAGTTTCGTGTGCGCCGCCGGGAACCGGCACTTCGGAGCCGATGATATAGCCGGGCGGATCGCCGCCCGGCGGCTCACCGCCGGCGCTGCGCCAGGCCGCCTCGGTAATTTCACAGAGCGCCGCGTTGCGTTCCGCAATCACCTCGTCGCCCAGTGCCCGCGGATCGCCTGCGCAAGACATGGAGCAATCGAGGTGAATTTTGCGAAAGCCCGCGGTCACATATTCCGCGACCATGATGCCCGCCTTCTCCAAGGCGGGCGCCGCGGGTAGCTTTTGCCAGGCGTTGGGGCCGAGATGGTCGCCGCCCAGTACCACACGGTCGTGCGGCAACCCGACCTTGGTCGCGAGCGCGAGCACGCGCTCGCGAAAGGCGGCGGGGCGCATGCCGGTGTAGCCGCCATCCTGATTCACTTGATTCGAGGTGGCCTCGATGAGGGCCACGGTGCCGGCACGATGTGCGAGACGCAGCGCAGCCTCGATCACCAATGGATGCGCGGAGCATACGGAGTAAATTCCGACCGCCTCTCCCGACTTGTGACGGCGGACGAGATCCAACATCGCGTTCATACGGGTTGCTCGATGAGTTTTTCTTCAGGCTCGATAGCCAAGACTGCCGCGGCGAGAGAGGCCAGCACGATCGCCACGATGGTGACGGAGTTCGGCGTGGCGCCGAGCACGATCATGGAAATGACGGCCGTGATCATGGGCGCACCGGCGTTGGCGAGGGGCGCCACCACCAGGGCGCGACCATAGCGAAATGCATACACCAGGGTAAGCGCACCGACGGCATTCAAGATTTGCGTGATGGCGGCAAGCCCGGGGCCCTGCCAGCCATACTCGATGGGCACCGAAAAGTCGGTCATCCATAGTGCGACAGGGATCAGCACAATGCTCGTGAGCGTCATGTAGAGAAAAATATTCTCTGCATCCATGGAGCCGTTCGCGAGCTTCATGAAATAGCCCTGCACGCCCCAGGCGAGAAGAATGATCAAGGCATACACGAACCACGTGACCGCCTGCACGCCGCCAGCCGCCGACGCTGCGCCGGTGTCGTCGGCCGGCGAGTAGTTGAACAACGGCAGTGCAATCAGCGCCAATACCACGCCGATAGCGCCGACCTTGCTCACCCTTTCCTTGAGGAACACCATGGACAATGCGATGGTCACCACCGGTGACAAGGCGATGATGGGAAAAATCAAGTACGTGGGACCGGTGTGCACCGCATGGAACAGCAACATCTGGCCGCCCGCCCCCGTGAATCCGATGAGCGACCCCAGCAGGATGGACTTCGAGTCACGCATGATGTGCCAGCCGACACGCCGCATGGCGTACAGCGCCGGCGGAATCATGGTGAGCGCCCATACCACGTACACCAGAGTTTCGGGAAAGCCGTGGCGCGTCGGGAACTCCGCGAACGCGCCCCAGACTCCCCAGAAGCCCGTGGTGACCAATGCGTATATGAGCCAGGGTTTCTTCATGTCAGAACCGGTACGACGCCCCGAACACGAAACTGCGTCCATAGGCACTGTAGCCCGCACCCACACCGCTCGCACTCTGACCGATCAGCTGGCCCGGCGCCCAAGGCAATAGCGGATTGCCGTTGAGATACGTGCGGGCGATTGCATCTGTCAGGTTCTTGCCCTCGACATACACTTCGAGACCCTTATAGATCTTGTAGTGCGCGCTGGCAGTGACCCAGGAGAAGGGGTCTGCGATGGCCGGCCAGCCCGGCACTTCGGTGCACTCGGAGCAGGCGTAGACGTAGCGAGCCGTATAGTCCCAATTGACGTCGGCACTGAACGGTCCCTTGTCATAGATCAGGCTGATGGAGAACGTGGTCGGCGGAGCGGCATTGACCGCGCCGGTGGGATTGCCGAATTGGTCGTAGCCCTTACTCCAAGTGTGCGTGACCTGCATGTGGGTGCCGAGGCCGTTCTCGAGAAAATGCTGCCAGGAGAGCTCAATGCCGGTGTAAATGGACTTGGCGCCATTGGCCGGTGCTGAAATGGTCCAGGGGTAGGGAGTTCCCGTGACACCCGGCGTTCCCGGAGGTCCACCGACGTATTCCAGTGTGCCTAAGTTAACGTTGGTCGTGTAGGCAGTATAAATATCGTCTTTGACCTTCTTGTAAAAGAACGCGCCGTTCAGGGCTGAGTGCGGTGCGTAGTACCACTCGGCCGAGAAATCGGCGGCATTGGCCTTGATGGGCTTCAGGCCCGCGGTGCCGGTGTAGTCGATTTCCGGTGTGCCGTTGATGGCCTGGTTGGTGGAGTTCGGTGCGAGCTGATTGAGATCGGGACGCGACATGGTCTCCGCCAACGCGGCGCGCAATTGCAGCTTGTCGGGTAGCAGCCAATAGCTCAAGTTGAGTGACGGCAAGGCCATGGTGTATGACGCGTTTTCATTGAACGCCGTGGAAGTGCTATATCCCACGTTGTAAGTCTGCACGGATGAGTTGGACGCCGAAGGTGTCCACAAGTACGTGGGCACGGATTGAGCGGTCAAGGCGTCGGTGCTGGTATGTACCACCCGGACTCCGAGGTTCCCCGACCAATTCGTCCCGGCGAATGTGCCTTCGACGTAGAACGAGGTGGTCTTCTCGGTCACATCGTAGGAATTGAAGGGATTGGCCTGCGGCAGCGTTTGCGAGAAGTCGAACGGCGTGTAGGGCGTGCAAGGCTGCGCGGGGCAATAGAAGGGATTCGCGAGACCATTCAGGCTCTTCAAGAACGTCAATAGCTGGGCCGTATTCAACTTCGGCAGTACCGACGGATACGAGCCGCCCGCCCCCTGCAGAAAATTGGGCGGGCTGGTGAAAGAAATGACATTGGCCCCCTGCGAACCGAAGGAATACGGGTTGCATTGAATTGGGCAGCCCGCCGTCGTGTACAAGGTGCCGTATTGGCCGGAACCGTTGGTCCAATCGTTGCTGATGTCCGTGCGCTCCTTTTCGCGATGGCTTTCGCCCACGCCGAACAACAGCTTGTCGAATACGCCCATTTCGGCTTTCCACGCACCATCCAAGTTGATGGCGTTGATCTGGTCGTGCACCGAATAGCCGTTGAGCCCGTCGTAGTGCGTGGACCAGTAATTGTTGTTGTTGAGAAATCCCGAGTTCATCAGTGCGGTATAGGAACAATAGCCCGCATTCGTCTTGCTGGCGCTTCCCGCCGGACAGGCGGTGAGCCCGAGCTGGCTGGGCGGAATCGCCACGTTGATGTTAGGCAGGCTGTGGGGATTGTCGGTCACGGTGATGAGGTCGGGCGAGTTTGACGTCGGGGATACCAAACCCGCGGTGACGAAGGTGTCCTCGCCGCCTTCGGGCCGATCCGCCGCCGAATGATACCCATCGACGGTGAAGCTCAGATGGTCCGTCGGATCCCAGGTCGCCTTGAGTCCCTCCAACGTCGTGACGACGTTGCGGTTGGTGGTGTTATTGACGATCTCGGGAGCGAAGTTGTTGGAGGTCACCGACGTCACCAAGCCGTTCTGTACCACAGCGTTGGACCAGGTCGAGTTATTCATTTGGTCGGTGCCGTATGGGAAATAATACGACTGGTTGTAGCCCACCTGCGGATCCTGCAAGTGAGTCCAAAGGCCATCGGCGACGATCTTGAACGTGTCACTGGGACGCCATTCCAGGCTGCCGGACAGCGCCTCGCGCTTCTTCTCATCGAAAATCGAACCGAAGGTGATGCAACAGGGCGTCGCCACGAGCGGGACGGAGGTGGCGGTAGCCGAACTCGGAAATTGAGACGTTCCGGTGGTGCCGGCCGGGTCGTAATACGCAGGGCCGTAAATGTTCTGGCTGTACGCATTCAACGAGTCGGTGCGCAGCTTGTTGTCGGAAATCACGCCGCCCAACAGAAAGCCAAAGGTGTTATCGGCGAAGGTGTTCGACACGAAGGCGGAGAACTTGTCACCCTTCAAGTGGGTCATCGTGTTGTCGTCGCCTTCGGCATGCACGCCGCCGTGAAATCCCACGGTATCGAAGGGGCTGGCCGTGCGCAGGTTCACCGTCCCGCCGATGCTGCCTTCGAGCGCGGAAGCCTCCGACGACTTGAGCACGTCCGCGCCGGAAATCACTTCGGAGGGCAGGACGTCGAAGGCCAGATCGCGACCGTCATCGTCGGTGGCGAGAATGCGGTTGTTCAAGGTGACGATGTTGTACTGGGGGCCGAAGCCACGCACGGTGACTTTCTGGCCTTCGCCGCCGGTGGTGCGGTCGATGGTAATGCCGGGCAAATGCTCCAGGGAGTCGGCCACGTCGGAATCCGGGAAGCGGCCCAGCTCCTCGGCATTGATGGAGTCCAACACCACGGTGGCATTGCGCTTCACATCGAGCGATTTTTCGAGGCTGGCTTTGAGGCCCGTGACGACGATTTCTTGCAGCTCCGGGTCAGCGCCCTGACTTACCGCGCTGGGACCGTTGGCGGTGGCCGTCGCTTCCGTCGTGGTGGTTTCATCGACAGCGCCGGCGAGCGCGCCGGTTGCTGCGGCGAATGGTAGCCAAATGGCAATCAACGTAGTCTTCAGACTCGGCACGCTTCGTCTCCCTATACCATTTGAAATGGCTTATTTACGCAATCCCGGTAGCATCAAATCGAAAGTAAATGAAATCAACATCCCGTCATTTACTTTCGTCTTCTTGCGTTTGATGTTATTATTATTTTCGAACATGTCAAGAGGCGGACCATAACCGTCATGAACTTCGCACCATGAATCATCAGAAAACCTCGCGCCGTCGGTTCGTTCAACTCGCCGGAGGCTTGGCGCTCGTGCTGCGCCACGGGCTCCTACCGGCTGAAGGCTCCGAACCCGGCGCCGCGTCGCACCCCGCAGCGGAACTCGAGGACGGCATCCTGCGCTTGGAGTGGGACGCAACGCTACGCACGCGGGTGACGCGGCTTACCGGCCGGCAGCGCACTATTCTGACCTCGTGGGGACCGAGCGAATACCTGCTGGATGATGACGGCCGGCATGTGACCGACTTCCCGCTGCGGAACAAGGCACAGAGCGACATCACCGACGGCAACGGGCCCGGCACCCGTCTCACGTTGAGCGGCATGTCGGCCGGCGGCATCGAGAAAGTCGTCACGGTGACTCTGTATCAGCGGCATCCGGGCATCGCGCTGGTGCGCGCGACCTATCGCAACACCACCGCGAATATTCTGACCCTGCGCGGTTGGACCAACGGCGATTTGCGCCTGCTCGCTTCGGGCGACCGAACGCCGGCCTTCTGGTGCTACTCCGGCGCCTCGTACGAAGACCGCCGGGATTGGCTGCAACCGGTCGAACATGGCTTCGAGCAGGACAATTTTCTCGGCATGGAGGCCTCGGACTACGGCGGCGGCACGCCCATCGTCGACGTTTGGCATCGCGCCGGCGGCATCGCCGTGGGTCATGTCGAGAACTCGCCGCGACGCGTCTCGCTGCCCGTTCACGCCGAGCGCGGCGCCGTGCGCGTCGCTGTATGCGGCAACGAAAAGCGCTACCTCAAGCCCGGCGACACGCTCGACACGCCCGAGACCTTCGTGGCAGTTCACGGCGGCGATTATTTTCCCGTCTTGAATGCCTACCGCAACCTCATGTCCGAGCGCGGTCTCAAGCCTGCAGTACCGCCCGCCACGAGCTATGAGCCCATCTGGTGTGCTTGGGGCTATGAGCGCTCCTGCACGACCGCGCTGATCGAAGGCACGTTATCCAAGGTGAAAGAACTGGGGCTGGAGTGGGCCGTTATCGACGATGGCTGGCAAGCCATGATAGGCGATTGGGTTCCGGATCGAGCCAAGTATCCGAACGGCGATGCGGACGTGAAACGCTTGGTGTCGGACATCCGCGCGAGCGGCCTTGCGCCCCGACTCTGGTACTCCCCGTTGTCGGTCGCGCCCGGCTCCGACTTCTTGCACGAACACGCCGACATGCTGCTGCTCGACAAGAATGGCGCGGTAGAGAATATTTCCTGGTGGAACAGCTTTTATCTGTGCCCGGGGTACGCCAAGACGGTCGAATACACGCAGCGGCTCGTCGAAAAATTCATTGGCCAGTGGGGCTTTGCGGGACTCAAAATCGACGGCCAGCATCTGAATAACGTCGCGCCGTGCTTCAATCCTGCGCATCACCACGAGCGCCCCGAGGAGTCGGTGGAGGGCTTGCAGACCTTTTTTGCGGCCCTTTACCAGACCGCGATGGCCATCGATCCCAGCGCCGTGATGGAAATTTGCCCCTGTGGCACCGCGTATTCGGCATTTAACTTCCCAGCCATGAACCAGGCGCCGGCCTCGGACCCCGAGTCCTCCTGGCAGGTGCGCCACAAAGGCAAAACACTGAAAGGCTTGATGGGCCCGAGCGCGCCCTTCGCGGGCGATCATGTGGAATTGAGCGATCATGGCGATGACTTCGCCTCCACCATCGGCGTGGGCGCCGTCGTATCCACCAAATTTACCTGGCCCGTGGACCCGAAGCCCAAAGACTCGTTCCTGTTGACGCCCCAGCGAGAGATCGCGTGGCGCAAGTGGATTGCGCTGTACAACGAAAAGATGTTGCCCCGCGGCATTTATCGCGGCGAACTCTACGACATCGGCTTCGACAAGCCCGAGGCGCATGTGGTCGAAAAATCCGGCCGCCTATATTACGCATTTTACGCCGATAACTGGCACGGCGACATCGTGCTGCGCGGCTTGGGTGCCGGCACCTATCGGGTTCGCGATTATTACAATGATCGCGAGCTGGGCACGATGTCGAGCGGCCGCAACCAGCTCAAGGTAACATTCGAGCGTTTCTTGTTGCTGGAAGCGACGCCCGCTTAAGCACCCCGGCGAGCCGTCGAGATGAACCCCTTAGTGTCAGTCATGCAATCCGATCAACCCCAATCGCCCGACGATCTCGCCGCTCAACCGACGGAGCCCGGCCTGCTGGTAGCGGAACGCCGCCACCGCATCCTCGAAATCCTGCGCGACCAGGGGCGGGCCACGGTGGACGATCTTGCCAGCCGCTTCGCGACCTCGCAGGTGACCATTCGCACCGACCTCGCAACGCTCGAGGCCGCCGGTGCGTTGGAGCGCACCCATGGGGGCGCGCTGTTGCGGCGTGAGGATGACGATCAACCCATCACCGTGAAGCAAACCCGGCATCACGCCGAGAAGGTGCGCATCGCGCAGGCAGCGGCGGCCCTGATCCGGGACGGCGAGACCATTATCTTGGACTCGGGTACCACCACCGCCGAGATCGCGAAACAATTGCGCCGGCTCGAAGTGCAATCCATCAACGTCATCACCAACGCCCTGAACATTGCCATGCTGCTGGCGGATGTCCCCTCGGTGCGCCTCATCATGCCCGGCGGCATTCTGCGGCCGGAATCGAATTCCCTCTCCGGTCACATGGCTGAAGCGGCCTTGGCAAATCTCCAGGCGGATCGACTGTTTCTCGGCGCCGACGGCTTGGACCCGGAGCGCGGCGTGATGACGCCGCATCTGCCGGAAGCCCACTTGAATGCCCAGATGATCGCCATTTCCCGGCAAGTCATTGTCGTCGCCGATTCCTCTAAACTGCTGCGAAGAAACATCTCCCTGATCGCGCGAGTCGAGCAACTGCACATGCTCATCACCAATGCCGGCGCCAATCCCGATGTGGTGTCGGAACTGCGGCGGCGGGGAGTCGAGGTCCGGCTCGCCTGACGGGTGTTCCCCCGAACCGCTATAATTGGCCGATCTTCCCGTTCGAGCAAAGGCCACTCCCCCATGCGGTTGACTCAATTAATGAAGCCGCTGACGCGTTTCTTGCAGACGGCACCCGCCGCCCCCGTGGCGGCACCGCGACCCGCCCCGCAGGATTCAGCCTCGCCGGAAGCGATTCAACGACTTGCCGACGGAGCGACGTTGCGCGCACTCGCCGGGCTACGCACCGCCGGCGGGAACCCCACGAACGCCGCCCCGGCGAACCCCGGCCCAGCGAACGCCGGCCCGGCGACCGCCGGCCCCGCAGGCACGTCCACCGAGCGCGCGGCGCAGGAGCGCGTTGCCCAACTCATCGACGCGCACACCCTGGAGTTTGCCGATTTGCTGGCCGCCACCGGCAGCACCGATGCGCTGTTGTCCGTGGCCGGCATGTGCAGCGATCCCGCTCACCTTGGGCTAGCCTTCGCCGCCCTCGACGCACAGCGCGTCGCCCAGATGGTGACCGACGGCCCGTCGACGCAGGTGCGCCAGTTCGCTGCGCAGCGCATCGAAGATCCGGTTGCACTGCGGCGGCTCCTCAAGCAGCTGCGCGGCCGGGATAAGAACGTTTATAAAATCATCAAGCAGAAATGCGATGCGCTGCATGCCGAGGACACGCGCCAGGCAGAACTGCACAACGCCATCGACACCCTCTGCGCCTCGCTCGAGCGGCACAGCCACCGTATCTACGATGTGCTCTACCCGGTGTCGCTGCGGCAATTCGAAGCCCAATGGCACACGCTGGAGGCGCGGGCCACCGCGGATGCGCAGCAGCGGGTGACGCAGGCCATGAACCATTGCCGCGAGGTCATCGACGCGCACGAACGCCAGGCTGCGGAACAGGCCGCCGCCGCCGCCCAGCAAGCGGAACGCCAAGCCGCCCGCGAAGCGGCGCTCGCGGCGGCCGCCGAAGAAGCACGGCGCCGCCAAGTAGCCGCAGCACAGGCGGCCGCCGAGGCAGGCGCGGAAGCGGCCAAAATACGCGAGGCCGACGACAAGGCCCGTGCCGACAAATTGGCGGCCGAGGCCTCGGCGCTGCGCCAAATAAACGGTCTCATC
>Ga0302314_10013965_pt1 | contig 13772 bp, 9 predicted proteins | sample III_Palsa_N2_3_FD_200533 | JGI IMG/M metagenome (GOLD analysis project Ga0302314, IMG submission 200533) | Peat permafrost microbial communities from Stordalen Mire near Abisko, Sweden - III_Palsa_N2_3 | ecosystem: Environmental > Terrestrial > Soil > Palsa > Peat permafrost | place: Sweden... | reverse complement strand
GCCGGCCAGGTGGCGAGCAGGAAGACGACGCGCGGCCAGATCATCAGCGGCCGTCGCCCGAACCGGTCGGATAGGACGCCGCCGATCAGGCCCGCGACCAGGCCGCAGGTCCCGCTCACCGCCGACGCGGCGAGGGAGACCTCTGCGGCCATGTGCAGTGTCCGCAGGGCGTAGGTGGTCATGTAGCCGAACACGTAGGTCGACACCGTGGAGGCGGCGATCAGCGCCAGGCCGCGCACGAGCACCGGCGCGCTGGCCCTCAGGGTCGCGGCGTCGGGGTGGACGTGGCTGTGTGCCTCGGGACGGTGCAGGGTCTCGGGCAGACTGCGCCTGAGAATCAGGCCGAACGGCAGGACCAGCGTCCCCAGCAGGAACGCCACGCGCCAGCCCCAGACGTTGAGGCTCGCCTCGCCGAGGGTATGGGCCAGGCCGACACCGACCAGGCCGCCGACCAGATTGGCGATGTTCTGGCTGCCACCCTGCCAGGCGCCGTAGTATCCGCGCCGAGCGGGCGGCGCCGCCTCGACGAGGAAGGCCGTCGTCGGCCCGACCTCGCCGCCCAGCGCGAAGCCCTGGCAGAGTCGCCAGAACAGCACCAGGACCGGCGCTGCGAGGCCCAACGTCGCGTACGAGGGAGTCAGGGCCAGGCCCAGGATGGAGACACCCATCAGGGCGAAGCTGAACATCATCGCCGGGCGCCGGCCCTGGCGATCGGCCCAGCGCCCGATCACCACCGCGCCGATCGGGCGAAGCAGGAAGCCGACGCCGAAGGTCGCCAGCGTGAGGATGAGGCTGAGGAACGGGGTGCGCCCCGGGAAGAAGGTGTGGGCGATCTGGGAGGCGAAGGTGGCGTAGACCGTGAAGTCGTAGAATTCCAGCGCGTTGCCCGCCACCGCCGCCGTCACCTGCCGGGCGGTGATGGGGGGAAACGTGCCGGCCTCGCTGATCTCGATAGGCAGGGCGATATCGCTCATGGTCAGGGCGGTCGAGTCGAGCGGGTCAGGCGAACGCGTCGCCCACGGCGAAGCCGGGCGAAACGGCCCGGTAGATCGCCACGGCCGGCGCGAAAAGGACTGGCCACATCAGCGCGGACACGGCGGCGTTGAGGACGGTCTCGGCCAGCCTGGCCGGCGAGAAGTAGGACGCCAGGGAGCCGGTGTCCGCCGGCTTGAACACGCCGTTGGGCTCGCCGCCGTTCAGAATTCCCCCTATCGCGTAGATCAGGGCGAAGCACAGCGCGTAGACCACGATCACCAGCAGGACCACCAGCAGGTAGGTGAGGAACAGGCGCCAGAAACGGCCTCGCGTGAGTGTCCACGACCCGAAAAGGTTGACCCGGCGGCTGTCGAAGGTCAGCGCCGAAGCCAGGGAAAGCCGCACCGCCAGCGCCGCCATGACCGTCAGCACGCTGAAGACCAGGAGGACCGCGAGGACCATCGGCGAGGTCTTCGTCGCCACCGTCAGCAGACCACCAACCACGGCGACGACGATCACGACGCCGAAATAGACGCCCACGAACACCAGGAAAGTCAGCAAACCAAGGCCGAACTGGCGCGCTTCATCGGCGCCCAGGCGCAGGTAGCCGAAGCGGTCGTCCTGGGGTTGCAGCACGGCGCGGATCATCCCCGCGGTCAGAATGGCGTTGGACGCCAGGCCAACAACCAGGAGGACCAGGTAGACAGGCGCGAGCCGCCCCAGCAGCGTCAGGAGCACCGTCGGATCGGCGGGCCGCTGGGCGCTGACGGCCTGGAGCTTTGCGGAGTCCGGGCCGGCCCATCCCACGAGAACCAGGCCAAGCAACAGCGAGAGCACAAGCGCGAACACCCACCAGGCGAGGAGGGCCTTGGGGTGCTGGCGCACGACGCGGAAGCCGGTGAACGCCGTGTCGAGGATCGAGAAGTCAGTCATATGAGACGTCAGTCATAATGTCGGACCCCCCCGGGTTGCACGCGCCCTGACCAACAGCGTCATCGGTCGTTAGTCACAGAAAACCGGCGCCGCCGCCAGAGCAAACTCCGCCAAAGGCAGGGCTTGGTTGCGGACGATTTGCCCTAGAATCATACCTTTAGAGCGCCCGCTGATCGCCCGGCCAGCCCCGTTTCGACGCGCAGCGACGCGTCCCTATGCAGGGGCGCATAGTGTCCCTGTCCTTTCCTTCACTTGCCAGGAACGGGTCGCTTGGCGACAGTCACGCGCCAGCGAACGTGCGCTCGCGCCCGCGGAGTTCGACGATTTTGCCCGTTGACGAGAATGGCCGCTCCGAGCGCAACCTGTCGCTGCCGCGCATCCTGACGTTCGCCATGGCAAATCTCCCGATCGCGGCGATCAGCATCGCGGTCTTCGTCTATCTGCCCCCCTACTTCGCCGGTCACCTCGGGGTCGGGATGGGTCTGGTAGGCGCGGCCTGGGGCTTCGTGCGGATGATCGACATTCCCATCGACGTGCTCCTGGCGGTGACGATGGACCGCACCCGCACGCCCATCGGCCGCTACCGGGTGTGGATGATCGCCTCAGCGCCGATCCTCATGCTGTCGCTCTACGCGCTGTTCATGGCCCCGCACGGTTTCGGCGCGCCCTACCTGATCGGCTGGCTGCTGGTGATGTATCTGGGCAATTCGATCCTCTATCTCTCCCTGAGCGCCTGGGGCGCGACCCTGGCGACGCTCTACCACCAGCGATCGCGCCTGTTCGGCGGCATCACCGGGGTGGGCGTGATCGGCGCCCTCTCGGTGCTGATGATCCCGATCCTGGGCCAGAGCTTCGGACGCACCAACGCCCAGAGCGTCCAGGCCATGGGCTGGTTCATCATCGCCATCGTTCCGCTGAGCATCGGTGTCACAAGCCTGGTCACGCGCGAGCGCATCACCCTCAACCACAGGCCCGAAACCTTCCCGCTGAAGGATTATTGGCAGGTGCTCACCAAGCCCGAGCTGGTGCGTCTGTTCCTGGCTCAGATGGCGCTGACCCTGGGGCCTGGGTGGATGAGCGCCATGTATCTGTTCTTCTTCACCGACGCCTGGCGCTTCACGGTGCAGCAGGCCTCGATCCTGCTGGCCGTCTACATCCTGGCCGGCCTGCCGGGGGCCGTGGTCGCCCCCCTCCTCGCGCGCCGGATCGGCAAGCACCGAGCCTTGATGGTGACGACGACCTGCTTCTCCATCGGGCTCTTCTCCATCTTCATCCTGCCCAAGGGCGACGTGCTGCTGGCCGCGCCGATCATGCTCTGGGAGGGCGCCATGGCCGCCGGTTTCGGCCTGCTGGTCAACGCCATGCTGGCCGACGTCGGCGACGAGGTACGCCTGATCCAGGGGCGCGAGCGGATCAGCCTGCTCTACGCTGTCAACGCCCTGGCCACCAAGATCGCGGCCGCCTTCTCCATCCTCCTGACCTTCCCTCTGCTGGAGCGCCTGGGATTCAACCCCGCCGAGGGGGCGGTCAACACGCCGGCCGCCATCCACAACCTGACAGTCGCCTTCATGGCCGGCCCGATCGTTTTCGTGATGCTGGGCGGGGCCTGCGTGATAGGCTGGCGCCTGGATGCGCGCCGCCAGGGTGAGATCCGCGGCGCTCTGGACGCCCTCGACGCCCCGCTGGAAAGCGCTAAAGCAGGATGACTTTAGGCGGGTCCGCGAGAGGATGGCTATGAGCACGCTCGAGGTCGCCGACATGCCGATCCTGGCCGGCGCGCTCGCCCCGGCGGGCGGCGAACAGAAAAGACGCCGCCGGGCCGCAGGCCAGCCGTTCCCGGGCCTGACCGAGCGCATGTTCGCGGAGCCGATCGTCGCCGGCCGCGGACTGTTCGCGCCTTACCTGCTGGTCAGCGACCCGGCCGGGGTCCGCCGGGTGCTGGTGGAGAACGCCGCCAACTATCCCAAGTCCCCGCTCGACCTGCGGTTCTTCACCGCCCTGTTCGGCGGCGGCCTGCTGGGCACGGACGGCGAGGTCTGGCGCCGCCACCGCCGGGTGATGGCGCCGGCCTTCGATCCGCGCAGCGTCGCCGCCTACGGTCCGGCCATCGCCGCCAGCGCCCGCGAGTTCCTCACGCGGTGGGAGGCCCTGCCGGACGGCGCCCCCATCGACATGGCCCAGGAGATGAAGGCGCTGACGCTTCAGGTGATCGCCCGCACGGTGTTCTCCACCGACAGCGCCGAGATCATCGACCTGATCGGCGGGACCCTGAGCCGGGGCCTGGACGCCGCCGCCGAGGCCAATATCCTGGATCTGTTCCCGATCATCGGGGAGTGGCGGATGCGGGCGCGGGAACGTCGCCTTGCCGCCAATTCCGTGGGCCTGGATGAAGCCGTCGCGGCCCTCGTCAAGGCCCGCGAGGCCAATCTGGCCGCGGCGCCGGCCGACCTGCTCACCCGCCTGGTGGCGGCCAAGGACGACGAGGCCAGGCCCGGCGAGGGGAACGGCGGCCTCACCCCCAAGGAGATCCGCGACGAGATCATCACCATCTTCATGGCCGGCCACGAGACCACCGCCGGCACCCTCTCCTGGACCTGGTACGTGCTCTCCCAGCGCCCGGTGGAAGCGGCCCGCCTGGGCGCCGAGCTGGACGCCGTCCTCGCCGGCCGCCCGCCTACGGCGGAGGACCTCCCGAACCTGCCGTACACGCGCCGCGTCGTCGAGGAAGCGATGCGCCTCTTCCCGGCCGCGCCGGGCCTCTCGACCCGCCGGGCCAAGGCGCCCGACGAGGTCTGCGGACACAAGGTCGCCAAGGGAACGGCGGTCACCGTCATGCCCTGGGTGATCCATCGCCACCGCCGCCTGTGGGACGACCCAGAGCGGTTCGACCCCGACCGCTTTAGTCCCGAACGCGCCGCCGGCCGCCCGCGCTTCGCCTACCTGCCGTTCGGCGCCGGCCCCCGCGTCTGCATCGGCCAGGTCCTGGCCCTCAACGAGTCGATCCTGATCCTCGCCGCCCTGGCCCAGCGCTACAGCCCGCGCCTGGCCCCGGGCGCGCAGGTCGTCCCTCACGCCAACGTCACCCTGCAATTCAAGAACGGACTGAAGATGATCCTGGATCGCCGCTCATGACCGCCCTGGCTGCCGAAGACCTGCGGGCGATCCTCGACGCCGGCGTGGCGGCCGGCCGGGCGCCCGGGTTCTGCGCCGCGGTAATCACCCCGCGGGGCGAGCGCGTCACCGCCTGCGCCGGCGTGCGCGGCGTAGACGACCCGCACGCGATGACGCCCGACACCTTGTTCATGATTGCTTCATGCACCAAGGCGGTGACCAGCGTGGCGGCGCTCCAGGTCGTCGAGCGCGGCCTCCTCGACCTCGACGCCCCTGTCGGGGAGCGGCTGCCGGCGCTGGCCGCGCCGCGGGTGCTGACGGGCTTCGACGCCGCCGGCGCTCCGCTCACCCGTGCCGCGACAAAGCCAATCACGCTGCGCCACCTGCTGACCCATACCTCGGGCTTCGCCTACGATTTCTGCTGCGCCGACCTGGCGGCCTACCTGACCGCCGCCGGGGGGTCCCTGATGAGCGGCGCCGAACCCGACATCCCGCTGATGTTCGACCCCGGCGAGGCATGGCAGTACGGCATCGGCATCGACTGGGCGGGACGCCTGATCGAGGCGGCGACCGGCCAGGGTCTCGACGCCTGGTGCGCCGAACACATCTTCGCGCCGCTGGGCATGAACGATGCGAGCTTCTTCCCCGACGCCGCCCAGTCGGCGCGCAAGGCCGGCGTCTGCCAGAAGGGGGCGGACGGCCAATGCGTCGCGATCCCGTTCGGCATGCCGCCGGTTCATCACTTCATGATGGGCGGCGCCGGTCTCTACGCCACCGCCGGCGACTACCTGACATTCCTCGGCGCCCTCCTGCGTGGCGGCGCGCCCCTGCTCAGGCCGGAAACCTTCGCGCTGATGATGCAGAACCACGTCGGTGATCTCGACGCCGGCGCTCTGAAGACCGCGCAACCGGCGATGAGCAACGATTTCGAACCTCTGGCCGGGCTCACCCGCCGCCACGGCCTCGCCGGCCTCGTCAACCTCGATCCGGTCCCCGGCGGCCGCTCCGCGGGCGCCCTTGCCTGGGCGGGCATCGCCAACTGCTACTACTGGGCGGACCCGGCCGCCGGCGCCGCCGGCTTGCTGTTCAGCCAGGTCATGCCGTTCGCCGACCCCGCCATCCTGGCCACCTTCGAAGAGGTCGAACGCGCGGTCTACGCCTGAGAACGGATCAGGCCGCGGCCCTGAGACGTCCGCGGTCGGCCTCCGCGGGCAGGCCCAGCGCCGCGAACATCTCCAGGCGGCCCGGGCCGGGCTTCTCGGCATAGAAGCGGGCGTTGGCCTTGCGGCCGCGGAGCATGGCCGCCGCGACCTTGGCCAGCGCCGCGGGCCGGTTCAGCCACACCCGCGGCGGGTCCAGCATGTGGAAAGCACGCATGGCGGCGCGGAACAGCTCGGGATCCTGGCGGACGGCGACGCCGACCCCGTCCTCGATGAACCGCCGCATCAGGCGCGCCCGCAGCGGCGGCCGGTAGTCGGGATCCAGGCCATGCTCGGCCCGCCGCGCGGCCGATCGGTCCTGGTCGCGCATGTCGTCGTAAAAGGGCTGCAGCAGGCTCCTCACGCGGGCGCTGTAGGCTACGGCGCGGACCGTCGGATCAGTGGCTTCGGCCAGCACATCTCGCAGGACGTGGGCCTCGATGGCGGCGAACGAGCATCCCCGCCCGTACAGCGGGTTGGTCCGCACGACGCTATCGCCGACGGCGAAGGCGTTCAGCACCACCGGAGCGCCGTCCGGCGCCATCTCCCGCCAGCGACTCTGTAGGTCGCCCATGGCGTAGACCTTGCTGACCGGGACTGACCGCGCCGGATCGGTCCACGCCGCAAGCCCCGGCAGGCGCGCGCAAATCGCGTCGAAAATGTCGGGCCGCACCACCGCCACCCGCAGCGTTTCCTCCACCTCCGGCACGGCCAGGGTGACTGAAAAGGTGCCGTTGTCGGCGGGGAAGACACCGAACTTGAGGTAGCCGAGGTCCCCGTTCGGCGCGTGCCGACCGCGTGGGGGGTCACCTTGGCCGGGCGCGAGCTCGTAGAACCGCGTATAGTAGAGGATGGCGCAGTCCTCCGCGGTTTCGGGAATCACGGCGCCGCCCTCCGTCAGCCAGTCTACCATGGGCGATCCCCGGCCACCCGCGTCCACGACCAGATCGCCCAGGACCGCCTCGCCGCCTTGCAGGGTGAAGCCGCGGGCGATCAGGCGCCCGTAGCTATCGCGGTCGCTGACCAGGCCGGTGACGAAGGCGTCCGACCGGATCGTGACGTTGGCCGCCGCCTCGACGTACTCGCGTATGACCAGCTCCATCGTCGTGCGCCGGCTGACGATGATCGCCATCTCCTCGTCCTCCGGCCGCGCGACGTAGCGCGACTTGATCGTCTCGGGGAGGCCGTCGGCGAACCGCAGTTCGCGCGCGCCCGCCCCCCGCAGGGCCTGGAGAAGGGCGGGATGCTCCGTTGCGATCAGTTTGCGCAGGCGCGCCAGAAAGGCGTGGCTGTGGCGTAGCTGGCTGGCGCCGCGGCGACGCCAATGGTCGAACACCGCCTCAGTCCCGCCCTCCGGCGGCGGCGCGTCGCGTTCGAGCAAGGTGATGGTCCGGCCGGTCGGCGCGAGCGCCAGGGCGACGCACAGGCCGGCGATGCCCGCCCCGAGCACCACGACGCTCTCCAGACCGGCCTCCTGCATCGCGCGCTCCGAACCTCTCAGCTAAGCTGGAATCATCACACCCCGTCCCTGGGGAAGGCAAGGAGCGGGATATGGGGGAGGTCACAACAAGGCGCATCGAAGCCAACGGCCTGAGCTTCGTGGTCGACGAGGCCGGCGTGGGGGAAGACGTGGCGCTGCTGCTGCACGGCTTCCCGGAAAGCCGCTACTCCTGGCGCCATCAACTCCCGCTGCTGGCCGGCCTCGGCTGGCGGGCGATCGCCCCCGACCTGCGCGGCTATGGCCAGTCCAGCCGCCCGCCCCGCACCGCCGACTACGCCATCAGCCACCTGATCGACGATGTCGCAGGTCTCTTCGACGCGGCCGGCGCGCGCCGGCGCCTGCTCATCGGCCACGACTGGGGAGCGGCGATCGCCTGGGCCCTCGCCCTGGAGCGGCGGCTGCCGCTGGACGGGCTGGTGATCATGAACGTCCCCCATCCCGCGGTCCTCGCCAGGGTGATGCGCGCCTCGTGGCGCCAGCCGTTGCGCTCCTGGTACATGGCGTTCTTCCAGGTCCCAGGGCTGCCCGAGGCGATGATGACAGCGAACGGGGCCCAGGCGATCGGGCGCGCCTTCACCGGTATGGCGGTCGACAAGTCCCGCTTTCCGCCCGAGGTCACCGACGTCTATCGGAAGAACGCCCTGATCCCGGGCGCCATGACGGCGATGATCAACTACTACCGCGCCAACACCAGCCTCCTTGGCCGCTGGCGCGGGGCTGCGCCGACGATCGAAGTCCCCACCCTAATGATCTGGGGCGAGGAGGACGCCGCCCTGTGCATCGAAAACACCGAGGGCTACGAGACCCTCGTCCGAGACTTCACCCTCCGCCGCCTCCCCGGCGTCTCCCACTGGGTCCAGCAGGAAGCGCCGGAGAGGGTCAACGCGATTCTGACGGAGTGGCTCGCCGCGCGCGCTCTGGCGTGAGAGCGCTGGGAGCAGATCGACATTCGCGCTCGGCGCAAGGGCGAGGCGACCTGCTCTGCTAGGCAAGCGCATCGGTTAGGGTAAGCGCCGGAGGCGATCCTCCCGCCTAAAGACTGTGGGAGCAGAGCGTCTCACATCCGAGAAACTCCCGAGTGGGACGCCATAAGAATAAGATTTGTTCAATATTTAAGGAGAGACGCCCATGGCCAAGGTGACGATCGAAGGGACTTGCGATCCGAGGTTTCAGGCGGCCGCCGACATCTTCCAGAGAAACTTCGAAACGGATGCCGATTTGGGCGCTTCGTTCTGCGCCACGGTCGAAGGCGAGGTTGTCGTCGATCTCTGGGGCGGGTTCGCGGACGAAGCGCGCACGAGGCCCTGGGAGAAGGACACCATCGTCAACGTCTATTCGACGACCAAGACGATGACGGCGTTGACGGCCCTCTTGCTGGCCGACCGTGGCTTGATCGACTTCGACGCTCCGGTCGCGCGCTACTGGCCGGAATTCGCCGCGGCCGGAAAGGCAGCCGTCAAAGTCAGCCACCTGATGAGCCATTCCTCCGGGCTCTCTGGCTGGAGACAGAAGGTCAGCGTCGAAGACATCTACGACTGGGACAAGGCCTGCGCCCTCCTGGCCGCTCAGGAGCCGTTCTGGACACCGGGAACGGCGTCAGGCTACCACGCCCTGACCCAGGGCAACCTGGTCGGCGAGGTGGTGCGCCGCGTCACCGGCAAGAGCCTTGGAACGGTGTTTCGCGAGGAAATCGCCGAACCACTCGGCGCCGACTTCCACATTGGTTTACCGGCCAGCGAGGACGGCCGCGTCGCTGACCTCATCCCCCCGCCGCCACCTCCGCCGAGCGATCAACCGATTCCGGAGCTGACCCTCAACATCTTCACCAACCCGCCCATCAATCCCCTGGATACGCGGACGCGCGCCTGGCGCGCCGCCGAGATTCCGGCGGCCGGCGGCCATGGCAACGCCCGGTCGATCGCCCGGATTCATACGATCCTGGCCAACGCGGGCGTCGCCCAGGGCAAGCGCTTCATGTCGGAGGCCGGCAGTCGCAGGGCCCTCGAACCACAGATCGAGGGTGTCGACCTCGTCCTGGGCCTGCCCGCCCGGTTCGGCCTTGGATTTGGTCTCTACGGCGAATTGCTGCCCATGAAGAATCGAAACAGCATCTTCTGGGGCGGCTACGGCGGCTCGCTGATCATCATCGACATGGATGCGCGGACCACCTTCGGCTACGCCATGAACAAGATGGGCGGCGGGACCGTCGGCGATGCCAGGTCGCTGGACATCATCAGCTCGATGTGGGACGCGCCGTAGAAATCTCCGCAAGAGACGGCCCCAACAACGCCATTCCCTTCCCAGGGTGGGAGCGCTAAGCCGCCGCCAATGAACGCCCCCTCAGCGACCGTCGCGCCCCTGAGCCCACACGCCGCGCGCCGCCGGTTCGGGGCCTTGATGCTCGGCTCGATGGGCGTGGTGTTCGGCGACATCGGCACCAGCCCGCTGTACGGCTTCCAGGGGGCCGTTACCGCGGCGGCCCACGGGGCGGTCGCGGAGACCGAGATCCTCGGCATCACCTCGCTGATCATCTGGGCCCTGCTGATCGTGGTGACCATCAAGTACGTGATGTTCATCATGCGCGCCGACAACCATGGCGAGGGCGGCATCCTCTCGCTGATGGCGCTTGCCCAGAACGCCCTGGGCCGCCGCACGCGCATCGTGCTGACCCTCGGCGTCATCGGCGCTGCGCTGTTCTACGGGGACGCCATCATCACCCCGGCGATCTCCGTCCTCTCCGCCGTCGAGGGACTGGAGACGGTGCCCAGCCTCGCCCACGCCATCACGCCGTCGGTGGAGATCGGCAGCGCCCTGATCCTGCTGATCGGCCTCTTCATGGCCCAGTCGAGAGGCACGGCCAGGGTGGCGGCGTGGTTCGGCCCGATCTGCCTGGTGTGGTTCGTGTCGATCGCCGCCCTGGGCCTGATGCAGATCCCCCTCCAGCCCGGGATCCTGCTGGCGTTCCTCCCGACCTATGGCCTGTTGTTCCTGGTCCATCACGGCGTGATCGGCATGCTGGTGCTCGGGGCCGTCTCCCTGACGATCACCGGGGCCGAGGCGCTCTACGCCGACATGGGCCACTTCGGCCCCAAGCCCATCCGGGCGGCGTGGCTGTTCGCGGTGTTCCCGGCGCTCCTGATCAACTACCTGGGCCAGGGCGCCTTCGCCCTGCACTACCTGGCCTCCCCGGCCAGCCACGGCGTCGACCTCAGCACCCAGAACTGGTTCTTCCTGATGGTTCCGGAGGCGCTGCGCGTCCCGATGGTCATCCTGGCCACCGCCGCCACCATCATCGCCAGCCAGGCGGTGATCAGCGGCGCCTATTCGATGTCCAACTCGGCCATGCAGATGGGCCTGCTGCCCCGCCTCGCCGTCCGCCGCACCTCCGAGACCGAGGCCGGCCAGATCTACATGCCTACGGTGAACATGATGCTGATGCTGGGCGTCATCCTCCTGGTCGGCATCTTCAAGAACGAGGCAGCGCTGCAGGACGCCTACGGCCTCGCCGTCACCGGCACGATGTCGGTGACCACCGCCCTGACCGCCGTGGTGGTGCGGAAGCTGTGGAAGTGGAGCCTGTTGCGCACGGCCCTCGTGGTCGCCCCGCTCCTGGCGGTCGATCTCGCCTTCTACAGCGCCAACATGCTCAAGCTGCTCACCGGCGGCTGGGTGCCCCTGGCGATCGGAGCGGCCGTGGCCTTGGTCATCATGACATGGCTGCGCGGCAGCGCCATCGTCAGCGCCAAGTCCCAGCGCGACCGCCTGCCGATGACCGATTTCCTCGCCTCGCTGGCCCGGCGCCCCCGCCATCAGGTGCCGGGCGTGGCGGTCTATCTCAGCGCCCACCCCGAACTGACGCCCAGCGCCCTGCTCCACAACCTCAAGCACAACGGCGTCCTGCACAAGCTCAACGCCATCGTCGCGGTGGCCACCACCGACGAGCCGCGGGTCTCGCCCGACCAGCGCGCCACGGTCCAGCGGCTGAACGACTCGTTCCTGGTCATCACCCTGGCGTTCGGCTTCATGGAGACGCCCGACGTCCCCGCCGCCATGGCGCGGCTGAACATCCCCGGTGTTTCGTTCGACCCGGCCGACACCTCCTATTTCCTCGGCCGCCGCACCATCCTGCCCACCCACGACCACGGCCTGCGCCGCCTGCAGGACCTGTTGTTCATCTCCCTCAATCGCAACTCCGCCGACCCCAGCGAGGTGTTCGCCATTCCGCCCGGGCGAGTTGTGGAGATGGGCGTGCAGGTGGCGGTCTAAGGCAGGGAAACGCCTTTGCAGTTCGAAATGATCGGGGCAATATTTCCAGATCGCCGATGTCGGAGACGGTCGCTCGACCATGCAGATCACGTTGTTGCGCGCCCTCCAGGGGATTAAGGTCGATGACGACGAGGCCGAGGGTGTCGTCGATCGCCTCGAGACGCATGTGGAGAGCGTCGTGAACAATAGTATTAGAGCCGTCGAGGGGCGCCTCACCGTCCTTGAGGGCAGGATGGTAAGCATGCAGGCCTCCGCCGACGCCTTGAGGTTCCAAATCCAGTTCGTGGGAGTGATGTTGGGCGTCGTCGGCTTGGCCATCGCGGCAGGCCCCCTCGTCACAAAGTTCATCCACTGAACAAACCAGCCTTGCCGGAGACGCCGTGTCGATTCTAGGCGAGCAACCGACCCGCCGGATGCTCGGAAAGCTGCTTGCGTCCCTGGGCGCGGCGGTCGCCGCCGGCCGCGCCGCGGCGGCGGACACGCCCGACGACGTCGACTTGGTGTCCGACATCATGGTCCCGATGCGCGACGGCGTGCGGCTGGCGACCGACGTTTATCGGCCGGCGCGAAACGGGCGCCCGGCGCCGGGGCGGTTTCCCGTGATCCTGGAGCGCACGCCCTACGGCAAGACGGTGGTCAGCCGCTCGGAGCGCACGGCGACCGACCCGGTTCCCCTGTCGCGCGCCGCCGTCGCCGCCTTCTTCGTCTCGCGCGGCTATGTGGTGATCTATCAGGACTGCCGCGGGCGCTACGGCTCCGAGGGCAAGTTCGTCAAATACGTGAGCGACGGCGCCGACGGTTACGACACCTGCGCCTGGATCGTCCGCCAGCCCTGGTGCGACGGCAAGATCGGCACCATGGGTCTCTCCTACGCCGCCCACACCCAGGGCGCGCTCGGCTGCGCCAATCCGCCCGGCGTCGCCGCCATGTTCCTCGACAGCGGCGGCTTCGCCAACGCCTACCAGGGCGGCATCCGCCAGGGCGGCGCCTTCGAGCTCAAGCAGGTCACCTGGGCCCTTCCGGCCGCCCTCGAGAGCCCGGAGGTCCTGCGCGATCCGGCCCGCGTCGCGGCGCTGAAGGCTGTCGACCTGAAGGCCTGGTTCGCCCGCCTGCCGTGGAAGCGCGGCGCCTCGCCGCTCAGCGCCGCCCCGGAGTACGAGGCCTACCTCTTCGACCAGTGGGAGCACGGGACCTTCGACGCCTACTGGAAGCAGATGGGCCTGTGGGCCGAGGGGTTTTACGACCAGTTCTCCGACGCGCCGATGGTCCACATGTCGGCCTGGTACGATCCCTACCCGCGCACGGCGACGGCCAACTACGTCGGCCTGTCACGGCGCAAGAAGGGGCCGGTGCGGCTGATCCTCGGGCCATGGACCCACGGCGACCGCTCGATCACCTACGCCGGGGACGTCGATTTCGGTCCGGCCGCGACCCTCGACGGCCAGTTGGCCCCCGACTACCTGACGCTGCGGCTGCGCTGGTTCGACGCCTGGCTGAAGGGCGAGGCGAACAGCGTCGCGGCGGAACCGGCCGTGCGCCTCTTCGTCATGGGTGGCGGCTCGGGACGCCGCAACCTCGAGGGACGGCTCGACCACGGCGGCCGCTGGCGGGCCGAGCGGGACTGGCCGATCCCGGACGCCGCGCCGGCGTCCTTCCATCTGCACGCCGACGGCCGCCTCGCTCGTGAAGCGCCCGGGCCCGGCGCGCCGTCGAGAACCTGGACGCACGACCCCACGCACCCCGTGCCGAGCATCGGCGGGACGATCACGTCAGGCAAGCCGGTGATG
>Ga0302314_10013964_pt1 | contig 13772 bp, 18 predicted proteins | sample III_Palsa_N2_3_FD_200533 | JGI IMG/M metagenome (GOLD analysis project Ga0302314, IMG submission 200533) | Peat permafrost microbial communities from Stordalen Mire near Abisko, Sweden - III_Palsa_N2_3 | ecosystem: Environmental > Terrestrial > Soil > Palsa > Peat permafrost | place: Sweden... | reverse complement strand
ACAGCGCGAAGATCTTGCCGGCGACCTTGAACGCCGAGGTGTCCGGGCCAAACGGGAACTCCTCGTCGGTCCCGAGAAGCGAGAGGCAGGTGTCGCGAAGGTCTGCAGCGTTCATCGGCTATGGATAGTGACGCGTTGCGCGTGTGCGTCCGCTTCTGCAGAAAGCCCGCACTGACGTACACGCTTCAACGAGCCGGCACTGACGTACACGCTTCAACGAGCCGGCACGACTGCCGCTGCGCTTCACTCTGTCGGATGCGTTTGCTGTTTGTGTGTATGGGCAATATCTGCCGGTCCCCGACCGCCGAGGGGATGATGCGGCATGTCCTGGCGGAGGCTCGGCTCGATTCCCGGGTGGAGGTGGACAGCGCTGGCACCGGTGCATGGCACGTGGGCGAGTCCGCCGATGCGCGCGCCCGGGCGGCGGCTCGGCGCCGCGGGATCGATCTAAACAGCATCGCGCGACAGGTGACTCGCGAAGATCTGGACAGCTTCGATCTCGTCCTTGCTGCCGATGCCGAGAACCAGCGGGACATGCTGGCGCTGGCGGGCGACGATCCAGAGCGGCGGGCGAAGGTGCGACGGTTGCGCGAGTTCGACCAGGCGTCGGCCAAGACGGGCGACCTCGACGTCCCCGATCCCTACTACGGCGGCGCTGACGGATTTGACGATGTGCTCGACATCGTCGATGCGGCCTGCCGCGGGCTGCTCGCCGAGATCCGAGCGCGCACGGAACAGTGAGCGACACCACGACCTTGCGGACTGTGGTTGCGGAAGCGCTCGGGAGCGCTGTCACAGATCTGCGCCGCGTGGCCGGCGGTGATCTCAACGACGCGTACGCCGCGCGTCTTGCCGACGGCCGTGTGGTCTTCGTCAAGACCTCCGCCGACGCGGCGCAAGGCACCTACGCGGCTGAGGCTGCGGGACTGCGCTGGATCGCCTCGGCCGCGGGCGCTCCGGCAGTCCCCGAGGTCCTCGGCGTGATCGATCCGCCCGGACGCGACGGCGAGCCCCGGTTGCTCGCACTCTCCTGGGTTGAACCCGGGCGGCTCTCCAGTGCCGGGGCCGAGACGCTCGGGCAAGGTCTGGCAGCACTTCACCGCGCGGGCGCACCCGGCTACTGCGTCTCCCCGCCCGGTGCGGCCTCCGGGTTACGGATCGGGCCGCTGGAGCTCCCCGCCGGCTCGCCGGCGACGTGGGCTGAGGCATATGGCACATTGCGCCTGCAACCGCTCGCGCACCGCGCTGCCTCGAGCGGCGCGCTCCCGCCCGACGGGCTCGCCGCGGTAGAGCGCGTCTGTGAGCGGCTGCCGGAACTCGCCGGCCCCGCCGAACCGCCCGCTCGGTTACACGGCGACCTCTGGAGCGGCAACGTCCTCGCCAACACGGACGGGATGCCCTACCTGATCGACCCGGCGGCCTACGGCGGCCACCGCGAGATCGACCTGGCGATGTTGCGGCTGTTCGGAGGTCCTGGTGAGCGTTGCTTCTCCGCCTACGCCGAGGCCTTCCCGCTCGCCGACGGGCACGAGGAGCGTGTGGAACTGTGGCAGCTGTTCCCGCTACTCGTCCACGCAGTCCTGTTCGGTGCCGGCTACGGCGAGCGTGTGGCGGCGATCGCCCGCCGGTACGCCGGCTGAATACTCCGGTGCGTGGCGACCCGGTCGTCCGCGCTTGCGCATCGTCGCGGTCGGCTCGGCAGCCGGCTGCGCGATACTCGTAGCACGATGGGCACCGACTGTCCGTGTGGGTCCGGGATGATGTACGTCGAGTGCTGCGGCCCGCTCCATGGCGGCACCGTCACCGCGTCAACGGCACTTGGATTGATGCGCTCCCGCTACAGCGCGTTCGCGGTCCGCGACACGCGTTACCTCTTGGCGACGTGGCACCCGGAGACCCGGCCGGCGTCGGTCGATCTCGATCCCGCGGTCGAATGGCGGCGGCTGCGAATCCTCAACTGGAGCGACGGCAGCGAAGATGACGACGTGGGCATGGTCGAGTTCGTCGCTCACTATTGGGATTCGACGCGCAGGCAGTACGGGCGCCAGCACGAGAACAGCAGATTCGCCCGGCAAGCCCGACGCTGGTTCTACGTCGAGCCCGCGCCCTGACGGCGGAGCGTTCCTCGTCGGATTGAGCGCTGGCGGTCCAGAGGACCGGGCTACGTCGTGGCCGCGGCCGCCAGGCCGGTGAGTTCGGCGCTGCGCTCCCAGAGGGCCGCAGCGAGGTTCTCGTCCTGGGCGACGGCGTTGGGTTCCCTGACCCTCTCATCGACGACGTAGGTACCGGTGAGCGACGCAGCCTGCGCGGAGGTTGCGAGCCAGACGAGCGAGCGGGCACCGCGGTCCGGCGTCCGGAAGAACGGAGAGCCGACCGTGGTCACGAGCTTCCAGATGCCGTTGTCGTTCTTGCCAAAGCCAGTGCGGACAATTCCGGGGTGAAAGCAGTTTGCGTGCAGCTGCGGGGCGCGTCTGGCGAGTTCCCTGGTGAACATGATGTTGCACAGCTTGGAGGTCCCGTAGACGCGCATCGCGGCGTACTTCCCCGACGCGCTTTGGAGGTCATCGAGCTTGAGCACACCCCCCGTGTGTGCGTCTGAGGAGGTCGTGACAACCCGGCCGCCGTCGAGACGGTCAAGCAGCAGGTTGGTGAGCAGGAATGGCGCCAGGTGGTTGAGCGCGAGCGTCTGTTCCAGACCCTCCGAGGTGACCTTGCGCGAGGCGAACAGTGCGCCGGCGTTGTTGGCCAGGACGTCGATGCGCGAGTAGCTGTCGCGCAACTCCGCAGCGAGTCGCCGCACCTCAGACATCAGCGCCAGATCGGCGACGTGTCCGTGGACAGGCGCTCCGCCGCCCGCGGCCTGAGCCTCACGAACAACGTCATCAACACGGTCGCGCTCCCGGCCGACGATGGCGAGCTCGACCTCCTGCTTGGCGAGAGCGATCGCTGCGGCGCGACCGATCCCGCGCGTCGCTCCGGTCAAAACGACGAGGGTCACACCTGCGACTCTACTGCGCAGCGCTAGCCGCGCGTGCGCTCGCAGCCGCTGTCAGCGGCCGTGGCCTCGGTCACGAATTACTTCCGATTGAGAAAGCAAAGTCCCAGTCGACTCATCCGCGCCGATGACCCCTGGTCGTGTTGACGAAGTCGCGGATCTCTAGCCGGGTTTTCCGGAACTCGCGCGCTCGAGCAACTCGACCTCGCCATCAATTGGCGCGGGTAGCTTGAACCATTGCAGCGCCGAGTCCTCGACGAACGCGAGCATCTCGGGTCGGCCGAGGAAGCCCTCGTCGATACGGGTCACGGTCAGCTCAGTGCCGTCGCGAGCGCGTAGGCGATCACCGACCCTGACGTCTCTCACGCTAACCGTGGTCATTTTGACCACCGCTGGTCACGGCAGCACGCTCTCGATCGCGCCGATGACACGCTGATCCTCGGGCTCAACCGTGGGTCTAAACCGCGCGACGATCTCACCGGCAGGCGAAACCAGGAACTTCTCAAAGTTCCACTGAACCTCCCCAGCCTCGCCGTCCGCGTCTGTCGCATCGGTCAACCACTCATAGAGCGGATGGCTGTGCTGGCCGTTGACGTCCAGCCTCTCGGTCAACGGGAACGTCGTGCCGTAGGTCGCGGAGCAGAACTGCTGGATCTCCTCGGGTGTGCCTGGCTCCTGACCGGCGAACTGGTTGCACGGCACGCCAAGAACGGTGAAACCAGCGTCGCCGTAACGCTGCTGCAGACGCTCCAAACCCTCATATTGCGGCGTCAGTCCGCAGCGCGACGCGACGTTCACGATCAACACAGCCTGGCCGCTGAACTCGTTGCCGGCCAGCGGCCGCCCATCGATGCGAGTCAAATCGAAATCCATAGCGCAATCCTAAGCCACCGCGGCTTACCCAACACGACGCTGCGCGGAGCCTCTTATGCCGCAAGCTTTCAGCTTTTGGCGTGCAGGGTGATCTGGTATCCGTCCGGGTCGGCAAATGCAAAGGTCCGCCCGAACGGCCCGTCGAAGGGCTCGGTCACGATCGTGACCCCATCGTCAGCGAGCGCGTCGTGGATCCGCTGGGCGTCGGGTGCGTGCAACCACACCGCGATGCCTTCCCCGGGCTGCTTGATGGCGTTCAGATCGACTCCTGGCAGCAGATCGCGGACGGCGAATGCGACCGGCTTGGTGTCAAAGACAACAGCGTGCGGCGGGCCTGCGGGGTTGCGGACCAGACCGAGGTACTGCTCGTAGAAAGCGGCGGAGCTTTCGAGGTCACGGACTTGTAGTGAGATGAAGTCGGGCCCGGTAACGGGCATCAGAAACTCCCTTTGGCTGTGGTTGGCGCGATCAAGCTTACGTCAAGAGCTTGACAAGTGTCAAGACATTGACGAATCAGGTGCTCCGCGCCGCCGCGGGTGACGCTCGTCCTCGGTTCCGTAGTCAGCCCTCACCGAGGGCTGCGGTGCACCTCTCCAGGTCGCTGTGCAACCGCTGTCGCTCTGATGGCTGCAAGCCGGACAGCATTTGCTCTTCCACTGCTGCGACGGCCGCCGATGCGGCCGTGATGATTCGTTGTCCTTCGGGGGTCAGGGAGTAACGTTGGACGCGTCCATGGCCGCCGGCGCTGACAAGCTCTGCTTCTTGCAGGCCGCCGAGGAGCTGATGCATCGCCTGGCGCGTGACGAACACACCCCGTGCCAGATCCGCGTTTGAGATGCCGGGGCGGGCGTTGAGGTGCTCCAGGCATGAATACTGCGGCACGCTCAGTCCAAGGGACCGCAGCGAGGCCTCCATCGCCGTCCGCAGCGCGGTGGCGGTCCGTTTCAACGCGTAGCCAACTGACGTGTCGATATCAACTCGCTGCACGTCAAGATCTTGACACAGATCGCGGGCGACACTACGTTCCAGCGCCGCGTCACCGACACCTGAGACCACGGAGGTTGACCTAGCTGGCCCAGCCAGCTACCTTGCGAAGCATGGGACCTGGCGAAGGTTCGTCGATCTCTCAGCTGCGACGGGGGGTACTCGAGTACTGCGTCCTCGCGCTACTTCGCGGAACCGAGCGCTACAGCTACGAGATTGTTCACGCGCTTGGCCAAGCCCAGGGTCTGGTGACCACGGAGGGCACGCTGTACCCGCTGCTGTCGCGGCTGCGCAGGGAGGAGCTGGTCAGTACTACCTGGCGCGAATCTGAGGCCGGGCCACCGCGACGCTACTACCGACTCACGCCGAGCGGCGAGACCCGTCTCTCGACCTTTATGGGGGAATGGGGCCACTTCCGCGACTCCGTCGACACGTTGCTGGAGGGACGATGACAACACCGGCAGAGATGCACCCGTTGGCCGAGACCTACGTGAAGGAGCTACGACACGCGGCCAAGAAGCTTCCACGCGCGCAGCGCAACGAACTGATAGCCGAGATCCGCGCACACCTGGCTGAGGCCGCTCCAGCGTGCGCATCGCAAGCCGACGTATTGACAGCCTTGGAGCGACTCGGGGAACCCGCCGGCATCCTCGTCGAGCAAGGCGGCGGCCCTGCGCCACTGGCGCGCCGCCTGGGGTTCCACGAGATCGCCGCGATCCTGCTGCTCATGTTCGGCGGGTTCCTCGTCTTCGTCGGATGGCTCGGTGGTGTTTTCCTGCTGTGGACCTCGGACCGCTGGACGCTGCGCGACAAGCTGATCGGCACGCTCGTGGTTCCCGGCGGTTACGCGACGGCCGCCTACGCGCTGGTCGCCGTCAGCTCGGTTGAGGAGTGCAGCGGCAGTTCAGGCCAGATGACCTGCACGGGAGGTCCGACGACCCTCGGATCGATCGGGCAAATCGCGCTCGCCGTGTTCGTGTTCGTTGGGCCACTCGCAGCCGCGTTCTATCTCGCTACGCGCGCACGCCAGCAACCGTGACCCCGGCACAGACTGCTCGCCTACGCTTCCGTGGAAGCTCGCGTCAGGTCCTGGGCGTCAACTCAGCGGCGCCGTCGAGTCGGTAGATGGCAACGGGGTCGGTGTGCGGCTCGGTGGCGACCGTACGGACGGCGATCAACGAGAAGCCGTTGCGTTCGAGCACTCGACGCGAAGCCGCATTCCTCGCGTCTGGGTCGACGATCACGCCGCTGCTCGGGCGGTGAGAGCGGACCTCGTCGACCAAGGCGGCGATCAGCTGGCGGCCGTAGCCACGTCCGATTGCGGCCGGCTCACCGATCGCATAGTCGATCCCGCAGTCCCCAGCCTGCGCGCCGATCGCCTCTGCCTCCTCCGGATAGGCGTCGTAGGGATACCACTGACACCAGCCGATCGGCACGGCAACCTCAAGCTCCGGCTCGCTGCGCTCGAGGATTGTGAGCAGCCGGGTTGCTTGGTTGCGAGTTCCCGCTAACCGCTCGCTGAGCTCATCCAGCTCCGCTTCGGCTGTGGTTCCGGGCAGCCACCAGCGGGCGACGTGCGGCTCGGATAGCCAGCTGGCCACGCACGGAAGATCATCACTGGTCAGCGGACGCAACTCGATCATCCGAGCGAGCGTATCCTGCGGCCGAGGAACGAAGGCCGTGACAACTCGCGACGATCGTGCTCGCCTTCCGGCCGGATAAGATCGGGACCAAGACACGCGGGTTGTCATGCACGCTCACGGGGGGAGTCGAAATATGTCCTATCCGGTCGCTTTCGAGATGGACTACGTCAAGCGCCGCAGCCGGCTGAGCACGTTCTTCCGGTACATCCTTATTTGGCCGCACCTCTTCTTCGCGTTCTTCTATTCGATCGCGTTCTACGTGGTGTGGATCCTCTCGTGGTTCGCGCTCCTGTTCACGGCGCGTTGGCCTGCGTCGCTCTATGGGTTCAGCGGGGGGTTCTTGCGCTACCTCACGCGCGTTACCGCTTACTTCTACCTTGGTGTCGACCGATACCCGCCGTTCAGTGGTGCGGACGACGACAGCTACCCGGTGCGCGTTCACATAGCGCCTCCGCAGATCCGTTACAGCCGCCTCAAAGTCCTGTTTCGCATGATCTACGCGATCCTCGCCATGGTCATCCGCTACGCAATGGCAATCGTGATCGGGTTCGTGTCGTTCCTGTCATGGTTTGCGATCGTCGTCACCGGCCGTCAACCCGAGTCGCTGCAGGACGCACTGAAGTTCGCACTGTCGTACACAACGCGCGCGGACGCTCTCATCTTTCTGATAACCGAGACCTACCCACCGATCAGTGAGAACTCGTGAGTATCGGCGGGAGCGGTATTTCGACTAACTGACGGGACCTTGAGGAGACGAGATGACAGAGCCACTGCGGGTCGGGATCAAGCTCTCCCAAGACGCTCCGATTGAGAGCTACAAGGCCATTTGGAAGATCGCCGATGAGGCGCGCTTTGACCACTGCTGGGCGATGGACCACCTGGCATCGATTGGCAGTATCGGTGATGACAGGGCGATCTTCGACGGCTGGGAATTGCTGGCCGCGATGGCGGTCGCGACGAGTCACGTTCGCATCGGCCTGCTGGTGACCGGCATCACCTATCGCAACCCGGCGCTGCTCGCAAAGATCGCCACCACAGTCGACCACCTTTCAGATGGACGTCTCGAGTTCGGGATCGGCGCGGCGTGGGCGGCCAACGAGCACGACATGTACGGAATCTCGGGCCTCGATCACCGGGTCGGGCTCTTCTCCGAAGGGCTCCAGGTGATCAGGTCGCTGTGGACGCAGGAGCGCACGAACTTCGATGGTCGCTACTACAAGATGAGCAACGCGATAGCGAACCCCAAACCGGTCCAAACGCCCTACCCACCGATTTGGATTGGGGCCAGCGGCCCAGCCACGCTGAAGCTGACCGCACGGCACGCGGACGTTTGGAACGCCAGCGGCGGCACGGTCGAAAAGGCCCTCGCGGTATCGCAGCAGCTCGACGAGGCCTGTGCCGCAATCGGCCGCGACCCCCGTGAGATCCGCCGCTCGGTTCAGGTCCCGGCCGGCGAGGACCCCGGCGAGATCGTCGACCGCGTGCACGCCTTTGCCGAGGCGGGCTTCACGGAAGTCATCATCATCTTGAGCGGCGGCAATATGCCGACCAACCCCGACCCGGTGAACACCGCGGCGATGCTCGCCGAGAAGGTACTACCCGAGCTTCGCGGCTAGAGGGGTTAGCCGCCGGCCTGGGGGCGGAGGCCGTCGAGTGCTGCCTCGAGGATCGGCTCCAGGTAGCGCGAGTCCCCTGGGATCTTGGCGATCGCCACGACCATGTCGAGGATCTGATCGAGGGTGAGGTCCGCACGCACCTCGTGGGCCTCCTGGGCGGCCTCCAGCAGCGGAAGCCCGGCGGCCGTGACTCGAGGACGACCGGCGCCGAACACGGCGCTCTGTTCATCTGAGGACTCGAGCAGCTCGGCTGCGACGGGGCGCTTGCTCGTGAAGTAGACAAAGAACCGGCGTAGCCAAGCCCCAAAGCTTTCCCCAGGGGTTGCGCCGTCGATCGCCTCGGCGGCCTCGCACACCGCGTCGACCTCGTCCATATAGAGCGCCTCGAGCAGCTCGCGCCTACTTGAGAAGTTGCGGTAGAGCGTCGCCATCCCGACGCCCGCGCGGCGGGAGACCTCAGCCATCGAGACCTCGGTCTGCGAATCGGCGAATGCGGCACGGGCGGCCGTCAGGATGCGCTCGCGGTTGCGTTCGGCATCGGCCCGTTTGGTCTGTGTTTGGCGAGTCGGCTGGGTCATCGGTTACTAAGTGGAGAGGCTATCCGCTACAGTGAGTTGTGGACACCCTCTCCGTTTGTCCCCCGACTCTACTGGACCGCCGCGAACCCTCTCGCGGCCTATCAAGGAGCTGTTCATGGAATACCGGCCCTTGGGACGCACCGGCGTCTCGGTCAGCCAGCTGTGCCTGGGCGCGATGATGTTCGGCGCCTTCGGCAACTCCGATCACGACGACGCGATCCGGATCATCCATAAGGCGCTGGACGCAGGGATCAACTTCATCGACACCGCCGACGGCTACTCCGGCGGCGAATCGGAGCTGATCCTCGGGAAGGCGCTGGCGGGGACGCGGCGTGACGGCGTCGTACTCGCCGTCAAGACCGGCCTGCAGTTTCTTGGTGATGACCCCAACAAGCGCGGAGCGTCGCGACGGTGGCTCACCGAGGCAGTCGAGGGCTCGCTGCGCCGACTCCAGACCGACTGGATCGACCTCTACCAGGTCGGTGTTCCCGATCCGAACACCGACATCGACGAGACCCTTGGCGCCATGTCAGATCTCGTCCGGGCCGGCAAGGTCCGTTCCTTCGGCGCGTCGAAGCTCCCCGCCTCACAGATCGTCGAGGCGCAATGGACAGCCGAGCGCCGCGGCCATGGACGCTTTCGCACGGAGCAGCCTCCCTACTCGATGTTGACGCGCGCGGTCGAATACGACGTACTGCCGACCTGCCTGCGCCACGGCATGGGCGTGATGAGTTACAGCCCAATCGCGGGCGGATGGCTGTCAGGCAAATACCGCAAGGGCCAGACGGTCGACGGTCCGGGCTCCGCCGCCCGCGCCCAGCGGTTCCCCGGAGCCTACGACTCGGCGAATCCTGCCAACGCGACCAAGCTGGAAGCCGCTGACGCGCTGGGGGCGCTGGCTGACGAGAGCGGGCTCACCCTCATCCAGATGGCCGTCGCGTTCGTCACCAGCCACCCCGCCGTGACCTCCGCGATCATCGGCCCGCGCACGATGGGACACCTGGACGGCTACCTCGCAGCCGACGGGATCGAGCTGTCCGAAGACGTGCTCAACCGCATCGATGAGATCGTCCCCCCTGGAGTCACCATCAACGTCGCCGACAACATGTGGAACTTCGGCACGCCGTCGCTGAGCGCCGCCGTCCGCCGCCGCTGATGCAACGGCGGCCAGACCGGGCAACCGATCGCTGGCACCGGCGTAGGCTTCAGTCTGCATGTCGATTGAGACCCCGGAAGAACTTGAGGCACTGAAGGCCGCTGGTCGTGTGGTGGCTGACGCGATCCGCGCCATGCGTGCACGTGTTTGCCCTGGCGTCACGACCGCGGAGCTCGACGACGTAGCTGCTCAGATCTTCGCGAAGGCCGGCGCGCGATCAGGCCCGCAACTGGACTATGGGTTTCCAGGGACGACGTGCATCAGCGTCAACGACGAGGCGGTGCACGGCGTTCCTGGGAAGCGGCGGCTAGAGCATGGCGACCTGGTGAAGCTTGATGTCACCGCTGAACTCGACGGGTTCTACGCCGATGCGTGTGTATCTGTTCCGGTCGGCCAGGTCAGCAGCTCCACCCGACGACTGGCCGATGTCAGTCGTCGAGCGCTCAGTGATGCTCTGTTCGTGGCGCGCGCCGGGGCCCCGTTGAACGAGATCGGCCGCACCGTCGAGACAACCGTGCGGGCACACGGTTATTCAGTCTGCCTTGATCTGGCGGGCCATGGAATCGGCCGCAGGATTCACGAGCCCCCGGACGTTCTCAACTACCACCACCCGCAGTTCGGTGAACCGCTCGCGGCCGGGCTGGTGATCACAATTGAGCCGATCATCGCCGCCGGCGCCGGTTCGGTGCGCGATGCTGGAGATGGCTGGACACTCAAGACCCGCGACGGTTCTTATGCGGCCCATTCTGAACACACAATCGTGATCACGGATGGGGCGCCGATCGTCCTCACTGCCGGCTCACCAACCTCGGTCGCCAGCTAGCTCAGAGATCAGCGAGCGACGTTGCCGCCTCGAGGCGGCCGGCGAGCGCGCCCATCCCGAGCGCCGATGCGGCGCGAGCACCGCCGGCGATGTTGGTCTCGGCGTCGGCAGGGCGCGTGACCTCGACCGGACGCAGGCGCGCGATCTCGCGGTAGGCAAGTAGCGCGTCGACGTTGTCTCGCACCGCCGCGGCGATTCGCGGGCGTTCGCCGGCGTCGCCGTCGGCGACGGCCTCGAGCAGCGCATCCAGTGTGCCGTGGCGCTGAAGCAGCGTGGCGGCGGTCTTCTCGCCGATCCCGGGGGCGCCGGGAAGCCCGTCGGACGGGTCACCGCGCAGTGCGATGAAATCCGGTACGGCCGCGGGCGCGATCCCGTAGCGGCGTTTGACCTCCGCATCGTCGACGGTGTCAAAACCGCTCGATCCCTGTTTGAGGTAGAGCACGCGCGTGTGTTCATCGACGCACTGATACATGTCGCGGTCGCCGGTGAGCAGCAGCGTCTCGCCACCGTTCGCAGCCTCGAGCTCGGCGTAGGCGCCGAGCAGGTCGTCGGCCTCGAGCTCGGGGGTGTCCGCGACGCGCCAGTCCAGCGCAGCGAAGAGCTCGGGTGCCGTGGCGAACTGCCAGGCCAGGTCCTCGGGCATCGGTGGACGCTGTGCGTGGTAGCCGGCGTAGAGCTCGACGCGGTAGGGCGCCTGCTCGGCGCCGAAGCAGATCACCACGGCTCGCGGAGCGGTCTCGGCCACGATCCGCAGCAGCAGATTGGTCGCGCCGAGCAACGCGTTCACGGGCCTGCCCTCGGCGCCGCGAATCGAGTCGGGCAGCGCGAAGAACGAGCGGTAGAGCAGAAACGGGGCGTCGACCACGAGCAACGGTCCGGGCATGCCCGAACCCTAACCGACGGTGATGTCCGGACCGGTTGTGCCGGCGTATCGGACCCGGTAGCTGCCGGGGTCCGCGACATCTATCGAGTAGTGGCCGGAGGCGGTCACCGGACCCGAGGCCACCGACCCCCAGGCGTCACCGGCGTTGAACTGCACGGTGACGCGCGCGCCAGGGTCAGCCGGGAACACCGAGCCGGTGACGGCGTACCTGGTGGCCGGAACGCGCAGCCTGCCGATGACCCGGTCGATCGCAAGCGCGACCCGCTCCAGCGAGCCGCCCAGTCCACCACCGCCGGTTGGGTCGGTGGTGGTGCCGGTCCCGGTCGTGGTCGGCAGCGTCGTCGTCGCGCCCGGAGTCGTACTGGTGTGCACTCCATGGCTACTGACCGTGGTGAAGGACATCCACGTGCTCGGCGTGGCCAGCGCCTCCCGCAGCTGCACGCCTGTGACGCTGACGGAGCCCTTGGTGCCGACGACTCGCGCTTTCATGATCCGCGGCGAGACGCCCCGCTGCAGCACCTTGATGCCGACCAGCGAGCCCTCGACCAGCTTGCCAAGCCGCTTCTGCGCGGCCTGCAGGCTGAAGTTCAGCTTCCAGCGGTGGTACGGGTTGTTGAGCGCGTCGTCGTAGGGGTCGACGCGACCTACCAGCCACGCCGCGGGTGCGAGCCCGAACACGTTCTGCACGCTCTCCGTCTGACCGCCGGAGCTGGAGAAGAAGTACGTCACGACGGGCGCGCCCGCGTATTCCACGACCTGCCCGCTGGTCGCGGCGACGGCGGTGTTGCCGGAGGTCGTCTCCCCTTTCACACCGAGATACATCTGCGAGCGCGTGGTGTCGTAGACGTCGAAGTTCGTGCCGATCGCCCGCGAGGTGATCGCGTAGGTGCGCGCCGCGACGGCCTGCGCGTCGAGTGCCTGTGCCGGCCAGCTCGACGGCATCTCCGCAGTCACCACGCCGCGCACGTAGTCGTCGAGGCCGACGTCGTTGACCGTCATCACGCCGGTGCCGCTCGGGCTCGGCCGGAAGACAAACCCACCGCGGTAGGAGCCCAGGCCGATCAGCTTCAGCGGCCCCGGACCACCGACCTGCAGCGGCGCGTTGAAGACACCAACGGGCGTGCCGGCCTGGAGCACCCGCAGCCGCGTGCCGGCGGCGGCGACGCTGTACGTGGAGAGCGGGTTCAGCTTTTTCGCGGCGCCCTTGATCGCGGACGCGCCGCTGAACACGGCCGAGCCCCTTGGACGCAGCAGCACGGTCACCGTACGGTCCGGGCTGATGTGGCCGAGCGTGGTCCCCGAGTAGTAGTCGCGCAGGATCTGCTGATAGCCGACGCCGTGCAGCGCGTAGCCGGCCGCGCCGTACTGACTCATGCCGACGCCGTGCCCCGACCCCGCGCCGGTCAGATACAGGCCGGCGCCGCTGGTCGCAGCGCCAGCGGGCGCGGCGGCCAGCACAGCGCAAAGCAGCGGGCCGGACGCAGCCAGCATGAGACTCCTGCTTGTCACCGCGATGATTCGCACCTGATCGTCAGCCTTAACGCATCCTGCGGCGGATAGTTCCGCCCTGGGACCAACCGGATTAGGCGGTCAATCCAGGTTTCCGCGCGCCATCTTGCGCAGGTCCATGGCGCGATTGTAGGTGTCTTCGTCGACGCCCTTTTCGTAGGCGACCTCGCGCAGCAGCCTGCCCGAGCTGGCCGCTTCCTTGACGATCTCGGCCGCCTTGTCGTAGCCGATGTACGGGTTCAGCGCCGTGGCGGCCGCCAGCGTCGACTCGGCCGAGCGCTCGCAGCCCGCGAGGTTGGCCTCGATCCCGTCGACGCATTTGTCCTTGAGCACACGCGCGGTCGCCGCAAGCAGGCTGATCGACTCGAGCAGGTTGCGCGCGATCAGCGGCACGCGCACATTGAGCTCGAAGTTGCCCTGACTGCCGGCGAGCGTGATCGCCCCATCGTTGCCGATGACCTGCGCGGCGACCTGCAGCGTGACCTCGGGGATGACCGGGTTGACCTTGCCCGGCATGATCGAAGAGCCCTTCTGAAGCTCGGGCAGGAAGATCTCGCCAAAGCCAGCGCGCGGACCGGAGCCCATCAGCGCCAGGTCGTTTGCGATCTTCGTGAAGGACACGGCGATCACCTTGAGCGCGCCCGAGAGCTCGACCAGTGCGTCACGATTGCCCTGCGCCTCAAACGGATCCTCCGGCGCCGAGATGTCGAGA
>Ga0302314_10013963_pt1 | contig 13773 bp, 14 predicted proteins | sample III_Palsa_N2_3_FD_200533 | JGI IMG/M metagenome (GOLD analysis project Ga0302314, IMG submission 200533) | Peat permafrost microbial communities from Stordalen Mire near Abisko, Sweden - III_Palsa_N2_3 | ecosystem: Environmental > Terrestrial > Soil > Palsa > Peat permafrost | place: Sweden... | reverse complement strand
TCCGGGAGCTTCGGCAGTTTAACGGGCCCATGGCTGTAGAGTGAGCCATCCAGCTGCGCTGCGAACCCAATAGCTGCAGCCATAGACCATGGAGCACTGTCGGAATCACCGGGCCGCAGCAGGCCCGAAGTGATCGCGCCTTCGTAGAGAAGCGACCCCGCGCCCAGAATATTGAGATGAGCCCCGGGTGACTTGTACTGATAGCCCAGCCAGAAGGTTAAACGGTTCTGTAGGAAATAGTATTCAGCCTTGGCCGCAGCGCGATCCATCGGCCGGTTGTCGTGCGCCTGGATCTCGATCCACTCCGCAAACCTGATGACACGCTTTGCGAAGTCTACCGGACCCAGATTGTCGAACTGGCTTTGGAAGTTTGGGTAAAGCGTGTTGAACGCCTCCCAGACCGCCGCGCGGGGCGGGACCCCGGCGGCCGCTGTTTGCAGCACGATCGGTCGGGCCGGCGCCAAGGGCGCTGGCGGCTTGGAAGTGGCCGCGGGAACCGCTCTCGGCGGGGTTGGGTGAGCCTTTGGCGCTTTGGCGCCAGCACCTGCGCCGCCGGTGGTCCAACGACCGCGCCAGTCCCGTGGCTCCTGACCGTTATAAGCTTTCGACAGCGTCCCATCGACGTCCGCTAAGCGCGCAGCGCCGCCGTCGTCCAAGTCGGGCAGCTGCAATCTCACCGCCGCGACCATGGCTCGGCCAAGGTCTCCGTCGTTGAGGGCCTTGGCGACGACGGTCAGGCCGGACGCCAAGGCGTCAGGGTCAAGGTCGCGCCCGTAGGCGGCTTTCAACAGGGCGCCGAGATCCACGCGCGGTCGGGGCGCGAGACCTGTGATGGTCGTTCGCAGCAACGATATTCCGGCAAGGGTGACGCCGTCGGGGCTGCAGTGCAGGCCCAGGCTGGCGGCGTCGTCCGCCAGCTGGAACCGGCGGTCTATCAGGCTCAAAGGGCATGCTCCGTTCGGTTGAGAGCATGATATAGTTCTTGTTTTGTTCCGGTCAAGGGCGACCGGCGTCGTCGATGCAGTTTTTCATGGCGGCGCTTGCCCCCAAGCTGCGCGGCGGTCCCCTTCCCCGACAAGCGGGGAAGGTTGGCGCTAAGCCTCGTCCAACTCCGGATAATGCCGGAAGATGCCGTCCTCGTTGAAGGCGATACGCCGCTCTGACGCCAGATAGGCGGCGATCTTCTCGTGCTGGGCCACCCGGTCGTGCAGGGCGATCAGATTGGGCCAGGCGGCTTCCTGGGCGGCCATGGCCTTGGGGAAGGCGTAGCGGAGGCCTTCGACGACCTGGAAGGCGCTGAGGTCCACATAGGTCATGGCGGCGCCGACCAGCCAGTCCGGGCCGGCCGGGTTGGCGGTCAGAACCCGCTCGAAATAGCCCAGGTATTTGGGGATGCGGTCGGTGCGGAAGGCCTTGGCGCGCTTGGCCGCCTCCGGCTTCTGGTCGTCGTAATAGGCCGCGTTGTCGATGGGATGGTGGGTGTCGTGGACCTCGGCCACCAGGTCGGTGATGGTGAGTTGCAGCTGGTTGGCGAACAGCCGGTCCGCCTCGGCCTTCGGCGCCAGACCAAGTTTGGGGCCGAGGTAGAAGAGGATGTCGGCGACCTGGGCGACCATCACCTCCCCATCCACCAGGAAGGGGGGTGCGAAGGGCGGATGGGCCAGGGACTTGTCGCCCATCAGCGCCATCATCGCGCGAACGCCCTGCCCGTCGCCCTTGCCCCGCGCCATGTCCGCATAGGGCGCGCCGGCGGCCTCCAGCGCCAGCCGGACAAACTCGCCCCGGCCCTGGATCGTGGGCCAGTAGTAGAGGCGGTAGGTCATGGGGCTAAGGTTCGTTCGCGGGGGGCTTGCCCGGCGGCGCGGCGCAGCCGCCGGCGCGGGCTTCGACGACGTAGAACAGCGCCCGGCTCTGGCCGAACTGGGACCGCGCGGTCATCATGTCGGTGGGCTGGCCGGTGGCCAGGTCGGTCGCCTGTTGCTGATCGGGCGCCGAGGCCGCGCCTGACGCCTGGGCCTGCGGCGGCATCGCCTGCTGGCCCAGGGTCTGCTGGTTCCAGCGAGTGAGGCCGGCGGCGCAGGCGGCGTTGACCGCGCTGGCCACCACGTCCGCCTGATCCCGTGACGGCGCCAGGCTGTAGGCCCAGCGATGCAGGCAGTCGTCGAACACCGCCGCCTGGTCATTGGTGTTGATCTGCGTCCCGTCGCTTGAGTGGAACGGCCGGCAGATATTGCCATTCAGCGGGCCATAGACCTGGCCGCCATTGCGATGGCAGGCGCCCAGGGCGCCCGCGGCCAGCAGAAGGGTGGCCAGGGCCGGAATGCGTCTGATCATGATGGTCTCCCGCCTTATCGGCAGTCCTGAACCTGTTGGTGAACGAGGTTGCCGTGGGCGTCATAGAAGGCCTGGTCGCGCATGCCGCAGCGCACGCCCGGGCGATAGGCCGCCGGCTGATAGATCCGGTGGCGGGGGTAATAGTGGTCGCAGTTGGAGCGGGACAGCTGGTTGCCCACCACCGCCCCGCCGATGCCGCCCACCAGGGCGCCGCCCCGGTGGCTGACCTGGTTGCCGATCACGGCGCCGGCCAGGCCACCCAGGATGGTGCCGGCGACCCGACGATGCTCGGCGCGCTCTTCGCAGCCGCTGGCGGCCGCCAGGGTCGGAACCGCGACAGTGGCGGCGACGCTGAGGGCCAAGATGAACTTGCGCATGATCGCACTCCTCGAAGATCGCGGGCTGTTGCGATCAGAACGCGAGGCGCGGCGATTGGATGCGCCAGGGATGTCGGCTGGCCGACAGTGGCGCCGTCAGGCCCTCGCCTGCCGGCGCGTCGGCCGGGCCTGGGCGCGTTCATCGTCGACCATATAGTCGCGGACGATGGGGACGGCGTTCACATGCTTGGCCAGCTGAATCTGCACCACCATGTGTGAGCCGGCCCGGAAGCTGAGCTCGCTCATGCCCAGATAGATCTCCCACATCCGGCAGAACCGCTCGTCATACATCTCCCGCACCGCCTCCCGCCGGGCCAGGAACCGGTCCCGCCAGCAGCGCAGGGTCTCGGCATAATGCAGGCGCAGGATCTCGATATCGGTGGTCCACAGGCCGCTGTGCTCCACCGCCGAGGTCATCTCCGACAGGGCGGGGATAGAGCCGCCGGGGAAGATGTATTTGGCGATGAAGGGCGAGGTAACCGCTGGCGGGTCGATGCGGCCGATGGAGTGGACCACCGCGATCCCGTCGGGGGTCAGCAGGTCCCGCACCTGTTCGAAATAGGCCAGGTAGTTGGGAGCGCCCACATGCTCGAACATGCCCACCGAAACGATGCGGTCAAACGGCCCGCGCAGGTCGCGGTAGTCGGTCAGGGTAAAGCGCACCCGGTCGCTCAGCCCCCGCTCCATGGCCCGGCGTTCGGCCACCGCCAGCTGTTCGGTGGACAGGGTCACCCCGTGCACCTTGACGCCGTATTCCTCGGCCAGGGTCAGCCCCAGGCCGCCCCAGCCACAGCCGATGTCCAGCACGCTCATGCCGGGCTCGAGGCGCAGCTTGGCGGCGATGTGGGCCTTCTTGGCGACCTGCGCCTGCTCCAGGCTCATGTCCGGCCGCGCGAAGTAGGCGCAGGAGTACTGCATGTCCTCGTCCAGGAAGAGCCGGTAGAGGTCATAGGACAGGTCGTAGTGGTGATGCACGTTGCGCCGGGCGACGGTGCGGTCGTTCAACTCCTGCAGATGCCGGGCGACCCAGGTGATGGTTTGGCTGAAGGGGTGGCGTACGGGCTGGGGACGCAGGCCGAGATTGCGGCCGGCGACCTCCAGCAGATCGAAGATGTCGCCGCGCTCGAAGGTCAGGCCGCCGTCCATATAGGACTCGCCGAGACCCAGGCTGAGGCTGGTGGCGATGCGCCTGACCGCCCGGCCCGTGAGCCGGACCGTCACGGGCTGGCCGGTTCCATCGCCGTATCGCTGAAGCTTTCCGTCCGGAAAGACCACTGTCAGATCACCCGACTTGAACGTCGAGCTCAGGAATTTCTGGAGCATCTTCACACCCCCAACTGAACCTAGCGCGAACGCATGGAGCGGCGATAGGTTGCGTTTCCTCGTATCGTTACCCCAAGTTTAACGCCTTCCGCGCCGCGCGCGTCAAGCGGGCGCAGATCAGGGCGTGGGCCTGGCGGATGTAGGCCGCGAGGTCGTCGTCCTCCAGGCTGTCAACCGCGTTGAGCTGCACCCAGCTGGAACGGCCGAGATAGGGCGCCGGGTGGGCCAGGCCATGCTCGATCAAAAGCTCGAAGGCCATGTCCGAGACCTTGAAGATATAGGCCTGGCCGCCCCGTCTGGCGTTCCAGTTCGGCGCGATGGCGAACACCTTTCCACCCGTCGGGCCTCCCACCTTGTAGACATGGCTGCCGCCCCACTGGTTGACGTAGGTGGCGGCCGGCAGACCAAGGCAGAGGCCGTCGAAGGCCTCCTGCTTCACGGGCGAGTCACTCGGCCGCGACGCCCACCCCGATGGGGCAGGACACGCCGGTGCCGCCCAGGCCGCAATAGCCGCCGGGGTTCTTGGCCAGGTACTGCTGGTGATAGTCCTCGGCGAAATAGAAGGGGCCGGCGGGCGCGATCTCGGTGGTGATGGAGCCGAAGCCCGCCGAGCCCAGGGCCTTGGTGAAGGCGGCCTTGGAGGCCTCGGCGGCGGCCGCCTGTTCCGGCGAGTTGGTATAGATGGCCGACCGGTACTGGGTGCCGATATCGCCGCCCTGGCGCATGCCCTGGGTCGGATCATGGCCTTCCCAGAAGGCCTTGAGGATGGCGTCCAGACTGATGACCTTGGGATCGAACACCACCAGCACCACCTCCGAGTGGCCGGTGCGGCCGGAGCAGACCTCTTCATAGGTCGGGTTGGGGGTGATCCCCCCGGCATAGCCCACCGCGGTGACCCACACCCCCGGCAGGTTCCACAGCATCCGCTCCGCGCCCCAGAAACAGCCCAGGCCCAGCACGATCTGCTCGGCGCCCTCCGGATAGGGTCCCTTCAGCGCATGACCATTGATGTAGTGGTCCCGGGCGGTGGGGATGGCGTCGGGACGGCCTTTCAGAGCGGTCTCGGCGGTCGGCATTTCCGGCGACTTGCGGGTGAACAGCATGGGGCGGCTCCTTGGATTTCCGTCCTAAAGTAGGGGCTGATGCGAAAGTTCGCCACGGCTTGCGGAAAAAGTTGTCCAAACGGCCGCCGTCAGTATATTGCCCGCCTCCCGAACGGGGCCCTTAAGGGGTCGCGCCATGGGGTGAGGTGGCCGAGTGGTTGAAGGCGCACGCTTGGAAAGCGTGTTTAGGGGAAACCCTAACGAGGGTTCGAATCCCTCTCTCACCGCCAGGGAGTCCCTCAGTATATCTCTGTAGGACGCCGTCGGCGGCAAGTCCCCGGAACCACGGGACTATTCCCGCCCAAGCTAACCCAGGCCCCTCAATAAGTCACTCCCAAAGCCGCCATTGGCCGGCCGTGGGCGAGGACTATCTCCGCGCGTCTGCGATCTAGGTGAGTTTCCCTGTTAGCAGGGAAATCTACAGGGAATTTCACGGAAAGCCGGCTTTGAATGCTCAAATCCGTTTTGCGGCCGCAGAAATTATTCAGCTCCCAAGGACACTTAGAGTCCCCCAAACGTCAAATTCCCTGCTCAACCTCGAACAGGGAATTTCAAATCCCGAGCAGGGAATCGGGCGCCGCCGAACAGGGATCCAGGGAATCCTCGCAGGACCCCGATCAGCAGGGAAACCCGAACACCCTGCGCTGGTCCTCCCAGAGTGGCGGAATGGGGAACTCCATCAGCCTCGCCAGACTCAGGGTGTGAGGCTGGCGCCCCTCCAGGATCACGGTCTGAATGTCGGGGGCAAGGAAGGCCAGCCGGCTGAGATAGCGGTCGTAGGGACGCTTTGGGATGGATGTAATCATCAGGTCTTCGGGACGCCCCATGGTCGGAACCTGGGACGCGCCGGCCAGCAATTTATAAGCATTTTGGAGAGCGCTTATAAGCGTCAGGTCTGGCTCGGCCCGGGTGACCAGCGCCCAGCCCGCCTCATCGGTGATCCAGACCCGCCCGCATTTGAAGTCCAAGCGGCACGGCAGCGTGATGCGCAAGAGGGTGTCATCGTCGGCGACCGGCGTGATGCGCTCGCCCGGCCCCAGCCGTTTTGTAAGCACTTCAAGCTCGCTCTGGGGGTCCGACGCCCGCTTGAACCAGGCGACGCGGCGGATAAGCAACTGGACCGTGGAGACCTGCACCTCGACCCTGGCGACCAGGGCCTTGATGTCGACGACGCGGCCCGCGGCCAGCTTGTGCAGACAGTCCCGCACCAAGGTCTCAATCGCATCGGCTGGAACCCGGCGGATGGACTCATCCGTCCGGTCACGTCTGGTCCCCAACTGCAGCTTGCTGGATACGTAGTAGCGATACACCTGACCCCGGTCGCCACGGCCGAAGGTGGGACTCATTGGCGCCCCGTCGGCGTCGAACAGCAGCCCCTTCAGCATCATGGTGGAGACTTGGGTCGTGCGGGCTAGATGCCGGGTCGCTTTGGCGGACAGCATCCCCTGAACCAGGTCGAAGGATTCGGCGTCGATGATCGGCGGATGGGCGCCGGGGTAGCTCTCGGTCTTATGCGTGATCTCGCCGAGGTAGACCCGGTTCTTCAGGAGATGGAACAGCGCACCCCGCTGGAAGGGCACGCCTCCAACGGCCTTGCCCTTGGCGGTGACCCGAGCCTTGGAGTGGATCCGCTTGTCCTTGAGCCAGTCGGCCAGCACATGGACCGAGCCCAGCTCGAGGTACTTGGCGAAGATCAGCCGGACCGTCTCGGCCTCGGCCGGGTTGACCACAAGGGCTCGGGTCATCAGGTCAGTGGGTAGGTCATAACCCAGGGGCGGCACGCCCCCCATCCACATGCCCTTCTTCTTCGATGCGGCGATCTTATCGCGGATCCGCTCGCCGGTGACCTCTCTCTCAAACTGAGCGAAGGACAGCAGCATGTTCAGGGTCAGCCGGCCCATGCTGCTGGTGGTATTAAAGGCCTGGGTCACGGAGACGAAGGAGACGCCTTTGCCGTCGAAGGCATCGACGATCTTGGCGAAGTCGGAGAGGGACCTCGTCAGGCGGTCGACCTTGTAGACCACCACCACGTCGATCAGGCCTCGGCCAATGTCCGCGAGCAGATGCTTCAAGCCGGGGCGGTCCATCGAACCGCCGGAGAAGCCGCCGTCATCGTAGGCGGCCTTCAGGCAGGTCCATCCTTCTCCAGCTTGGGAGAGGACATAGGCCTCGCAAGACTCCCGCTGGGCGTGGAGACTGTTGAACCCCTGCTCCAGGCCTTCCTCCGAGGACTTGCGGGTGTAGATCGCGCAACGGATCGAGGGCCCCATCACTCGGCCTCCGCCTCGCGCAGGCCGAAGAACTTCGGCCCGTTGCGCTTCACGCCAGTGATGGCTTCGGCCACGGCGGAGAGGCTGCGGTAGGTCCTGCCCTGCCATTTGTAACCGCCGTCGATGCGATCGACGGTGAAGGCCTGACCGTGCCATTCCTTGGTGATCTTGACGCCGTCCGGCACATGGTCGGCGCGGCCCACCGAACTGCCATCGCGCAGGCGGCGACGCGCGGCGGCGTCCAGACCGCCGAAGGCCGCCGCCTGGATGCGCCACGCTAGTGAAAGCCGCAGCAGTTCGGGCGAGCGGACCTTCGGCGGCGGACCGATCCGCCGCCGCCATGCTGCGCGGAGACCTTCAAGGTCCAGGCGCTCGAGCGCCTGCACCTCGTCGGCGACGTTCGCTGTACCGCCCATTAGGCGTCAGCCTTGATGAGGTAACGGCGGCCGGCCTCGGTCTTCTCTGAGATGACAGCCAATGCCAGCTTCTTCTTGATCGCACCCGATAGCGCACCGCGGACCGAGTGGGCTTGCCAGCCGGTGGCGGCCATCATCGCGTCGAGCGTGGTCCCCTCCGACTGGCGCAGCAGGTCGATCAGCGCGCCGATCTTTCCCTTGGGCGCCGCAGCCGTTTCCGGCGAGCCGGCGCCGATCGCCCCGCGGCCGGCTTCCGTCAGGGCGTAGAGCGTGGGTCCCTCGGCCGGCGTCGAGGCAGTGATCAGCTCACGCTTGAGCAGGGCGGCGATGGTCTTGTGGGCGCCCGTGGGCGCCGCGGCGGGTCCGGCCTGCGCCAAGAAGGCGGCCAGGATGTCGGTCTGGGCTTTGGTCAATTCGGTCATGTCGTCCTCTGGATTTAGGGGCGCCGCGACTACCGCGGCCCCTACCAGCGCGAGCCCGGAGTGGCCGGGCGCGTCTTCAGGACAGGACGACCAACGCTTCGTTCGAAGTTGAAGTCCAGCGCCGGATGAATGAACGGCGCGAATCTGACATGCTGGCGTCAGGCCATCCGAAACGAACCAAAGCAGTCGACGCACCCGCGCCGCCAGGAGGGCCTCCCAATGAACACGCAACTCGAAGGCGGCTGGCGTCTGCCACAGGCGATAACGGCCGAGGGGTCGGGCGCCCTTGTTCGAATTGACCTTCGCGAAATGCAGCGCCACGAGGCTGGCTCAGCTCTGCTGAGCTACCTTTGCTATCCCCGCGTCGGTACGGACGATGCTGCGCGCGATCAGCAGTATGTGGCGCTATGCCACTCGATCCTTCGCTATCGCGCAAAGCACGACGCCATCTGGACATTGGAAAGACAGGCGATATGGCCGGCTCACGCCTTTGTTGACCCGGATGCGTTTCAGAAGGCGGTCCGCCAAACCCAACGTCGATTGAGAGACCGAGCGATTGCCGGCCGCATGGCCATCGGCCTCCTGACCCAGGCCATGGCAGGAAGGCAGCCAGTCTTGCCAAAGGGTATGACGCGCCTCTCGCTCGCCCAGCTTGCCGGGTACTTTCTCGACCAGTCTGGCGAGACCGAACCGGAAAACCTCATCAAGCGGGCCTGGTCGCAGTCAAAGCCGGTGATCCACCTGGCCGCCGCATTCGAAATCTATCAGCGCATGGCCCAAGACCGCGGCCACCCCGGCATGATGGCCGATGTTCAGCACCTGCCCGGCGCCTTGGAGGAAGTAATCGAGATCGCGCGCGAGCACGAGGAGCCGGTCGTTTCAAACCCGGCATTCAACGTGAAGTCGGACGGACTGATCCGCTTTGAGCTGGTGCGGTAGGGTTCAAATAATAGTTGGTTTCTTGACCGCGCGCGGATAGCCGCGGGCCGGCACGATCGTCTCCGGACCAATTCCGAGGACCTCCGCCGATGCAGCTTCGATCGCAATCACGCAAAAGCCGCCCCAAGCCGCCGCCGGAACTGGCCATCGCCTACCGGCCAATCGACTCGCTCACGGTCGATCCCGAGAACGCCAAGCTCCACCCCGATCGGCAGATGCGCATTCTGTGCAAGGCGATCGAGACCTACGGCATCTGCGCGCCGATCATCATCGATCGGGACGGCAAGATCATCTCAGGCCACGCGCGGGCCGACGCCTGCAAACGCCTGGGTTGGGAGAGCGTCCCGACCATCCAGGTCGAGCATATGGATCCCGCGATGGCCCGGGCCTTCGCCCTCGCCGAGAACCGGATCTCCGAGCTCGGCAAGTGGGACGACGTTCAGCTCGTCCAAAACCTAAAGGCCCTGGCCGCGATTGACCTGGGCTTCAGCATCGAAGCCACCGGCTTCACCATGGGCGAGATCGATCTCAAGATCGAAGGTCTTGGCGATCTGCAGCCAGGCGCTGCGGATCCGGCCGACGAGCCGATCGCGCCAGGTCCTTCGGTGGCGCGGCTGGGCGACACCTGGATCCTTGGCGACCACCGCGTCATTTGCGCCAGCGCGCTTGAGCAATTGACATACGAGCAGTTGCTCGGCGAGGACCGCGTGGCGGCGGTGTTCGCCGATCCGCCGTATAATGTCCGCATCGACGGCCATGTCTCCGGCAAGGGCCGCCTCAAGCACCGCGAGTTCGTATCCGGCGCCGGCGAGTTGAGCGGGCCGGAGTTCACCGCCTTCCTGAGCGGCGCGTGCAGGCTTGCCGCGGCCTTCAGCATCGACGGCTCGGTGCACTACTGGTGCATGGACTGGGCGCACATCCACGCCCTTTTGGCTGTCGGGGCAGCGATTTACGACAAACACCTCAACATCTGCGTCTGGACCAAGCACTGCGGCGGCATGGGCGGCCTCTACCGCTCAGCCCACGAGATGGTCGCCGTCTACCGCAAGGGCTCGGCGCAACACCGCAACAATGTCGAGCTGGGCCGGTTCGGCCGCAACCGCACCAACGTCTGGTCCTACCCCGGCGCAAACGCCTTCCTGAAAAGCTCCGAGGAAGCCGACCTGATCGGCCAGCACCCGACGCCCAAGCCCGTGGCCCTTGTCGCCGACGCCCTCCTGGACGTCACCGCCCGGCGCGATCTGGTGCTGGACGGTTTCCTGGGCTCAGGCAGCACGCTGATGGCCTGCGGGCGGATCGGCCGGCGCTGCCGCGGCATCGAACTGGATCCGCTCTATGTCGACCTGACCATCCGCCGTTGGCGGCGCATGACCGGCGAGACGGCGATCCGCGAACGCGATGGCAAGACCTTCGATGAACTCGAGAGGCTCGCCATCGAGGCGGAGGCCGCATCATGAGCGACGGATATGATGTCGGCTATGGCAAGCCGCCGAAGCAGTCCCGCTTTCAGAAGGGAGAGTCCGGCAACCCGCGCGGTCGCCGCAAGGGCTCGAAGAACCTGGCGACCATGGTCCATGAGGCGCTGAGCGCCACCGTGGTGGTCAATCTCAACGGCCGGCGGCGCAAGGTCTCCAAGCTGGAGGCGGCCTTCATCCAACAGTCCAACAAGGCGGCCGGCGGCGATCCCAAGGCGATGACGCTGATGCTGGACCTGCTGCTTGGCGCCCAGGCCCGCGATGAAGCCAAGGCCGGCGGCGAGCAAGTGGCGCCGGAAAGCCAGCTCGCGCTGGACCAGAAGGTCCTGACCGCCTTGCGCGCCCGTCTTGGGAGCGAGGGTCAGGACGATGGCTGACCGTGTCGGCGTTTACTCCGGACTGACTGCGGAGGAGCGCGGCGCGCTCATCCGGAGAGACTTCGCGACCTTCGTCCAGGTCATGTACGCCGAGGTAAACTCTGGGGCCGCACTGATCTGGCATCCGTACTTGGATCTGATCTCCTCGCGGCTCTCGGACGTCGCGCACGGCGCCCGCAAGAATCTGATCATCACCATGCCGCCCCGGCATCTGAAGTCCTTCTGCGTCTCAGTCGCCCTGCCCGCTTTCGTGCTCGGCCACTACCCCAGCCAGCAGGTCATGTGCGTCAGCTATGGCCAGGACCTGGCGCGGGAGTTCGCCGGCGGCACGCTGCAGGTGATGACCTCGCGGCCCTACATCGAAGGGTTTGGGCCGCGCATCAGCAGCGCGCGGCCTAAGCTGATCACCTTACGAACCCTGCAAGGCGGCGTTCGGCGGGCGACCTCCATCGATGGTGTCGCCACCGGTGTCGGCGGGGACCTCTTGATCTTCGATGACCCGCAGAAGCCGGGAGAGACCCTCTCCGACGCCATCCGGCGTTCGACCAACCAGGCCTACGAGCGAACCTTCCTCAGCCGCCGCAACCTGCCCGCCAACGCCCGCATCATCATCGTCATGCAGCGGCTGCACCAGGACGACTTCGTCGGCCACGTGCTGGAGCTGGGGGGAGACTGGGCGGTGGTCAACCTGCCGGCCATCGCCGAGGAAAACCTTGAGATCCCCTTCTACACCTTCATGGGCCCCCAGATCTATCGCCGCCACATCGGCGAGGCGCTGCATCCGGGGCGGATATCGCTTGAGGAGCTGGCGCTGATCCGCAAGGCCTCGGGCGAGGCGGTGTGGGCCTCGCAGTACCAGCAGCGGCCGGCGCCGGAGGGCGGCGGTCTGGTCAAGGAGAAGTGGTTCAAGCGCTACACCGCCGCTGACGTGCCCGAGATCTTCGACCGGATCGTGCAGTCCTGGGACACCGCCAACAAGGTCCAGGAATGGAATGACTACAGCGTCTGCACGACCTGGGGCGTGAAGGGCAAGCACGTCTATCTGCTGCACGTCTTTCGGGGGCGAATGATCTTCCCGGACCTGCGCAAGGCCGCCGTGCAGCAGGCACAGCTGCACGAGGCAACCACCGTCCTGATCGAGGACAAGGCGTCGGGCACACAGCTTATCCAGGAACTGCGGGCGGCGAACTTTGGGCGGGCGCAAGCGGTCAAGCCGACCACCGACAAGGAGACCCGGATGGTCAATCAGACCGCCCTGATCGAGAATGGCTTCGTGCACATCCCCGCCGAGGCGCCCTGGCTGGACGACTTTATGGATGAGGTCGTCATGTTCCCCAACAGCAAGCATGACGACCAAATCGATTCCATGTCGCAGGCGCTGGAGGCGATCAACTCATGGGGCGCGGGCAGTGGGCTGTACGAGCTTTACCGCCAGGATGCGGAGGCCTTGAAGGCCCAGGAAGAGGAGATCTGGGTCATAGAGGCGCCGCCGGGCATGGGCGCCGTCTTCGACATTGAAGGGGCGCAACATCTGCCGGGGCAGGACGGATACTTCCATCTCAAGCGCTCCGCAGCGGTCCCGCTCATCAATAAGATCGGATGGCGAAAGGTAGGCTAGACGCCCGACGAGCCGGCGACGGCGCTTAGGCCTTGTCTTCGGCGTCCGGGTCCAGGAGCTCCAGGGCGCCGACGCCCAAGGCTTGCGAGATCTCGTGCAAGGTCAGAAGGGTCGGATTGCGCTGACCGCGCTCCAAGCCGCTGACGTATTGCTGGGCCAGCCCTGAAACCTCAGCGAACTGTTCCTGCGTCAGGCCCTTCGCCTTTCTGAGGCGGCGCACATTTCGCCCGACCAGCCGCCGAATATCCATGCGGCAAGCGTTGACGTTCTTCGCTCGGCGAGTTTATCACCTATAATATGTATTCAAGACGCACCTGAGCGACGCGGATGTTGTTGCTCGACACCTTGCTGAAGACCGAGGGCATTGACCCTCGCCAGGTGTTGGCGATGCGCCACCGGCCGACCGAGCCGGCATTGCGACGGGCCCTGCCCTGGATCATCGCCGAGCGGCCAGACCTCTTCCTGGCCTACCAACAGTTCCAATGGCCCGCCGCCGAGCGAATGATGACCAAGGCCAAGGTGCTGGCGTCATTCGTCGGGCAGGCGCCTGGGTTCGCCACCTTCGCCGGGCTCCACGCCATCAACGGCGCCGAGCCCTGCTCGTACGACGAATATTGGGCGATGCAGGAGAACCAGGACCTGGCCAAGCTCGGCATGACCGGCCGTTTGCCCGGGTCGCCCGATCTGCTCAAATTTGAGCTCGAGCCCATCCCCGCCTACGCCGATTGGATCGGGAAGCTAGTCGTCGCATGGCCGCCGTTGGACCGGGCTTGGCTCAGGTGGGCGGACAGGAATGTCATGCCGGTCGCCGCCATCCACGAAGAGAGCGCCTTCGCTCGGTCAATGCCGGCCTGGGAGAGCCTCATACTGACCTGGGCGGAGCTGGGGATCTTGCCACGGAGCTGGCGCGCAGCGCTCGCCGAGTGGCGGGGAGTGTATTTCATCTTCGACCAAGCCAAGCGGGGCGGCTACGTCGGGTCGGCGTCGGGGGCGGAAAACATCCTTGGCCGGTGGACAAGCTACGCGGCGACCGGGCACGGCGGGAACAAGGGACTGAGAGATTCCAAGCCGGCGGATCTGCTGTTCAGCATCCTGCAGCGGACCTCGCCGGATATGGCG
>Ga0302314_10013962_pt1 | contig 13774 bp, 11 predicted proteins | sample III_Palsa_N2_3_FD_200533 | JGI IMG/M metagenome (GOLD analysis project Ga0302314, IMG submission 200533) | Peat permafrost microbial communities from Stordalen Mire near Abisko, Sweden - III_Palsa_N2_3 | ecosystem: Environmental > Terrestrial > Soil > Palsa > Peat permafrost | place: Sweden... | reverse complement strand
GGCGCGCACTTTCTGGCATACCGCATCGAAATCAACGAGCGGACTTTCCATTACGTTTAAGGGCTTGCCCTGCTCCATAGACCATTCTTGCGAGATTAGCCTGCATATGTACAGGAGCAGCTACGGAAGTGGTGTGATGGTCTTCGCCAAACGCCCGAGAAATCCGCGACCTGGCGGCTCGACGAAGAACGGGCTGAGGCACGGCGGTATAACATATGATGGTCTTTGGCGTGCGTCAGATCACTCCGAAGGAACCCATGTCAGCTCCGCGAATCCGTCAATTCCGTTACTACGATTTTGTGATGGCCGCCTATGTGTGCGTGCTGCTGTGCTCGAATTTGATCGGGCCGGCCAAGGAAACCTCCATCCACATCCCCGGCACGTCGCTCACGCTGACCTTTCTGGCGGGCGTGCTGTTCTTCCCGATCTCCTATATTTTCGGCGACATCCTCACCGAGGTATACGGCTACGCCCGCGACCGCCGCGTGGTGTGGGCGGGATTCGGAGCACTCGCTTTCGCATCGCTGATGGCCGCCGTGGTCGTGCATCTGCCTCCCTCGGAGCGCTCGCGCGCGACGCAATCAGCCGTGGACGCGATCTTCGGCAACACGCCGCGCATCGTGCTCGCCTCGATCGTTGCCTTTCTGTGCGGCACATTCGTCAACAGCTACGTGCTCGCGAAGATGAAGATCTGGACCCAAGGCCGCTGGCTGTGGACGCGTATCGTCGGCTCGACGCTCTGCGGTGAGCTCGTCGACTCGGTGATCTTTTACGCCGTCGCCTTCTACGGGCTCATGCCGTGGCCGCACTTGCTGCTGATCATGTTCACTCAGTACGGACTGAAGAGCGGCTGGGAGATCGTTGCGGCGCCGTTGACCTACCGCGTGGTGGCGTTCCTGAAGCGCGCCGAGCAAGAAGACTATTACGACATCGACACGAACTTCACGCCGTTCTCGCTGCGCACGTAGCGCCGCGTTTGATCGTTGCCCTGCCATATTTTGCCATCGCGCGATAACGAAGGCGCCCGAAACGGGGCGCCAAATGCTCCTCACGGGCGGCAATGCCGTCCGCGAATGTCCACAACACAGGAGGAGCGTCATGAAGATTGCACAGTCGAAGCTGATTTGGACCCTCAGTTTGGTCGGGGTGAGCGCGGCCGCGTGGGCCGACTCGGCCACGGTGGCCGACACTTCGCCGAAGAAGCCTTCGCCGCAGGAGCCCGCGGGGTTTGTCGCCGGAGCAGTGATCGGCGCCTTTGCCGGGGGGCCTATCGGGGCCGTCGTCGGCGCCGGGGTCGGCACCTGGCTCGGATCACGCGTGCATCGGGCGCATGATGCCGGCAAGGCGGAGGCGAAGGTCGCCGTCCTGGAAAAGGACCGCGCGCTCCTCGAGAAAGAAACCGCCGAGCTCGAGAGCGAGAGCGCGGTGCTGGCGAGCGCCAAGAGCGACCTCGAGGAGACGAATCGCGCGCTTACCGCAAGGCTCGACCAGCTTGCGCACACGGTGGAGACGGCGCAGCAAGCGACCGACGACGCGGCGCGCGAGCAGGCGGCCAAGGTCATCGACGGGCTGCAGGGGGATGTGCTGTTTCGCACCGGCAGTGCAGAGATCGACGAGGAAACGGCTCGCGACATCGGGGTGATCGCGGGCGTGCTCACGAAGTCGCCGGCTCTCACCGTGAGACTCGACGGCTATGCCGATCCGCGCGGGAGCGATGAGCTCAATCTGAAGCTATCGCAGGCGCGAGCCGAGGCGGTGCGCGATCTGCTCGTCACCGCGGGTGTGCCGGAGCAGGCGCTCGAGGTCAACGCCTACGGCAAGAGTCAAAGCACGGCGCAAGACGTCGACGGCTACGCGTTCGAGCGCCGGGTGCGCCTCACGCTGCAGGCCCCGCCTCCCGCGCCGCTCGCTCAGGTCAGCGAGCCCGCCGTTGCCCCGCAGAGTGAAAAGCGCTGAAAACAGGGCGGCTCGACGCGACCGTCGAGCCGCCCTTGTCTCTGGCCGCCTCGCGCACTTACGATAGGACATGGCAGATCACCCCAAGATCGTGGCGCTCGATCGCTATCAGACCGGCGAATCTGCCAATCCCTCGCCCGAGAAGATCCTGGTCGGTATACCGCGCGTCCGGGTGTCCAATCAGTTCACTGACCCGACGCAGCAATTCTTCTGCGGCTTCTGGTCGAGCACCAGTGGCAAGTGGCGCGTGCGCTATACCGAGTACGAGCTGTGCGTGCTCATCGAGGGCCGGGTGCGACTGGAGTCATCGCAGGGCGACAAGAACGACTTCCGCGCAGGCGATGCATTCCTCGTCCCCGCAGGCTACGAGGGCACCTGGGAAGTAGCCGAGCCCTGCAAGAAATGGTACGCGGTGTTCGAGTCCAAGATCTGACGCGCTAGCCGCGCGCCGGCCGCCTCAGCCTCAAGCCGTATCCCGGATCGCCCCGGCAAGCGTCTCGACGATCTGCGCGATCTGCTTCTCTTCCAGAATCAACGGTGGGGACAGGGCGATCGTGTCGCCCGTGACCCGCACCAACACCCCACGCTCGAAGCACTTCAAGAATACCTCGAAGCCGCGCGCGCCGGGTTTGCCCGGCCGCGGCTCGAGCTCGACGGCGCCGATCAGTCCAAAGTTGCGGATGTCGACGACGTTCGCAGGCCCGCGAATCGAGTGCACCGCCTCCTCCCACGTTGGGGCGAGCTCGGCGGCCCGGGTGAGCAAGCCCTCGCGCGTATACACATCGAGCGACGCGAGCGCGGCGGCGCAGGCGGCCGGATGCGCCGAGTAGGTGTAGCCGTGGAACAGCTCGATCGCGTTCTCCGGCCCCTGCATGAAGGCGTCGTAAATCTTGCGCTGCGCGAACACCGCGCCCATGGGGATAGCGCCGTTGGTGAGTCCCTTGGCGGTCGTCATGAGATCGGGCGTCACATCGAAGACCTGGGAAGCGAAGGGTTTGCCGATGCGGCCGAATCCCGTGATCACCTCGTCGAATATCAACAAAATGTCATGCTTGTCGCAGATTTCCCGCAAGCGCTTCAGGTACCCCGCCGGCGGCAATATCACGCCGGCGGAGCCGGCAATCGGCTCTACGATGACGGCCGCGATAGTCGACGCGTCGTGCAGGGCGATGAGCCGCTCCAGCTCGTTCGCGAGATGCATGCCCCAGTGCGGCAGCCCGCGCGAGAACGCGTTGTGCCCGATGTCCAGTGTGTGCGGCAAATGATCGACGCTCGGCAGCAGCGCTCCCGCGAAGAACTTGCGATTGTTCACCATGCCGCCGACCGACATGCCGCCGAACCCGACGCCGTGATAGCCCTTCTCACGCCCGATGAGACGGGTGCGTTGGCCCTGCCCGCGTGCGCGGTGGTAGGCGATTGCGATCTTCAGCGCCGTGTCGACCGATTCGGATCCCGAGTTGGTGAAGAACACCCGATCCATGCCCGGCGGGGCGATCGCGGCCAGCCGGTTCGCGAGCTCGAATGCGAGGGGATGGCCCATTTGGAAGGTGGGGGCAAACTCCATGGTGCCGAGCTGCTGCGCGACGGCGTCGGTGATCTCGCGGCGGCTGTGGCCGGCATTCACACACCACAGGCCCGCCACCGCATCGAGTACCTGCCGTCCATCGCTGGTCCAGTAATGCATGCCCTCGGCGCGGGTGAGCAGGCGGGGATTACCCTTGAACTGGCGGTTGGCCGTGAACGGCATCCAGAACGCATCGAGGTCGGTCGGAGCGTGATCCGGGGTGATGCGGGCATTCATGGCGAAAATCCTTCTTCGGGTCGGCTGATAAGAAAATTCAACACCAGCACTATTTTAGCTGAATCTTTGGCCAATACTGTTTAAAATAATCGACACTATGGCTCTGGATGTCGGTGCTCACCTCAAAGCCGTGCGGCAGATGTATGGCCTTTCGCAGCGCGAGCTGGCGAAGCGCGCGGGGGTCACCAACGGCCTCATTTCGCTCATCGAGCAAAACCGCGTGAGCCCCTCGGTGTCCTCGCTCAAGAAGGTACTCGACGGGATCCCCATGGCGCTCGCCGACTTCTTCACCCTGGATCTCGCCGGCCAGGTCGAGGTTTTCTTTCCGCGATCGGAGCTCGCCGACATCGGCACCGGCGCGGTGGAGCTGCGGCTCGTCGGCGGCCGCCTCGCCAAGCGCACCATGTCGATCCTGCACGAGCGCTATGCGCCCGGGGCGGATACGGGCGAGGAAATGCTGACGCATGCTGGCGAGGAGGGCGGCGTGGTCATCAAGGGCCGCATCGAGCTGTCGGTGGGCGGTGAATCGCGCGTCCTCACGGCGGGCGACGCGTACTACTTTAAAAGCTCGATTCCGCATCGCTTCCGCAATCCCGGGCGCGACGAGTGCGAGATCGTGAGCGCAAGCTCGCCGCCGACGTTTTAGCCAATTCCAGGTAGCATACCGATATGAGCAAAGTCATAGTGGCGGCGACGCAGATGGCGTGCAGTTGGGACCGCGAGGCCAACGTGGCGCGCGCCGAGAAGCTGATTCGCGAGGCGGCGGCGCGCGGCGCCAACGTCGTGCTGATTCAGGAGCTGTTCGAGACTCCCTATTTTTGCAAGGACCACGCCACGCGCTATTTCGATCTCGCCAAGCCGCTCGAGGGCCATCCGGCGGTCGAGCACTTCCGGACGCTCGCGCGCGAGCTCGACGTGGTGCTGCCGGTGAGCGTGTTCGAGCACGCCAACAATGCCTTCTATAACTCCCTGGTCATGGTGGATGCGGGCGGCGAGGTGCTCGGCAGCTACCGCAAGTCGCACATCCCGGAGGGCCCGGGCTACCACGAGAAGTATTACTTCTCTCCGGGCGACACGGGCTTCAAGGTATTCGACACCAAGTTCGCGAAGCTGGGTGTTGCGATCTGCTGGGATCAATGGTTTCCCGAGACCGCGCGCGCCATGGCGCTGATGGGCGCCGAGATCCTCATGTTTCCGACGGCCATCGGCTCCGAGCCGCACGATCCGAGCCTCGATTCCGCGGCGCATTGGCAGCGGACCATGCAGGGGCACGCGGCGGCGAACGTGATGCCGCTGGTCGCCTCGAATCGCATCGGTGTCGAGGAAGGCGCGCATTACGCGATGACGTTCTACGGTTCCTCCTTCATCGCCTCGCATACCGGTGAGAAGATCGCCGAGGCGGACCGCACGAGCGAGACTGTGCTCACCGCCGAGTTCGACCTCGATGCGGTACGCCGCTACCGGCAAGCCTGGGGCCTGTTTCGCGATCGCCGCCCCGATCTCTACTATCCGTTGCTGTCGCTCGATGGACGCGCCTGAGGTCCGCGCGCTTCCCACGGACCTGGTGTTTGTCGACTTAGAGACGACCGGCGGCAACGCGGCTCATCACCGCATCATCGAGATCGGCATCGTCCGGTTGCGTGACGGGGAGGTGATCGAGGAGTGGAGCACGCTCGTCAATCCTGAGTGCATCATTCCTCCGTACATCGAAAGTTTCACGGGTATCCGCAACGACATGGTCGGGTCCGCACCGCGGTTCGCCGATATCGGCCGGGTGGTGCTCGAGAAGCTCAAGCCGGCGACGGCTGCGCCGGTGTTCGTGGCTCACAACGCCCGGTTCGATTACGGATTCCTGCGAGCGGAATTCCGTCGCGCCGACTTGCCCTTTTGCGCACCGGTGCTTTGCACGGTGAAGCTCTCCCGGCGCCTCTTTCCTGAGGAGCTGCGGCACAATCTTGACGCCGTGATGCAGCGCCACGGGCTCGCCTGCAGCGCGCGTCACCGCGCGCTCGGCGATGCGCAGGTGATTCGCGACTTCTGGCTCACGCTCTGCCGGGACCTCTCGGAGGATACGCTCGCCGCGGCGGTGCACGCCGCCACCGGCGCGGTGAAGCTTCCGCCGCACCTTCCCGAGGGGATGTCCGACGAATTGCCCGAAGGACCCGGGATGTACCGCTTTTTCGGCGCGCGCGAGGGTGCAGAGGCCGAGGGTGAGGTGCTGCTTTATGTGGGGCGGGCCGGATCTTTACGCAGCGCCATCCTCGGGCATTTTGCCGGCGACGGAGCAGCTCGCCGCGCGGCCGGCAACCGCGGACGCGGCACCCCGCTCAAGGACGCCGTGCGGCGCATCGAGTGGGAAGAAACCGCCGGCGAGCTCGGCGCCGCTCTGCTCGAACTCGAAGCGCTGCGCGCAGGGACACCGCTGTACAACCGCCATGTTCGGACCGCCGAGCGCAGCGTCACCTTGAAGCTTGCCGAGGACTCGACCGCGCTCGCCATCGTCCCGGTGGATGAGCTCGAGCCGTTCGAGCTCGAAGGATGTTTCGGCATATTTCACGCGCCGCAGGATGCGCGCCAGGCGCTCGGCGAAATCGCTCGCGCTCGCGAGCTGTGTCCCAAGATCCTGGGCCTCGAGGAGAGCGCCGGCTCCTGTCTCGCTCATCAGCTCGGCCGCTGCAAGGGCGCCTGCATCGGCAAGGAGCCGCTGATCCTGCACGCCGTACGTCTACAGATGGCCCTCGCGTCCTTGAAGCTCAAAACCTGGCCGTTTCCCGGCCGCGTGGCATTGCGCGAGCGCAGTGCCTTCGGCGCAGAGGTGCTGCACGTTCTCGATCGCTGGAGCTATATCGGCACGGCGCACAGCGAGGAGCAGCTCGCCGCGCTCGCCCGGCGAGCCGGCCCGCGGCAGTTCGATCCGCAGCTCTACAAAGTGCTGACGCGTTATCTCGCCAACCATCCGAAGCTCGATTGGCACGACCTCGAGGTGCAACGCCGGCCCGATCCCCTCGATCACCGCACGCTCGATGTGTCCTGAGCGTGGGCGAAGACGTCCGCTACTGGATTGCGACTGCGCCGATCGGCGCGGCCTCCGTCCTTGCCGAGGAGCTGCAGCAATTCGGCGCAACCGACATTCGTGAGCGCAGCCATGATGTGAAATTTCAAGGTGCGCTCGAGGTCGGCTATCGGGCGTGCCTGTGGTCCCGCACGGCGACCCGGGTGCTGCTCAGCGTGGGCTCGATTGAGGCCAAGACCTCTCGGGAGCTGTACGAGGCCGCGAAGCGAATCGACTGGCGCCGCCACCTCGCGCCCGGCGCGACGCTGGCGTGCGAGTGCAGCGGGGCGAACGCCGCCATTCGCCACACTCTGTATGGCTCGCAACTCCTGAAAGATGCCGTATGCGACGCGCTGCGCGAATCGACCGGGCAACGCCCGGACATCGAGCCCGGGCGTCCCGACGTGCGGCTGCATCTGCACGTGGAACCCTCCACCGCCCTCGTGTCGGTGGATTTCTCGGGCGAGAGCCTGCATCGACGCGGCTATCGGACCGAAGGCGGCCGCGCGCCGCTCAAGGAGAATGTGGCGGCGGCGATTCTGCTGCGCGCCGGCTGGCTCGATCTCGAGCGAGCGGGCGGCGCGCTCGTCGATCCCATGTGCGGTTCCGGCACGTTCCTCACGGAGGCCGCGCTGATCGCGGGCGATATTGCTCCCGCCCTGGGTCGCGAGTATTTCGGCTTTCTGGGTTGGCGTGGTCACGACTCGGAGCTCTGGGAGCGGCTGGGTGTGGAGGCGCTCGCGCGCCGTGCGGCCCGCACGCCGCGCCGCTGCATCGTGGGCTCGGATGCCGATGCCGCGGCCGTGCGCATGGCGCTCGAGAACGGTGCCAGTGCCGCCGTCGCCGACTGGTTGCACGTCGAGCGCCGCCCGCTGTCCGCCGCCGCTCCGCCCCCCGGCGCCGTGAGCGGCCTCGTCGTGACGAATCCGCCTTACGGCGAACGCATCGGCTCGGAGTCGGGCCTTGCCGAGCTCTATGCCGAACTCGGGCGCGTGCTGCGCGAGAGATTTCACGGCTGGCAGGCTGCGATTCTCTCCGGCAATCCCGACCTCGCGCGCCACCTCGGCATGTACGCGAAGCGCACGCATCGGGTATTCAACGGCGACCTCGAATGCCGGCTGCTGCGATTCGACTTGGGCGAGACGCGGGAGCCGCGCACGCCCGAGGTGGCGCGCGCCGAGCGATCGCAGCGGCCGGGCGCACAGATGTTCGCCAACCGGTTGCGCAAGAATCTCGCGCGCCTCGAGCCTTGGGCCGAACGCGAGCACATCGATTGCTACCGACTCTACGACGCCGACATGCCGGAGTATGCGTTTGCCATCGATCTCTACGGCCGTGAGCCGCGGCACGTATGCCTGCAGGAGTATGCCGCACCGAAAACGGTGGACATTCAGGGCGCGCGCGAGCGTCGCCGGGATGTGCTCGCGGCGTTGCCGCAGGTCGTGCAGGTCCCGCTCGAGCAGATTCATTCGCGCATCCGCAAGCCACAGAAAGGCGCCGAGCAGTACGAGAAACGCGCGCTCGACGCGAGCCGGCTGGCGGTGCGCGAAGCCGGACTCGAGTTCTGGGTGAATTTTGGCGACTATCTGGACACGGGATTGTTCCTTGATCACCGTATCGTGCGCGGCATGCTGCGCGAGTGGGCCAGGGACGCGGACTTCTTGAATCTGTTCTGTTACACGGCAAGCGCGACGGTCTATGCCGCCGCCGGGGGTGCGCGCTCGAGCGTGAGCGTCGATCTGTCGAATACCTATCTCGACTGGGCACACGAAAATCTCGTGCTCAATGGCTTCGCCGGGCCGCAGCACGAGCTCTGCCGGGCCGATTGCCGCAAGTGGCTCGAAGAGGAATCCGCGCGCGGTCCGCGGTTCGATCTGATCTTCCTCGACCCGCCGACGTTCTCGAACTCCAAGCGCATGCAAGGGATCCTCGACGTGCAGCGCGACCATGCCGTGATGATCCGCCATGCCTTGCAACTGCTGCGGCCGGCTGGCCGGCTGGTGTTCTCGACCAACTACGCCCGTTTCAAGCTCGATACGGCCGCGCTCGGGGAATTCGACATCGAGGACATCAGCGCGCGCACCATTCCGAAGGACTTCGAGCGGCATGCGCGCATCCATCGCTGCTACGTCGTGCGGCACCGGGGAGCCGCGCCCTGATGCTCAAGTTCCTGACGAGACGGTTGCTGCTGTCGCTCATCACCCTCGCCATCTTGTCCGTTGTGGTGTTTCTCGGCGGCCAGCTGCTGCCGGGGGATGTGGGACGCGCGGTGCTCGGGCCGCTCGCGGATGCGCGCGCGGTGGCCGTGTTCGATCATCAGGTGGGTGTCGACCGGCCCTTGTGGATTCAGTACTGGGACTGGATCAGGCACTTCGTCGCGGGCGACATGGGCCGATCCTTCACCTTCCGTGCGCCGGTGGCGCCCTTCGTCGGCGAAGCGCTTGCGAACTCCGTGAAGCTCGGCGCTCTCGCCTTCGTGCTGGTGGTCCCGTTGGGCATCGCCGGCGGCGTATGGGCGGCGATGCGGGCCGGACGCCTGAGCGACCGGGTGCTGGTGTTGCTTGGGCAGTCGCTCGGCGTCGTGCCGGAATTCATTTCCTCCATCGTGCTCATCCTGGTGCTCGGCGTCTGGCTGCGTTGGCTGCCCATGTCGGCGGATTGGCCCGAAGGCACCCCTCCGTTGGCGCAGATCCGCTATCTCATCTTGCCCGCACTGCCTTTGGTGCTGGTCTTTTTCGGTTATGTCGCGCGGGTGGCGCGGGTCGGCACCATCGAGGCGCTCGACGCGGATTACACCCGCACGGCCGTCTTGAAGGGATTGTCGATGGGGGCGGTGATGCGCCGGCACGTGCTGCGCAACGCGCTGCTACCCACCATCACGGTCACGGCGAGTCTCCTCGGATACCTCGCCGGCGGTCTCGTGGTCATCGAGACCATGTTTCACTACCGCGGCATCGGCGCGCTCATTTATACGGCCGCCCGTGCCAAGGATTTCCCGATGCTGGAAGCCGGTGTGCTCACGGTGGGAGCCGTCTATGCGGTGGCCTCCGTGGCCGCCGACCTGTTGAGCGCCGCGCTCAATCCGCGGCTGCGCGGCGCCGCATGAGCGCCCCGGCCACCGCGTTGCGGGAAGCTTCCAGGGCCGCGGCCCGCAGCCGGGCGCGCGAGCGTTGGCAAACGGCGTTGCGCTCGAAGACACTGCTCGCGGGCGTGTCGATTCTCGGCTTCTGGATCGTGTGCGCCCTCGCCGGCGCGCGACTCGCACCGCTCGACCCTTTCGCCGACAATTTGCTCGCGACTCTGGCGCCGCCGTCCGCCGGACATTGGTTCGGCACCGATCAGCTCGGCCGCGACATCTTCTCGCGCGTCATCGTGGGGGCGCGCGATATCTTGATCGTGGCCCCGCTCGCGACGCTCTTGGGTACGGTGCTCGGGACCGCGCTCGGCCTCGCGCTCGGCTATCTGCGCGGCGCGGTCGACGACATCGCGAGCCGCGTGATCGAGGCGGTGCAGGCGCTGCCGCTGGTGATCGTCGCTCTCATGGCGCTCGCCGCGGTCGGCACCTCGGATCTCACGGTCGTGCTGGTGATCGGCTTCGTGTTCACGCCGCTGATCGCCCGGACCGTACGCTCGGCTGTGCTGGTCGAAAGCGAGCTGGATTACGTGGCGGCTGCGCGGCTGCGCGGTGACGGCACTCTCGCCATCATGTTCGTCGAGATCTTGCCCAACGTTCTGCCCATCGCCGTGGTGGAGATGACGGTGCGCCTCGGCTACGCGATCTTTTTCGTCGCGTCGTTGAGTTTTCTCGGTTTCGGCATCCAGCCGCCGTCCGCCGACTGGGGCATTGCGATCGCGGAGAACTACAGCCTGGTCGGCAGCTACTGGTGGACGGTGCTGTTCGATGCGGCCGCCACCGCTTCACTCGTGATCGGCGTCAATCTCGTCGCCGACGGGCTTGCGGGAGTGTTCGAGGCATGAGCGACGCGCTGCGCATCGAGCATCTCGAGGTCTCCTTCAGAGTCGGCCAGCGCGAGCGAAAAGTGGTGTCCGACGTGAGCTTCGCGATTCGCCGCGGCGAGTCTTACGGACTGGTAGGCGAATCAGGCTGCGGCAAGTCGACCGTGGCGTTCGCCGCCATCCGCTATCTGGCGCGCAACGGCCGCGTGAGCGGGGGCCGCATCTGGGTCGACGGACAGGATCTATGGTCGCTGCCGGCGCGGGAGCTGCGCCGCCTGCGCACGCACAGTATCGCCATGGTCTATCAGGATCCGGGGCGCGCGCTCAATCCCACCACACGCATCGGCACGCAGATGGCCGAGGTGTTCGAGGTCGCGGAGGGTCTCAAGGGGCGCGTCGCGCTCGAGCGGGCTGCACAAATGCTCGCGCGCGTGCAGATCGCGAGCCCCGAGCGGGTGCTGCGGAACTTCCCTCACGAGCTCTCGGGCGGCATGCAGCAACGTGTGGTCATCGCCATGGCGCTGTCGATGAGCCCCGGGCTCTTGATCCTCGATGAGCCGACCACCGGACTCGATGCCACGGTCGAGGCCGAGGTGCTCGATCTCATCGAGCACCTGCGCGCCGAGCTCGGTAACGCCATTCTCTTCATCAGCCACAATCTGCCGGTGGTCGCGCGCCTCTGCGATCGCGTGGGGGTGTTGTACGCCGGTGAGCTGGTGGAGGAGGGGCCGGGCTCCAGCGTGTTTCGCGATCCGCGGCATCCTTATACCGTGGGACTCCTGCGCTGCATGCCCGCTTATGGCGCCCGCAAGAATCAAGGCCGGCTCGAGACCATTCCCGGCTTTTTGCCGGCCCCCGGAACCATCACCGGACGTTGCGTGTATGCCGATCGCTGCGCGAACGTGACCGAGCGCTGCCGCGCCGAAGTCCCGCCGGCCATCGATCTCGGCGGCCGGATGTCGCGCTGTTTCTATCCCGAGCGCGCGCCCGACTTGCCGCGTCAGGTCGCTGCGCCTGCCCGCGGTGCGCAGCCCGGCCCCGCGGCTCACACGCGAACACAGGCGCACGAGGTGCCGCTCCTGCGCACGCACCACTTGTCGAAGACCTATCGGATCGCCGGCAGGCCGTTGCAGGCGGTGCACGAGGTGACGCTCGATCTGTGGCCCGGCGAGACCCTTGGGCTCGTCGGGGAATCGGGCAGCGGCAAGAGCTCGCTCGCCAAGCTGTTGCTCGGCCTGTCCTCGCCGGACGCGGGGAGCCGGGTGCAGCTGCGCGGCGAGGCGCTGCCGGCGAGCGCCGACGATCGCACCCGCGAGCAGCTGAAGGCGCTGCAGATGGTGTTTCAGAACCCCGGCTCGGCGCTCAATCGGTCGCAGACCGTGCGCCGCCTGCTCGGGCGCTCGCTGCGCCTGACCCGGCTCGTGGGCCGCGCGCGCGAGGCGCGTCTCGAGGAGCTCGCGGAATCGGTGCGGCTCACCCCCCAGCATCTCGACGAGAAACCCCGCCGTCTCTCGGGCGGCCTGAAGCAGCGTGTCGGCATCGCGCGCGCCTTTGCCGGCGGTCCGCGGGTGGTGGTGTGTGACGAACCCACCTCGGCGCTCGACGTGTCGGTGCAGGCGGCGATCCTCAACCTGTTGGTCGACCTGCAAGCGCAGGAGCACGTGGGCTACATCTTCATCTCGCACGACCTCAACGTCGTGCACTATCTGTCGGATCGCATCGCGGTTCTCTATCTGGGTCGACTGATGGAGATCGGCCCGGCGGAGCGGGTGTTTTCGGGCCCGCATCATCCCTACACCGAGGCGCTGCTCTCCGCGAATCCGACGCTCGAGAATGAGGGCGCGCGGCGCATTCGCCTGCACGGAGAATTGCCGAATGTCTTGAATCTGCCCTCGGGTTGCGTGTTCCACACCCGTTGTCCGCGCAAGCTCGGCAGTATTTGCGAGCGCGAGGAGCCGCCGCTCGTCGACGCCGGTTCCGGACACGGCATTCGCTGCCACATACCGGCTGCGGAGCTTGCTACTCGCGCGCCAGTTGTGTCTCCGCCAGGTTGAGCTGGCCGTTGGCGCCGGGCTGCACGCCGCTCACGTGCTTCGCCGTCACCGATAGCCAGTCGTAGAAGTAGGCGATGATCACCGGGGTCTCCTCGAGCAGCAGCCGCTGAATACGGCCGGCACAAGCGCGTTGCGTGCTGATGTCGAGAGCCGCGATGTAGCTCGCGGCCAAGTCGTCGTATTCCGGGTTATTGAAATGCGCCGCGTTCCAGGGTCCGCGGCTGCCGAGGCACGCCGTCAACAAGGTGTTCGGCACGCCGCGATGCCCGTAATCCTCGATTCCCATCTGCGAGTCCAGCCAGTCGGAGGATCCGAACACCGCGCGGCCATAGTACGCGGACTGATCCTCGACGTTCAGCGTGAGGTCGATGCCGATCTTGCGTACCGCGTTTTGAATCACCACCGCATAGTCGGGAATTTCCTGGTAACGCTCGGTGGTGAGCATTGCCTGAAATCCGTTGGGCACGCCGGCGGCCGCCATCAGCTCCTTCGCCTCGGCAAGATCGATGTGCCGCTGCGGCACGTCCGGGTCGGTCGCGGGAAAGAGGCGCGCGAACGGCGAATCGTTGCCAAGCGCCGCGCGTCCACGCAACATGCCGCGCACCAGGTTCTCGCGATTCAACGCAAGCGCGACCGCGCGGCGCACGCGCTTGTCCGCAAAGTGTCCCTGGTCGGTGCGCATGTGCACTTGCTCGTGCGCGCTTGACGGCAGGGCGACGATCTTCAGGCGCGGATCGGCGAGCAATCCCTGTCCGCCCTGCACCGGCACATGCAGCAGCACGTCGAGCTGACCACCCTGCATGGCGAGCACCTGCGCCTGAATACTGTCGTAGAAGCTGAACAGCACGCGCTCAGGCTTGGCCGGGTCGCCCCAGTAATCGGTGTTGCGCACGAAGGAGGCGCGCGCCTTGGGCACGTAGCGCTCGAGGCGGAACGGACCGGTGCCGTTGAAGT
>Ga0302314_10013961_pt1 | contig 13775 bp, 11 predicted proteins | sample III_Palsa_N2_3_FD_200533 | JGI IMG/M metagenome (GOLD analysis project Ga0302314, IMG submission 200533) | Peat permafrost microbial communities from Stordalen Mire near Abisko, Sweden - III_Palsa_N2_3 | ecosystem: Environmental > Terrestrial > Soil > Palsa > Peat permafrost | place: Sweden... | reverse complement strand
CGTAGCAGGGAACGAAGTGCAATACCCCACGGATGATCCCCTCGCCGTCCCGTGCAAGCACGAACAAGGTGTCCTGCTCACAGGCACCGCGGATCGAATCCATCGTCATCGAGAAGCCACGCTCGGGCGCGCCGAGCCGGCCCAGCTCAAGGACCCGCTCGACCTGCCGGAGCGTCTCGTCGTCGAGCGTGTCGAGCGTCTGGAGCTCTGAGCTGAACCCGGCCTTCGTCAGGCGGCTGACGGACTGACGGACCTTGCGGATCGGCCGGCCCTCAAGGCTGAACTTCTGGAGCTCAAGAACCGCTTCGTCGCCGAGATACATCGTCCGCAGGCCGAGCCCGTTGTAGATCTCAAGCGTTGCGGCACTGACGCCGACCGCGCCGAGCTTGAGACCACGTGCGCGGGCGAACGCGCGGAGCGCCAGCAGCAGCTCCGGGTACTGCTCGGGCCGACCGACCGGATCGCCGGACAGCAGCAGCACCCCGGCTTCGACGCGATAGCCGACGAACGCGGTGCGGTCATCGGAGAAGAAGTACTGCTTATCAGGACGAAGCTTGAAGAAGCTGAGCGTGTCACGGCCGTAGGCACGGACCAGTTCCTCAGCAAGTCTGCGAGCGCGATCGCTTGGCGGTGTCCGCGGCGCGGCAATCGGACGGAAGATCACGTAGGCGATCGCCAGCAGGGTGCCGATCTCCACAAGGTGTGTGGCGAGCGGCACCCACGCCAACTGCACCGTGTGACCGAACAGACGGGCGAGGTGATGCTTGAAGTGCTGAGGGCCTTTGTGGAAGCGCAGCAACGCGCCGGACTCGCCCAGGAGCTTGAGCGGCTTGAAATGACCATGCGAGACACCGTCGGCGATCACACACAAGCCGAGACCGAGCCCGCCGAGTAGCGGCACACGCCAGACGGCGGAGCGCAAGGTGATCGGCTCCTGGACGACAGTGAACGAATCACGGCCGGCCCATAGGCCGACCGCGATCGCCCATCCGAACAAGGTCACCTCGAAGTCGAGCCCCTTCAGCAGGTCGATCAGACCGAGCACGACGATCAGTGCAATCGCCAGCTTCAGCGCCCGGATTCGCCGACGCCACAGATACGGCGCAATCAGCAGCAGCGCCGCACCGACTGGTAGCGCCAGGGCATGGAACACGCGCAGCGTCTGCAGCTCTTCGATGTGCAGCAGCAGATGGCCGCGCCAACGGATGTCAGGCGTCAGCGCCGAAGCGATGTTGACGATCCCGACTAGTCCGGTCAGTATCGCCGCCAGCCGTGGAGTCCACTTGCTGTTGGCTGTCAGCCGGGGGCGTGACACGCCCCCCGACTGTACTTCGAGGCTCAGCTGGTTTTGCCGCGCAACTGCGCCAGGCGTACGTCGACCAACTCGAGCTTGTCCGACAGCTCCCGCTCGAGCGAGACCAGCTGGGAATGCCGCTCGCGCACCAGCTCAAGCTGCTGTTCGATCAATGGCCGCGTTTGCTCGAGCAACTCTCGCCGGCGCTCCGGATCCTCCGTGCCGAGGTACTCGCGGCGGATCTCGGCGCGAGTTGCGTCGGTCTCGAGCATCTCCGCCAACTGCTCGAGAGTCAGACCGAGCAGGCCCTTGAGCCGCACGATCTCCTCAATCCGCTCGACATCGCCGCGGTCATATAGGCGGTGCTTGCCCTGTTCGCGCCCGCTTGCCGGCCCGAGCAGGCCCAGCTCCTCCCAGTAACGGATCGTGCGCGGGGTGACGCCGGTCAGCTCGGCGACTTCGCCGATCCGCATCGACGTGGCGACGGTGGCACTCATGCCAGCGCCGCCTCTCTGCCCGGTTCCTTCGCGACCACAGCGATCCCGTCCTCAACCGGCGGCAGGCCGCTCTCGCCTACCGCCTCCGTAACGATGTGCTTGGGCCGGGCGAAGCTGACAACCGCCCCGAGCACCGAGACAAAGGTCAAGCACCACAGAGCGGTGTGCATGTTGTCGATGAAGGGCGTCAGCTGGTGGGTAGTAATCCGCTGGCCGAGCCCGCCGAACACCTTGAACAGAACCGTCCTCGGCACCGCCGCGGTGATCAACGCCATCACGAACGCGATTGACAGCACCGCACCGGTGTTCTGCACCAGCACCCGCGCGCCGGAGGCGATCCCGCGCCGGTGCGCGGCGACCGTGCCCATCATTGCGGCGGTGTTCGGCGAGTTGAACATTCCCGAGCCGACCCCGACCGTGAGCATGAACAGCGCCGGCCACCAGTAGCTGGTGTCACGCTGCAACGTCGTCATCAAGCCGAGCCCGAGTCCGGTCACCAGCATCCCGACCGACGCAAGCGCGCGCGAGCCAGTGCGATCCGCCGCGATCCCGGCCAGCGGCGAGGCGATCAGCATCCCGATCGCCAACGGCGCGAGCTTCAAGCCGGCCAGAATCGGCGTGTCACCCTGGACACCCTGGAAGTAGAAGACGAACACGAACATCAGCGCAAAGCGCGCAAGACCGTTCAGGAAGGCGGCTGCGGACGCGGCCGCGAACAGCTTGTTTTTGAAGATCGACAGATCGAGCATCGGCTGCGGGTGGCGTTGCTCGATCACCACGAACAGCGGCAGGAACACCGCCGCAGCGATCAGCGAGGCGAACACCAACGGGTTGTCCCACCCCTGGATCCCGCCCTTTGAAATACCGAACACGAGACCGGTCAGGCCGATCAGGAAAGCCAGCGTGCCGGGCAGATCGAAGCGCGTGTCAGCTGAGCGGCCGGTGATCTCGTGCAGCACGAAATATGCCCAGAGCGAGCCGAGCAACGCAAACGGGACGTTGAACCAGAACACCCAGTGCCAGCTGATGTCGACCAGCGCACCACCGAGTACCGGCCCGATTACCAATCCGATCGCGGCGACCATCGTGTTCGTGCCCATCGCGACACCGAGCTCCTCCTTCGGAAACGAATCGGTGACGATCGCGGCGGCGTTGGCGAACAGGAAAGACGCGCCAACTCCCTGCAGCACGCGCCAGATGATCAGCTCGGTACCGCCACCGGCGAACCCGGCGCCGAGCGACGCCGCGGCAAACGCCACAAAGCCGGCGATGTACGCCCGTTTACGGCCGAACTGATCAGACAGCCGACCGGCGTTGAGCACCAGCACGGTCGAGGCGATCATGTAGACGAGGATCACCCAGACAAGCGTCAGCAGGCTGGTGTGCAGGCTGCGCTCCAGGTCTGGCAGCGCGATGATCAGGGTGCCGGAGTTGATCGTCGCAAGCAGCATCCCGAGGCTGGTGCATGACAGCGCCCACCACTTGTAGTGGGCGTGGCTCCGGTCCACGCCGAGTCTCCGCCCGCTGCTCGTACTCGCCATCTAGCGCATCTCCCGCGTCAAAGCTTATCCTTACGTAAACGTAAGGTTAGCAGCGCTAGGGAGGCCGCCGATTAGTGCTCGAACGCGGCGACCGTCGCCAGCACGATGAACGTCGAGATCAGCGCGGCGCCTTCAAACGGCGTCGCCTCCCCGTCTCCCGTGATCTGCCAGACGAGCACAGCTGCGGCGATCAGCGCCCCGACGTAGACCGGCGCCAGCTGGAATGTCAGGTGGGTCGCCGTCAACAGCGAGACGAGCACCAGCACCGGGTAGAGGAAGGCGGCGATCTGCGCGACAGAGCTCTTGACGAGCGAGATCGCCAGGTCCATGTTGCCACGGTGCGCTTGCACGATCCCGGCCACGTTCTCAACCGCATTGCCGGCGATCGCAACGATCACCAGGCCGGCGAAGGCCTGTGAGATGTGGAGTTTGTGGACCGTCGGCTCAAGCGCGTGGACGAACCAGTCGGACACGAACGCCGAACCGATGCCAGCGACGACGAGCAACGACAGACTGAGCATGATCGGTACTCGTGGCGTTGCGCGCGTAGAGTCGCCTGCCGCGAGGCCGCCGCCGGAGCGCAGGTACTGACGCAGCCAACTGGCGTAGACGACGAGGATCGCGCAGGCACCGACGATCGAGATCGTCTCGGTGTGTCGCCCGGCGATGTTGTGCGAGGAGTTGACGAGCGCGACCAGCACGATGATGAAACTCGCGACCAGCAGCAGCGTCGTCGCATCGTTTGGCAGCCGTGAGCTGAATTTCATCAGCTGACCTTTGGAGGCAAGCGCGCCGACGATCAGCACCACGCCCAGCACCAGCAGGGCGTTGACAAGGATCGATCCGAGGATCGCGGTTTTGGCGACCGTCTCGTCGCCGGCGTTCAGCGCAAACAGCACGACAAAGAACTCGGGGAGGTTGCCGACGGTCGCCTGGAGGGTGCTGGTGGTGGGCGTCCCGAAGCGTTCGCCCACCTGTTCAACGCCGACGGAAACGATCCAGGCAAGACCGGCCAGCGCCGCACCGGCCAACACAAACGCCGCGATCGAGGAAATCCCGCCCGCATAACGGCCGACACCCGCTACCGCGACCAGCACGGCCACGGCGGCGAGCAGCACGCGCTCCCGGCGGGTCACTGCACGACCCGCTCAAACTCACCGGTCTCGATGTCGTGACTGACGTGCTGATCGATCTCGGCCTCGCTCACCTCGGGATCGCTGGTCCGCAGCTGAGCCCCGCGGAAGCGCTTGAACTTGAGGATCTCAAGCACATAGACCAGGTAGATGCTGGCCGCGATGCAGATCACGATCAACGCGATCAGGAAGATGATCCAGCCCTCAGGTGAGGGATCACCCGTCTTGTGATCGTGGGTGATTAACCGCAGCGCGACCGCGGTACCGCCGATCAGAAACGACCAGCCGTAGAGGTAGGCGATCGTCCGCCGGGCACTGAAGCCGATCCGGGCCATCCGGTGGTGGAAGTGCTCGGCGTCCGGGCGCCACGGTGCGTGACCGTACTTCAGCCGCTTGGCGATCACAAAGCTGGTGTCGAGGAACGGCACGGCGAGGATCAGCAGCGGCACGGCCAGGGCCAGAACGGCGCCTGTCTTCAGCGATCCGATCACCGCCGCGATCCCCAACAGGTAGCCCAGCAGGTTGGCGCCGGCGTCGCCCATGAAGACCTTTGCCGGTGGGAAGTTGTGGAACAGAAAGCCGACCGCGGCGCCGGCCACCATCGCCGCCAGCACCGCCGCGTTGGAACCGCCGCCCTGCTCGCTGAAGGCGATCACCGTGAACGCGATCCCGTCGATCGCACAGACACCCGCCGCCAGACCGTCTACGCCATCGGAGAAGTTGACGACGTTCATCAGCGCGACGAGCCAGATCACGGTCAGCACGTCGTCGCCACCGTTGGGGAACTGCATCGCGCCGAGGAACGGCAGGGTCAGTGAGTTGATCACCACGCCGCCGGAGACCGCCACGCAGGCGGCGACAATCTGACCGAGCAGCTTGACGGCTGGATTCAGGTCCTTGGCGTCATCGATCGCGCCGACCAGCGCGATCAGCCCGGCGCCCGCCATCACAACCCACGTGTCGACGTGTCCGGCCTGGGCCCCGCCGTGAGGACTCCGCGACAGCGTGATCGTGTTCGGCAGCCACAATGCCGCTGCCAGCACCACACCGGCGAGGATCGCCAGGCCCCCCAGCAGAGGCGTTGCCTTGTCGCTGAGCCCGCGGGCCGATGGCACCGAGATCGCCCCCACGCGCCGCGCCAGCTTCGCCGCCAGCGGCGTAAGCAACGCCGCGACCGCCAGCGCGGCTAGAAAGGCGTACGCGGCATCCGAATATTTCATCTAGATCGCGGCATAGCATGCCAGCAGCGGGCGACACTGGCGCAAGCGGGGCGCTACCGGCGACTGGGCGGAGCTAGGCGGCGACGCCGGGGCGCAGCCCCGCGTACAACGGATAGCGCTCAGCGATCGCCGCCGCGCGTTCAGCCAGATCCGCTCGGCGTGCATCGAAGTCGCCTGGCTGGAGCGCCTCGGCGATGATCCGCGCCACCTCGGAGAAGTCATCCGCCTGCAGTCCGCGCGTCGCCAACGCCGGCGTTCCGATCCGCAGCCCGCTGGTCACCATCGGCGGCCGCGGATCGAACGGAATTGCATTGCGGTTGACGGTGATCCCAACGGAATCAAGTCTGTCTTCGGCCTGCTGGCCGTCCAGCTCTGACTCGCGCAGGTCACACAGCACCAGGTGCACGTCGGTGCCGCCGGTCAAGACGGAGATGCCGCCGCCGGCACCGAGAAGCTCTGCGGCGAGGATCTGCGCACCTTCAATCGTCCGTGCCTGGCGCTCACGGAACGCGTCAGACGCGGCGATCTTCAGCGCCACGGCCTTGGCGGCGATCACGTGCTCAAGCGGTCCACCCTGCTGCCCGGGAAAGACGGCCGAGTTGATCTGCTTGGCGTACTGCTCGCGGCACAGGATCATCCCCGAACGCGGTCCGCCCAAGGTCTTATGGATCGTCGTCGCGACGACATCGGCATACGGGATCGGTGAGGGATGCAGTCCGGCTGCAACGAGCCCGGCGAAGTGCGCCATGTCGACGAACAGGTAGGCGCCGACCTCGTCGGCAATCTCCTTAAAGCGGGCAAAATCAAGCTGCCGTGGATACGCCGACCAGCCGGCGACGATCATCTTCGGCCGCCGCTCGCGCGCAATCCGTGCGACCTCATCCATGTCGATCAGCGAGCTCTCGCGCTCAACCCCGTAGGTGGCGATCTCGTACAGCTTGCCGCTGACATTGATCTTCATTCCGTGGGTTAAGTGACCGCCGTGGGATAGCTCAAGCCCCATCAACGTGTCGCCGGGGTTCAGCAGCGCCTGGTAGACGGCGGTGTTCGCCTGTGCGCCGGAGTGCGGCTGCACGTTGGCGTGGTCGGCGCCGAACAGCTCCTTCGCGCGGTCGATCGCCAGTTGTTCGGAGATGTCGACGAACTCGCAGCCGCCGTAGTAGCGCTTGCCGGGGTAGCCCTCGGCGTATTTGTTGGTCAGCACTGACCCTTGCGCCTCAAGCACCGAGACCGGCACGAAGTTCTCCGACGCGATCATCTCGAGGGTCCGCTGCTGGCGGTTCAGCTCGAGCGCCAGGATCTCGGCGATCTCCGGATCAACCTCGGACAGCGGCGCATTGAAGTAGTCGGGCGGAAGCTCGCTCATCAGAGTGAGAAACGGTAACAGTGCTGGTGGTCGCTCAGCGGCCGCGGCTGGCGACGATTACCGCAAGATCGCGCCTTTGCCAGCGAACCGAGGCCCAGGAGAAGCCGGCTTCACCGAGCCAATGCAGCTGCGCGGCGACCAGGCTCGGCTTGTCGTAGCCCTCGGTCAGCGGCGTCACCACGTTGCCGGGTAGTTCGGGGACGATCACATCCGCCAGCACGAACCGCCCCTTGCGGTGAAGCGTGTTACGCACCCCACGGAATAGCTCCGCCTTCTCGAGTCCGTCGAGGTGGTGAACCGCGAGCGCAGTCGCGACCAAGTCAAAGCCGCCACCGGGCAGTGGGTCCTGCAGCCGAGCGATCCGCAAATCGACGCGATCGGGCGGCAGCGCAGCTTTGGCGACGGTCAGCATCGGCACGCTCTCGTCAACCCCCACGAGCGTTGCCTCGGGAAAGCGTTCGAGCAAGCGCCCGGCGGTCACGCCGGTGCCCGTCCCTAGCTCAAGGATTCGTTTGACCTTGAGCCCGTCGCAGGCCGCGATCAGCTCGTTCTGCAGTACGTCGTAGTCCGGGAGCTCGTCACGCATCATCGTCTCGTATGTGGCCGGGTCAAAGTGGAATTGACCGTCAAGTGCGGCGTTGATCACCGACTCGGCAACCGCTCCGTGGCGGACGATCGACCAGCTCCCATCCTCTTCGTAGCTGCGCAGGTCAACGACGGTCGAGGACGTACCCGGCAATTCGCCGCCACCGATCACCAAATCGACCCCCTCTCGCATCGCCTTCGGCACCTCGCCCAATCGGCGCGCCTCGCGCTCACCGGACGCGTTGGCGCTCGACTGCAGCACCGCAACCGACGCCCCGGTCAACGCCGGCACGTCGACCACTCGGACGCCAAGGGTGCTCGGGTCATCACCGCAGGCCAGCAGATACCGCCGTTCAGGGTTCGGCACGAGCACCGTGACGCCGCCGGGCAGCAGCCGGCCGAGCACCGTCCGAGTCGAGTCGCCGAGCTCAGGCAGCGCCTCAAACATCGCCCCCAGGTCGAAGAACATCACCGCCGAGGCCTTCCCCGCCGGGCGCCCCTTCAGCGCGTACAGCCGCCCGATCGCAGCGGCATTATCCGGCGCGCACGCCAACCCGTAAACGGTGTCAGAGGGGAACAACACAACCCCGCCGGCCGCGATCACCCGCTCCAGCGCCGCCGCGCCGCGGCCGGTGCAGTTAGGGCGAAACCTCACTCACGCCTCGCCGTCGCCGGCGCGGCGGCGGCCGACGACCACTCGGTCAAGTCCCGCCAAATCGGCCAGCACCTCGACCGAGTCAAACCCAGCGCCGGACACCAAAGCCGCCACCGCCTCCCCCTGCTCAAACCCAATCTCCAGCGCCATCAGCTGAACATCCTGCCGCAGCGACACCTGATCGCACAAGCGCCTAATCACGTCAAGCCCGTCCGGCCCGGCGAACAGGGCCGACGCCGGCTCGTACTCGCGCACGTCGACGGGCAGCAACTCGCCCTCGCAGACGTACGGCAGGTTCGCCAACACCGCGTCGTAGACGCCGTCGTCGAGCAGGTCGTGCTGGACCCAGGACACGTCCAACCGCAGCCGGGAACCGTTGGCCCGCGCCAAAGACAGCGCTCCGCGCCCGAGCTCGATACCCACAACATCCAGATCGGGGCGCTCGTCCTTCAGCGCCAGGGCAACAGCGCCGGATCCGGTCCCGACATCGACCACCCGCCCGCCAACCGGCAGCTCCAGGCCAACCTCAACCAGCAGTTCGGTCTCCGGCCGCGGGATCAGTACGCGCGGGTCAACCGCCAGGGTCAGGCGCCGGAACGCTCCCCGCCTCAAGATGTAGGCGATCGGTTCACGGTCGCAGCGCCGGGTCAGCAGCGCCAGGTACCTGGTCCGCTGATCGCCGTTCAGCGCCTCGTTGCTTCGCACCACCAAGGCGCCGCGATCGCACCCGAGTACCTCACACAGCAACAGCTCCGCATCGAGCCGCGGCGTGTCGCAACCAACCTCGGCCAACGACTCGATCGCCCAGGCGAGCTCCTCGCGGAGCGTGCGAACGACACCTTCCGGCAAACCGGTTCAGGCCGCCGCGGCCCGCTCTTCAAGTCGCCGGCGCTTCTCATCGTCCTGCAGCGCGTCGGTGAACTCTTCAAGCTGGCCGATCAGGATCTCGTCGAGGTTGTGCAACAAAAGGTTGATGCGATGGTCCTTGACGCGGCGCTCGCCGTAGTTATAGGTGCGGATCTTCTCGGCCCGCTCGCCGGTGCCGACCTGCGAGGAGCGGCTGGCTGCCTGCTCGGCCTGCTGCTCGGCGAGCGCTCGCTCATACAGTCGCGCCCGCAGTACGCGCATCGCGCGTTCACGGTTCTGTAGCTGCGACTTCTCGTCCTGCATCGAGACCACCACGCCGGTCGGCTTGTGTGTGATCCGTACCGCCGAGTCGGTCGTGTTGACCGACTGACCGCCCGGACCGGAGGAGCGGTACACGTCGATCTGCAGGTCGTTCTGGTTGACCTCGATCTCCACGTCGTCCACTTCCGGCATCACAGCGACGGTAGCCGTCGAAGTGTGGATCCTGCCCTGGGACTCGGTCGCCGGAACGCGCTGCACGCGGTGCGTGCCACCCTCGAACTTGAACACCGAGTACGCCCCGTCGCCTTTCACGGCAAACGTGTACGAGCCGTCGGAGGCCGACAGCGTCTCCGTCTTGAAGCCACGGCGCTCGGCGTATTTGGTCAGCATCGTGAACAGGTCACCGGCCCACAGCCCGGCCTCGTCGCCGCCAGCGCCGGGGCGGATCTCGATGATCACGTTCTTGTCGTCGTTGGGGTCACGCTCGACCATCGCCAGGCGGATCTCGTCCTCAAGCTCGGCGAGCCGCGCCACTGACGCTTCAAGCAGTTCCCGCAGCTCGGGATCCTCGCCCTCGTCCAACAACTCGCGGGCGCCGGCGGCATCATCTGCCACCCGGCGATATTCGGTGGCCAACCGCGCGGCAACCTCGATCGCCGAGTAGGCACGCGAGGCCGCGGTGAACCGCTCACGGTCACCGATCACGACAGGATCGGACAGCTCAGTTTCGAGTGCACGAAAGCGCGCCTCAATCTGCTCAACGAGGTCGATCATCTGCCTACGCTCCCCGACCCGGCGGCCGGAACTCTCTAAGCAGCGGTGCCGGAAGGCGTGCGAGCCGCGATCCGGCCCTTGGCGGCGCGGCGCTGGAAGCGCTCCACGCGTCCACCGGTGTCGACCAGCTTCTGGCGGCCCGTGTAGAACGGGTGGCACTCAGAGCAGATCTCGACGTGGATCGTCGGCTTTGTCGAGCGAGTTGTGAAGTGGTTCCCGCAGGAGCAGGAGACGTCCGCTTCAACGTAAGTGGGGTGAATGTCAGTCTTCATCGCTGAGAGAAATGATAGCGGCCCTAAGGGGTCGCGCTCAGTGCCGGGCAGGTCACCGTGTCGCTTGCATTCGCGCGGGTCGAGACGTTCACCTGATCGGCAGGGTCGGCGGTCACATCGACCCCCTCGCCGCTCACGCACGCCGGCGAGATCTGCGTGATCGTCTGTGTCTTGTGGGCGCCGATGCGCGCGATCGTCTTGGAGAACACCGAGGGGCCACTAAGCGTGCCATAGGCCAGCTGTAGCTGGAACGGCCCGGCGCCGGTGCCGCCTGTGTTCTCAAGCGTCGTCAGGTACTCGTACTTCTTCGGGTGCCCCGGGTCAGCCTGGATCGTGACGCTCGCCACCACCAGGTCTGGCAGCAGGTCGGGCTCGTTGCAGTCGGCGGTGTGCAGCGCGCGAGAAGACAGCACCTTCCCCTTCTTGCCGAGCCATTTGAACTCGACGCGGAAGCGATAGACGTATGGCACCGGAAGCCCCTCGACGGAGTGGTTGATCCTCCACACATCCTTGGGGTCCTGCCCCAGCGTCGAGGGGTTGGTCGGCGAGATCCACGTATCGAGTCCCGGAGCGACCAACGGAGCGAAGGCACCGGCGAAAGGCTTCTGCAGAAGATCGAAGAGGACCTCGAGGTGACGCGTACCGGTGACGGGGCGCATCACCGCGGTGACCGAAAACAACCGGCCGTCGGCGTCGACCGACTTAGTGCAGATCACTTTGGTCAGGGCGGCGCGCGGCGCGGAGTGGGCCTGCGCGGTACCAACCACGCTCAGCGCGAAGATCCCGCCCACGATCACCAGCGTGCAGAGCCGTCTCATGTGTACTTAAACAAAGCATCAGGCCAGAAGTTCCGCCAGCGCGGACAAACTCTGCGCGATGGCCCGCCAGTGGTCCAGTCAGACCACTGGCGGATCAGAAGCGCTAAGCGATCGTGTAGAGCGGACCGTCGCCGCCCTCGGGCGGGGTCAGGCGGCCACCCTTAGCGGTGATCGCCCCGCACTGCACGCAGTTGGTGTAGTTGACGATCACGTCGATCTCACCCTCGGCGGGTGCGTCGTCGGGGATCTCGTAGACCCCGGCCGGGCACATCCAGACCCAGGTCTCCGCGATCTCACGCGGAACGTGCTTCTCGAGCCGGATGTGGTTGGGCGCGTCGTCGCGGGTCGCGTTGCCCGAGATGTAGACACTTGAGAGCTTGTCGAAGATGTACTTGTTGTCCGCCTTCGGGTAGACGTCCTTCGTCTTGCCGATGAACATCTTCGTCTCGTCGTTGCGGTGCCAGGGCATCCGACCGGGCGGCAGTAGGCCGTTTGTCGCGATCGCCAGGTTGACGATCGGCGCGCCCTTGATGAAACCCTTCTGGAACGGCTGGCGCGTGTTCCGGGTCGCGTACAGCTCCTTGCCGGTTGACGAACGCTCGATCGCTGTTTCGTAGCGGTCGATCGGCGCCTCGCCCTTCAGTGACGCATAGATCGCCTCGGCGGCCAGCTTGCCTGACTGGATGCAGTGGTGCACGCCCTTCAGCGCGACCGTGTCAACCAGTCCGGCGGCGTCGCCGACCAGCACGGCGCCGGGCATCGAGAGCTTCGGCATCGACCAGTAGCCGCCGCCCGGCAGCGCCTTCGCGCTCCAGGCGACCCGCTCGCCGCCATCAAGGATTCCCTTCACCAGCGGATGGGTCTTGAACGTCTGCAGCAGATCGTGGGCGGAGGTCGTCGCGTCCTTGTACTCGAGGTCGATCACGAAGCCGATCGAGACGAGGTCATCGCCGGTCTTCTCATCCTTCATCGGGTACAGCCAGGTGCCGCCGATCTGTCCGTACTTCGACGACAGCTTCAGCGGCCATGGGCCAAGCGTGTGGATCACCCGGTCAAGCGGCTTCGGGACCTTCCAGACTTCCTTCACCCCGAGCTCCCAGACCTGCGGCTCACGCCCGTCGGCGAGCTCGAACTCCTGGATCGCGGCGCCGGTCAAATGGCCCCAGCAGCCCTCGGCGAGGACCGTGTAGCGAGCCTTGATATCAGTCCCGGGCTCGAAGTTGCCGAGTGGCTCGCCGTCCTTGCCGCGCCCCTTGTCACCGGAACGGATACCGACGACGGCACCGTCCTCAACGATCAGCTGCGTCGCGGCGGTCTCGGTCAATACATAGGCGCCGGCGTCCTCGGCGACGCGCTGCTGGTAGCGCGCCATCGCCGCCACCGAGACAACCTCGTTGCCGTGGTTCTTGAAGTTCGGCGGCGTCGGGATCTTGATCGCGCGCTTGGCGTTGGGGACCATGTAAACGGCTTCCTTGGTCACCTCGCCGAACGCGAACTTCTCGTTGCGCCAATCCTCGCGGGTCAACTCTGGGAACAGCTGCTGCAGGGGCTCCGGGCGCATCACCGCGCCGGACATGATGTGCCCGCCGCAGGTCTTCGCCTTCTCGACGATCGCCACCGGCACCTCCCCGAGTTCTTCCATCAGCTCGGGGTCGTCCGCCAGCAGCTGGAGCAGCCGGTTGGCGCATGCCAGACCGGCGGTGCCGCCACCGACGATCACGACGCCGACCTCAATCAGGTCATCCTCAGGGTCAAGGCCCCGCTTGATGAACTCGGCCTGCACGTTAACCGGCGGTGGGAACTGGCTCGGCGAGTATGGGCCGGGGCCCAGTTTGCCGTTGCTGCCAGCTGCTGTTGCGGACATTCCTGACTACCCCTTCTTCGCCTTGATCGCCTCGGTCAGCTTCGGCAGGATCTTGTTTAGATCACCGACGATTCCGAGGTCGGAGAACTCAAAGATCGGCGCGTTCGCATCCTTGTTGATCGCGACGATGTTCTCTGAACCCTGCATGCCGACCTTGTGCTGGATCGCGCCGGAGATACCGGCCGCGAGGTACAGCTTCGGTGCGACCGTCTTGCCGGTCTGACCGATCTGGCCGGAGTACGGGAACCAGCCGGCGTCGACGACCGCTCGGGTCGCCGCGACGGCAGAGTTGCCGCCGAACGCCTTCGCCAGGTCCTGGCAGAGCTCGAAGCTCTCGGCCTTGCCGAGGCCACGGCCGCCGGCGATCAGGATGTCGGCACCTTCGATGTCGACCTCTTCACCACCACCGCTGGCGCCACGCTCAAGCAGCTGCGCGTCGTTTGAGAACCCTGAGTACTCGACCTCGACGTCAACAACCTCAGCGCTGCCCGAGCCCTTCTTGATCTCGAACGCGTTGATCCGGCCGATGATGATCCCGAGGTCGCCCTTGTACTTGGAGACCGAGATCTGCGAGTCGCCGAGGATCGGGCGCTCGGCCAGCAACTCGCCGCCTTCAGCCTTGATCCCA
>Ga0302314_10013958_pt1 | contig 13776 bp, 12 predicted proteins | sample III_Palsa_N2_3_FD_200533 | JGI IMG/M metagenome (GOLD analysis project Ga0302314, IMG submission 200533) | Peat permafrost microbial communities from Stordalen Mire near Abisko, Sweden - III_Palsa_N2_3 | ecosystem: Environmental > Terrestrial > Soil > Palsa > Peat permafrost | place: Sweden... | reverse complement strand
CAATCCCGACGCGCCGATCGACTGCTTCTACGTCTATCCCACGGTGTCGACCGATCCGGGGATCCTGGCCACCATGGCCAAGGAGACCGCCGAGACCCGCGTCGTCGAGCAACAGTTCGCCCGCCTCGCCGCCAGCTGCCGCCAGTACGCGCCCGTCTATCGTCAGTTCACCCTGACGGCCCTCATCGGGGCCATGACCGGCCACCCCCTACCGGGAACGAACGGCCCGCGGCCGACGACGCCCTATGACGACGTGCGCGACGCCTGGAACTACTACCTGGCGCATGCCAACCACGGCCGCGGCGTCGTCCTGATCGGCCACTCGCAAGGCTCGGGGATGCTGACCGAGCTCATCAAGCGCGAGATCGACGGAAAGCCGGCCCAGAAACTGCTGGTCTCGGCCATTCTGATGGGTACGGACCTGGCCGTCCCGGACGGTAAGGACGTCGGCGGCGACTTCCAGTCCGTCCCGCTGTGCCATTCGGCGCGCGAGACCGGCTGCGTCATCGCCTTCGCCTCGTTCCGCGACAACAGCCCGCCACCGGAGAACTCGCACTTCGGCAAGCCGCGTACGCCGGAACCCGGCCTCGTCGCCGCCTGCGTCAATCCCGCCAATCTCGCTGGCGGCGAGGGCCCGCTACATTCTTACTTCGCGTCGGGAACCCGCATGATCGCCGCCGGCGCGGCGCCGCCGCCCGTCTGGGCCAAGGGCAAGGAGATCGCCACGCCGTTCGTCAGCCTGCCCGGCATGCTCACCGCCAAGTGCGCCTCGACCTCGGGGTTCCACTATCTGGCGGTGCATGTGACGCCCGACGCCACAGGCGGCCGGACCAGCGACATCAACGGCGACGTGTTTTACGGCGGCCAGGTGCTCAAGGACTGGGGCCTGCATCTGATCGACGCCAACCTCACCATGGGCAACCTCGTGACTCTGGTCGCCGACGAGGGCCGCGCCTGGAGAGCGGCGCAAAAGTAAGCAGCTCAGGGACAGGCGGACGCGGGATGCTCACCCCGCACCGAGGTCAGATGGCCGGTCGGATCGGCGCGCCAGTAGACGTTGAAGGTCTCGCGGCAGAAAAGGCCCTTGTTCACGCGGCTGGCCACATGCTCAGCGGCCAGCGAGGAACTCCAGTCGGTACGCGCAAAACCCTGCTTCTCGAGGTCGGCGCCAAGGCTCACGTCCGTGGCGCCAATGGCGTAGCGGGCGCGCACGCGCTTGTCGAAGGCGATACTCTGCTCCGACCAGCTTCCCGAGAGACCGGCGGTTAGCGGCGGGGCCGCCTCGCGCATCGGCGCGGTGAGCAGCCACAGGGCCGTACCGCCGGCCGCCACCAAGGCGATGACCACCCAGATGCCGGCATGGATCGACCAGGTCTTCATTCGCGACATGGGGTGTTCCTCGCAATCAAGCTCGTTTTGGGTAGGCGCGGATGCGGCCTCGCGCAAGCGGCGACGCTTGGAGCGGACCGTTTGAGTGTGTATGATGCGCACGTGAAGAGCGCTGACCTGATCCGGGCACTGCGGGACTCCGGATGGGTCCTGGACCGGGTTCGCGGCTCGCATCACGTGTTCAGGAATCCGGATCGACCGGGTCATGTCGTCGTGCCGCATCCGAAGAAGGATCTCGGGCCAGGACTGGTCAGGGCGATCCGTAAGCAAGCGGGAGTTTGAGCGTGCGCTACCCCATCGCCATCGAACCGGGAGATGAGTCCACGGCGTTCGGCATCGTCGTGCCCGATCTTCTTGGGTGCTTCTCCGCTGGCGACAGCCTCGAGGAGGCCATGACCGGAGTCGAGGAAGCGGCCGTCGCCTGGCTGGACGCGACCTTGGACAGCGGCGGCGCCATTCCTGCCCCGTCGGACTTGGACGACGTGCGACGCAATCCGGAATTTTCCGGTTGGACCTTCGGCGTCATCAGCGTCGATCCCGCCGTGCTCGACGACGCCGTCGAGCGAGTGAACATCACCCTGCCACACCGGGTTTTGGAGCGCCTCGACGCCCAGGCGCGCGCCGCAGGCAAAAGCCGGTCCGGCTACATCGCCCAGTTGACGCTCGAAAGCCCCAAACGGGTAGCGTGAACACGCCCTCGGGCCTTCCTAAGCTCCGCGCCCACGCCTAAGACTTGCGCCATGTCCCAGAAGGAGAGCCCCACGGAGGTGTTCAAGCGCGCCCTGGCCAATGCGGCCCGGTCGCTCGCCGAACAGCCGGATCTGGAGGTGGTGTTTTCCGGCGACGGACCCTCGCTCGTCGGCCACCGCGCGGTCCTGCCCCACCCGCCGCGCGAGCTTTCAGGCCCCGAAGCCAGCCGCATCCGCGGCCTCGCCGACCAGCTCGCCCTGCGCGTCGCCCACCACGACGGCGTGGTTCACGCCAGGACCAAGCCCAAATCGATCGAAGGCGCGCAGATCTATGACGCGCTCGAACAGGCGCGCATCGAGGCCATCGGCGCTAACGCCCTGATCGGCGTACGCGACAACCTGGCCGCGGTGATGGAGCACGGGGCCCTGCGCAAGGGCCTCAATCACCTGGGCGACCGCGCCGCCGCGCCCATGGCCGATATCATCGCCCTGATGGCCCGCGAGCGCCTGACCGGCTCGCCGCCGCCGCCGGCGGCCAAGGCGCTGGTCGACTCCTTCCGCGAGCAGATCGAGGCCCAGGCCGGGGCCGATCTCGATCGCCTGACCGGCGCGCTCGACGACCAGAAGACCTTCGCCCGCATCGCCCGGGCGGTGGTTCGCGACCTCCACCTGCCCGACGATCTCTCCGACGCCCCCGAACAGGAGGCGGAGGACGACGAAAACCAGGATGGCGAGCCGGAAGCCTCGGGCGAGGGCGAAAGTGAGGAGCAGTCGGTCGAGGGCTCGGCCACGGACGACGCCGAGCAGTCGATGAGCGAGGGCGAACCGGACGAGGCCGAACTCAGCGAATCCGACGAGGCGGCCACCGGCGACGAGGATATGGACGTCGCCGATGGCGACAAGCCGGCGCGGCCGGACATCAAGGATCCGGGCAAGCCGGAGCCGGCCTATAGGGTATTCACCGCCGAGCACGACGAGATCATCACCGCTGAAGAGCTGTGCGAACCGGACGAGCTGACACGCCTGCGCGCCTATCTCGACCAGCAGCTGGCCAATCTCTCCAACGTGGTTTCGCGCCTCGCCAATCGCCTGCAGCGCAAGCTGCTGGCCCAGCAGAACCGGTCGTGGAGCTTCGATCTCGAGGAAGGCCTGCTCGATGTGGCCCGCCTGACGCGGGTGATCGTCGACCCCACCGCGCCGCTGTCGTTCAAGCAGGAACAGGACACCGAATTCCGCGACACCGTCGTCACCCTCTTGATCGACAATTCCGGCTCCATGCGCGGGCGGCCGATCATGGTGGCGGCGGTGTGCGCCGACATCCTGGCGCGCACCCTCGAGCGTTGCGGCGTCAAGGTCGAGATCCTCGGCTTCACCACCCGGGCGTGGAAAGGCGGCGCCTCGCGCGACGACTGGTTGAAGGCGGGCAAGCCGCCGTCTCCCGGCCGGCTCAACGACGTGCGCCATATCATTTACAAGTCGGCCGACGCGCCGTGGCGGCGGGCGCGCAAGAACCTCGGCCTGATGATGCGCGAGGGGCTGCTCAAGGAGAACATCGACGGCGAGGCCCTGATGTGGGCCCACCAGCGCCTGGTCTGGCGCACCGAGGCGCGGCGCATCTTGATGGTCATCTCAGATGGCGCGCCGGTGGACGATTCCACCCTGTCGGTGAACTCCGGCCACTATCTCGAACGCCATCTGCGCCGGGTGATTTCCGAGATCGAGGCCAAGAGCCCGGTGGAGCTGATCGCCATCGGCATCGGCCACGACGTCACCCGCTATTACCGGCGGGCGGTGACCATTGTCGACGTCGAGCAGCTGGGCGGCGCGATCACCGAACAGCTCGCCGCCCTGTTCGAAGAGCGGCCGAGGACTGTCGCGCGCGGCGCCGGCGCCCTGCTCGAGCCGCCGCCCAGCGTCCAGGGCGGACCGGCGCGGCCCGTCCGGCGGATGCGGGAGCCGGCGTGAGGCCGGTCTGCGTCGCCGACTATCGCGCGGCGGCCAAGGCGCGTCTGCCCAAGGTGTTGTTCGACTACATCGACGGCGGTTCCTACGCCGAGGCGACCCTGGCGGCCAATGTCGCCGACATGCAGGCGGTGAAGCTGCGCCAGCGGGTGCTGCGCGACGTCTCCAAGCTCTCCATGGCCACGGAACTGTTCGGCCAGACGCTAGCCATGCCGGTAGCGCTCGCTCCCATCGGCATCGCCGGCATGTACGCCCGGCGAGGCGAGGCGGCGGCGGCGCGGGCGGCGGGGGCGGCCGGCGTGCCGTTCATCCTCTCGACCGTCGGCGTGTGCTCAATTGACGAGGTGACGAGGGGCGCCGCGCCGCCGTGGTTCCAGCTCTACATGATCCGCGACCGTGGCTTCATGGCCGAGATGCTGGCGCGGGCGCGCGAAGCGGCGTGCCCCGTGTTGGTGTTCACCGTTGATCTGCCGACGCCTGGCGCCCGCTACCGCGACACGCGCAACGGCATGACCGCCGACACCCTGGCGGCGCGGCTCGCCCAGGCCCGCGATGGCCTCACCCACCCCGGCTGGATGTGGGACGTGTGGCTGAATGGACGACCACACACGCCGGGCAACGTCGCCGCCGTGGCCCCGGATCTCAAATCCCTGACCCAGTTCTGGACCTGGATCGGGCGCAACTTCGATCCCTCCGTCACCTGGAAGGACATCGACTGGGTGCGCGAGCGCTGGAGCGGCCCGCTGGTGATCAAGGGCGTGCTCGATGCCGAGGATGCGCGCGAGGCGGCGCGGATCGGCGCTGACGGGATCGTGGTCTCCAACCACGGCGGACGTCAGCTCGACGGCGCGCTCTCCGGCATCGCCGCCCTGCCGGCGGTGGCCGACGCCGTCGGCGACCGGCTGAGCGTCCTCATGGACGGCGGCGTGCGCTCGGGCCTCGACGTGCTGCGGGCCCTGGCGCTGGGGGCCAAGGCGTGCCTCGTCGGCCGCGCCTGGGCGTATGCGCTCGGCGCTCGCGGCGAGGCGGGCGTGGCGGATGTGCTGCGGATTTTGAAGAACGAACTGCGGGTGGCGATGTCGCTCACCGGCTGCACCGACGTCCGCGCGGCGGACGCCAGCCTTGTCGAGATCAGCCGGCGGCTTTCGCCTTGAGCTGACGCTTGATCTTTTGAGCGCGGGGCGAAAGATCTTCGTCGCTGGCCTTCATCAGGAAGGGGTCCAGGCCGCCGCGGAAATCCAGCGTGCGCAGGGCCGCGTTGGTGATGCGCAGCTTGAACGTCTGGCCGAGCGCGTCGGAATGCACCGAGGCAGGGCTCAACGCCGGCAGAAAGCGCCGCTTGGACTTGACGTTCGAGTGGCTCACTCGGTGGCCGGTCATGGGACCGACGCCCGTGAGCTCGCAGCGGCGTGACATGACGCTATTGGCCTTCTTGGACGAGGGGATGCGCGAAGAGCGGGCGATATAGGGGAAGGCGCCCGCACTCGTCAAGTTTGGGGGTGGGGGGGGTAGTGGGTCAGTTCGAATTCAACAGGTCGTCCGGGTCGAAGCTCATACTCGAACCCTTGAAGTGATCGATGGCGCAGGCAGAGTGAAGATAGAACTCCTGAACCGGATCGTCGTCTCCCTGGGTCCACAGATTGCTGGCAGAAACACGAAGGGCCCGGACGTCGGTCTTGTCGATTCCCTGACCGCAAAACCAGCACTGACGCATAAGCATTTCGCCCCGCTTTCCGTGGGGCCCGCGCGTCGCGGGCCTTGCTTCCCGGCCCTCCTAATATCCATCACCTGAAGCGCGGCCTCCACCCCGCCGGTTGACCTCGGGGCCCGCGGGCCGCGAATGTAGGTCAAAGAGGAGACGCCCATGCCCGCCAACCCTTTCGACCTGACCGGCAAGGTCGCGCTGGTCACCGGCGGCAACGGCGGCATTGGCCTAGGCATGGCCGAGGCGCTGGCGGGGGCCGGGGCCAAGGTCGTCGTCTGGGGCCTCAACCCCGAGAAGAACGGGGCGGCCGAGGCCCGGCTGAAGGCCCTCGGCGACGAAAACCTGGTCCAGCGCGTCGATGTTTCTGATGAGCAGGCGGTGGTCGACGGCGTGGCCGCGGCGCTGAAGGTCATGGGCCGGCTCGACTTCGTGGCCGCCAACGCCGGGGTCGGCGGCGGCGCGGCTTCGTTCGCCGAGTTCACTACCGAGCAGTGGCGGCGGGTGACCACCGTCAATCTCGACGCCGTGTTCTGGACCTTCCGCGAGGCCTGCAAGCATATGGTCGTCCGCGCCGAAGCCGGCGATCCGGGCGGCTCGCTTCTGGTGACCTCCTCGACCTCGGCCGTCGACGGTGCGCCGCGCAACCAGGCCTACGCCGCTTCCAAGAGCGGCGTTCTGTCGATGATCCGCGGCCTAGCGGTCGAATATGCGCGCCACGGCATCCGCGCTAACGCCGTCCTGCCGGGCTGGATCCGGTCGGACATGACCGCCCACCTGCAGAGCTGGGACAAGTTCAACCAGCAGGTGATCGGCCGCGTGCCGATGCGCCGCTGGGGCGAGCCGGAGGATTTCGGCGGCATCGCCGTCTATCTCGCCTCCGACGCGTCCCGGTTCCACACCGGCGACAGCATCGTCATCGACGGCGGCTATACGATCTATTGAGCCGGCTTGACGGCCTTAGGGGAAGGCGCCGCTTGCTCGCGGGGAGCTGCGAGGTGAAGGCATGAGCTACGAGAAGATCAAGGTCGGGCGCGACGGCGACGTGACGGTGATCACCCTGTCGGATCCGTCGACCATGAATGCGGCCGGCGTCGACATGGCCGGCGAGCTGCTGCACGCCTTCAGGCATGCGGTGGGGTCCGACGCGCCGGCCCGGGCGATCCTTCTGACCGGCGAGGGCCGCGGCTTCTGTTCGGGGGCCAATCTCCAGGCGGGACCCGGCACGCGCGAACTGGATGTCGACGGCAAGCCGGACGCCGGCGCGGCGCTGGAGACGATCTACAATCCGCTGGTCACCTTCATCCGCGAGGCGCCGGTTCCAGTGGTGACGGCGGTCAACGGCGCGGCGGCGGGGGTCGGCTGCTCTCTGGCCCTGCTGGGCGACCTGATCGTCGCCAGCGAGAGCGCCTATTTCCTGCAGGCCTTCCGCCGCATCGGCCTCGTGCCGGACGGCGGCTCGACCTATCTCTTGCCGCGCATGATCGGCCGCGCCCGGGCCATGGAGATGGCCTTGCTGGGCGAGCGGGTCTCCGCCGCCCAGGCGCTGGAATGGGGGATGATCAACCGCGTGGTTCCGGACGCTGACCTGATGACCACGGCCATGGGCCTGGCCAGGGCTCTCGCCTCCGGCCCGGCGTCCCTCGGGCTCAGCCGCCAGACCCTGTGGGCCTCGCTCGATTCCGACTGGGCCGGCCAGCTTCACCGCGAACGCCTGGCGCAAAGGGCCGCCGGCAAGACCGACGACTTCGTCGAGGGCGTCGGCGCCTTCCTCGCCAAGCGCCCGGCCGCCTTCACTGGCCGATGACCGCCTAGGGGTGTTGGTCGTCTCACGGCAGCGTTGTAGCCTTGGCCGAGCCTGAAGGACCCCGCCGATGAGCCGCCGTATCGCCGTCCTCGTCGGGAGCCTGCGCAAGGGGTCTTTCAACCGCATGGCGGCCAAGGCGCTGATCTCGCTGGCGCCGGCGTCGCTCGACCTCGGGATCGTCGAGATCGGCGATCTGCCGCTCTATAACACCGACCTGGACGAAGACGGCGCGCGCCCCGCAGCTTGGGCGCGCTTTCGCGACGAAGTGCGGCCGGCGAAGGGCTTGCTGTTCGTGACCCCCGAGTACAACCGCTCGGTTCCGGGCGTGCTGAAGAACGCCATCGACGTCGGCTCGCGCCCCTACGGCCAGAGCGTCTTCGCCGGCAGGCCAGGCGCGGTGATGAGCGTTTCGCTGGGCGCGGTGGGCGGGTTCGGCGCCAACCAACATTTGCGCCAATCGCTGGTGTTCCTCGACGTGCCGGCGATGCAGCAGCCCGAGGCTTATGTTGGCGGCGCGGCGGCGCGCTTCAACGAGGCCGGGGAGTTAGCGGATGACTCGACCCGCGCCTTCTTCCAGGCCTTTATCGACGCCTTCGCCGCCTGGACGGACCGTTTCGACGGATGACCGACCGCGCCGGGAGACACCGGCTCGTAATCCTCGGCGCGGGTTTCGCCGGGCTTCAGCTCGCCCGGCGGCTCGGCCGGGATCGGCGGCTGGCGATTCACCTGGTCGATCGCCGCAATCACCACCTGTTCCAGCCGCTGCTCTATCAGGCGGCGACCGCGATCCTGCCGCCGTCGCAGATCGCATGGCCGATCCGCCAACTCACCCGCAACTGGCCGAGTGTCACCACCGTGCTCGCCGAAGTGGTCGGGGTCGACGCCGAGGCGCGTGAGGTTCATCTCGCGGACGGAGCATGCCTGGCCTACGACACGCTGGTCATCGCCACCGGCGTCACCCACGCCTATTTCGGTCACGACGACTGGGCCCCGTTCGCGCCGGGCCTCAAGACCCTGGAGGACGCCACCCAGATCCGCCGCCGCATCCTGCTGGGCTTCGAGCAGGCCGAAGCCAGACCGGACGAGGCCGAGCCGTTCCTGACCTTCGTCATCGTCGGCGCCGGGCCGACCGGCGTCGAGCTGGCGGGAACCATCGCCGAGCTCGCCCGCACGCACCTGCCGGACGAATTCCGCAACATCGACACCCGCCGCGCCCGCGTGGTGCTGATCGAGGCCGGCGAGCGAATCTTGCCGACTTTCGATCCTTCGTTGTCCGCTTACGCGCTTCGCGCGCTGGACCAGCTCGGTGTCGAGGTCCGCACCGGCGAAGCTGTGACCCATTGCGACGCGGATGGCGTCGTCACCACCGCCGGCGCGCTGGCGGCGCGCACGGTGATCTGGGCCGCCGGAGTCGCGGCGTCGCCGGCGGCAGAGTGGCTGGGCCTGCCCGCCGACCGGGCCGGGCGCCTGAGGGCTACCCCGACCCTGACAGCGCCCGGCCTGCCCGAGGTGTTTGTCATCGGCGACACGGCGTCCGTCGCCTGGGATGAAGGGCGGATCGTTCCCGGCATAGCGCCGGCGGCCAAGCAGCAGGGCGACTATGTCGCCGAGGTGATCCGCGGCCGCCTTGGGGCCGGACGCTCACCGCCGCCCTTCCGCTACCGGCATCAGGGATCGCTGGCCACCATCGGACGCAACCGCGCGATCATCGATTTCGGCGAGATCAAGCTCAAGGGTTGGCTCGCCTGGTGGCTATGGGGGGCGGCGCACATCTACTTTCTGATCACCGCGCGCAGCCGTCTGGCGGTGACCTGGAACTGGCTGTGGGCCTACGCCAGGAACGAGCCGGCCGCGCGGCTGATCACGGGGCCCGCCACGCCGGCCGGAAACTGAACGCGCCCAGCGACCGGCCGGCCGCGATCGCTCGCCGACGGAACTATCAAGAGGTGATTGGTATGATATAACGCGACGGCGGAAAGGGGGCGTCGCAAGCGTATCGAAGACGCGGATCGACGTCCCGCCGTCCGTCGAGGAGGGCCATGATCTTTGAGCAAATCGCCGTGGGCGGCTGCCAATCCTATCTGCTTGGCTGCGCCGAGCGCCGCGCGGCCGTTGTCATCGATCCGCAAGCGCATGCGATCGACCGTTATGCCAGCCTCCTCCTCCGCGAGGGGTTGCGCCTGCGGTATGTCATCGACACTCACACCCATGCCGACCACTTCTCCGGCGCGCACGAACTGGCCGGACGTATGGGCGCGCGGGTGGCTGCCCATCGCCTGAGCGCGACGCCCCACGCCGACCTCAGGCTTGAGGACGGCGATCAGCTGATGGTCGGCGACACGCGGCTCCGGGTCCTGCATACGCCAGGCCACACGCTGGACTCTGTCTGCCTTCTGGCGTCCGACCGGGTGTTCACCGGCGACACGCTCCTGATCGGATCCACGGGGCGCACCGATCTTCCCACCGGCGATCCCGGCGCGCTCCACGACAGCCTGTTTGGCGTGCTGCTGAAGCTGGACCCAGCGCTCAAGGTCTATCCGGCCCACGCCTACGATGGTCGGAGCGCCTCCACCATCGGAGAGGAGATCGCGTCCAATCCCCGACTCAAACACCGCGACCGCGCGGCGTTCGTGGACATGATGGGGCGGCTTAACCTGTCATCTCCGGTCCACTGCACCGAGGCCCTGCGCGTCAACACAGGCGGCGGCAAGACAATCGATCAGCTGGTGTTGGACGCCGCGGCGATCATCGCGTTCGTCGCGTCGGACGCCTTGGCGGCGCGCCTCGAGGCGGACGAACCAGGCCTCACCCTGCTGGACGTGCGCGAACGCGACGCCTTCCTGGCGGGTCACATTCCGGGCGCCCGCCACCTTCCACGTGGCGAGCTCGAATTGCGGGTCAATGACGAACTCACCGACCCGACGGCCCGAATCGTCACCTGCTGCGAACAGGGGCCGGCCGCGACCCTGGCCGCGGCCACGCTCCGGACCCTCGGGTTCCAGCGCGTGGCGGCCCTCGACGGCGGCATGAAGGACTGGCGCGGGCGCGGCCTGCCGATCGAGCTAGGAGCGGAATCCTTTCCAACGACGGTTTCGCGCTGATAGCGGAAAAGGCCTACAGTCCCAGCAGGACGTATTTCGCCTCCAGATACTCCTCCAGGCCGTATTTCGAGCCCTCGCGGCCCAGGCCCGATTGCTTGATGCCGCCGAACGGCGCCACCTCGGTAGAGATCAGGCCCTCGTTGACCCCGACCATGCCGTATTCCAGGGCCTCGGCCACGCGGAACACGCGAGAGAGGTCGCGGGCGTAGAAATAGGCGGCCAGGCCATAGGGCGTGTCGTTGGCCAGGCGGATCGCGTCGGCCTCGTCCTCGAAGCGGGTCAGACTCGCCACCGGTCCGAAAATCTCCTCGTTGAAGATCTCCATGGCGGGAGTCACCCCGGTGACAACGGTCGGCTCGAACCAGGTCCCACCGAGGGCGTGGCGATGGCCGCCGACGGGGAAGGCTGCCCCCTTGGCCAGGGCGTCGGCCAGCAGCCGCTCGACCTTGATCACCGCCTTTTCGTTGATCAGCGGGCCCTGCTCGACGCCGTCGACGGCGCCGTCGCCGACCTTCATTCCCCGGACCCGCGCCTTGAGCTTGGCGGCGAAGACGTCGAACACGCCGGCCTGGACCAGGAAGCGGTTCGCGCACACGCAGGTCTGACCCATGTTGCGGTATTTCGAGGCCAGGGCCCCCTCCACCGCCCGGTCGAGGTCGGCGTCGTCGAAGACGATGAACGGGGCGTTGCCGCCGAGCTCGAGCGAAATCTTCTTCACGCTCGTCGCGCATTGGGCCATCAGCCGGCGCCCGACCGGCGTCGAGCCGGTGAACGAGAATTTCCGGACCGCCGGATGGCTGGTGAATTCCTGGCCAACAGCGTCGGCCTGGGTGGACGGGACGACGTTGAACACGCCCTTCGGCAGGCCGGCGCGGGCCGCCAGCTCCGCCAGAGCCAGGGCCGAGAGGGGCGTCTCCTCCGACGGCTTGATCACGAAGGCGCAGCCGGCCGCCAGAGCCGGGCCGGCCTTGCGGGTGATCATGGCGTTGGGGAAGTTCCACGGCGTGATGGCGGCGGTGACCCCCACCGGCTGCTTGAGCACCAGGATCCGCCCGGTCTCGGTGTGCGACGGGATCACGTCGCCGTAAGCGCGCTTGGCCTCCTCGGCGAACCACTGGATGAAGCTCGCGCCATAGGCCACCTCGCCGCGCGTCTCTCTGAGCGGCTTGCCCTGTTCGGCGGTCATCAACCGGGCCAGGTCCTCCTGCGCCGCCATGATCAGACCGAACCAGCGGATCATCACGGCGTGCCGGGCCTTGGCGGTCAGCGCCGCCCAGCCGGCTTGCGCGGCCGCGGCGGCTTCGATGGCGGCGCGGGCGTCGGCGGCGGTGAGATCGGCGACCTCGGCCAGCACCTCGCCGCCGGCCGGATTGCGCACGGCGAACCGCGCCCCGCTCGCCGCCGGCCGCCAGGCGCCGCCCACGAAGGCGTCGGCTCGCAGCAGGCTGGGATCGGAGAGGCGCAGCATGCGGCTTCTTACTTCGCCGCTGGCGTGCGGCCCAGAGCCTCGAGGATGGAGGCGTGCTTGGCGCGGTCAAGGCGGTAGGCGAACAGGATCACCACCGACATCAGCGAAACGATTGCAGCCCCGGGCCCGTAGATCAGGCCCAGCTCCATGACCGTGCGCGCCGGAATCGGTCCGACTATGCCGCCGCCGGCGACGCCATGCGGGAAACCGATTACGTCGAGCACGATGCCGGCGATGAGCACGCCCAGCCCGTTGGACGCCTTGGCCGAGAAGTTGATGCCGGCGAAGTACAGCCCCTCGCGCCGGGCGCCGAACAGGAGCTCGTGCTCGTCGGCGGCGTCGGCCATCATCGACTGATAGCCGATCAGGGCGGCGCTGGTGCCCAGACCCAGCGCGATGACGCCGATGGTGAGCACCAGCATAACGCTCGCCGGGGTCGGCAGCAGGCCGAGCACGCGGAGGGGCGCGGGGACGAGCTGGCTGCCGAGGAACAAGAACACGCCGGTGAGCGCAATGGTGCGCTTTTCGAGCCAGCGCGCGGCGACGCCCGTGAGGACGATGCCGACGGCCAGGCCGGCGGTAAAGATGAAGGTGAGGTCGCGAATCTGGAGGGTGGTGATCTTCCAGAAGTAGGTGTTGGCGTAGAGCGTTAGCGGCTGGGCCACGCCCAAAGCCACGAAGAACAGTAGGATGGCCGAGAACAACACCCTGAACGAGCGGTTGCGGAATATCTCCTTCACTTCGACGAAGAGGGCCGCGAGTCGCGGACCACTTCCCGGCGGGGCCGCGTGCAGGCGGCCGCGCGCGCCGAGCGTGCCGACGGCGCTCAGAAAGCCTCCGAAAAGGACAATGGCGGCAAAGCTCAGCATCAGCGGCAGATAGGCGGCGGCGTGGGTGGTGGCGCCCTTCCCCGAGAGGAAGAGGCCGTAGCTGAGCGCGGTCACCAGCAGCGTGCCGACCACCCCGAACGCCACACGGGCGGCGACAATCGTGGACCGCTCCGTATAGTCGTCCGACAATTCCGCGCCGAGGGCGAAATAGGGCACCTGAAAACACGACAGGCCGATGCGCACGGCCAGCGACAGTAAGGTCGCGCAGACGAACAGGCCGACGCCCGTGAACCGGCTGGGGAGCGAGAACAGAAGCACCAGCGCGAGGCCGGCCGGAATCGGCGCCCCGAACAGGAACGGGTGGCGACGCCCGAACCGGCCGCCGAGATTGTCGGACAAGGAGCCGACCAGCGGATCGATGAAGGCGTCGATGGTCAGCGAGACCAGGCCCACGACGCCGGCGAGCAAGCCTGGCAGGCCGCAGACGATGGTCAGGTAAAATAGAAGGAACTGGCCGAGCGCGAAATTGATGACCGTTTCGACGAGCGCCCCGGAGCCGTAGACGGTGAGCATGCCGAAGCCGAGGCGGCCTGAGCGCAGCGTGTGGGCCGCCTGGACACTGGCGTTCGCGGTCATGGCGTCTCCCTTGACCCCTGCATAGGGGCGCTCGCCGCCTTGCGCCAGGGATTCGCGCCTGTCAGGGCCGGCGGTCGCGCCAGCCCGCCGGCAGCGGCGGCCAGCGGCCGACGCCGCCAGCTTCGGTCAGCATGCCGGTCAAGGTGCGGTCGGCGTGCTGGGCGCGCCAGGCGAGCAGGGCCTGGGCCAGAG
>Ga0302314_10013954_pt1 | contig 13778 bp, 7 predicted proteins | sample III_Palsa_N2_3_FD_200533 | JGI IMG/M metagenome (GOLD analysis project Ga0302314, IMG submission 200533) | Peat permafrost microbial communities from Stordalen Mire near Abisko, Sweden - III_Palsa_N2_3 | ecosystem: Environmental > Terrestrial > Soil > Palsa > Peat permafrost | place: Sweden... | reverse complement strand
TGGTTGCCGCTGGCGACCATGTACATGCCTTCGGCGGCATTGCCGACAGCGACGCCGCTGGTCGCGTTGTCACGGTAGCCGTTGCGACTCGAGATGTAGAGCCCATACACTGAGTGGCCGTTCGCGACGACCGGCAGCGCGTTCGCCTTCGATGCGAAGTCGAACGGTGCGGCTCCGCCGGTGCCTTCCACGGTCAGGTCGTTGTGGCGCGACGACTGGTCATAGACGATGGTGATGAGGCACGTGGTACCCGCGCAGAACGCATCTTGCTGCGCCGCGTTGGCGTAGCCGCCGGCACTAAGGGTTGTGATGTCGGTGGTCACCTGGTCCGATTGGCGCTGTACCTGGTAGAGACGGCCGTTGTAGGCGCCGAAGAGAGCCCGCGTTGTGCTGTGGGCGGCGACGCAGGGCGTGCCTCCCGAGGCGTAGAGGTCGCATGGGCCGGGTTGCGCGCTGGCGGAGAACGTCGCGAGCAGGAATCCGAAGAGCCATAGCGCCTTCAAGAACAGGGTATGTTGTCTCATCATCAGAACCTTTCCGGTTTCGTGTCGAATGCGCCGCGCGGCGCTCGAATAGCCAAGGGGCGATCGGTTCCAATACGGTATGGGGGATAGCGAGGAACCGTGCGTAACCAGTCGGAAGCGATACCCCGATCGGTAGGATGGAGCTTAGCCATTTGACACGTTGCGATCGATCTATATTTCGCACGTCGGCATACGCGTTTGGCAATGCCGAACGGGCTTTCTTCAGGGCGCATAGAGGTCAGAGCCTGGTATACGGGGTGCTGTATCAGATAACGGATGCGCATACAGGGTGCCGTATCGGCTCGCCGGGAGGTATGTTGCCCGGTCATCCGTGTCGCTGTAGAGCTGCAGAGCCGGTGGTGTGCAAGACAGCACGCTGGCAGCTTAGGAAATGACGGCGATCTCGGTGCGGTATACAAATTTCTGATTCACCCCATCGTGCTCATGGCGCTGAGCTGCGGCGCCATTGCTTCTGCCTCGGCCGCCGACGCCGATCAGGACGATCGGCGTACGCCCGTACTGTCAATGTCTTCTGACGCTGACCTAGGTGCAATGGCGTGCGGGCTGAACCACTCAGGTTCTGCCGCTATCCCTGCGTCAGAATCGATGTCGCCCCGATAAGAGCCACCGGGGAGTGGCGATGAAGGGCGACGCAGGCTCGTTACAGAGCTGGATCTAGGAAGAGGATTAGGGGCACGGCTGCTGCATTGGCATTGACCATTGGCACTGCTGACGCGGCGGGGGCCTGGTGGAGGAACTCACGCAGCCTATCGGGTCGGCTCCGATAATTCCGATCCCGACAGGGCCACCGGCACGCCAGTTCCAACGACACGCCGACGCAGCCGCAAGGCTCACCTCGGCGGTCAACGCCGGCACCCCTGCAGCCTTCAAGTGCGTCGCTCGGAGGCGGTCGAGTGTTTCGCTTATGTCATCCTGCCGCCCGTTCAGTAGCTGATCCCGAACGCCATGTGTTCGGGATGGGCGCCCACAATGGACGAACTCTGGTTGTTGACATCGTCGTAGGCAAAACCGTAAGACAAGCCGGCGATGCTGTGCGCGTGCCAGAACGCCGCGTAGTAGTTGGCCGGCGTCGTCTGGTAGTAGTCCGACACCACCGTCCAGCCCGCGACGTTGTCCATCACGTGACGGTTGAAGGCCGCGCAGAACTGCGCTTCCAGCGCCAGCGTTACGCCGGATTCCTGCGCGGTCAGTGTGTTGTCGGCAAACGCCATCGAGCCGGAGCACAGCAACAGATCCTGCGTGCTGGGCTTGCTCACACTGTAGGTTTGCGGGCCCGCGTAGGCGCCGTTGTGCAGGTCGACCTCGGTGAAGTTGAAGCTCGTGGCGGAGGTCGTGCCCGTGTATTCGTGGCTGTTGTTGTCCAGCATGATGACGAGCGGTGTGCTCGCGTACTGGGACCAGATCGCGTTGACGTAGGCGTCGAGATAGCTTGCGTTTGCGCCGCCGCTGCTGAACGTCATGTGCGCGGGCGCCCAGATGCGCAGCGGCGAGACGGCGGCGATGCCACCTTGCGGCGCCTGGAAGATCGCCGGCGTCTGCGCGACGTATTCTTGGTCGAGCGCCGCGATCGATTCGGTGATACCTGTCTGCTGGTGGAAGGTCTCGTTGGTGCCCCAGACGTCGAGAGTCAGCGGCAGCCCGAAGTCGTCGACCTGCGTCGTGTTGATGAACAGCGCGTCGTTGGTGCCGCCCCAGTCGAATTCGTACCAGTCGTAGTGCGTGTTGCTGTTTGGATCGGTGGCGTTCAGCGGATTCGCGCCGGCGAATCCGAGAGGAGCGCCGGGTTTGGACGCGGGTTGGATCGGGATGTAGATCGGCGCACCCAGCGAGATGTAAATGCGCCCGCCGGTGAGTGGCGGCAGCTTCAGCAGATGGCTCTGCGCCAGCGTGAACGCATAGTTCGGATAGGTGAGCCCGTCCGGGCCGGTGACCGCGTTGGCAGCTGTGTTGTCGGCCACACTCGCCGCCGTGACGATGCCATCGGCGCTCACCCAGGACAATGCGCCGGAGCTCACGTTGCTGCCGAGGATTTCGATGTAGATCTGGCTGTCGGCCCACGCGCCGTGCGTGTTGTTGTTCAGGTCGGTGCCGATGAAGCCGGGATAGACGGTGTAGGTCGGCGAACTGTTGACGGTCAGCGTGGCGTTGGCCGAGGTCACCGGGCCGTTGGCATTGGAGACCACGACGTCGAAGGTCGCGCCGTTGTCCGGCGCCGACGTGCTGGGCGTGTTGTAGCTCGTCGAGGTGGCACCAGCGACCGCGACGCCGTTCTTCTGCCACTGATACGAGAACGGCCCCGTGCCGGCGGCCACGACCGTGAACGTCGCCGTGGTGCCGATCGTCACGGTCTGGTTCGCGGGCGCCGTCGCCACGGTTGGCGGCGACCCACCGCCAACGACAGGCGCGGCCTGCGTGGTCGTGGTGGCTTGTGCCGACGCCACGGACGGCCCCTGCGCATCGATCGCCTCGACGACGTAGTAGTAAGGCGTCGCGGCCTGCAGACCGCTGTCGGCGAAGTGGGTGACGGTCAACGACGCTGCCAGCAGGTTGGCGCTGGACGGCGTGAAGCCACTCTGCGTGCTGCGGTACAGGCTGTAGCCGCTGACGCTGCAGTTGGCCGGGGCGCTGACCACGGCCCAGTCAACGCTCACCGCACTCGCGCTCGACGATGTCGCGACCAGCCCGCCAGGTGCGGTCGGGACGCTGGTGCACGCCGCCGGCGGAGTCGTGGCGGCGGTCACGGTCAACGCAGCCGCCGCGCTGGTCACGCTGCCCGCGGCATTGGCGATGACCACGCTGTACGCTGTACCGGACATCTGGGTCGTCGTCGTGGGCGTGGTGTAGCTGGCCGCGGTGGCGCCGGGGATGTCGGTGCCGTTGCTTTGCCATTGATAGGTCAGCGGCGCGGTGCCGCTGGCGGCGACGCTGAAGGTCGCGGTCTGGCCCGCGGTGACAGAGGCCGCGGCTGGCGGCGTGGTGACTGCCGGCGCTACGGCGCTCGGCGACGTGCCCGAACCGGAATCGCCCGAGGACCCTCCGCCACCGCAGGCGACGAGGAGGCCCGTCGTCAACAGGCAAGCGAGAAGCGCGGATATTGCACGGCCGGCGTGGCGCTGTCGTGACGGATGCGGTAGGGGCGAAGCAAGGCGAAAAGATGGGTGCATGGCGGTCTCGATGGGCCCGTTCGCGCATGTTGCGAACGGGCGTGTGCTGGAAGATGTGTGGCGACGCTCAGTTGTCGACGGTCAGCGTGAAAGTCGTGGTGTGCATGATCGAGCCGGCCGTCGCGGTGACCGTGATCGTCGACGGTGGCCCGTCCGAAGGGCCGCTGCTTCCGCCGCCGCCGCAGCCTGCGAGCAGGCCCAGCGCCAATACCGAGAGCGTCAACGCCTGCGCCGGCGAGCGGCGCCGGCGGCGGACGCCCAGGCCCAGCAACCCGATCGCCAGCAACGCACCGCTGGCCGCGCTGGCGGTGGCCTGTGCAGTTGTGACCGTCAGCGTGGAGGTCATGGTGCCGTTCGAGGCCACGACGACGGGCGTGAAGCTGCACGCAGCTCCGGTGGGCAAGCCCGAGCAGGTGAACTTCACCGAAGCAGTCGGCGTCATTCCGTTGGCGGGCGTGAGCGACACCGCCGTGGTCGCGGACGTGCCCGCCTTCAATTCCACGGCAGCCGGCGCGACCGCGAGCGTGAAGTCGGGCGCCGGCGCGCTCGCACCTGTCGTGGCTGCGCTGGCCTGGTTCGAGGACGCAGAATTACCCACCGAGTCGACGGCTTGGATCACATAGTAGTAGGTGACCCCAGCGGTCAAGCCGGTGTCGGCGTAGCTCAGCCCGGCCTGTGCCGGCGCAATGAGGTTGCCGGCCGCGGGCGTGAAGCCGGCGGTCGTGCTGCGGTAGACGTCGTACGTCAACGTGCACGCCGCGCCGGCGACGCTCGCCGCCCAGCCGAGCGTGATCTTGGTCGACGAGACCACCGTCGCCGTCAGTCCGGTCGGAGTCGCTGGCGCGGCTTCGCAGACGACGCCCGTCACGGTGAGCGTCACCGCATTGCTCGTCACCGCACCACCCGCGTCGCTGACCAGTGCCGAGAACAGCGCGCCGTTGTCGCTGGCCAGCGTGGCCGGCGTCGTGTAGCTGGCGCTCGTCGCGCCGACGATCGTGGTGCCATTCTTCTGCCACTGGTAGCCGAGCGAGCCGCTGCCGGTGGCGGCCACGCTGAAGGTGGCCGTCTCGCCCACGGCGACGGATTGCGCGACGGGTTGCGTCGTGATCGTCGGTGCCACGGCGATCGAGGCGCCGGTCGTGCACACCACACCGCCCGGGAAGTTGTTGGCCAACTGCCAGCTCGATTGCCCCGCATAGGTCACGAAGCCCGCCTCATTGGCGTCCGCGGGGTTGGCCGTGGACGTCCAGGTGCTCCAAGGCAGCGGGAACGCGCAGGCGGCGGAATTCACGCCGCTGATGCCCAAGGCCTCGGTTTGGGTGGGCAGCCGCATGTTCTGGCTCGTGCAGTAGGCCTGCGCGATCGGTTGCGTGTACTGCGCGCCCTGCGCGTTCGCGCCGGTGTAGGTCGTCTCGGCGCGTTGCCAGGTCAGGCCGCTCACGTTGTCCAGCACCGAGGAGCTGTTCAGGATCGTGTAGCGCTCGCTCGAGCCGCCACACTGCGGGATGTCGTAGACCTGGAACTCGTCGAGTGAGTAGCCGTACTGGCTCCCACGTTGCTCGCCGAGCATGCGTACCCAGCGGCCCTGGACTGTCGGGAAATTCAGCGTCTCCACGCCACCACCGCCGCTGTTGTTGATCTTGGCGTCGCTCCAGTTAACGTTGTCCGTTGAGTATTGGATCTTGTACTGGGTCGCGTAGGCCGGGTCCCAATACAGGATCGCCGTATCGAACGGCAGCACCGATCCGAGATCGATGGCCACCCATGACGGGTCGACCTGCGGGGCGGACGACCAGCGCGTCGCCAGGTCGCCGTCGTTGACGAATGCAGCCACCAAGCCGCTGTCTTGGTCGCTGCTCGACGACGCGGGTTGGTGCAGCGCGAGGTTGGTGCCCGGGGGCGAGATCGTCAGCGTCGCCGCCGCGCTCGTCACACTGCCGGCGGCATTGGTGACCACCACCGAATAGCTACCGACGTTGCTCGCCTGCACCTGGAACACGCCATAGGACGCGTCGTTCGCGCCGGGCAGCGCCACGCCATTGAGCTGCCATTGGTAGGTGAACGGCGGCGAGCCCGACACGCCGACGACAAACGTGGCCGGGTCGTCGACCAGCACGGACTGGCTCGCAGGCTGCTGCGTGATGCCCGGCGCCACGGCCGGGTTGACGGTCAGCACGGCGGCCGTGGAGGTCACCGAGTTGACCGGGTTGGTGATGGCCACGGTGAAGCTGTCGCCGTTGTCGGCGGCCGTGAGCACGGGGGTCGTGTAGGTGGCGGCGTTCGCACCGGAGATCGCCACCCCGGCCTTCTGCCACTGGTAGCTCAACGCGGGCGAGCCGGTCGCGACCACCGACAGCTGCACGGTCTGGCCGACGTAGGCGACCTGCGTCAGCGGCGGCGTGGTGACCACCACCGGCGCCGGCGGCACGACCGTCAGCGTCGCGGGGCCGGACGTGGCGTTGCCGACGCTGTCGGTGACGGTCACCGTGTAGCTGCTGTTGTTGTCGGTCGAACTGGTCGCCGGCGTGGTGTACGTCGCGCCGGTCGCGCCGGCGATCAGCACGCCGTTCCTGAACCACTGGAAGCTCAGCACCGCGGTGCCGCCCGTGGCGGTCACGCTGAGCGTGGCCGGCTGGCCCAGCGTCACGGCGGTGCTTGCGGGCGGAATGACGAGCGCGGGCAGCGTCGGCACCGGCAGCGGCGACGGCACGGCCGTGATCGCGTACGACACGCTGCCGCTGGCCAGGCCCGGCGCCGTCGCGGTGATCGTGACCTGGCCCGTCGTGAACTGGCTGAGCAGCGCGATCTTTGTCAGGCCGCCTTCGAACTGCAGCTGCGGATCGCCCGGCGCGTGGAAGTTGAAGGACGAATTGCCGGCGGCGGTGGAGTAGGCGTCGCTGCCGGTCGCCACGTACTGCTCGGTGCCGCCGAGGTAGGTGGCCGGGCCGCTGACCGAGAAGGTCACGGTGTCGGCCGCGGTCGGCACCCAGTTGCCGTTCGCGTCCTGCACCTGGGCGACGACGAACGCGGCGTCCGAGCCGTTGGCCGTCACCGCGAAGGCGGAGCCGTCGGGCCGGGTCAGCTCGGGCACCACGGACAGCACGATCCTGCTCTCGGCGCCCGCCGTGACCTGCTTGTCGCTGGCCACCACGTTGCCGAACGCATCGAGGCAATCGGCCTCGACCGTACCGGACGCCCAGTTGACCGTCCACGCGGCCTGGAATGGAATCAGCGTGGTCGATTGCGTGAGGTTGCCGCTGGTGTCCGACTGCCAGCCGTTGGGCGTCTGCACGGCGCCTTGTTGCACGCCATTGATCAACAGCTTGACGGACGGGCAGTTGCTGAACGCATTGACCTGGATCGGCGCGCTGGCCTGGTAGGCGCGGTTCCAGTGATGCGCCAGATGCACCACCGGCTTGATCGAGAACGGCGTCCACGCGGCCTCGTACGCGTAGTACAGCAGCTTCGGGAAGCGGTTCATGTCGACCATCGAGGCACCGAGCCCGCGCACGCTGTTCTCGTCGATGACGGCCTGCGGCGTGTTGATGTCCTGCTGGTACTCCGCGTAGAGGCCGTTCTCGCCGGGCGTGTCGGCGAAATACCATTGCGCCATCCCGAACGCGTTGGCCTGGCGGCCCTTGCGCCAGTTGTCGAGGAACGGCGCGGCGAAGGCCAGCTCGTAGTCGTACGCGAGACCGCGCGCGGTGCCGTTGCCCCAATACTCCGAACCCCAGGCCGGGTTGTTCGGATAACTCTGCTTGATGCCGACCTCGCAGCCTTCGAGCGTGCATCCGAGCAGGTAGCCGTTGACCGGATCGGGCGTGCGGTCGGCCGCGACGCGCGTGTTGACCGGGTCCCAGGTCTGGTTGATGGCCAGCAGCGCCACGCCGATGGACTCCGCCATCGTGCCGTTGTTCGACTCCCAGTCGAGGATGGACGGGTGGCTGCGGTCGCGGATGATCATGTCGCGATGCAGTTCCTCCTTCAGCGTCACGTCGTCGGCCGGCGGCGTGGCGAAGGCCTCCTCGCCGTCGCCGCTGGGCTGGTCGATCATGACGCCGTAGGCGTCGGCGGCGTTGACGAACTCCTCGCTGGTGCTCGAATGACCCGGGCGCCAGATGTTGCCGCCTGCGGCTGCGAACTGCGCCAGGTCGCGCCATTGCTGCTCCTCCGGCACCGACGAGCCCAGGCCCGGATAGTCGTAGCGGCCCGAGCCGCCCCACAAGTCCATCGCGTGGCCGTTGAAGTACGGCAGGTTGTGATCCCACGTGATGAGCCGGATGCCTAGCGGGCTCTGCGTCGAATCGACCACGACGCCGTTGACGCTGACGACGTGGTAGACGCGGTACATGTACGGCTTGCCGTAGATGCTGTTGTTCGGGTACCAGAGTGTCGGGTTGTTGACGGTGATGGGCTGGGTGAACATCGGTGCCGCTGTCGACGGAAACGTCGAGGGCGTCATCGGCTGGACTGTCTGCACCACCGGGGGCGCCGTCGCCACCACGTTGCCCACCGCATCAACGATCTGCGTCGTGAGCGTGACCTGCTGCGGTGTGGTCGTCTCGTTGAGAACGTTGGTCTGCACCTGGACGACGGCCGAACTGGCGGTGGCCGTGCTCGTCGTCGAAGGAACTTCGGACAGCGTCGAGACGTACGTGCCCCAGGTCTTCTGGTTCGAGTAGATGTTGGTGGGGATGTGCACCTTGTTCGTGATGAACATGGTGGCGGGCCGGAAAAGCCCGGCCTCGGCCTGGCCGAAACGGAACGCGCCGGAAAACGTCGGCTGCTCGAACCACGGCTCGTTGCGCGACACGTTGACGGCCAGCACGTTGGGCGTCGTGCCATCGGTGTGGACGTAGGGCGTCAGGTCGACGATGAACGGGATGAAGCCGACCACGTGCGAGGCCTGCGCGTTGGCGGCCACGGCGCTGATGCCGGGCAACAGCGTGCCGTTGATGTAGATCTGGGCGCCGGTGTGCGCGCCTTCGAACTCGACCATCACCTTGCTGTTGGTGTACTGCGTGCCCAGCGTGAAATGCAGCCGGTACCAGTTGTGGCCGCCGTTGAGGTCGCCGTCGCCGCCGCCCGAGGTGACGTTGAGGAACGTGGTCAGGTAGTTGGCGCCGTGCGGGATGCCCACCGGTGTCCAGGCCGAGTCATTGAAGGCCGTCGTCGCGAAGGTGGCCGAATCCTGCGTGTTCTGGAACAGCCATGGGCCCTGGCCCGGCATGCCGGCCGACAGGTTGATCGTGACGCGCTGCGACGCGGGCACCGCGGTCTCCACCTGCTGTGCCAACGCACCGCCGACACACAGCGCGGCGCCAAGACACAACAACCTTGCCAGCGCACGTGCGGCAAGCGCCGATACGCGGTGGCACGTCCCATGGAGCGCACTCATGACTTTGCCTCACCAAAATTCGCCGGCGAAACCGCGAACGACTTTGTCTCAAGAATCACGACCTGCTCCCGCTCTATTTTCATAATCTGATGTGCCATGTAGCGCTCGCTTCTCCGTCCAGGCCGATATCGGCCCTAACGATTTCAATTCATGAAGATGTCACGTCATCTATCTCCGACCGTAATCAATTGCAACCGCACTGGCAGACGACACAGTGAGCGCCGAAGCGACGGTGTGTTTTACGGCGGACAAGGATTCGGGTCGACAGCTCAGGTCGAGGTTAGGTCGCGTGCGTTGCGTGCACCAACGAAACGATGTGATGTGTCGCATGTGCGGCGCCAATGAACGGACGGGTTTTCACGGAGAACGGGTGACCCCGTGTCGTTCGAACCTCGGCGAACGAAGGATCCGCATGCCCGTCAGGCGCATCGGACCATTCGAAGAGTGCTCTGGAACGATCGCTTTCGATGTTGCAGCCGGGGCAGCGAATTGGTAACAGCAAGCATCCTCGGCGCTCGCGCGCCGCGCTCACTTCGCGACTGCTGCGGCCCTTTCGATGACGGCAGCCACAGCTTTCGCTTGGGAGATATAGATCACGTGGCTGCCGAAGACCTCGGTCGTGATGGAACTGGAGCGCTTGTACATCGAGCGTTCCAGCTCCGGATTGATCGAGTGATCGTCCTTCGCGACGATTGCCCAGCTTGGCTTGGTCTTCCAAGCCGGGTTGGCAACGGCGGCACTCGCGGACTTGAGCGACAAGCCGACCTGCGAGCGCGCCATCAAGTCGGCAATCGATGCGGGCAGGTCCGCGCAAAAGTCTGCGTGGAAATGCGCCGGGTCGATGTAGAGAAAGCCATCGGGCGAGGGAGTGATCGAGCTAGACACCGGAGGCCTGCTCTGCGCGAGCGAGCCGAGGCTTTCACCAGCGTCGGGCTGGAACGCCGCGACATAAACCAGCGCCTTCACGTGGGCGTTGTTGCCTGCCTCGGTGATGATGACTCCCCCATAACTGTGGCCGACTAAGACAGCAGGGCCATCTTGACGATCGAGCAGACGGGTGGTCGCGGCAACGTCGTCCTCAAGTGAGGTTTCGGGCGGCTGGGCGATGCTCACGCTGTAGCCGTCCTTGGTCAAGATGTCGGAGACGGCCTTCCAACCGGAGCCGTCGACAAAGGCGCCATGCACGAGCACGATGTTCTTGATGAATTGTTCCGGAGCGGCGTGCGCTGGCCCGGACATGGCGAGGGGCAGGGCGACCACAACGAAGAACATGGAGCGAGTGTTCACGGGTGTTTCCTTCGATGTTGATGTTGCGCTGACGGAACTGTAGGAATTCCGGAACTTTTCGGGGATGACAGGTGAATGACAAAATCGTCATCTCTATGGCGACGACAACAGAGCAGAATTCGTCGCATGAAGATCCTCGTCATTGAAGACGACCCCAAGACTGGCGACTATCTGAAGAAAGGGCTCCGCGAAAGCGGCTATGGGGTCGACCTTGCTCGCACCGGCACCGACGGTCTACAGATGGCGATGAACAACGCCTATGACCTCGTGGTGCTGGATGTCACCCTCCCCGACATCGACGGCTGGCAGATCATGCCCGCGCTTCGCGAGAAGGGGGACGTGCGCGTACTGTTCCTGACGGCACGCGATCTGCTGAGCGATCGCATCCGCGGCCTCGAACTCGGAGCTGACGACTATCTCGTCAAGCCGTTCTCTTTCACCGAACTCGTACTGCGCATCCGTACGCTCCTGCGACGCGGGGCGACGCAAGAGGTCGATGTCTACGAGGTCGCCGACCTCAAACTTGACGTACTACGCCGTAGGGTCACGCGCGAGGGCACCGAGATCGCATTGACCAACAAGGAGTTCCTGCTACTCCATCTGCTGGTCAAGCGACAAGGCGAGGCGCTGTCGCGCACGCTGATCGCATCCGAAGTGTGGAGTATGAACTTCGATAGCGACACCAATGTTGTGGACGTCGCGGTCAAGCGATTGCGCGCCAAGGTCGACAAGCCATTCAGCACCTCATTGATACATACGGTGCGCAACGTCGGCTACTCCTTTGGCGACAAGCCGGGCGACCTGGCGGACACCGCGGGATGACGGCGCGCTGGCTGCCGCGTTCGCTGGCCATCCGTGTGACGCTGCTGTGCGGGCTCATCGCATTTTCGGTCACAGGCATGCTGGGCGCCGCATTCTTCTTCAGCGCGCGTACGGCGATCACTGCGCATGCCGACGACCAACTCATCGGACGGGCCGAGCACTTTCGGCGCCTCGTCGCCGATGCGGGCACGATCGCCGACCTGCGCGAACGCTCCATGCTGTTCGAGGCCATGCTAGGTTCGGCCAGCGACGTGCTGATCCTTCGCCACGCGAACGAGGGACCGCTTGTCGAGGTCAATCATGACCATGCGCCCCTGCCGCCGGCCATGGTGCCGGTTGTCGCTGACGAGTCGATGGTCAATGCGGACGTGCGCGACGTGCAACTGCCCGGCCGTCCCCCGATGCATTGGGTGTCGGGACTTGCGCGCTCCGGACAGGATGGCGCCATGGTCGAGGTCCTGGCGGCCCATCCGCTGGTCAGCGAGTTGCAGATGATCGAGACCAGTCGTGACCAGGTCATTGTGAGCACCCTCGTCGCGATGTTGGTGTGTACCTTGCTGGTGTATCTCGTGCTTCGCCACGGTCTAGGCCCGCTGCACCGGGTGACCGCGCAGGCCGCGCTGATCAACACGATCAACCTAGCGACTCGGCTGTCCGAGCACGATGCTCCAAGCGAACTGCTAGAGATGGTCAGCGTCTTCAACGCGATGCTTGATCGCATCGCCACCGGATACGAACGACTGGCGCAGTTCTCCGCCGATCTCGCACACGAGATCCGCACACCGGTCGGCGCGCTGATCGGCCAGACGCAGGTGGTGCTGAACCGCACGCGCAGTCCCGTCGAGTATCAGCAGGTGTTGGAGTCGAACCTCGAGGAGCTGAACCGTTTAAGGCTGATCATCGACAACATTCTCTTCCTCGCGCAGGCGGACCACGCAGCCCTCAAGATCGAACTCGTGCCGATCACCATGGCCGACGAGCTGCAGAAGATCGCAGACTATTTCGAGGGTCCCGCGGACGAGGCCAGGCTGCGCTTCCTCGTGCAAGCGCGGGGATCAGCGTTCGTGAACCCTGGGCTGTGCCGTCGCGCGATCCATAACTTGGTGGTCAACGCGATCCGTTATGGCGCACCCAACACAACCATCCGACTGAGCGGCACGCAGGATGGCGCCGTCTCGACAATCTCGGTCGAGAACGACGGCCTGCCGATACCTGCCGAACAGCTCGAACGCTTGTTCGACCGCTTCTACCGCGCCGACGCAGTGCACGCGAGGCCAGCAGAATCCAGCGGGCTCGGGTTGGCGATCGTCAAGGCGATCATGGCGCTGCATCGAGGTGAGACCAGGGTTTCGTGCACGCCATCCGGAACGATCCGGTTTGAGCTTCTGTTTTCCGTTTGACGTCGAGACGCGAGCCGCCCACGCCACACTCAAGACGCGAATTGCGCAAGTCACCATTCCTCAACTGTGCTCGCCGGGCACAGCATCGCATCGCCGAATACGCCGACCGTGCTCTCGAAGACGAGAATCGGCGGGGGGCGCCTTCGTAGGCCCAACACCAACCGCCCGAGCCAAGGCGTCCTGCAAGCCAGGTCATGCCGTTCGGCGAACGGGCTCATCGGTCGGTGCGCAGGACCAGCGTCTCCTTGATCTCCTCCATCACCACGTAGCTGTGCGACTCGGCGGTGACCGGAAGCTTCTTGAGGATGTCGCCCAGCAGCCGGCGGTACTCGCCCATGCCGCCGATCCGCGCCTTGACCAGGTAGTCGAAGCCACCCGAGACGAGGTGGCATTCCAGGACGTCGGGTAGGTGCGCCAGCTCGCGCGCAACCTTGTCGAAGACCTCGTCGTTCTTTGTGCTCAGCTTGATCTCGACGAACACCAGCAACGTCTTGCCCAGCGCCTCGGCGGAGATATGCGCGTGGTAGCCGATGATCGTGCCGTCGCGCTCCAGCCGCTTAACGCGTTCCGCGCAAGGCGAGGTTGACAGGCCGATCTGCTGCGCGAGATCGGTCATGGAGATGCGGCCCTGGCGCTGAAGGATGTCGAGAATCTTGCGGTCGATGCGGTCCATCACGGACATAGATTTTTCGGCTGCCCGGGGACGACGGTGCTCATGCGCAGGCATTTTCACTGACAAGATCCGAAATATCCATCGAAATTCCTGCGCAGACCACCGTAAATTCGTCCTAATTAGCTCTGGTTCAGGAATCCACGATGAAAGTGATTGTTCTCGGCGGCGGCGTGATCGGCATCGCCTCGGCCTACTATCTCGCGCGCTGCGGCGCCCATGTCACGCTGTTCGACCGCCAGCCGAGCCCGGCACAGGAGACCAGCTTCGCCAATGCGGGCCAGGTTTCGCCCGGGTACTCCGCGCCCTGGGCAGCGCCCGGCATTCCCCTGAAGGTGTCGGCGCCGATTGAAAACTGACCCACCGGGGGTGCGGCAGAAAACTTGGACTGGTTAACCAGCAATCCCCAGGATACCGCGGTGCTCGGTGGGGCTGCGGAAACCGAGTGACCTCTTGATCCGCACGTTGTTGTACCAGCGGATGTAGTCGTCC
>Ga0302314_10013952_pt1 | contig 13779 bp, 12 predicted proteins | sample III_Palsa_N2_3_FD_200533 | JGI IMG/M metagenome (GOLD analysis project Ga0302314, IMG submission 200533) | Peat permafrost microbial communities from Stordalen Mire near Abisko, Sweden - III_Palsa_N2_3 | ecosystem: Environmental > Terrestrial > Soil > Palsa > Peat permafrost | place: Sweden... | reverse complement strand
GCGCTCAACGGCGCACCGACCGTTCCGGGGTAGCTCAGCGGTAGAGCAATCGGCTGTTAACCGATCGGTCGTCGGTTCGAATCCGACCCCCGGAGCCATCGTCGGCGGTGCCCTTCATCCATGGAGGCCACACCTGCCCGCACTTTGCGCTATAACCGCACAGCATCGGTTTACGACACGCCCGGCCATAACTTGGCCGGGCCGTCGCCTCGCGGCTGTCCTCATCGCGACATCCCTGCTGGCCGCCTGTGCCGAAAAGCCGGCCCCTCAGCCGGCCGCCGCGGCCGCGCCCGAGCCGGCCGTCGAGGCTCCAGCATCCCCCCAGCCCAGGATTCCGGTGCCGCGGCGCAAGCCTTCGCCACCTTCTTCAACCAACAGTGCAACCATTGGCACGCCCGAACCGTTGCACCCTGAGCCGGTTGTTCCATCGGCAGAAACCCCGCCCCCGCCGATCAAGCTCGACGGGCTCGAGGCCGCTGCGGTGGAGCAACAGCTGGGTCCGCCCCAGGTTCAAGCGGATTCACCGCCCGCAGTCGTCTGGCGCTATGCCGCCGGTGACTGCGCGGTGGACGTCTATCTCTACAAGGACCTCCAAAGCGGCGCATTGCGCGCCCTATTCGTCGATGTAAAGGGCGATGACCGATCCGATCAGCGACGTGAAGTCTGTCTCCAGCGCCTTGCCGAGCGTCATGCCGCCGATGCGCCTCCTCCTGGTTGACGACGACGACTTGTTTCGTGAATCCCTGGGCCTCAATCTCGAGGACGAGGGGTTTAGCGTCACCAGTTTCTCGAACGGCCCGGACACGCTTGCATTTTTCGCCAATGGCGGAACGGCGGACGTGCTCCTGCTCGACTGGCGCATGCCCGGCATGGACGGGCTTGCCGTGTTGCGCGAGATCCGGCGCCGCGTCATCGCCATCCCCGTCATCTTCCTGACAGCCCTCAGCGACGACATCTATGAAGAGGCGGCGCTCGAAGGCGGCGCCGTCGATTTCATCGACAAGTCGCGCCGCCTGTCGATCATCCTGAAGCGGGTCAAGCTGATCGCCGAGGGCGTCAGGCCGATCGTGTCCGAGGGCGAGGGCCGCCATCCGACCACGCTCGACTATGGCGCGCTGACCCTGCGCGGCGATACCAGCCGGGCGCTGTGGCGCGGCGAGACGGTCGAGCTGACGCTGACCGAATTCAACATCGTCCAGCTGCTGGCCAGCCGCTCGGGGGAAGACGTCCATTACCGCGACATCTATGATCTGGTGCATGGGAAGGACTTCGTCGCCGGCTATGGCGCCGAGGGCTATCGCGCCAATGTCAGAACCTTCATCAAGCGGATCCGCAAAAAGTTCCGCGAAGTGGATGCGGAGTTCGACGGCATCGGCAATTATGCCGGCTTCGGCTATCGCTGGATCGGGAATGACTGACGCCAAGGAAGAAACGACGACCTGGTCCGGCGCCGGCCAGCCGGAGATACCGGTGCGGCCGATGCGACCCCATTTGCGGGTCGTCACCAAGGCGGCGTTGCTGGGCGCGATCTTCCTGGTGGTCCCGGTGCTGCTCTATGCCCAATTCCTGTCGGCCGACCGCGACAAGCGCGCGCTGGTGACCGCGAGCGTGCGCGAACAGGGCCATACGGTCGCAGCCGCGCTGACGCCGGTCCTGACCCAGCCCGGCCCCGCCAACCTGCCGGCGATCGGGCGCGAACTCACCCGCTTCGCCAATCCGCTGACCACGATCAAGCTGATGTTCCGGCCGGTCGCAAGCGGCGTCGGCGGCTTTTATTACGTCGCAACCTCGGCACCCGAACCCTCGGACGAGCTCGATGCCGAGCGCACCAGCCTGGCGCAGCAGGGCGTACTCGGGCGCCTGGACGAAAGCTGCGCCGGCGACGTGCCGATCGAACAGCGCTATACCGCACCCGACGGCCATGACGAGGTCGTGACCTCGGTCGTGCCGATCCAGTCGCCGGCCGGCTGCTGGGCGATGGTGACGTCCTTGTCGGCCTCGTCGGTGCCGGGCCTGCAGCTCGGCCGGCCCTATTACGATTCGCCGGAAATCCGCTTCGCCGGCGCCATCTATCTGCTGATGGCGCTCCTGACCTTCACGACCTTCTGGAGCATCTGGCGCGGTCTCGGCCGCTTTGCCGAGCGGGCGCGCCAAATCCGCGCGCGCGAGGCGCAGGGCACCAGCTTCCTCGCGCGCAATACCGTGCCCGAATTGACGGCCGTCGCCGAGGAATTCGACCGGATGGTCGATATGCTGCAGGACTCCGCCCGCGACATCCGCCGCGCCGCCGAAGACAATGCCCATGCTTTCAAGACGCCGATCGCCATCATCCGCCAGTCGCTGGAGCCGGTCGCGCGCAGCCTGCCCGAAGACCATGCCCGCGGCCATCGCGCCATCGGCCTGATCGAACGCTCGCTGGATAAATTGGACGGGCTGGTCGCCTCCTCCCGCCGGCTCGACGAGGCGACGGCCGACCTGCTCGACATGCCGCGGGTCGAACTGGACCTGGCGCGCCTCTTGGAGAGGGTGCTGGGCGCCCATGGCGACCTGTTCCACGAGCGCGGGTTGATCCTGGAAGCCAGCCTCGATGCCCAGGTGCCGGTGCGCGCCAATGTCGAGATGCTGGAGACCGTGTTCGAGAACATCATCGAAAACGCGATCTCCTTCTCCAAAACCGGGGACCGGATCGAGGTGCGGCTCGCCATCGTCGGCGATTGGGCGGATCTCTCGATCGCCGACAGCGGGCCCGGCGTTTCGCCCACGGATCTGCCGCGCATCTTCGACCGCTATTTCTCCTCGCGCCCCGACCGGCCGGAGAATGGCGACCAGAGCCTGCATTTCGGCGTCGGCCTGTGGATCGTGCGCCGGAATGTCGAAGCGCTGGGCGGCCGCGTCACGGCTGAAAACCGCGTGCCGGTCGGCCTGCTGATGCGCATTCGCTTGCCGATCCGACGGTCCCTGGCTCAGAAATAGCCGGAGATTCGGGCAGGAGAGGTTAGCGATGGACGATTGCTTCACCATTCTCGACAAGCAACGCGTTTACGACGGCTTCCTGAAGCTCGATCGCTACGCGGTCACGCAGAAACGCTTCGACGGCGCCCTGACCCCGGTGCTGCATCGGGACATCATGGTCGCGAGCGAATGCGTCGGCGTGATGCTCTACGATCCGATCAAGGATGCGGTGGTGCTGGTCGAGCAGGCCCGTCTGGTGCCGGCATTGGCGGGATTGGACGCGGTCCAGGTCGAGATCGTCGCCGGCCATATCGATCCGGGCGACACGCCGCTTGGCGCCGTCTATCGCGAGGTCCGGGAGGAAAGCGGCTGCACCATCCTGGGCGAGCCGGAGCGGATCGCCACCGTACTGACCTCGCCCGGCATCAACACCGAACGGCTGCATCTCTATTGCGCGCTGGTCGATGCGACCGGGGTCGGCGGCTTCTTCGGCCTGGCGGCGGAGCATGAGGACATCCGCGTCCTGGTGCTGCCCTATGAAGAATTCGCGGCACGCCTGAGCGACGGCCGCATCACCAACCTGTTCACCCTCAGCGCCGGCTTCTGGCTGGCGCTCAACCGCGCCCGGTTGCGGACCTGATCAAGATCAACTCCGCCGCACCACCTCGGTAAAGCGATCGACCTCGCCGCGCAGCAGGTCGGACTGTTCGGCCAACTCGCCGGCCGCGTTCAGCAGGTCGGCGGCGGCGAGGCCGGTCTTGCCCGCGGCCTGGGTGACGCCGACGATATTGACCGAGACCTCGTTGGTGCCGCGCGCCGCCTCCTGGACATTGCGAGCGATTTCCTGGGTCGCGGCCCCCTGCTGCTCGACCGCGGCCGCCACAGCCGTGGTGATCTCGCTGATATCGCCGATGGTGCCGACGATCTCATGGATCGCGTCGACCGCCTGGCCGGTCTCGCTGCGGATGGCGTCGATCTGGGCCTGGATATCGCCGGTCGCCTGCTGGGTCTGTACCGCCAGCGATTTCACCTCGGATGCCACCACGGCAAAGCCCTTGCCGGCGGCACCGGCGCGGGCCGCCTCGATCGTCGCGTTCAACGCCAGCAGATTGGTCTGATGCGCGATGGTGCGGATCAGTTGCACGACCATGCCGATCTGCTCGGCGCCATTCGCGAGATTACGGACGGTGGCGTCGGTCGCGCGGGCCTGGGCCACGGCGCGGTTGGCGACCGAGCTGGCCTCGTTCATCTGGCGGCTGATCTCCGCGATAGACAGATGCAGCTCCTCGGCCGCCGAGGCCACGGTCTGGACATTGACCGACGCTTCCTCCGACGCGGCCGCGACCGTGCTGGATTGCAGCGAGGTTTCCTCGGCCGTGCTGGTCAGGCCCTCGGCATTGCTGCGCAGATGCTGGACCGCGTTGCCCAGGCGATCGACCACGCCCATGACGCTCGCCTGAAAGGAATCGGCCAGACGTTCCAGCGTGCGATGACGCTCGACCTGGGCCGCCGCCTCCGCCTCGGCCTGTTCCGCCTTCAGCCGCTCATGCTCGATGCCATTGTCGCGGAACACGGTCAGCGCGCGCGCCATTTCGCCGATCACGTCATGGCGCTGGGTCGCGGGGATTGCCGCTTCCTGGTCACCGCCGGCCAGACGGCGCATGGCGCCGGTAATGCCGTCGAGCGGCCGGCTGATCTGGCGGAAGGCCAGCAGCACCGCGCCCATGGTCGCCACCAGCAGCAGCAGCGACACGCCGATGGTGCTGGTCAAGGTCGCCTGGTCCGCCGCTTCGAGCCGCCCGGTCGACAGGGTGAGGTCGAGCCGGCCCAGATTCTCCTGGTGCGTCTCGTCCTTGTAGTTGATCGGCAGGCCGAACTTCAGACGACCACCGGGGCCGGCCCTATCCCGCTCGGCCACGGTCTGGCCATCGGCATCGATCACGACGCCATGGGCGAAGTCCTGATCCTGGGCGAGCGTCGCCAGCATGCCCTCGATCTCGGGCTTGTTGATGTCCCAGAGCGGCTTCGACATCGCCTCGGCCTGCATCAGCACCAATTGCTTGCCGCGCGCCTGCAGGGTCGCCAGCCGCTCGTCGCGCGAGGTCTGCAGGTCGATGATGGTGGCGGCGACGATGATGACGGTCATGACCAGACCGATCGTGCCGAGCACGCGATTCTGCAGGCTGATGCGCCGGCGCAGCAACCAGGCCAAGCGGTGCGGCAGGAAACCCAGCACCAGGCGCAGCGGCGCCGGCAGCAGGGCCCAGAGGAAGCTCAGGCCACGGAACAGCCACACGAAAGGCATCGCCGCCGGGCGCAGGGTGCGTCCGATGCGTCCGAGGATGGTCGTGGGACGCAGGCTGGGGACGGCCAAATCAAGCTTGGCATTCGACAGGTCTTGCATAGTCATTGTCCCATCTCCGGGGCATCGGAATGTTGGTCGTGCCAATGGTCGAAAATCGGGTCGAAGCCGCCGCGGGCCCGGACGCGTTCCAGCGCCGCCCGAAACCGCTCGGCCTTGTCCGCCCGGTCCTTGGGGAAGGCGACAAAGCGCGGCGCCTCTTCGATCAGGTGCGGCAGAAACGCGATCCGGCGCGTGACGCCATCATGATCGGCCAGCGCCTTCAGCGTATCGGCGTCACCGGCGATCAGATCGTCGCGCTCGGCAATCAGCTTCTTCAGCAACAGCACCTGGCTGGTCGCGGTCTGGTCCTTGCGCAATCCGGCCGCGGTATCGAAATCGGTCGAATAGGCATAGCCTTGCACCGTTGCGACAACGAAACGCTTCAAGTCACTGAATTGCTTGAATTCGATGCGGGTTCCGGCGACGCCGACCAGGGCCGAACGACCGAGCCGGATGGGGCCGACCAGGATATAGCGTGCGCTATACTCGGGCGAGGCGATGAACGGAAACCCGAGATCGGCCTTGCCGCGATCCAGCATCTGCAGCACGCGATTCCACGGCACGCCGCGATGATCGGCATCGACGCCCGCTTCGTGCAGCACCGCGCCGACCAGATCGACATCGAGCCCGACCTTTTGGCCCTTATCGATGAAAACGAACGGCGGCACGTCATCTTCGCTGACTATGGTCCAGGTCTCGGCATGCGCGGAAACCGACGCGAGCCAAAAAAAGAACAACCCATAGGCGTAGACAAAAGTTCTGAACAATCTCAGCATTAGACGCTCCGGACGAACGGATGGTCCTTTATCGTCTTTTCGCATTGCAATAATATGACGATAGTTGCGAGTGCATCTATGTCTGCCCTGCTCTGCCGCCCTCTTGAACCGAAGCCATCGGCTGACTACGCTCGCGATCCGAGCTTCGGCGATAGATGAGAAAAGAGCGCGCCCATGAGTGCCGGCACACAGCTGCTGTTTCGCGACGATGCCTATCAGACCAGCACGCCCGCGACGGTGATCGCCGTCGACGGCAACAAGATCCAGCTCGACCGGACGCTGTTCTATCCGACCGGCGGCGGCCAGCCGGGCGACCGCGGCACGCTGACCGGCGCCGACGGCCAGGTCTATGAAGTGGTCGATACGCGCAAAGGCGAGGTGCCGGATAGCGTCCTGCATCTGCTGGCCGAGGGCGCCCCGGCCCCGGCGGTCGGCAGCGCGGTCACGGCCGCCATCGACTGGAACTATCGCCACCGGCTGATGCGCCTGCACAGCTGCATGCATCTGTTATGCGCGATCGTGCCCGGGTCCGTCACCGGCGGACAGATCTCCGACGGCAAGGCGCGGCTCGATTTCGACGTGCCGGGCGACAGCCTGGACAAGGACGAGATCACCGCCAAGCTCAACGACCTGATCGCCGGCGGCCATGCGGTCGAGACGCGCTGGATCACGGACGAGGAATTGGCGGCCAAACCCGAGCTGGTCCGCACCATGTCGGTGAAACCGCCGACCGGTGCCGGGCGCATCCGCCTGCTCGATATCGTCGGCATCGATCTGCAGCCGTGCGGTGGCACCCATATCCGCAATACCGCCGAGATCGGGCCGGTCGTGGTGACCAAGATCGAGAACAAGGGGCGTCAGAACCGGCGAATCAACATCGCCTTCGCCGGCTGACCAGGAGAAGAATATGCCTTACGCCCACCCCGAGACGCTGGTCTCGACCGACTGGCTGGCCGAGCGCCTGGGCGCGCCCGACATCCGCGTCGTCGATGCCAGCTTCAAGATGCCGGGCGTAAAGCCCACCGCGCACGAGGACTATGTCGCGGGCCACATTCCGGGTGCCGTGTTCTTCGATATCGACGAGATTTCCGACCAGGACAGCGAACTGCCGCACATGCTGCCGTCGCCGGAGAAATTCGCGTCCCGGGTGCGCAAGCTGGGCCTGGGCGACGGCAACCGCATCGTGCTCTATGGCTCAAGCCTGCCCGGCGCCGCGCGGGTCTGGTGGACCTTCCGTGCCTTCGGCCATCAGGATGTCGCGATCCTGGATGGCGGCTTCAAGAAATGGCAGGCCGAGGGCCGGCCGGTCGACGATCTGCCGCCGCCGCCGCGCGACCGGCATTTCACCGCCCGCTTCAACAGCCTGATGGTGCGCGACAAGGGGCAGGTCCGGGCCAACATCGCGACACCCAAGGCACAGCTGCTCGATGCCCGCGCCAAGGGCCGGTTCGAAGGCACCGCACCCGAGCCGCGCGCCGGCCTGCGCTCCGGCCATATCCCGGGCAGCCTGCATCTGGATCATCTGGACCTGGTCGATGCCGCCACCGGCCTGATGAAGCCGGCAGACGCGCTCAAAGCCGCATTCGAGGGCGCCGGCATCGATCTGGCGAAGCCGGTCATCACCACCTGCGGCTCCGGCGTCACCGCCAGCGTGCTGGCCCTGGGCCTGCACCTGATCGGCCACCGCGACGTCGCGGTCTATGACAGTTCCTGGTCGGAATGGGGCCTGCCCGGCGACCATCCGATCGAGATCGGGCCGGCGCGTCGCTGACCCAATGACCGAGAACCCGCTGACGCTGCTCGCCCGGATCGCCCCGCGCCGCGGGTTGCCCGGGCTGTGGGGCCTGTGGTTCCCCGCCCTGCTGGTGCTCTATACCGAAAGCGCCACCCGGCTGTTCGGCTTGCCGCACGACTGGTGGCTGGTCGCGCTCGCGACCGTCGCCGCCTATGCGAGCGCGCTCGCGATCCGCCGGCTGGCCATTGGTCCGCTTTAGTCGGCCTCGGCCGCGCCGAACACCACGCCCTTTTTCTCCACTCCCGCGGCGGTGAGCGCGATGATGGCGACCGCCGCGACGCCGGCCACGATCGCCAGCGAGATCGAATAATTGTCGCCATAGAATTTGGCGATATCCGCCTGCCAGACCGCGTTGATCGCTGCCAACAGGTTGCCGAGCTGGTACATCAGGCCGGGGAACGTGCCGCGCACCGCATCGGGCGAGAGTTCGTTCAGGTGGGTCGGAATGATTCCCCAGGCGCCCTGCACCGCCACCTGCATCAGAAACGCACCGGCGCCGAGCAGGATCGGCGTCTGGGCGAAGGCCCAGAGCGGCAGGATCGGCAGCGCCAGCAGGGCCGCGAAGATGATCGCCTTGCGCCGGCCGAGCCGCTCCGACCAGGCACCGAACGCGATGCCGCCGCAGATCGCGCCGAGATTGCCGACGATGGTCAGGAGCGAGACCATGCCATTGTCGAAATGATGGGTGGTGCGCAGGAACTGCGGATAGAGATCCTGGGTACCATGGCTGAAGAAATTGAAGGCGGTCATCAGCACGATGACATAGGCCGCGAGCTTCCAATGGCCGCGCATGGCGGCAAAGAAGCTGAGCTTGGCCTTTACATGCTCGCCCTTCTTCCAGACCGGCGATTCCTCGACGAACATCCGGATATAGACGACCAGCAGCGCCGGCACGACACCGACGATGAACATGCCGCGCCAACCGATCAGCTCGAACAGCGCCCAATTGACGACCGACGCCAGCAGGAAGCCGCAGGCATAGCCCTGCTGCAGGATACCGGAGACCGCACCGCGGGCCTTGTCCGGAATGGTCTCGAACGTCAGCGACGCGCCGATGCCCCATTCCCCGCCCATGGCGACGCCGAACAAAGCGCGCAGGATCAGGAATACCGTGAGATTGGGCGAGAAGGCCGAGCCCACTTCCAGCACCGCGAACAGCAGGATATCGATCATCAGGATCGGCCGGCGTCCGAACCGGTCGGCCAGGCGGCCGAAGATGAAGGCTCCGACCGGGCGGCAGGCCAAGGTCAGCGTAATGGCGAGCGCCACCGCCGGCACCTCAACGCTGAAATCCTTGGCGATGGCACCGAGCGTGAACGACATCAGAAAGAAATCGAAGGCATCGAGCGTCCAGCCGAGGAAGCTGGCGAGGAAGGCGCTGCGTTGACTCCTATTCAGAGTCTTCAGGTCCGACAGAATCAGCAAAGCCCTCGCCCTCTTATAGATTTTTGGTTTTCTGTGCCCGTCTCCAGCAAACTCCAAACGCGGGCGGGCCGGAACTGCTACCGAACGTCGCAGCCTGAAAACGAAACCGCCGGCCGCGGGGTGGTGCCCCGGGCCGGCGGTCGATGCAGCGACTATCGGCTGGCTTAGTGGTGCAGGATCTGGCCCAGGAACGCACGCGTGCGTTCGTTCTTCGGGGCCGCGAAGAATTCTTCGGGCGCCGAGGTCTCGACCACCTCGCCGCGGTCCATGAACACCATCGTGTCGGCGACCGTGCGCGCGAAGCCCATTTCATGGGTGACGCAGATCATGGTCATGCCTTCGTTGGCGAGGCCGACCATCACGTCCAGCACTTCCTTGACCATTTCCGGGTCGAGCGCCGAGGTCGGCTCGTCGAACAGCATGATGTTGGGCTTCATGCACAGCGAGCGGGCGATCGCCACGCGCTGCTGCTGGCCGCCGGACAATTGGCCCGGGTATTTGTTCGCCTGCTCGGGAATGCGCACCCGGTTCAGGTAGTACATGGCGGTCTCTTCCGCCTCTTTCTTCGGCACCTTGCGGACCCAGATCGGCGCCAGCGTCAGGTTTTCCAGCACGGTCAGATGCGGGAACAGATTGAACTGCTGGAACACCATGCCGACTTCGCGCCGGATCAGTTCTATGTTCTTGAGGTTCGCCGTCAGCTCGATGCCATCGACGATGATCTGGCCCTTCTGGTGCTCTTCCAGCCGGTTGATGCATCGGATCGCCGTCGACTTGCCGGAACCGGACGGGCCGCAAATGACGACCTTCTCGCCCTTCTTGACCTGCATGTTGACGTTCCGCAACACGTGGAACTCGCCGTACCACTTGTTGACGTCGCGCATTTCGATGATCGGCGCCCCAAGCTTAGGGGCGATGGCGGCTTCGGACATTGCTCTAAGACTCCTAACGGCGCTTGCCCTTGTTGAGTAGAACTTCCAGCCACTGGCTGTAGCGCGACATGGCAAAGCAGGCGGCGAAATAGATGGCACCGAGGAACAGGTAGGCTTCGCTGGTGAGGCCGCGCCAGTTCGGATCGACGAGGGCGACCTGGGTCGTGCTCATCAGATCGAGGAGACTGATGATGGAGACCAGTGAGGTGTTCTTGAAATTGCCGATCAGGTTGCCGACCAGCGGCGGGATGACGATGGTGATCGCCTGCGGCAGGACGATCGACTTGGTCTTGCGCCAATAGCTCAAGCCCAGCGCGTCGGCGGCCTCATATTGGCCCTTGGGCAACGCCATCAAGCCGGCTCGCAGGTCCTCGGCCTGATAGGCACCGAGGAACATGGTGATCGCGATCACCGCTCGCAGCAGCTTCGAGACGGAAAAGCCCGGCGGCAGGAACAGCGGCAGCATCAGGCTGGCCATGAACAGGACCGTGATCAGCGGCACGCCGCGCATGACCTCGATGAACACGGTGCAGACCAGCTTGACGATCGGCAGGTTGGACCGGCGGCCGAGTGCGAGGAAGATCGCGAGCACGAAGCCGAAAATCATGCTGATCAGCGACAGGATCAGCGTGAGCGGCAGGCCGCTCCACAAGTCGCTCTCGACCGGGGCCAGGCCCAAGACGCCGCCCCACATCAGCACGCCGCAGATGATCCAGGCCGCGACCCAGGCATAGACCATTTCCAGCCGCCACAGCTTCGGCACGAACGAGGCGCCGGTCATGCCGAACAGGATGAGCGTTACCAGCGCCGAACGCCACTGCTCCTCGTAAGGATAGCGGCCGAACAGGATGAAGCGCCATTTCTCGCCGACGAACGCCCAGCAGGCGCCGGTGCCGGCGGCCTGGCAGGCGCGCATGTTGGGTGCCACCCAGACTGCATCGATGACGCCCCACTTGACGATGTTCCACAGCACCCACAGCGCGAAGCTGCCGAAGACAATGGTGATGATGCTGTTGCCGATGGAGTTGAACAGGTTGGCCCGGACCCAGACCGCGAAGCGTTGCGCCCCGTTCGGGCCCGACGCCGGAAGCATGGTCGTCGTCGCCATGGCTCAGCGTCCCTTGAGCGCGATGCGCGCGTTGTAGATGTTCATCAGGAGCGAGATCGACAGGCTGATGGCAAGATATGTGGCCATGATGATGCCGATGCCCTCGATCGCCTGGCCGGTCTGATTGATCTGGGTGTTGGCGACGAACACCAGGTCGGGAAAGCCGATCGCGACCGCGAGCGTCGAGTTCTTGGTCAGGTTCAGATATTGGCTGGTCATCGGCGGAATGATGACGCGCAGCGCCTGGGGCAGGATGATCAGGCGCAGCACCTTGCCGCGCTGCAGGCCCAAGGCGCTCGCTGCCTCGGTCTGACCGTGGCTGACGGCCAGGATGCCGCTGCGCACGATCTCGGCGATATAGGAGGCCGTGTAGACGACCAGGCCAAGCAGCAGCGCCGTCAATTCCGGCGAGAAGCTGGCACCGCCGGTGAAATTGAAGCCCTGCATCTCCGGCTTGTTGAGCGTCAGATGCATGCCGGTGACCAGGAACACCAGCACCGGCAGGCCGATGATGAGACCGGCGCCGGCGCCCAGGATCGGGAACGGTTGACCGGTCGCCTCCTGGCGCTTGCGGCCCCACCAATCGAGCCCGATGGCGGCGACGATGCCGACGAAGAAGGCGATCCAGATGAACTTATGCGTCGCGTCCGCTTCCGGTACGGGGAACATCAGGCCGCGGTTCGACAGGAACACGTCCGGCGCCAGCACCCAGGCATCGCGCGGCCCCGGCGCCACCACATGCATGATCGAGTACCAGAAGAACAGCTGCAGCAGCAGCGGCAGGTTGCGCCACAGCTCGACATAGCATTGCGCCAGCTTGCGCAGCAGCCAGTTGGGCGAGAGCCGCGCCACGCCGATCAGCGTGCCGAGGATGGTCGCGAGCACGACACCCAGGCCCGCCACCTCGAACGTGTTCAGGAGGCCGACCACGAACGCATCGCGATAGGTATCGGACGGCTGGTACTCGACCAGCTTTTCGGAGATGTCGAAGCCCGCTTCGCGACCGAGGAAGCCGAAGCCGCTGGCGATATGCTGGCGGGCCAGATTGTCGATCGCGTTGCTGGCGAGATAGGCGCCGCAGCCGAGCACGGCCACGATCAGGACGATTTGCCAGAACACCCCGCGGACCGTCGGGTTATTCCATATCTTGGTAATGCTCGACCCTTCGGTCGGTTCTCGGTCAGCGACCCCGGAAATTGCCATCAGCGTACCGCCTCGTCACGGCTAACGATTGCATCGCGACGATGCAAGGGGACCAGCGAAGCTCGCCCATCGCCGGCCAAAGACCGGCGATGGGGAAAGCCCAGGGGTGGCGAAGGTTCAGCGCGGCGGGGGCGAATACATCAGGCCGCCCGTCGTCCAAAGGTCGTTGAGACCACGCTCAAGCTTGAGCGGGCTGCCCTTGCCGACGTTGCGCTCAAAAATCTCGCCGTAATTGCCGAGATTCTTGATGATGTTGTAGGCCCACTTCTCGTCGACGCCGAGCGCCTTGCCATTGCCTTCGGTCACGCCCAGGAAGCGCTTGATGTCCGGATCATCGCTCTTCAGCATCGCGTCGACGTTCTTGGACGTGATGCCCTTTTCCTCGGCCTGGATCAGCGCGAACACGCTCCAGCGCATGATGTCGTAGAACTGGTCGTCGCCCTGACGGACGGCCGGCGCCAGCGGCTCCTTCGAGATCAGCTCCGGCAGGATGATGTAATCGTCGGGCTTCGGCGCCTTGCTGACGCGCGTCGAGGCCAGGCCGGACGAGTCCGTCGTGTAGGCGTCGCAGCGGCCGGAGAAGAACGCGTTCTCGACTTCGTCGAGGTTCTCGATCACGACCGGCTTCAACTCCATCTTGTTCGCGCGGAAATAGTCGGCGAGGTTCAATTCGGTCGTGGTTCCCGGCTGCACGCAGATGGTGGCGCCCGAAAGCTGCTTGGCGCTCTTTACGTTCAGCGACTTCTTCACGAGGAAGCCCTGGCCGTCATAGAACACAACGGGGCCGAACAGCAGGCCCAGCTCGGCCTCGCGGCCGAGCGTCCAGGTCGTGTTGCGCGACAGGATATCGACTTCGCCGGACTGGAGTGCCGTGAAGCGCTGCGGCGCGGACAGAGGCACGAACTTGATCTTGTCGGGGCTGCCCAGGATCGCGGTCGCGACCGCGCGGCAGACGTCGATGTCGATGCCCGTGTACTTGCCCGTGCTGTCGGCGGCGCCGAAACCGGCGGTCTTGTCGTTCACGCCGCAGGTGAGGACGCCCTTGCTCTTTATATTGTCGAGCGTCTGGCCGGCCTCGGCGGTCGCAGCCGTCCCCAGAGCCAGCGTCAATACGGCAGAAGCCAATATCCGCTTCATCGAGTACCCCCGAAATGTTGCAATTGAAAAGATCCCCAACGTACCCA